>Ga0194113_10006883_pt1 | contig 14329 bp, 10 predicted proteins | sample TA2MahC200mmetaG_FD_146193 | JGI IMG/M metagenome (GOLD analysis project Ga0194113, IMG submission 146193) | Freshwater microbial communities from Lake Tanganyika, Tanzania - TA2015017 Mahale Deep Cast 200m | ecosystem: Environmental > Aquatic > Freshwater > Lake | place: Tanzania: Lake...
ATGTAACGGGACGCTCAAACCTCCCAGCCGGGCTGTTGCCATACTTTCGTAGATCCGTCCCCGGAACGCATTTTCTATCGTCGTGGGCTGTTCAAAGATCTCTTTAAGCATGAAGTGCTTGAATTCGCCTTTCTCTATCGTCGATATATCCCAGTCCACTTCCGATATCTGGGGCTTCACTCTGACCCGATCCAAGGTAGTGATCCCAAAGCCGTCGCGTTCGACAACGCACATCTCGTTGTCTTGCAGGTAGATTACTTTTCGGGTATGGATTATAATGGCATGCACGTCCGAGGCGATAAAATTCTCGTCGTCTCCGATCCCGATCACGATCGGGCTGCCTTTGCGGATGGTGATCAGCCGGTTGGGGTCGTCACGGTCGATCACGACCAATCCGTAAGTCCCCTCCACACGCTTCATAGCTTCGCATACGGCGTCTTCCAAAGTGGGTTCCGAGAGTGTAAACTGTTCGATCAGATGCACGATTACTTCGGTATCGGTATCGCTAACGAACTTATGACCCAGTTCCATGAGCCTGTCTTTGAGTACTTTGTAATTCTCGATAATGCCGTTATGCACTATGGCAAGACGATGATGGCAGTCGCTGTGAGGATGAGCGTTGATCTCATTGGGTTCGCCATGTGTCGCCCACCGGGTATGGGCAATGGCGATATTGCCACTGCACTTGCCCGGTTCCGGGAGACTACGTTCCAGTTCGATGATCTTTCCCTGCCTTTTATAGACCAGTAGTTCACTGTCGTGAATCAATGCCACTCCGGAGCTGTCGTATCCCCTGTATTCCAGGCGTTTTAGCGCTTCCACCACGATCGGAAGAGCATTACGTTTACCGATATATCCAACTATTCCACACATTTTAACTCCTTATTGGCTGTAGCTTTGTGAAACATGAGCAGGGCTATTATGAAGATCAGAACGACAGGCGGCATCATCCAATGATGGATTTGCCCCGATGCTCCGAACAATGATCTGATGATCCATGCCCCTTCAAAACTGGCAACCAGCACGGCAAAACCATTGTTGATCGTATGTGATATCATACTGCTTATGATACTGCCCGATCGGATCGTCAGATAGCCTAATAGCAATCCTAACAGGAAAGTAGGCAGCAACCGGACCGGATCCAGGTGAAAGACGGCAAAGAACAATGCCGTACAGACCACCGCTATCACCTTGCCGCTTGATTCATAGAACCGCATCAGCCATCCCCGGAACAGCACTTCCTCGCATATCCCCGGCAATAATGCAAGCGTCAAAAGTAAGGTCCAGGGATTGGCACTGATATTCATAAGTGCCTGCATTGATTCGATATATTTCTGTGAGATCGGGAAAACCATATTGATGGACTGCATTAGATAAGCCACGATCAGCATCGCCGGGATGGCTATGAAGGGTAACAACAGCAATTGATTGGCTTTGGGCAGCTTGAACCGCAAGACCTCGTTGGCTTTTAATTTAAGAATCCGGATTATGAGCAATACCGGCAGGAGAATGAGCAGTAATTGAGATTGAACCAGTCCCTCAAGCTTATCTTTACCGCTTTGTAGTAACATCCCCAGGTAAAACCACACCAATAAACTCAAGGTAAAATACACCAGCCCGTAAAAGGGATTGAATAAACTGCGCTTTTCCTTGCGGATATTCTTGATGCTGGTATCGTCATCCACCCGGAACAGGACTCCTTCCGAATTGAACAGACGGATGGTCATCCAGATCGCCAGGATATCATAAACCACCGTCGAACCGATGGTCAACAGCAGGTGTGAGAGCTGATATTCATTGATCATGACCGCCTTGAACAGCAGCGAGATATTGATCACCGGGACCAATGCCAGCAGTTTATTCATCTCGATCGCCGGGAAGAAGCTGATCATCGCCAGCATGATCGTGACCATCAGCAAGGGCTGCTCATAGCTTCGGGCTTCTTTCATATGCCGGGAGAACGTGGATATGGACAGCAGGATGGCGGCAAAGAGCGTCGCCAGAGGGATCATGGCTAATAGCAGGATGCCAAAACCCTCCAGGGGGATCTTAACGCCCTCGGTCTGGATACCGGACATGGAGAGCATGTATTTCATGGAAAAGAACAAACTGAAGAGGTTGATAACCACATTAAGGAAGGCGAATGTTATGATGGTCAGATACTTACCCAGCACGATCTCATTGCGGGCAACGGCGGAAACGAGCAATGTCTCCAGCGTCTTGCGTTCCTTCTCACCGGCTACCAGATCAGCGGCTACTACCGCTGCGCTGGTTACCAATAGCACGATCATCAGGTAGGGCAGGATCATACCCAGCACCATACCCATCTTTTTCTGCCGCGTGGAAGTATCGATCTCCTTCACAATCATGGCGTCCAAAAGCTTGTCTGATACCCCTCTTTCCTGGAGCATGCCGCTCAATACTTCCTTCTCAGCCGAAGCAAAGGCACGGCGCAGCTTGTCGATGATCATTCTGCCTTTGTCGGTCGCCCGGTCGAATTGCACCGATATCTGATAACCATTGATCCCGGAAGTCAGGGTGGTGTCGCGGATTGTCACAATGCCATCGATGAACTTATCATCATACTGCTGCTGGATCTGGTCTTTGATTTCCGGTGGTTTAAAATGGTCGATCTTATCCAGATGCGATACTATGATCCGGCTGGAGGCATCGTCTGCACTATCCACGACGGCAATGATCGCACCTTTTTGCTCGAGCACACCGGTCTGACGTGTCATCAATGCCGAATAGCCGACAAAGATCAAAGGATACAGGATCAACGGCAGGATGATCGTGGTGAATAAAGTCCTGCGGTCCCGGAATAGCTCCAGCAGTTCCTTGCGATAGACGGTGAGGGCTTTCTTAAAACTCATCTGCGGTCACCTCCATATCATCTGTGAACCGGTTGACAAAATACACAAAAATATCGTCCAGATCGGTCTGACCGGTATTAAGACGCAGATTTTCCAGCGTGTCGTCAGCCAGGACTTTGCCTTTGTGAATAAGTACGATCCGGTCTGCTAAACGTTCTGCTTCACGCATGATATGGGTGGAAAAGAGAACGCATTTGCCGCGTTTCTTACAATCGCGGATAAAGGCGACGATATTGCGGGACGTGAGGATATCCAGCCCGGAGGTCGGCTCGTCAAAGATCATCACCGGCGGATCGTGAATGATCGAACGGGCAATAGACACCTTTTGCTTCATACCCGAGGAAAGAAATTCTATCTTGCGGTCCAGAAATTCGTGCATATCCAGCAGGTCTGCCATTTCCCTGATCCTCCGGGTGATTACCGCATCTTCGGTGCCGTACAATCTGCCGAAATAGCGGATGAATTCCCGTGCCCGCAACCGATTGTACAATCCGGTGTCACCAGATAAAAAACCCAGGTTTTCCCGCACTTTCTGTGCCTCGCGATGGATGTCGTAACCACAGATCTCGGCACTGCCCCCACTGGGCTTGAATACCGTGGAGAGCAGGCGCATGGTCGTTGTCTTGCCGGCGCCGTTTACCCCCAACAGACACACTATCTCTCCCCGGTATGCCTGAAAACTGACTTCATCGACTGCCCTGAACTTACCACCCTGACGCTGCGAGAATTCCTTGACCAGGTTTTTGACGCTGATCATGGCTTCTCCGTATTCATCGACTGATCGAGAGTCCGTGGACGATGAGGTCATCCGCGCAATACCAGTCATTTCAGGTTCTCCAGTCATTAACACTCCATAATTTGAATATTTCTACCCACCTACAGGTTAGCCCGATTTTTGTCGAGGATTTTTTCCTATCCCTCCCCCTCCTCCTTGCTTGATTACCTTAGTATAACCTTAGTATAACCTTACGGTCGTAAGGTTATACTAAGGTTATACTAAGGTAATCAAGCAAGGAGGAGGCAAAAAAAAGAGGGTTGGGAGCCACCGGTTTGTGTTGAAGTATGTGAAAAGCCGGATTATTTACTGACAGTCCTCCTCGCAGCGCCAGATCCCGTCCGGGCTGGTGCTGAGAGTACATTTATCTTGTCTGGAGCAATTGCGGCACAGACCTTTAAGCCGGAGTGTCTCTTCCATTCCAAATTCATAAGTGAGGGCGGAGAGAGGTGCCACTGCCCGGAAGGTATCGCCATCTTCATAGTCGGAACAATCAAAGATCAAGCCGTTCTCATTACTCAAAGTACAGATCGGGTTGCATTTGCAATAAGCGCAAAGCCCCGGTTTATTGATCGAACGGCTCAGTAGCGCGGGAGCGATCATGGTATCGATCTCCCGGTGTTTCATTTTGATCGTTGCTTCCATTTTCTCCTCATTTGATACCAGTTATTCAGGCATCTGGTCTGTATCGGTGCATTCTGTATGCCAAAAGCAGGCAGGTTTTCCACTTTGGTTAATTACAGTCATAAAGAACTGAATATCAATCGAATGGCTGAGATGAGACGAAACCGGATAGTCGTTTAACCGCCCTATCCTTAGACGCTTTCTAACTCACTGGGTAGAAAACGCCCCACATCGCGGCAAGTTGTGATAGTGCTTGACTTTTTCACTGTTTCTGGAAAAAGGGCACAATCAAGAAAGATAAGGAATTGTCATGGCTAACAGTAAGATGTTTGATCAAAGGGGTGAACCGGGAACCGGAGTCGGGAGTACCGAAGGGATCAAGCCGATCTCCAATTTCATCCGGTTCATTATCGACCGGGATCTGGAAAGCGGGAAGCATAAGTCGATAGTGACGCGTTTTCCCCCCGAACCCAATGGCTATCTGCATATCGGACACGCCAAGTCCATCTGCCTGAATTTTGGATTGGCAAGGGATTATGGTGGCGTGTGCCATCTGCGGTTTGACGATACCAATCCCGCCAAGGAAGAGGTGGAATACGTGGAATCGATCATGGCGGATATCCGGTGGCTGGGATTTGACTGGAAAGACAAGCTGTTTTATGCCTCGGACTATTTTGAGCGCTTGTATGAATATGCCGAAGACCTTATCCGGCAAGGCAAGGCGTTCGTTTGTGACCTGTCCCAGGATGAGATGCGTGCCTACCGCGGGACTTTGACCGTCCCGGGCAAAGACAGTCCCTGGCGGGATCGCTCTGTGGAAGAGAACCTTGACCTCTTCCGCCGGATGAGAGCAGGTGAGTTTGAGGAAGGCAGCCGATGCCTCCGCGCCAGAATTGATATGGCTTCACCCAATATCAACATGCGTGATCCGGTCATCTACCGCATCAAAAAAACCGAGCATCATCGTACCGGCGATCAATGGCAGATTTATCCGATGTATGATTACACGCATTGCGTATCCGATGCGCTTGAGATGATCACGCATTCCATCTGCACGCTGGAATTTGAAGACCACCGTCCGCTTTATGACTGGTTTCTGGATCAATTGTCCGTACCCTGCCATCCCCAACAGATAGAATTTGCCCGGCTCAATCTGGCTTATACCGTGATGAGTAAGCGGCGTCTATTGGAGCTGGTGGAAGGCGGCTATGTACGCGGTTGGGATGATCCACGCATGCCTACGATTGCCGGGATGAGACGGCGGGGCTTTCCTCCGGAAGCGATCCGTGATTTTTGTGACCGGATCGGAGTTGCCAAAGCAGATAGTTTGGTCGATTATGAATTGCTGCAGTTTTGTGTTCGGGAATATCTGAATAAGATCGCTACCCGCTACATGGTTGTGCTCGATCCGCTGAGAGTGGTGATCGAGAACTATCCTGACGAGTGCGTGGAAAATATCACAGCCGATAACAATCCTGAGGATGCAAATGCCGGAACACGCACGATCCCTTTTGGCAAAGTGATCTACATCGAACGTGATGATTTTCGCGAGGCCGCTCCCTCCAAGTGGTTCCGTCTCGCTCCCGGGATGGAAGTGCGTCTGAAACACGCCTATTACATCACCTGTAAAGAGGTGGTGCGTGATCCTGCCAGCCGAAAGATCGTAGAACTGCGTTGCACCTATGACCCCGAATCGGGTGGTGGCTCCACTCCGGAAGGCAGAAAGGTCAAAGGAACGATCCATTGGGTCTCGGCGGCTCATGCTTTGCCGATGGAAGTCCGCCTCTACGATCAGCTCTTTACGCTGCCCGATCTTTCCGAGATCGAGGCGGGCAAGACCTACCTGGATTACCTGAATCCTGATTCGATCAAAGTGATCCCCAATGCCGTTGCAGAGATCAATCTGGGTAATGCCAAACCCGGTACGAGATGCCAGTTTATGCGTCAGGGCTATTTCTGCGTTGATCCCGAATCCGCAGAGGACAAGATCGTATTCAACCGCATCGTGACACTCAAGGACACCTGGGCAAAACTGGAGAAGAAGATGGAGAGCGGTAAATGATTCCTCTGCCAAATGTAGGGGCGCCTTCCACCAGCGCCCCGAGCGTGGACCTGATCATCACCAATGCCGGACAGTTGCTCACGCTCAAAGGCAAGACGCCACGCCAGGGCAAACAGATGAATGACCTGTCCATTATCACCGATGGTGCGATCGCCATCCAGGACAGATCGATCATAGCGGTGGGCACCAGTGCTGAGATCAATAGTCAATATAACAGCGATAATGTCATCGATGCCAAGGGTGGAGTCGTGATGCCAGGCTTTGTGGATGCCCACACTCATCTCGTTTTTGGTAGGACACGTGAGGATGAATTTGCTCGGAGGCTAAAGGGTGAGGATTATGTAGTGATCGCAAAGGCTGGCGGAGGCATCAAATCCACGATTAGAAGCACCCGGGAAACCCCGGCGGACAAGCTCTATGATGATGCCCATAACCGCCTGCAAAGAATGATGATGCAGGGCACGACCACTGTCGAATCCAAGAGCGGATATGGCTTGAACGTGGATAGCGAGCTGCTCCAGTTGGAAGTGCTCGCCCGTCTCGATCGGGAGAGTGATGCGGATGTGATCCCCACGTTTTTGGGAGCGCATGAGTTTCCTCCCGAGTATGCTACTGACCATGAACGATACATCGATATCCTGATCAATGAGATGATCCCCTCGGTTCAGATGCAAGGCATCGCCCGCTTCTGTGACATCTTTACCGAAGCGCATGTATATAGTATCGATCAGTCCCGACGGATCCTGAGCGCTGCCCGGGATCATGGACTGATGCTCAAGATGCACGCCGATGAGATCGATGCCATTGGTGGAGCGGAACTGGCAGCGGAAATGGGTTGTATTTCGGCGGATCATCTGGGAGCTACTTCCGACGCTGGAATGGAAGCATTGCTCAAGGCGGGAGTGATCCCGGTCTTGCTGCCTGCCACGCTTTTTACTTTGCGCAGCCACCGCTATGCCCGAGCCCGGAACATGATTGATCTGGGGCTTCCGGTGGCGATTGCCACGGACTTCAATCCGGGCAGCTGTAATTGTGATTCCATGCCTTTGGTGATCTCCCTGTCCTGCCTGCAGATGGGGATGACGCCGGAGGAAGCGATCTCCGCCGCTACGATCAATGCCGCCTGTGCCATCAAAATGGAGGAAAGGGTCGGCTCATTGGAAATAGGCAAACAAGCCGATATCCTGATCTGGGACGCAAGCTCGTATAACTTTATCCCCTTCCATATCGGCAGTCCTTACATCAGCCATGTGATCAAAAAAGGCAGGATCATCCATACCGGTTTCAGCGCATGATGGAACGCATGTCCAATTCCTTTACCGTGCAAAGCGTCCTGGCTAAGACCAAGTACCATATCCTCTATCTGGTCAAGGAGAATGTGACCGGCAAGAGCTTTGTGGTCAAAACCTTAAATGAGAACTGGCAACGTGATGAGACCGCAGGGGATTGCCTCCGGCAGCAGGCGCTGATCGGGAAGAAACTCAAACACTCGCACATTTGTGAGACCATCGACTATATTGACCGGGACAACAAGATTCATATCCTCCGGGAGTGGATGAAAGGCAGTGATCTGCGTTCCGTGCTGGAACAGGGATTGAGCCTACCCACCCAAACCACCGTCATCGACTGGCTCCGTCAGATCCTCAAATCCCTGATCTATGCTCATGCCCAGGGTATTTACCATTGTCACATCAATCCCGACAGCATCTTTATCATGGAGGATGGATCGGTCAAACTGCATGGTTTCGCCCAGGCACGCCACGCCTGGTTGAGGGCTGATCTGGGCAAAGCCCAATTCCATCCGGTGCATTATATCTCTCCCGAACTCTATGATGGCGAGGACTGCCGCAATACCAGCGATATCTATTCTCTGGGAGTTCTGGGCTATCAACTGCTGACCGGACGGCTGCCTTGGCATCTGGATAAATCACTGGAACCACTGCAACAGAAACCCCTCTCCTTCACTCGCCCGGTCATCGATCCCGACCTCCTTGGCGCTAAGGTGCCACACTGGCAATATACAATACTAAATAAGGCACTGGCGGTCGATCCCGACCGGCGTTTCCAGACCTGTTCCCAGATGCTGAAAGCCATTGAAGCGGAGACCGATGTCGGATACCAGCCGCCTCAGCGGGTCATCACTGTGAAAGTAGTGCCCGAACCCGTCACTCCCGTGCCAGATGTACTTCCCGAGCAAATGGAGATCCTTCCCGTCGAGCCGGAAGCCGTTTCTTTTACAGAACCGATCACGGAGGATGAGCCCGATCGATCCATCCCAATGATAACAGTGGAAAACACAGAGGATCAACCGGGAAAAAACATCGGGGATGAAAAGGAAGAAAGCCCGGATGAGATCCCGGTTCCCCAACCGGTACCGGAACCCAAGCCGGTGGTCAGACCGCCCGCTATACCTATCACCATTGGTAAGGACAATGAAGGACAGGAATTGAGCAGAATGAAAAAGAAATTTGTTATCCTGATGATCCTCTCGCTCGTGATCATCGTATTTATTACCGTCAAGTACTTTGTAACCGGATCCGAACCAACTTTCTCCGGTGAACGAACTGAGCCCCAGGGTGAAGCGAAACTCTCCGATCAATTGCTGCCCAATGAACTGATCCCGATGGTCTTTGTTCGGGGTGACACCGCTGTGGTTGGCAGTATGGCTCCGGAGGCGAATCCGGATGAGTTTCCGCTGCGGCAAATGGTATTGAAGAGCTTCTACATCGGTAGATTTGAAGTAACTCAACGCCAATGGCGGATGGTCTTTGATTCCAATCCCTCCCGTTTCAAGGATGACGATCAACCGGTGGAGAACGTCTCCTTCTATGATGTGGTGGAATTCTGCAATCAGAAGAGCATTCTGGACCGTTTACAGCCCTGCTATGAAATCATCGATACCCAGATCATCTGCAATTTCGATGCCAATGGCTATCGACTGCCCACGGAAGTGGAATGGGAATTCGCCGCCAAGTCCGGAATGCAATATGTGGATGAGATTTATAGTGGTTCCATCGATCCCGATCAAGTCGGGTGGTCTAATATCAACAGCAATGCCTCCACCAATCCAGTTGGAGGATTAAGTCCCAATAAACTGGGTATCCACGACCTGAGCGGCAATGTCTATGAATGGGTGTGGAACTGGTATGCCCGCTATTCAGCCGGTACCCAGGATTTCTATGCCGGACCGCAAAGCGGAACCGATAAAGTGATCCGTGGCGGGAGCTGGTATCACGAGAAACACGAGATGAGGATCACCGCCCGCAGCTATGCCAAACCATTCACCAAAGCAAACTATATCGGTTTCCGCATAGTCCGTAACGCCAAGTAAACCAAAGGATCAATCAAAGGCGATGGTCGCTTTGATCATCGGGAACGAATTCCAGTTTGTATCGTCATTCTCAGGATCCATAATCCCGACCCAAGCCACTTCCCAGGCAAAATCCTCACGAAATAAACGCATACCTAAAGTCCAGGGAATGCGATTGTTTTCCCATGATGTCTTTGTTGTGAAGCCAAATTCGGAAAACAGCAATCGTCTGGGTCCCACCTGAAAATCCCATCCTGCCATCCAGGCATCAATGTAATCGCTTTCCCTGAAATCAATCCCCAATCCAATCCCGGCATGGAGACGGATCCTCTTTAGATCAAGTGAACTGATAAACCCTGCAGTTGCTACTTTAAGGAAGGGAGTAAGAGTGACCCAGGATGACACATTGAGTTTGTTGCGCTCAAATAAACGGTATTTGGCACTGCCTGTCACTCCCTCCAACGCTTCTCGTTTCAAGGGTAAGACGGTTGAGAAATTTAACTGCAATTCGTCAGTTACACCATAACCAAGTGTATATATGACAAACGCCCAGGTGGATGCTTGAAACATCCCCTTGGGTAATGTGTATGCCGTCGGGATGAACAGTAATCCGCTGTCTCCATGACGATAAGCATTGCTGGGATTTGCTGTCAGTTCAGGAGTTCCCTGGATCACCGGGTCACTGGTGGAAACGATCTGGGCATTAAGCCAGATAACAAGCATCAGGAAAAGTGTAGAAATCAGATATCTGCGCATGGTTACCTCGATTTTCGGTTCATTGTAACAGGGTAATCGAAGGATATGATTATGTCAAGCAGATTCATCACACTTCATGCAGAATGTGCCAGTAAAGTTTGCTCCGAGTTTGACTCACCTCTGCTTCGAGTTTCCCTCGAGTACTCGAGGCATCTCGAAGCCATCTCGAGGCGATCTCGAAAAAAACCTGAGACAAGGGTGATTGGGTGAGTTAGGAGGAATCCTGATTTTGATTGACAATAACAGCGCCTGAAAAATCTTGGGACGTTCAGGTGATTTTATATTAAGTACACGAGGAAAAGATGAAAGTATATGACATGAAGAAACTTCGCAATCTTCTGTTACTGGGCTCCAGCGGAGCGGGCAAGACGACCCTTGCCGAGCAGATGTTCTTCAAGTGCGGTGCCACGACCCGGCTTGGTAAAATCGACGAAGGCAATACGGTAATGGATTTTGACCCGGAAGAGGGTGCCAAACAGATGTCCCTGGGCTTGAGCATCGGCTTTGGCAATCATAAAGACCACCGGATCAACATCCTGGATGCTCCGGGCTGTCCCGATTTCGTGGGCGATGCGATCGTGGCGATTGAGGCAGTGGAGACCGCCTTGGTGGTTGCCAATGCGACGGGTGGGTTTGAAGTGGGTCTGGAATTGCATTGTGAACAACTGGAAGGTAAAAAGGTCGCCAAAGCGGTGGTGGTCAACCGGATGGATAATGAACATGCGGATTTTGACAAGACGCTGGAAGCGATCCGTGAAAACAGCGAATTGCGTCCGATCCCGGTCTTACTGCCGATCGGCAAGGAAGGTTCCTTTGTCGGTGCGGTGGACATAGTTCGTCAGAAAGCGATCACAGCCGATGGAGAATCCGAGGTTCCAGCCGATATGGCTGATGCCGTGGCAGATGCCCGTCTGCACCTGATGGAAGCGGTGGCGGAGACTGATGAAGACCTGCTCAATGACTTTCTGGAACACATGGAACTGGCAGAGGATAAACTGATCGCCGGCTTACGGAAAGCGATCGCCAATGGTGAGATCACTCCTGCCTTTGCCGTTTCCGCCGGTAATGGCGCTGGCGTGAATGCGTTGCTGGATGCGGTCATCAGTTACCTGCCTTCTCCGGTTGACCGTAAGGAACGCGAGGTCCTGGTGAATGATGCACCGAAGACCATTATCACCTCTCCGGAAGGTGATCTGCTGGGCTATATCTTCAAACTTTATGCCGATCCCAATATGGGTGACTTTACCTACCTGCGGATGATCTCCGGAACGCTCAAGACCGGAACCGAATTCTATATCCCCGAAAAGGACGCCAAGGACAAAGCGGGAAATATGTATTTCATGCTGGGCAAGAACCGTCACGATACCTCCGAGATCAAAGCCGGCGAGATCGGCGCTCTGGTCAAACTCAAGAACGCCCGGATGATGAATACTATCACGGCATTGAATTCCAAATTGCAATTGCCTCCGATTGAACTGCCTTCCCCCACGTTCTGGCAAATGATCCGCGCCGCCAACCAATCCGACGAGGACAAGATCGGCACGGCTTTACAACGCGTGATCGCTGAGGATCCCACGATCAATTTTGAATTGAACCTGGAGACGCACGAGAACGTCATCTCCGGAATGGGTGAGCAGCAATTGAATATAGTGATGAAGAAGATGAAGAACCGCTATAAAGTGGAAGCCATGATGAAAGAACCGCGCATCCCCTATAAAGAGACCATCATGGGCAGCGCTGAATCCCAATACCGCCATAAAAAGCAGTCCGGCGGACGGGGTCAGTATGGCGAGGTCTATTTCCGGGTCAAACCGACCGAACGCGGTGAGGGCTTCAAATTCATCAATTCCATCGTGGGCGGAGTGATCCCTTCCAACTATATCCCCGCCATCGAGAAAGGGATAGTGGAGACGATGGAGAAAGGTATCATCGCCGGTTATCAGGTGGTGGATATCAGCGTGGACGTCTATTATGGCTCCTATCACGATGTGGACTCATCCGAAATGGCTTTTAAGATCGCCTCTTCAATGGCACTCAAAGAGGGCTTCAAGAAATGCAAGCCCATCCTCCTGGAGCCCATCCATGACCTCACCATCATTGTTCCTGCCGAGTATATGGGCGATGTGATGGGTGATATTTCCACCCGCCGGGGACGGATCATGGGTATGGAACAGCGTGGAAAAAAGCAGTATCTGAATGCACAGATGCCCGTGGCTGAGATGTATTTCTATTTTCCGGCGCTCAAGTCATTTACACAGGGACGGGGACGCTTCACGCAGCAGTTCGCGCATTATGAGAAAGTTCCGGACGACATTACCCAGAAGGTGGTCGCCGCCTGGCAGGAACAGGAATAGCATTTACCCTTAATCAGATTGAAACACGAAGTCCCGTTACCTGTCATGGTGATGGGACTTTTCTTTTATTAGTCTGATCATCTTGCTTGACACGAATGAGAATGAGAATTTTATGAGACTCGGGATGCCGGAAACGAGCATCACAGTTTAGATATTGATATGAGACAAGAAGTAAAGAGGTTAAAATATGTCCGGACATAGTAAATGGAGCACGATCAAGCATAAGAAAGCCGCCGCCGATGCCAAACGCGGCAAGGTCTATACCCGCATCGTCAAAGAGATCATCCTCGCCGCCAAAGCCGGCGGTGGAGACGCTGAATCCAATCCCCGCCTGCGCACTGCCATTGCCACGGCAAAAAGTGTCAATATGCCCCGGGATAACATCGAACGTGCCGTGAAACGCGGTACGGGCGAGATCGAAGGCGCCGCCTATGAAGAGATCACCTATGAAGGTTATGGTCACAATGGCGTCGGGATCGTGGTCGATGTGATGACCGATAACAAAAACAGGACAGTGGCGGAACTCCGGCATATCTTTTCCAAATACGGCGGTAACCTGGCAGAATCGGGTGCGGTATCCTGGAACTTTGATCAAAAGGGATATTTCACCGTTCCGAGCGCTGGTCTGGATGAGGATGAATTCATGATGACTGCTCTGGAAGCTGGAGCGGAGGACGTCCAGGATGGTGATGATTCCTTTGAGGTCTATACCTCGCCCACGCAATTTCATTCCGTGCGGGATAATATGGAGAAGTTAGGATTTACGATCGAGAACGCAGAACTAACAAGAGTCCCGAAGAACTATATCAAAGCCGATGATGTGGCAGACAAACTGCTCAAACTGATCGACTTCCTGGAGGAACTGGACGATGTGAACAAGGTCTATGCCAATTTCGAATTCTCGGACGAGGTATTGGCTCGTCTCAACCAGGAATAGGGCGCTGAGGGAAAGCGCCCCTACGATTTTGAATAAGTGTTGATCATTGGTATTGATCCGGGAAGCCGCTTCTGCGGTTATGGCTTGATTGAATGTCAGGGAAAGCGGATTACTGCAGCGGGGTGTGATGTGATCCCGATCCGGGAAAAACTGCCTTTGCAGCAGCGTCTGTTGGTCCTGTATCAGGAGATGAGCGCGATCCTGGATGAGCATAAACCGGAACAGGCAGTGGTGGAGACCATCTTCTATCACAAGCATATCCAGGCGATCTTTGCGCTGGGTCATGCCCGGGGGATCATCCTTCTGACCTTGGTTCAACGAGATATTCCCATATATGAATACAGCCCGCGGGAAGTGAAAAAAGCGGTGGTCGGCAATGGTAATGCCACCAAACAGCAGGTGCGTTATATGATCGGGAAACTGCTCAATCTGGATACGGTCAAACACCGCGATGACGCCGCCGATGCCCTTGCTGTGGCGATGTGTCACTTTCACCGGATGAGGTTTTTGTAATGCTTGATTTTATCCGAGGCATCCTGGCAGGCAAGACGCCGGTCAATGCCATTATCGATTGCGGTGGTTTGGGTCTGGAGATCCGGATCCCCTTGAGCACCTATGAGAAGCTACCGGCGGTGGGG
>Ga0194113_10006889_pt1 | contig 14321 bp, 7 predicted proteins | sample TA2MahC200mmetaG_FD_146193 | JGI IMG/M metagenome (GOLD analysis project Ga0194113, IMG submission 146193) | Freshwater microbial communities from Lake Tanganyika, Tanzania - TA2015017 Mahale Deep Cast 200m | ecosystem: Environmental > Aquatic > Freshwater > Lake | place: Tanzania: Lake...
CGACCATCGCCCTGCTACGCTGCATCGGCGCCTCCAATATCGCCGCCGCCCTTCGCACTCACGGCGGCCACCCACACCGCGCTTTGGCGCTCGTGACCGCACCCGGCGGGACTATGCAATGACCCTGGGCCCCGACTGGGGCCCCTTGCGGTTCCGAATCGAGGTCGCGAACCGCAGCGACCGGGACCTGGAGCAGGTCATCTTCCCCTTACTGCGCGTGAAGCGACCCCTCGGCGAGTCGTCCGACGATGACGAGCTGTTCGTGCCGGGCGGCGACGGCTACGTGGCCAGGCCGGAGGCCATGGAGCGCCAGAGGTGGCAACGCCGCAGCTATCCAGGCACTGCGTCAATGCAGTTCAGCGCCTACTACGACGACCGCTGCGGCCTCGGCGTCAGGTGCGAGGATGCGGAGGGCGAGCCGAAGCTCCTGGGCGGCTCCGTCGGCGACGACTTCGTGGATCTCTCCGTCTGGTTCCGGCGGCCCTCGGTCCGCCAGAGCACGTACCGGAGCCCTTGGGTCTCGGTTGGCCACACGCAGGGCTCCTGGACGGGCGCAGCCGAGGACTACCGCTGGTGGGCGCGCGAGCAGTGGTGGGCGAAGGCCAAGCGGGGAGACGAAGCGACTCCGAAGTGGCTACGAGACTCGCCGCTGGTCCTGAGCGCGGACTTCCGGCCCTTGGGCAACGGGCGGATGTTCGTGCCGCTGGAGCGGGTCACGGAGCTCGCGCGGCAGTGGCAGAGCGCGCTCGGGGCGGACAACATCCTGGTGGAGTGGCGCAACTGGGAGCACGAGGGCTACTACACTTCCCCGTTCTACTTCCCGCTCTACCCGTCGCCGGAGAAGGTGGCGGAGGTACTGGGTGATCTGCGCCGCGCGGGCTACCACTCCCAGGCGATGGTGGCCGGCCTGAAGTGGATGGTCTCCCGCGAGGCGTTCCACACGCCGCACTACAACGTGCTCGCCTACGACGGTCGGCAGGCCTTCGAGGAGCAGGGCAAGAGCGCGTGCGTCGTGGGCCGCGACGGGCAGGTGTTGGTGGACAAGGCGTACTTCACGTGGGATGGCGACCACGCGTACATGTGCCCGGCCACGGAGTTCACCAGGGAGCACTTCCGCAACGCGGCGCGCGTCCTCGCGCAGGCGGGGTTCGACCTGTTCGAGTTCGATCAGATGAACGGCGGCTCATGCCCGCCCTGCTACAGCACGCAGCACGGGCATCCGCCCGGTGAGGGGACGTGGACGCGGAAGGCGATCGCCGAGCTGATGCGAATCACCCGCGAGGAGGGGCGGCGCCACAACCCGGACTTCGCGATCTCGATGGAGGACCCGGGCGAGTTGTACCTGCCCCGTCTCGATACTCACATCAGCCGGGCGAATGACGTGATCGGTTGGCCAGCGGTCGGGCCGGGGTCGGAGGTCGTGCCGGCGTTTGCCTACGTGTACGGCGACCTAGTTCCGAGCACCAACGTGGACATCCAGCACACCTGCCGCCCGGATGACCTCGTCCTGTTGCGCACGGCTCGCGAGTTCATCTTCGGCGCGGGCCTTTCCACGCAGCTGACGCCGTGGCAGGTGCTCGCGGACTACGGAGAGGACAACCTCTTCCCCACGCCGGAGAAGATGGACAAGGACCAACTGACGCTGCTGCGCAACTGCGTGCGCACCCACGATGGCCCGCTGCGCCCGTACCTCAACAGCGGACGGATGCTCGTGGCGAGGCTGCGGGGCATTCCCACTGTGACGATGAAGACACAGCACCAGACCGGCACGAAGAGCGAGGAGGCCACCATCACGAGCCCGGCGGTGCTGCGCAGCGCGTGGGCCCTCCCGTGGCGGGGGGCTCATGTGTTCGTGAACCCGACGACGCGCTCGATCGAGGTGACGGAGGAGCTCTTCTACAAGGCGACGCGGTTCTACCTGAACGGAGAGCCTACGGAGCCGTTCGCGCCCCACCGGTTCACCATTCCACCACTCAGCACCATGATGGCTGAGCAGATCCACAAGCAGGCGCCGTGGCCCCTCGGGGAGAGGTTCGAGGTCCATGAGCGCGAGACCGAGTGAACCCATGAGCAGGTGGCTCGGGTCGTGGCGGCCGAGCGTGCTACAGCGGCTTTCGGACGCCACGCGCGACCTCGCGGCGCGCGCGCTGTCCGGCGAGCATGGCCGCAGCATGAGGGAGGCGGAGTTCGCTCTGGACGAAGCGGCGGTCGCGGGCCTCGGCCCCAACATGCGCTATGCGATGGCCTGCCGGCTCGTGGCTGAGCAGGCGCCGCTGCGGGTTCTGCCGGGCGAGAGGATGGTCGGCTCGGCGACGCTGCTGGAGGCGCCACGACACCAGGCGCCGCTCACGGGTCTGAGCAGCACGAGCCACACGACGCTCGGGTTCCACCGCGTGCTGCAGGTCGGTTACCGGGGCCTGCGCGAGCAGGTCGAGGAGCGGATCGCGCGAGGCGATCTCGACGAGAAGGGCCTCGATCTCCTGAACGCGATGCGCCTGTGCCTGGAGGCGGAGACGATCTGGCACCAGCGGCACCTGGAGCTACTTGACGAGCTTATCGCAACCTCAGCGGGCGAGGAGCAGGCCGGTTACCGACGAGTGCGCGAGGCGCTGGCGCGGGTGCCCGAGGAGCCGCCGACCACGTTCCGCGAGGCGGTGCAGTCGCTCTGGTTCGCGTACGCCTTCCAACGGCTGATGGGCAACTGGTCCGGCATCGGGCGCGTCGACGAGATGCTCGGGCCATACCTGCAGTGGGACCTCGCCGAGGCCCGGATCAGCCTCGACGAGGCGCGGGAGCTGATCGCGCACTTCTGGATCAAGGGCTGTGAGTGGATCGGCGCCCTGGATATCCCCTCCGGCGATGCACAGCACTATCAGAACATCGTCCTCGGCGGCGTCAACGCGCAGGGCGAGGACGTCACGAACGAGGTCACGTACCTCATCCTCGATGTCGTCGAAGAGCTACACATCAGCGACTTCCCCATCGCCGTGCGAGTGAACTCACGCACGCCCGATAGGCTCCTGCGGCGCATCGCTGAGGTGCAGCGGCATGGCGGCGGGATCGTCTCGATCTACAACGAGGATGTGGTGATCGAGGGGCTCGTGAGGTTCGGGTATCCGCTTGAGGAGGCGCGCGCGTTCGCGAACGACGGGTGTTGGGAGGTCCTCATCCCCGGGCGGACGACGTTCGGCTACATGCCCTTCGATGCGCTCGGGCTGCTGCATGAGGCTCTCGGCCTGCAGGACACGAATCAGCCCCCGCCGGACTTCACGACCTTCGAGGACCTCTACGCCGCATACCTCGCGCGCCTGAGCAAGCACATCGACTGGCACAACGAGGTCGCCGATACGTGGTGTGACAACGGCCATCCAGCGCCGCTCGTCTCGCTGCTCGTCGAGGACTGCATTGCGCGTGGACGCGGGTACTACGACCGCGGCTCGCGGCACTACGCCCTCGCGCCTCACGCGGGAGGGCTCGCGAATGTCGCCAACAGCCTGTTGGCGATCAAGAGGTTGGTGTACGACGACATGGACAGGCAGGAATGCCTGTCCACGCTCCCCGAGCTCGTGGAGGTTCTGCGCTCGGACTGGGAGGACCAGGAGCCGCTGCGGCGTTACATCCGTAGCCGCATTCCGTGCTACGGGAACGATGACGACGACGCGGACGGGATGCTGCGGCGCGTGTTCGACGACTACACGGAGCTGGTCGGACGTGTGCAGGAGCGCAACGGCGTCAAGCGGCCGTGCGGGATCAGCACCTTCGGGCGGGAGATCGAGTGGGCCGCACCGCGCGGTTCGCGCAAGGCCTCGCCCGACGGCCACAAGCTCGGCGCGGTGCTGGCGACGAACTTCTCGCCCTCCCCCGGCACCGATACCGAGGGGCCCACCGCGGCTGTTAAGTCCTACTGCAAGATGGACTTCACGCGCACCCCCAACGGCGCGACGCTGGAGCTGAAGATGGACCCGGGTAGTGTGCGCGGCGAGGAGGGGATCGAGGTTCTCGTCGGCCTCTTGCGCACCTTCATCGAGCTGGGCGGGTTCTACCTGCAGATCGACGTCGTCGATTCGGCGATGCTTCTCGACGCCCAGCAGCACCCCGACAAGTACCCGAACCTCGCGGTCCGCATCTCCGGCTGGTCGGCGCGCTTCGCCACCCTCAGCAAGGAGTGGCAGGACATGATCATCGCGCGAACGCAGCAGAGGATCTAGAGGAGAGACGCTGCCCATGCAGCTTCGCACGCCGTCACCCTACGCCGTGTTCCAGCGCTCCGCTCAGAACGTCGCGGCCATCCCAGTAGCCGGGCTGGCTGATGCCGATGGCGAGAAGGTCTTCGCCCGACTCCTCAGGCCCTGGCGCCGCCGCCCCGAGTGGCAACTCCTTGCGGTGGTCAAGGACGGCGAGTTCGTCGGCAAGATGCCTGACGTCCCCACGGGCGGCCCGTACACGCTTGAGCTTCAGATCGGGCGAGAGAAGGCCAGCGCGGGGAACCTGATGGTCGGCGACCTGTTCATCCTCGCGGGTCAGTCGAACATGGATGGCTGTGGGAAGCTGGTGGACTGCGAAGCGCCGTCTTCGGCGGTACACTGCTTCTACTACGACGACCGCTGGGACATCGCCGAGGATCCGCTGTGCCGGTACAATGAAGCGGTCGATCCCGTGTACTGGGGTCTCGATGTGACCGAGGAGAACCGCGAGAAGTGGGTGCAGTTCGACCGCGACTTCCGGGTGACGGGGGCGGGGCTCGGTGTGCGCTTCGGCAAGGAGATCGCCAAGCGGCACCGCGTCCCGGTCGGCCTGCTCGCGTGTTCCCATGGGGGCACGAGCCTCGACCAGTGGAGCCCCGACCTGGCGCAGGAGGGCGGGAAGTCGCTCTACGGCTCGCTGATCCGACGCGTGAAGGCCGTCGGCGGGAAGGTCGCGGCCTGCCTGTGGTACCAGGGCGAGTCGGACGCCAACGCCCAGGCCGCGCCGCTGTTCCGGGAGAAGCTGGCGAAGCTGATCCGCGCGATCCGCGACGACCTCGGCCAGCCTGAGCTGCCCTTCCTGCAAGTGCAGCTGGGCCCGTTCTACGGCGAACCGGCCGACGCATTCCCAGAATGGAACCGCGTGCAGACTGAGCAGATCGCCATCGAGGGTGATCTACCCGATGTCGCGACGGTTGCCGCCGTTGACCTGGAGCTGTCCGATGCGATCCACATGAGCACGAACAGCGAGAAGATCCTCGGCGTGCGGCTGGCGCACCTGGCGAGCCGCTTCGTGTACGGGGACAAGCAGCGGCAGATCGGCCCTCGCTTCGCCCAGGCGAAGGTGAGCCGCGATCGCCGGCGGGTCGAGGTCCGCTTCACGAGTGTCAACGGTGCGCTGGCGCCGAAGACGGGCTTCCTCGGCTTCAGCCTCGAGGCGGATGGGCAACAGGTCGCGATCCCCGAGCGCAAGCTGAAGGACGGCTCAACGGTCCTGCTGAACTTGCGCGAGCCGCTGCCGAAGGGCGCAGTCCTCTGGCATGGGCGCGGCTTCAACCCGGCGGTCGGGTTGCGCGACCGGGCTGGGCTGCCGGTACCGGTGTTCGGGCCAGTGGAACTGTAAGGGGCGTTCATGGACCGCCGCGAGTTCGTGAGGACAACATCTGCCGGAGCGGCCGGCCTGTCGGCCGGAGTTCTCGCTGTGGGAAGGAGTCCGAGCATGGCGACAGAGGCAAGACCGAGGGCGTCTTACGATCACCGGCTGGCATTCGGGGCGTGGGTGAACGACATGCGGAACCAGGCGCTGCCGCTGCAGCAGTGGCCCGCGCCGCAGATGGACGACCTCACCGTCGCGGGCATCACCCGCGCGTTCGATGTGATGGCCGACTCGGGTTACCAGTACCTCGACACCTTCGGCCTCTACGCGACCGGCGACTACCCGCTGGACATCGTCAGCGCCTTCGACGACCGCGAGCGGAGTCGCCACGTGGAGCGGATCTTCAAGGCGGCCGAGAAGCGCGGGCTGCGGATGTCGCTGCCGCTCGGCCTGTTCACTTGGGGCTATGATCGCATCATCCAGGAAGACCCCGAGGTGCGCGGCAAGAACCCCGACGGCAGCCCGCACGCCCACGCGATGTGCGGGGCGAAGGAGAGGGCGTGGGGGTATGTCGAGAAGCTGATCGACACGATGTTCGCGCGCCACGACTTCGGCGCGGTACACATGGAGTCCGCCGACCTCGGTTGGTGCGACTGCCCGGAGTGCGGCGGGAAGTACGGCCGGGTCGGCTACAACGCGCGCCTGAATATGCGGGCGGGAGCCTACATCAAGGAGCGGCATCCGGACGTGCTCGTGTACACCTGCCCGATCAACTGGATGCCCTGGGGGCTGAACGAACAGGGCGAGCAGTTCAAACTCGCGGGTGATGATCTCACCGCCGTGCTCGACCTGAGCCGGCACATCGACGTGTTCATGGACCAGGGCCACCGAGGGCGGATGCTGGCGTGGGAGGACGTGCCGAAGCTGAAGTGCGCCTACGGCACGTCGGGCGGCCTGTGGACTTACCACGGCGCACGCCTGGATCGGCTGACCTACTTCGTGCCCTACCCGAAGCGCGCCGCGCAGTTCCTGCGCGAGCATCACGCGCACGGGACGCGCGCCTGCCTGTACTACCAGGGCCCGATGGACAACCCGGCGGTCGAGGTGAACAGCGCGGTTGCCGGACGCCTGATGTGCGACGTGACACGCGACCCGCGTGAGGCCCTGGAGGACGTCATCGAGACGTACTACCACCCTCGCAGCGCCGAGGCGAGAGCGAAGCTGGCCGACGTGTTCCTGGCCGCCGAAGAGGCCTACTTCGGCCAGTGGAACACCGAGCGCATGAAGGAGCAGCAGAGGCTCGAGCCGCCCGGCGAGTTCTGCGTGGGGCTGCTGTTCGGCCTGTCGCCGGACCTCATCGGCATCCTCTGGGAGCCGTTCCTGGACGCCGAGGGACGCACGGCCTGCCGCAAGGGGATGATCGCCGCCCTGAGGCAGCTACTCGACATCGAGCACGAGTTCGCCGACCGCGCCCGCCTCGAGCGCCTCACCCGCGCCCTCACCATCACCATCCAGATCCTCGCCACCATCATGGGCGCCAAGGGAGAGCCCTGGACGGACTGACGGGGCAGGCTACGGTAGCAGCGTATCAAGCGAGGCAACCTCGCCCCTCTTCTGCGCCGCCACCTGCTCCGGCTCGTACACCCCGTAGAACGGCACGTTCAGGTCGATCCAGAGGCTGATCCGCTCCAGGTCCTCCGGCGGCAGCTTCACGCCCTCGTGCCCCTCGCGGAGCAGCGCGGTGAGTCGGCTGGCGCGGGCGCCGAATTGGCCGGGGGTAGTGAGGGGAACCCACTCGCCGCCGTTGACGCTGTCGAACCAGTGCACCCAGTCCTTCTTCGCCAGCGCGCGGTAGGAGAAGGAATACGGGTCGCTGCCCGCATGGTCGCCCGTGAGGCGGACGCCGCCCGCGGCGTCTTGAGCCCCGTGGCAGCTCACGCAATGGCGCTCTAGCAGGGGCTGCACGAGGCGTGGGTAGGAGAAGGGCAGCGAGCCATCCGGCCCGGGCTTGATGCTCGATGCTGCGCGGCGGAGGGCGAGGGGCGAGTGGTTGGTCGGCGTGGTGTCGCGTGGCTCGTGGCAGCCGACGCATGAGACCGTCTCGCCCGGCTGCAGGTAGGTAAGGCTGCGCATGGTCTGCATGGCCATGCCGTCCTCGCCGACCGCCTGGAAGTAGACCGGCAGGCCTGCTGGCGCAGCGAAGTACGCGGAACCATCCTCCTCCACGGGCACCGTGCCGAGAAGCTGCCTCGCCGAGACCTGCCGCGCGATGCTGATCGGCGGATCATCGGCGTTGATGGTGGTCTTCGGCAGGACCTGGATGACGCGCAGCTCCCTGATTCTGCCGGCTGGGAATGGCAGCGCGCTGTCGTAGACGTTGAGCAGAGCGAACCGGCCCTCGCGCGTGTCCGCCGTTTGTACGTCCGGCGAAGCCCTCGGCCGCAGGCGGGGCCGGAGAGGGAGGGCGTACTCGGACGAGATCGCCGGGTCGCGGTAGAGCAGCTCCCGCTGGCCGGAGCGATCCTGCAGGTAGAGGCCCTGAGTCACCGTGTGCGAGGCATCGCGCGTGGACCACTGCGGGCTGTAGGAGACCAGCCACAGGTCCTCGCTCAGCGGGAAGGGCGTCGTGTAGGCCTCGGACGGGAAGCCCTCGGCCTCAGGGAAGGGGACTTCGGGCGTCAGGCGCTCCAGGGGGATCGCGCCATCGTACCCCCGGCGCGGGTCGATCATCACCAGCGAGCCGTACGCATACCCGTGATGCGCGCCCGCGATTGCCATCAGCTTATGCGAGCCGGGAATCGGCTGCGGGTGCCAGTCGCCCCACGGCTTCTTGTCCACGTTGTAGTTCCCATAGATCGCGAAGGGCAGTGAGCCGTCCGCCTGGCAGCGCCAGAGGCTGTGCGCGAGGTTCGTGTGGCGATCAACGTAGTCCCAGCGCGTGTAGAGCAGCGACCCGTCGTTCGCGACGGAGGGGTGCCACTCGTTCGTCTCGTGGGAGGAGAGGCGCCGCACGGCTGACCCGTCCGGGTGCATGCGGTGGAGTGTGTACGTCGGCACGGGCCGCGCGCCACAGCGGCAGTAGCCTCCCCGTCGTGAGGAGATGAATGCGAGGTCCCCGTCCGGCAGCCAGCAGGGGTCGAAGTCGTCCCACGGACCATTGGTCACCTGCCGCAGGTCGGTGCCGTCCACGTTCACCGTGTAGATGTGATAGCAGGTCTCAGGCTTCGCCTCGAACCCGGGCTTGCGGCTCGGATCGACGGCCACGTAGGCGAAGGCGATCCGGCGAGCGTCGAAGGAGAGGTCGGGGCTGAGGTAGCTGCCCTCGGGGAGGCGGCCGTCGATCAGGTCCCGCAGCCTCGGATCACCCCGGAGGTCTTCCAGCACGTACAGCCCGCCGCCCGACCGCGCGTAGGAGCCGTAGTACTGGTCGCACATGTGCGCGAACGTGCCGGGATGGCGCTTCACGAAGAGGATGTCGTCGAAGTCGAGCAGCGGATTGCGGAGGGCAGCCTCCCGCTTCGCCGCCCGGGCCTCGAAGTCCACGAGCTGGCTGACTGGAGGGAGCTTCGAGGTTGACCACCGGCCGGCGCTGCTCTGGTCGGCGGGCTTGTGGAGCGCGATGTTCGTCTGCGGGTCGGACGCGCCATACACCTCGACCTCGTCGAGGTGAAACGAGATCTCCTTGTCCATCTGGCAGCGCACAAAGCGGGCGGTCACGCCCTTGCCGGTCAGGTCCACCACCAGCGGCCTGCCGTCATACGCGCCGCCGAAGGACGGGCCGGAGTGTCGGAAGACCTCGGTCCACGTCTGCCCATCAAGCGAGACGAGTACCCGCATCCCGTCCGTGCGCTGCGGCCGTTCACCACGGTTGTAGACGACGACACGGGCCAGCTCGAGAGGCTGCTGCAGATCGACCTGCCACCAGGGGTCGCGGGAGAAGATGGTGTGGAAGCCGTAGCTCCCGTTTCTCACGCCATCGACCGCGCCTGCCGCGTCCTCGAACGTCGCCGCGCCCTGGGGCTCACCGGAGGGATTCGGTGGCAGGCGCACGGTCGCTGCCTCTCGCGCCCACTCCGCCTGCAACTCCGCCCGCAGTGCGTCGCCAACGGGCACGGAGGCAGACCAGACTGGGGAGACCCTCAGGAGCAGGGCAATCGCACACAAGGGCCGAAGGGCCATCGCGCCTCACCGAGAAGGGTATTCGCCCTCGCTGGGAACGTGACCTTGCGCGAGTTGCCGCGAGAGGAGACGAACGCGATGATGCTGGCTCGACGTCGCTTCATCCAGGGCGCTTCGGCGGCGGCTGCGGGCGGGCTGCTCGGGCTGCGGTCGGAGGCCCAGCAGACCGCGCCCGCCTTGCAGCTGTCCGCGTATCAGGTCGGCCCGCAGATCTGGGTGCGGTGCGACGGCGTCACGCTGACCTGCTATCGCGCGCACCCGACGCAGAAGTACCCGTACTTCTTCCCGCTCGCCGGGCCTGCGACGGGGATGTCTCTGACCACCGAGTCGTCCGAGCCCTATCCACATCACCGCTCCGTGATGCTCGCGTGCGATCGCGTGAACGGCGCGAACTACTGGCAGGAGGGGCTGGAGCGCGGGCAGATCGTCTCACGCGGACCGACGGTCGAAGCGAGCGAGACGGGCCGCGTCGTCATCGCCGATGCCTGCGACTGGCGCATCGCGAACGGGCCGGTCGATCTGCTCGATCAGCGCCGCTTCACCCTCTCGGTTCCGTCCCCCGAAGTGCGGCTCCTGGAGGCCGACATCACACTGACCGCCGCGCGGGACGTGCACATCGAGCGCACGAACCACTCCCTCTTCGCGGTCCGCTGCGCCCCGGAGCTGTCGCCGAAGGGTGGGGGGACGCTTGTGAACTCCGAGGGCCTGAGCGGGGAGAAGGCGAGCTTCGGGCAGAAGGCCGCCTGGTGCGCGTTCTTCGGAGAGCGGTTCGGCGCGACCGAGGGCGTGGCGTTGATGGACCACCCACAGAACCCCTGGTCGCCGTGCACCTGGTTCACGCGCGACTACGGGTTCGTCTCACCGACGCCGATGAACTGGCTGCCCGATCAGGGCCTGTCCCTCGCGTCGGGCACCTCGCTGCGGCTGCGGTTTGTGGTCGTGGCCTTCGCCGGCACGCCGCAGAGCGCTGACCTCGCGGGCGTCTATGCGCGGTGGAGCGGCGGTTGAGCGGGTCACTTCACCAGCCGCACTTCCCAAGGTCCCAGGCCGAGGGTGCGTTCGCGTCCTTGCCACGTCAGGTTTGCCGTGTGTGGCACGTCCGCGGCATTCACGATCACCACGGCCTCGCTGCCGTCCGGTGCCCGGAAGGCGTTATGCATGACGACGGGCATTCCGCCCTCGGGCTCGGGGTTACCCTCCACCTCCAGCTTCGGCGGGTGCAGCATTCGCCCGTGTTCCAGGTAGGGCCGACCCTCTCCCGCGAACAGGTCCACCCACTGGCGCATCAGGTCGTGCTCAGGCGGCACCTCCGGTCGCGACACCTCCCGGGCCGTCCCATCCGGGGCGATCTCCTCCAGGAGCATATCATCCACCCACACGACGCCCCGCCCGCTCACGTGCATCATGATCCGCAGGAAGTCCGCGCCTGCCGGAACCGTGAACGTCGCTTCGCGCCGGACCCAGCCCTCCTCGGGCGAGGGCATGGGCAGTTGCCAGCCGCCCTTGGACTTGATGTCCCAGGTGATGGCGCCAAGCATGATGTTGTTCGGCTTCGCCAGCTCGCGCGACTTCATCCACGCGCTCAGCCGGTACGTCCCGCCGATGCGCAAGGTCTCGCCGAAGTTGAGGTTGCGCGACACCTGCACCGTGTCGCCCTCGGTGCTCTCCAGCCGGACGCTGCACTCTCCGCCGTGCTTCTCCTGATCGTCGCGAAAGCAGCGCCCGTTCCACGTCTCGCCCTGCCAGCCGCCAACCCGATCCCAGCCCACGGGCACGTCGCCGCGCCACTCCTCGAAGCCGCCGTTGCTCAGGAACGGGCCGGGACCGATGTCCCGCGAGGGCACGAAGTGGGGGATCTCGCCGTTCGCCAGGCAGTAGGCTTGGGTTCGCCGGTCGCCGGCGCGCGGGTTGCTCTGGAAGGTCGGCAGGTACTCGTGATAGACGTAGTTGAAGACGGAAGCCCGCTCGGGAGCCGGGCCGGACCACGGCGGCTCCAGGTCCCGGTAATCCTGGATGAACGCCTGCTGGATGAAGTGCTCGTTCGGCTCCTCGAAGCAGACGACAGCCTGCGGGTTGATCTTCCGGCAACGCTGCAGCATTGTCTCAAGCTGCATGCGGAACACCTCGGCCATCCACAGGCCCGGACCTGGCGGGTGTCCGTGCTTCGGGGAGTAGCACGGCGGGAAGCGCCCGCCGACGACCTGATCGACCTGCAGCATATCCGCGCCGCGCTCGACGAGCTGCTCGCAGGTCCGGTTCCACCAGTCAATCGTCCACGGGTCACCAGGGCACATGCACGAGTTCTCGCCGCCCTTCAGCCAGCTCGGCTTCGACAGCCAGGTCGTGTCGTCGCGGTTCACGACGGCATGAGGCTCGGCCTCGCGGGCAAAGCGCTCGCGGTCGTCCCACTCGAACGTGCCGTCCTCCCGCGCGCCGTACATCAGCGTGTAGTGGTAGCCGGAGGGCCACGGGAAGACGTGCCCGCCGATCCGCCGGTTCATCTTCGCGATTCCCGTGAAGACCTCGTCGGAGGGAAAGACGGGGAAGTAGTCGGGCGTCACCCAGTACTGCACCTTCTCCCAGCCCCAATAGGCGACGATCAGCGGCGTCTTCGGCCGGAAGCGCTTCAGCCAGTAGTCGTTCAGCCAGCGCTCGATGCTGTCCGGCTGGGCGAGCCAGTCCCGCCCGAAACGCACCATCGCCGGGCCGGACTTCAGCCACTGGGGTACGTCGGCGCGCTCGACGAGGCGTTTCGCGCACCAGGGCTGCTTCTCGGCCCAGGCCTTGTAGAGGTCGGCCGCATCGCGCCAGTCGGTCGGCGTGCCGGGATCACTGCCCGCGAAGGTTGTCAGCACCACGTCGTAGTCGAGAGCGAACGTCTCCGAGGCGAAGCACGGCGCGCTCCAGGCAACCTCCATTCCCTCCTGCGCGCGGCGCAGCCAGAGGCTCTTGGGGTAGCCCTTCGCATCCTCAGCCGCGGTGTACAGGCCCGCGGCCGCATCGTAGTAGGAGCCGAACTGGGCGCACATCCAGCCGGGCTGAGTGGCGCCGGCGGCCTGGCCGACCTTCCAGGCGCCAGGCCGGTGGTGCACGCCGCCCTTCGTGTGGCCGAGCACCGCCAGGTCCTCCTGCCCCTCCTGCAGCGGCGCGCGCAGCACGATGAACGGGAACTGCGCCTCCTCGAGCGCCAGCCCCTCGGGCAGCCGCACCTCCTCCAGGCGCCAGCGCACGTAGGGGTCACCCTCGCGCACCGCCGCCGAGCACGTGCACTCGATCCCGCGCCCGCCCAGGTTGTGGAAGCGCATCCGTAGCCTCTGCGTACCCGCCTCGCCGTCGAGGGTGAAGTCCACCGATCCGGCGTCGGTGCTGGACACGTAGGTGCGTTGCCTCCCGTCGCTGTCCCGCGCGGTCAGTGCCAGCGTGAACAGGCGCGGCCAGGCCTGTTGCGCGACCATCTCGCGCCCGGAGCGCCGGTCGATCAGGGAGACGAGGCCTCCCTTCTGGGCCTTGCCCACCGCTAACTCGAATCGCTCGTTGTGCAGGATGACCCGATCCGGCTCATCCCGCACCGCGACGGTCTGCGCCGAGACCGAACCCGCAAGCGCGGCGAGGCAGACGCACGACAGCCAGGTCCAGGTCATGGCAACCGGCTCCTCTCCTCAGGCGACGTTCGCCGCCCCTTCGCGGGTCCTGAAGCGCCATCCTCCCTGTGCGCGGCGAAGGGCCAGAGGCGCCCGATGACGAATGTACGGCCCGCAGCGCCACGCACTCACCAGGGAGGGGCACCGTACATGACCATCACGGAGATCACCGCCGCCGAACTCGATCCTCAGCAGTTCATCGCAGAGCAAGTGAAGGAGATAGCCGACACGGTCGGCGACGGGCTGGCCATCAATGCGCTCTCAGGCGGCGTCGATTCGTCGGCTGTCACGATGCTGGGGCACAAGGCGCTCGGCGACCGGCTGAAGACGTACTTCATCGACAACGGGATCATGCGTAAGGGAGAACCGCAGAAGGTGGTTGACCTCTTCGCGGGCCTGGGCGTCCGCGTGGAGCTGGTCGATGCTCAGGACGAGTTCTTCGCGGCCCTGGCGGGCGTCACCGATCCCGAAGAGAAGCGCGAGGCGATCACCCAGACGTTCTACCGGCACGTGTTCGGCCGACTGGTCCGCGAGGGCGGCGCCAAGCACTTGCTGCAGGGCACCATCCTCACGGATGTGGACGAGACCGCAGCCGGCATCAAGCGCCAGCACAACGTCTTCGAGCAGATCGGCATTGACCCGCAGGAGGCCTTTGGCTACCGCATCATCGAGCCGCTCATCCAGCTCCGCAAGGACGGCGTGCGCAAAGTGGCGGCCGCGCTCGGCCTGCCTGAGTCGGTCTACAACCGCATGCCCTTCCCCGGTCCGGCGCTCACGGCGCGCGTCATCGGCGAGGCCACGCGGGAGCGGATCGCACTCGTCCGCGAGGCGACGGCAATCACGGAGGCCGAGCTGGCCGACACGGGCGCCTTCCAGTACATGGCGATCCTGCACGAGGACCGCGTCACCGGGATGCGGGACAACCAGCGCGACTTCGGCCTG
>Ga0194113_10006893_pt1 | contig 14315 bp, 12 predicted proteins | sample TA2MahC200mmetaG_FD_146193 | JGI IMG/M metagenome (GOLD analysis project Ga0194113, IMG submission 146193) | Freshwater microbial communities from Lake Tanganyika, Tanzania - TA2015017 Mahale Deep Cast 200m | ecosystem: Environmental > Aquatic > Freshwater > Lake | place: Tanzania: Lake...
TCGGGACGGGCACTCTTGCCCGTCCATGCAGATCGGGACGGGCACTCTTGCCCGTCCATTCAGATCGGGACGGGCAAGAGTGCCCGTCCTACTTGAGATCAGGCGACTTGCGCCAGAACGTACGGACCCTTGGCGATCACGGCGACGGTGCTGTGGGGGCCGTGACGCTCACACGCTTCCTTGACGGCCTGTTCGACGCTCGGCGCGCTCTCGACGAACAGGCCCTTGAGCACGGAAGCGGACAAGCCGTTGCTGACCATCACGACGCGCGCCTTGCGACGAACCTTGGCCAGCTCTTCCAGTTGCCACTGATCCATCACGAAGTAGTCTCTGCCTTGGATCCTCCGCATGAAGGTATCCAGGTCGGGATTCTCCCGGAACAACGTCTGAAACTCGGGGCTGCCAATGCCTTCGGAGAGGCTGGCCGCGATGATGATCGTGCCGCCCTGTTTGACGATGGGCAGCGCGCCGGTCATGCCCTTGATCGACTGATAGAACGTCGTGTCCAACGGATATCCGGCGCCGCTGGTGACGACCACGTCGACAGGCTGCGGGACACAGTCGGTCACGACGGTACGCACGAATTCCACGCCGGCGAGAAAGGCCGCCTCCATGTCGCCCGCCACAAATTTCAGCGGTCGACGACGATCATCCAGGACCACGTTGACGATGAAATCGCACCCGGCTCGGCGCGCGATCCACGTGTTCTCCTCGTGGACCGGGTTGCCCTCGATGATTCCGCAGTCCGCGCGAGGGTCCTCCAGAAACCGAGGGCTGTGCCAGGCCTTGACCGTTTCCAGCGCAGCGATTCCGGGACAGATCAGCTTGCGGCCTCCCGAGTATCCGGCCATCAGATGCGGCTCGATCAACCCCACAGTGATCTTCAGGTCCGCCTGAACGTACCGCGAGTCGATCCACACGGGTACTCCGCGCGGGCTCTCACCGAGATACGTGTGTTCCGCCGCGATCTGACCGTGGTGGTTCTCGATGCGATAGCGCTCGGCAATCTCGCGGCCGACCATCTCGACGAGCTCTTGCCCTTCATTGGGACGGTGCAGGCCCGTCGCCACGAGAATCAGGATCTCGTGGCGGGCGATACCCACCGCCTCCAACGTCTCAAGAACCGGCTGCAGAATCAGTGCGTTGGGAACCGGACGAGTGATATCGCAAATCACGATGCAGGCGTTCCGACGCCCGGCAGCCAACTGCCGCAAGGGAACAGAACCGATCGGCCGTTCGAGTGCCTGCCGCAAAGCTGCTTGCGGATCGTCCAAAGGAGTAGCGTCTCGATAGGCCAACGTATGAGCAACTCGGTCATCGGGCAGCGTGACCGTCAGGCCCGTTCGTCCGTATTCCAATTTCACTTGCACGCTACACCTGCACGTTTCACCTGCGCGCCCTTACCGGCACGGCCTAGGATTCCTCCTTGCCGTCCTCCTGCTTCTTTGCCTTCTTCTTCTTCTTGATCGCGAGCTTCTGGACTCGCACCTTGGGCAAACCGAGAACGTGGTCACCTTCGCGCCAGCGGTCCCCTTCCTGCAACTTGCCGATGCGCTCGGCACGGGTCAGCACGTTTCGCGACCGGGTCACTCCGGACCGGATTCTCAGACTCTTGTCAATCGTCATGTGGGACAAACCCCCTGAATTACGAGTTTCGCATTCAAACCGAACAGTATAGGCAGTGACCGGCGGATCGACAACCGCGAAGAGAACCGTACGCGGATGGCACCGGTAACGGAACCGCAGCGCGGCGTGGCGGCGGGACCGCCGGGCAGGCGCAGCCCCCCCGAAGGGTGCTCGCGTCCGGCCGTCACTCCGGTCGGTCATCCACGTCCACCGGCCGAATGCGCTTCAGGAACTCGGCGACCGACTGTGGCCGGTTGTTGGGGTTGGCCTCGATACACTGCATGATGGCTTTGGCGAGGATCCGATTCAGGTTGGGTCGCCACTGGAGGATGTCCTTCGGGTCATGCGTATCATGCGCCAGGGCGGCGCGGCCCGTGGTTTCGGTCCCCGGCCAGGGAAACTCGTAGGTACATATCTGATAGGCCGAGACGCCCATGGCGAAGATATCGAGTCGGTGGTCGGTCCAGCGGCGTCTGACGACCTCGGGTGCCATGTAGAGCGGTGTGCCCGTGCGGTTGCCCGGTTGCATGAATTCACGCCGCGCGGGGAGCGTGAGGCCGAAATCGATGAGTTTCACGTCGCCCGATTCGGTTTCGTAGATGAAATTCCGCGGACAGATGTCCCGGTGGATGTACTCCTGCTCGTGGACATACTGGAGCGCCTCCGCCATCTGGCGGATAAGCCTCAACCGGTGGCCTTCGATAATGGGGTCACGGTTATGCAATAGTTGGTGCAGTCCGGGTCCCTGGATGAACTCCATCACGAGATACGGTTCACCTTTCTTGCTCACGCCGTGTTCGTAGGTTTTCACGACGAGCGGGTGACTCAGGCCAATGGCGATTTCCCCTTCCGAAGGCTTCTTCAATTCTTTGAACCGCGACTCGAACAGGGCCACCTTATCGAGATCGGCGATCTTCAGGCCCACGATCTTGCCGGTCTTCCGCTCGCGCGCCATGTAGAACTTCGACATCGTGCCGGAGACTGCCTTGCGCAGAATCTCGAAGCGGTCGTAGACGTCGACGCTCTGGCTTGCGAACAGTGATCGGAATCGGTCGAGGATGCCCATGTGTCTAATCTAAACGATCGGCCATCGATGTGCGACACTCTGATTCTGAATTCGTCGTCGGCGGACGACGGGCGCGCGAGGTTCTTCGCGACCATGCGAACAACGGACGGGTCGCGAGCGGGTGCCGGTGGCCGGCCGGCCCGCGGCGGGCGGCACGGGAGTCGGGCTGAAGGCGCGTCTGGCGGCGCGCGGAAACGCCGCCGACCCTGGCAGCGGCCGAATTGGGCCCGTCACTTGCCGCAGTAGTCGATTGCCCGGGCGATTTCGCTCTTGAGTTTCCCCCGCGGCACGATGCGGTCGATATAACCGTGTTCCAGGAGAAACTCGCTCGTTTGGAAACCCTTCGGCAACTCGAGCCGGATGGTCGCCTTGATGGTGCGCGGGCCCGCGAACCCGATCAACGCGCGGGGTTCCGCGAACAGGAAATCACCCAGCGCGGCGAAACTGGCGGCTACTCCACCCATGGTGGGGTTGGTGAGCACGGAGATGAAGAGGCCGCCCGCGCTGTCGAAGCGAGCCAGCGCCGAGGAGACCTTGGCCATTTGCATGAGCGACAGGATGCCTTCGTGCATCCGCGCGCCGCCGCCCGATCCACTGATGATGATCAAGGGCAAACCCTGGCCGGTTGCGCGCTCAACAAGCCGCGTCAGACGCTCACCGACCACCGACCCCATGCTACCCATGATGAACGCCGAATCGGTAACTCCCAACGCGATGCGACGCGCCCGGACCATGCCCGTGCCGGTCAACGCGGCGTCCGAGAGCCCGGTACGGCTCTGTTCCTCCACGAGGCGATCGGCATACGACTTCTTGTCGTTGAAGCCCAACGGATCGGTTGGGCACAGGTCGCCGTCCCATTCTTCGAACGTCCCTTCGTCCAGGACCTGCGCGATTCGGTCGCGGGCCGACACGTAGAAATGGTAATCGCATTCCGGGCAGACACCCAGGCGATTCTCCATTTCCTTCCGGAAGATGATCTCCTGGCAGCCGGGGCAGCGTTGCCAGAGGCCTTCGGGTACTCCGCGTTTCTGTCTTTTCATCGTGTCGTTTCCACGGCATTCCTGTGGTCGCGGTCGTCCTCGGACGTTCACCGGCCGACCGCGGCACTCTTCGAAGGGACGTCGATCCGAATCCACCCGCCGCGGTCCCTCTCCGCGTCGAACCGCGTGGAACCAGGTTGGATCGGAACCGTGTGCATCATTGTGTGACTATATCTTGTCATACCACAGCCAGGCGCGTGAGCTGTTCAATCGACGCGCGATAGCTGTTTCCGCTGAAAACGGCCGAGCCGGCCACCAGGAGGCGGGCTCCGGCCCTCACGCAGCGCTGGATCGTGGAGTCGTTGACGCCGCCATCCACTTCCAAGAGAACGTCCTGCCCGGCCACGTCGTGGAGGATGCGCAGCTTCTCCAACGCCACTTCCTGGAAGACCTGTCCTCCAAACCCGGCCGGTACGCTCATCACCAACACCAGATCGCAAAGGTCCAGGCACCCTTCGAGGGTCTCCAGCGGGGTCGCCGGATTCAGCGCGATACCGGAGGCTACGCCCAGCCGGCGGATCTGCCCGAGGACCTCGCGAGGCTCGTCCACCGCCTCGATGTGAACCGTGAGGCAGTCGGCTCCGGCCGCGTGGAAATCGTCCAGATACCTTTGTGGTTCTCGGATCATCAGGTGCACATCCAGCAGCAACCCGGTCAGGCGCCGCAAACTGGCCACAATCGGTGTTCCGAACGTCAGATTCGGCACGAAACAGCCATCCATCACGTCCAGGTGCAGACCCTCAATACCGGCGTCTTCCAACTTCCCCACTTCCCGTTCCAAATTGCCGAAGTCGCACGGCAGTATCGACGGCAGCACGAGGGGCGTCTTGGCGCGCAATGCGAGGAACTGTTCACGTCGTGACATCACTCAGGAACCCCAGCCCTTGGACACTCGCGAGGTCTGGCCTCGAACCAACCGCCGCGCGGATTGACTCCGTGCAAGCCTCGTCTCCGCAGTGCTGCCCAGCTGACCACCACGGAGCAGGGGAAACGCGGAGGAGCCTGATCCACGTGGGCACGGCGACCGAATCCGAAAAACCAAATTCTAGCACCCGCCGCGATTCGCGTCAGCCTACGAGTGCCGCGCGTGCGCAACATCTTTCAAAACGACAGGTTGCGGGTCCCCGCCAGCTGCCGAGGTCATCTCGGCGACCGGCCATGCCGCTCGCACGGGACTGCCGGCACGGCGGACAGCACGCTCGCCAGGGTCCGCGGCCGCATGCCTAAGGCGAGCGGCAGCTGAGAAGCTACCGGTAGGACGGGCACTCTTGCCCGTCCTGTGCGTGTTCGACGGGCAAGAGTGCCCGTCCTACTGGTAAACAAATTCCTGCCGCATGCCTAATCGCCGTCCTTGCCCTGCGGCAAGTCGTCGAGGCTGGAGAGGTCGAACAGTTCCAAAAAGCGGTCCGTCGTGTAATAGCGCGGCATACGCGGCTTCGTCTGGGGCCGCTCCATCCGCAGCAACCGTCGCCGGACCAATTGGGACAACAGGGGTCCGCTCGGTTTCCCGCGCAAGGTGTCGATTTCCGGACGCGTGAGGCCCTGTTGATAGGCCACGATGGCCAGGATATCGACGGATGCCTGCGACAGCCGAGCCTCTCGCACGCGGCCGTGGAACAGGTGCCGCAAGGACGCGAATTGCTCGCGCAACTCCAGGCGGTATCCCGGCCCCACGGACACGATCTGGAAAGGATGCCCGGACTCGGCGTACTCGTTGTTCAACTCCTTGATCAACTCGTCGATCTCCCGCGGCGACACGCCGCGCATGAGCGACGCGATTTGCGCGCTGCCGATGGGTTCGTTGCGAGGGTGCCCGACAAACAAGACGGCTTCGACGATCGATTTGGGGCAGAGGTCGCACGCCTGATCCGCGTTTTCGCTGTCTTCCGGGTCCGGTTCTTCCGCGAGGCACGGCTCGGGAACCGCAGGCGGCTCGTACGGATCCTCGCCTTTGCCGAGCAGTTGGGCGTAGGCGCGGGTCAATTCGTCGAGCGAAATGCCTTCGTCGCCCGGCGGCAGGCCGCGATCGTCTGTCCCCGGCCCGAGTGTCCGGGGCTGGGTCGGACCGAATGCGTCGTCAGGCCGCGGCGACTCTACCATCGCTTTGCCACTTCGGCTTTCATGAAGGCCAGTCCGTCGCGGGCAAGCTGTTCTTCGCTTTGGTACATGCGCCGCCAGATCTTGGTGGCCGCCACCAATTCAGGCAGCGCCAGTCCGAACGCCTCGATCATCATCCACCCGTCGTAGCCGATCTCTTTCAGCGTATCGAAGGTCTCCTGCCAGCGGACGTTGCCTTGGCCCGGCGTGCTCCGGTCGTTCTCGGAAATGTGCACGTGCGTCATGTAGTTGGCACACGCGCGGATCGAATCGGCCGTGTTCTTCTCTTCGATGTGTGCGTGGAAAGTGTCGTACATCAGGCGACAGCGCGGGTGGGCGACGTCCGCCGCGAACCGAGCCGCGTCGGCCTGAGTGTTCAGGAAGTAACACTCGAAACGGTTCAACGGCTCCAGGCCCAAAGTGACGCCGACCTTGCCGGCATGTTCCGCGACCTGCTGCATCGATTCGACGCCCCACCGCCACTCGTCGTCGGTCGGCCCTCGGCCCGTGAACACGCCCAACGCCGAATGATACGGGCCGACCAGCTGCGTGCACCCCGCCGCCTGGGCACAATCCAGCGCCAGCTTGTTGTTGGCCACTCCGGCGGCACGGCGCGCCGCGATCGGACTGATCGGGTTGTCCTCGTCCCCACGCACGGTGACGCCCGTGCGTTGCAGGCCCAAGTCGTCCAGCCTCTTCCCCCAGGCCGCGAACTTGTCGACCGCCAACTCGAAGATCGGCAGTTCCACTCCGTCGAAGCCCATGGCCTTGATCGTCTGCAGGTCCGCCAAAATCTCGTCACTCAAATTGCCCGTCCACAGAAGCAGGTTCATTCCGAATTTCATGGTCATTCTCCTGAGGCGGCCCGCGGCCGCATCCAATGGGAGACGGGCAGTCGCGCCCGCCGTAAACAACTTTCGTGGTTCGGATAAGTGGCCCCTCCCTCACGCCACGGATGGCACGCACTACGGCTCCGGAGCCAGACCGCTCAACAGCTCGGGCAGCCGCGCACGGACCGCGTGACGGGCCGCAGGCAGCACATCCACCAATTCTGGCGGCACCTCGGCCAGATTCACACGGCGCATGATCCGGTTCAGCCGCTGTAGCAGTTTGGCATCGTCCGCGTAGTCGTACAAGAACCGGTCCAGGCGAAACAGCTCAATCGTCCGCGCCAGCTGGGGCACGGGCCCGGTCGCCATGCGGCCCACCGCGGCGGCAACCGCGGACGCGTCCACCGCGTCCAGGGCGCGGTAGTAGGCCTCGAGTTGTTCGGGGTACTGTTCCATGAGGGTGGCGTCGGCCAGGATCTCGACCAGCACGTGCCCCAGAAAGCTGGGCCGAAACCCATCGTCACCCGCCAGCGCGTCGCGAATCCGCACGGTGAAGTCCAGGTTCAATGCGGCAAACGCCGGCGTCTGGTGAAACCAGGCGTCGTCGTGGTAATGGCGCACGATCCCGCGTGCCACCGACGCCAGCGCCGCGTCGTCATCGTGCAGGCATTGTCGCGCCAGACGCGGTGCCACCCGCACACGGCGGTCCGTGATGCTCAGCAGGTCCGGTACGGCGGTGCCCACCATGACATACGGCAGTTCCAGGTAGTGCAAACCGTGCGCGAAGTAGTTCATGCGTCAGGCCCTCGCGGCGGCGGCGGCTCCGTCGGTCCCTGGGTCGGGCCGTACGCGATGCCGCCACGGCGAGGGCCGCTCGGCGAGTCCCGCCCGGCGGGGCGAACGAGTCTGGTAGCGGTCAGATCGTGATCCAACTGCCCGTCCGCGCGCTTTCCAGCACCGCGTCGCACACCTTCTGCGTCCGCAACCCGCTGCGGAAGTCCGGTTGAGCCGGTTTGCCCGTCTCAATGCCCCGCAGGTAGTCGGCCACCGTGTGAACAAACGTGTGCTCATAACCGATGGTGCAGCCGGGCACCCACCACTGCTTCATGTACGGGTGTTCGAAATTCGTCACGTGGACGCGTTGCCAACCGGTGAGATGGTCCTCGACTTTCTTGCCCGTGACCGGGTCGGCGTACTTGAAATAGTCCAGATACTGGGGATCTTCCAAGTCGAAGAAGACACTCCCCAATTCCCCGTTCAGTTCCAACGTGTTGTAGTTCTTGCGGCCGCGGGCGTAGCGCGTGCTTTCAAACGTCCCCATCGAACCGTTCTCGAAAACCGCCAGGAACATGCAGGCGTCGTCGATTCCGACCGGTTCCACTTGCCCCGACTTGACGTGCCGCCGCTCCTTGACGAACGTCTCGGTCTTGGCCACGACGGACTTGATGGGGCCGTTGAGCCATTCGGCGGAGTCGATGGAATGGGCCAGCAGGTCACCGGTGACACCGGACCCGGCGACTTTCACGTCGAGCCGCCAGAGCGCATCACCGCCCTGGGGCACGTCGGTCGAGATCGTCCAGTCCTGGAGGTACGTGGCACGGTAGTGGAACGGCCGCCCGATGCGTCCCTCGTCGATCAGTTGCCTGGCCAGCGAGATGGCCGGCACTCGGCGATAATTGAAGCAGATCAAGTTGGGCACGCCGGCCTTCTCGACCGCCGCGCACATCTCCTCGGCTTCGGCCACGTTCATGGCCAGCGGTTTCTCGCAGATGATGGACTTGCCCGCTGCCGCCGCCGCCAGGACGATTTCGCGGTGCGTGTTGTTGGGCGTGCAAATATCGATCTGGTCGATGTCCTTGCGCTGGACGATCTTGCGCCAGTCGGTTTCGTAGGACTCGTATCCCCACCGGTCGGCGAAGGCCTTGAGTTTCGATTCCTCTTCCAGCGCGCAGATCGCCTTGAGCACTGGCTGATGTTCCAGCGCGAAGAAGTTGTTGACCTTGCGATACGCATTCGAATGCGCTCGGCCCATGAATCCCATACCGATGACGGCGACATTGAGCGGCTTTGCCATGTTCTTTCCCAACCTCTGAAGTCTTGTTTGGTGCCAACCGCGCGCCGCGCGCGCGTGTTTTGTAGGACGGGCACTCCTGCCCGTCCAGGAGTGCGGGACGGGCACTCCTGCCCGTCCAGGAGTGCGGGACGGGCACTCCTGCCCGTCCCACAAGGTTGTCTGGTTGCGGCCACGGGCCGCGTCAGGTAAGTCACGAGGGGCCTTCGTGCCCGTCCGTCGTCCGCTGGTGGTGGCCGGCGGCCTCGACGGCGCGTCCCCCAGCGCCACACGGCTCACGCGTACTTCCGGATCATCTCGTCCAGGGCCGCCTTGCACTTGGCGGTCGCTTCCCAGGCGGAAGGCCAGAAGCAGAGATCGATGGTCCACCAATCATCCGGACACCCGGCGTTCACAATGGCGGGCATGAAGTCGTCGAAATCCAGGTTGCCATCGCCAAAGGGCGGGTGGGTGCTGGTGTGGTGTTCGTTGATCGTGCCGTTGGAATCGATCAAATGCACGCGGCCGATCTTGCCCTGGAGGCGTTGAGCCAGCTCGCGAATCCCGCCGGGCAGCGTCTCCTTTTCGGCGCCCGGCTGCCGCGCGCCGTGCACGGCGACGTTGTCCGCGTGGCACGTGTCGAACATGATCATGAAGTTGTCGTGACGGACCCCGTCGATGACGCGGAAGATGTCGCTGGGGCGGTTGAAGGCGAACCCGGGTTCGAACTCCCAGACCACCCGCACGCCCGCGTCCGCCGCTTCCTCCGCGCACCTCCGCCACGTCTGGCAGACGCGATTCAGGGCCGCGTCATACGCCACTTGCCGGACGACGGCTTCCGGCCGGGTTTCGCCCGGGACATCCCCCAGCGTCCACGGATCCTCCGTCGTGTCCACGCGGATCACCTCGATGCCCAGATCGTTGCAGAACTTGAGGTTCTTGCGAAACGTCGCCAGATACGAGCTGTTGTCGGGAGCCGTGATCAGCTTCTCGCTCCACAGATCGGCCGCCAATCCGCTGCAGCCCATGCCGCGCGATTCCCACAGGTCGCGCACCGCGGCCCGCTGGTCCGCCGCTGGTAGAAGGTCCGGATTCGGATGGATCCCGAACCCGCCCAACTCCAGACCATGGAAGTTCAAGTCGTGCAGTCCTCTCACCACGTCCTCGAATCCGATAGGCTCTTTCTGATTGAACAAGAACGCCCATGTTCCGATGGATGTTCGTTTTGCCATGTCAGTGACACCCTTCCCATCTGCAGGTAATTGCGTGAAGTTGAGAACGATCGTCTACGTCACAATCCGAAGCGGGGATCCCATCGACGGTCCCGCGCGGCCACATGTGCGGGGTTGCGCGCGGCTGGATGATCGGCTGAACGGATTGGCGAACCCCTTCCTCCCGGTGGCGTGCGGCCGCCACTCAACTCGGGACGGGCAGGGACGCCCGTCCGCCAGTCAGGTCCCGCGCGTCGTCCGTCGATTCACGCGCTCTTGTAGTCCCCAAGGTTCGGGACCTGGTCAAACACGTCCGGTCCGAAATAACGCAAGCCGACCAGCGGTTCACTCCCGGTGTTTTCGACTTCGACACCCTGAGTCGCCGCCTCATAGGTGATGAACAGCTCGTCTTCCGTTTCGGCGCCGAAACGGATCATGGCCGGCGTCTGCAGGTTCAGGCGGCCGATGCGGCCTTTTCCTTGCACGGTGATCCAGCCGCTGGCGCCGGGGTCCTTCAACGTGCATTTCGCGCCGGGTTCGACGGTCAACTCCTTGGCACTGAACAGTTGAGCGCCGTCGATCAGGCCGTAGACAATCCAGCGATCAACCCAGCCGGTTCCGCGGTCGGCGACAATCGGCTCCAAGTAGGTGTTTTCCTTGAAGTGCGTGTCGACGTTCTTTTCCCAATCCAGCTGATCGATGATGTAGTCGAGGTCGTGGTGCTTGTCTTTCGGGACGTCCTTGACGCACAGCGACCAGGGAACGACTCGCCCCTCGACCAGCGACTGGTACATGCCGAACACGTCACTGCCCCATTGGGGTTCGTAGGTGCAGAGCGATCCGGGTGCGTGGAGGACACCTGGCGGAATCAGCCAGCCGGAACCGCGTTTGAGCCGATAGGCGCGCGACAGGTCGAGAATGCCGTTGTCGCCCTTGTTCCAATCCTCCAGGCATTTCCGCAGTTGGGCCTTCGTCGTGCCAGGCTCCAGACCCATGAACGTGTAGCAGAAGCTGTTGTCCACGTTGTTGTACTGGGGCGAGAAGTAGTAGCTTTCCGGCTTGCCTTCCTGGCCGGTCAGTGCGGCGTGCTCGTGCTTCTGGTGCATGTGGTGAGGGATGGGGCCCATGTTGTCGAAGAACTTGGAGTAGACGGGCCACTTGCCATACGTGTCCCACAGCGCGGGGCCGATCATGCGTTGGCCTGCCTCGGCCACGGCATCTCGCAGCGTGAAGTGTTGGCCCTGGAAGCTGATGAAGCTGAGCCCTTCGTGCCACACGCGTCCTTCGTTGGCCGCCTCCGTGGTGCTGGCAAACCATCGCTCGTCAATCCCGCCGCGCTCGCCGCCGTAGGCATAGAGGTCGTTGGGATGCAGCTTCAATCGCCTCCCGGGGTGCAGGAAGCTGCGCGGGACCCAGGCCGGCACCAGCCGCAACAATCCGGTTCCCGCGTCCAATGCGCCGTTCAGTACCTTCGCGACACTGTCACCTTTCAACACTTTTGGCGTCACCATCGTCGTCCTCTGCCTGCCTGGTTTCTGAGTTTCTTCGGATTTCGCCCGCCCGCCGCGGCCAGCGGAAACGGATCCTGCCGGAGGGGGCGCGGGCCCGACCTGCCGCGGCACGACCTGCCGCGGCACGAGCGACGCGAAACCGCGGCGACGGAACCGCCGACCTTCCACGTCTCGTCAGGCGGTTGATTCCGGCTAGGAACTACTCCTCATGTTTTTATTCGCTTTGTGCCCGCCCCGCAAGTAAACGAGCCAAAAAACCGCGGCCGACGCCGCTGGCCAAATCGCCCCCACCACCCTAAATTGACGGTCGGAATGAGGGCCGCGACAAGCGATACGCCGGGCAGATGTCCGGCCGCGGCAGGACGGTGATTCTCGTCGGTCGGATCGGGAACGGGCGGGCGGGTGCGTGCCCGCCCGTCGACGGGCGGTAGTTCAGACTTGACCAGGAGCACAGATCATGGCGGAAACAACGTGGGTGTTGACGAAGCGGGCCGACCAGACCTTTGCCGACGAGTTCCTGGTGACACCGGAACGCGTCGGCGGACCGGTCAAAGGGTACTCCATCCGCAAGAAGCGGTTGCACGGCGGCTTGGCGGACGGAGTGGACGTCGTGACCGTGGACAACGGAGTACTTCAATTCCACGTGCTCCCCACGCGCGGGATGGGGATCTGGAAGGCGACGGTTGGCGGCGAGCCTTTGGGGTGGCAATCGCCCGTGTGCGGGCCCGTCCACCCGTGTTTTGTGCCGCTGAGTGATCCCAGCGGATTGGGGTGGCTCGATGGCTTCGACGAATGGCTCGTGCGGTGCGGACTGGAAAGCAACGGCGCTCCCGAGTTCGACGAAGCGGGCCGCTTGCGGTACGGCCTGCACGGACGCATCGCCAACAAACCGGCCCATCACGTGGAGGTCCGCGCCGATGGCGAGACGGGAGTCATCACCGTCGTCGGGATAGTGGACGAAACCCGATTCCACTTCTTCAAGCTGCGGATGACGACGTCGATCGCGACGCGCGTGGGCACCACCCAGCTCGAAATCCGCGATTGCGTGGAGAACCTCTCGGACAGCCCCACGGACATCCAGATGCTGTACCACGTCAATTTCGGACCACCCCTCCTGGGCCCAGGGGCCGAAGTCGTGGCCCCCGTGAAGAACCTGGTGCCGCGCAACGGGCATTCCGCAAACGGGGTGGCTGACTGGGCACGCTATGCCGCGCCTCAGGCCGGCGCCCAGGAACAGGTCTATTTCTTCGAGCTGCAGGCCGATGAGCGGCACGGGACTTCCGTCCTGCTCAAGAACGCACAAGGCACTCGCGGTGTGAGCATGCAGTTTGACACGCGTCAGCTCCCGTGCTTCACGCTGTGGAAGAACACGATTTCCGAGGCCGATGGCTACGTGACGGGTTTGGAGCCGGCGACGAACTACCCCAACCCGCGATCCTTCGAAAGCCGGGAGGGCCGCACCGTCCGCCTGCAGCCTCGTGCCCGCTGCACGTTCGACCTCGTCGTCCAGGCTCATGCTTCGGCCGAGGATGTCGCTCGCGCCGAACAAGGCGTCAAGGCACTCCAGAAACTCGAGCCCACCGTGCACCCGATACCGCAACCGCACTGGTGCCCGGACGCGTGAACACGCGTGCAGCGCGGCGGCTCCTGCTGGCAAGGGCGACGCCGTGCAGGAGCGCTCTTCCTCAATCCAGGACGATGGGCCCGCGGTCGAAGTCGTCAGATGCTGGGAGCTGATCGAAACGGCCGGAATTCCGGTGAATTCCGCCACGGAAATGCGGCGCGGCGAGGGGGGTGGCCCGTCGGCCGGCCGGCGTCTACGCTGACATTGTGGCGTGCCATGCAGCCGGTTGTCAAAACGCACAAACAAGTAAAGAGAACACTGCACGAGGGACTGACCATGAAAAGACGCTCGTTTCTCAAGGCCCTGGGAGGCACCGTTGTCAGCGTCGCCGCCGTTGCGCCGACGGATCGAAGCGCGCGGGGCGCGGAGGATGTTGTCAACGGGGTGCCGCGTCGGAAACTCGGTCGCACCGACGCCAACATCTCCACCGTCGGGTTCCCGGGGCTTGCGCTGCGGAACTACAGCCAGGACGAAGGCACGGCGAAAATCCACGATACGTTCGCGCAGGGCCTGAACTACTACGACGTGGCGCCGGCCTACGGCGCGGACGGCGAATGCGAAATCAGAATGGGCATCGGCATGGAAGGCCTGGACCGCGACAAGATCTTCCTCTCGTGCAAGACCAAACAACGAGACAAAGCGGGCGCGAAGGAAGAACTCGAACGGTCCTTGAAACGCCTCAAGACCGATCGTTTCGATCTGTACCAACTGCATTGCCTGTTCGAGGTGGATGAAGTCGAACAGGCACTCGACAAGACGAACGGAGCCATTGCGACCATCCTGGAAGCTCAAAAGGCCGGTGTCGTGAAGTACATCGGCTTCTCGGCCCACACCACGCGAGCCGCCCTGGCGGCCATGCGAGGCTTCGCATTCGACACGGTCATGTTCCCCATCAACTTCGTTGAACACCACGCAATCGGCATGGGCACACAGGTGCTGGAATTGGCTCATCAGCAAGGCGCCGGCGTCATCGCCATCAAGCCGATTTCCAAAGGGCCGTGGCTCAAGGGCACACAACCCCGAGGTGCCTGGTGGTATCGGTGGTCCGAACAACAGGATGAACTCAACCTGTTCATGCACTGGACCCTGTCTCAGCAGAACGTCGCCTCGGGCATCCCCTGTTCGTTCTTCCCACAAATCGATATGTGCATCCAGGCGGCCAAACAGTTTGCTCCCGTCACCGAGGCGGAAGTCCAGAAGCTGCGGACGGTCTGCGCGGACTGCGAGTCGCTGTTCCGGCCCCGCGAACAACAAGTCGCC
>Ga0194113_10006903_pt1 | contig 14296 bp, 6 predicted proteins | sample TA2MahC200mmetaG_FD_146193 | JGI IMG/M metagenome (GOLD analysis project Ga0194113, IMG submission 146193) | Freshwater microbial communities from Lake Tanganyika, Tanzania - TA2015017 Mahale Deep Cast 200m | ecosystem: Environmental > Aquatic > Freshwater > Lake | place: Tanzania: Lake...
GTGAAATAGCCTCGAGGCTCCGGAAAACCCGCGAACTGGCAAGGACTCTCTGAAACAGATTTTCGCGCATTGCGCCCCATGAACGTGGTAGGACACAGATGCTGGACAGGCCAGACCCCCTGTACTTTCCACAGCGTCCGACTTGTTCTCCGGCGCGAATGAATTTTCAGGGACGCTGTGGAAAGCGTCCTTGCCAGCGGTGGGCGGGCGGGGAACTCATGCGACTATCGGATTCTGCCAAAAGACTCTGGCACAAACATCAATGAGCTGAAAGGGTGCGCGGTTGCCACCACTCAGCGGTCCCAGGGGAACTTCAAAGTCGGTGCATTCGCGTATCGCTTCATCTTGAAGTTCAAACGACCAGCACAGCCAGGAGCAAGCTTCACAACCAGCGAAGGAGCATTGATCTCTCGTGACTCGTTACGAAATGAGACGGAGACGAATTGATGCTCCGCAAAGCCACCGGCTTGAATCGTTAGAGTACGGGATGTGAGCTGGTTCAAGTTCACGAGACTCAATGTTACTTCATCGGCGCTGAGCTTTTCCACCAAGGCGGCAACGTCATCGGGAATTCCTGCGCGTCGCGCCACCGGATCGAAGTATCGGACGCGGCAATGCAATACCGAACCTTTATTCCCAGGATGAATGCCGCCCATCATGAGTTCGATCAACGATGAAACGCTGGCCGGGTTGAATTGCATGGGGTCATCCGAAAGCCGCGTGTCCGGCGTCGTTCTGTCTTCGCGCATGCTTTCGACGCGTTGACGAATGCGAGCGAACTCACTTCGAAGAGCTGTTTCCGGGTACTCCGCATTCTTGGCATCCAGGAAATCAAGCCAAGGGTTTCTGGGCACGCGCAACCGGTCTTCGTGCCGCATGGAAAGATAGTAGGTTTCGAGCGCGTTCTGATTGTGCTCCCCCGGCACGAAATCGTACCAGCCTTTGTCGCCGTGCATGCGCGGATGCATCGGTCTTCCACCGATCGTTTTCTTTTGGCCATTGATTCTCGCCGTTTGTTTGCGCCACGCGTCGAGATATTGATCATCCGCTGTCAAGAGATAGGCGTTCATGAAGCCGACAAAACCGAGATGGTGCGTGTTCCGGTGCGCCAACTTCCCGGTCTGAGGCACAACCACTGTAAATCCCCACCCGTACGCGCCGCCATACCACTTACCATCGCATTCGCTTCCAATCTTGCCGTCCAAACCGATGTTCGTCGGGATGATGTCGTTATTGGCTGCCATGCGTTCGCGCCAGGCGTCCACGTATTCGAGCAGCCAGTGTTTGTATTTCTCTTCGCCCGTGAGCATGTAAGCATTCAGCGCGAGCGACGTGGCCAGCAGATTCTGCGGATGATCACCCACGATGTCGGTGTACTCTTTGAAGTGGTCGAGCATCTCTTGATAATTGCGCTCGCCATGTCCGAGCCGAAAACGGTTTTCGACTTCGATCGGATCGCCAGCCCAATCTAAGGCGGTCGCTTTGCGCAAGAGGGGGCCTCGGCTGCCATTGAACATGCTGCGGATGATCTTGTGCTTCGGATCGTAGTTCGGAGCGCCCGCGTCTTCGTTCATGTAAAACCCCGCAAAGCGCCGAACACGCTTCTGGAAATTCAAATCATTTGGATCGGACAATCCTTGCAAATTGAACACGGTGAGGCCTTCGCCATTGTGAACCCAATCAAACATCACCGGAAACTCTTTGTAGTACATGCCGTCACGTGCGAACGGAACCTGGGACGTTTTAGCCTGTGTGTACTGCCGGAGATGCCCTTCCCAAGCTTTCTTGTACATTTCGAGAACGACGTCCGGTGCACCGAGGGCGTGCAGAATCGGCCAGTCATTGCAATTCTCGATTGCATCATCGGGTCCGTCATCGCCACCCCATCGCTCGACGCACAACAAATATCCGCGTTCATCAAAGTAACGGGCAAAGAACTCTTGGCAGGCAGCTGTGTTGGCGCGAATCAACTCTCGCTCGAGAAGAGCCCAATTCGGAGGTGGCATCGGCGAATCGATGATCAGCACGGCCGGGTTAGCCGGAAACCCGGAGCGTGTCGTGAGCAAAAGGAAAGTGAAGGTAATGAGAACGCCTTTGAGAAGAGAGTTCATGGATGCTGACTGTTTAACTAAGGCATGAAGTTTACGTCGGAAAGTCTAAAAACTCTTGAAGAGTTGCACACGAGTGCATCACCAGCTGTAGGCGGAAATCGCGAAGCATCGGAGCGCACGGATGCCGAGCACGTGACGAGTATCGCGTAACGCAGACTTTCGTCTGCCATATCGCAGTCAATCAGCCACCGTTCGGCGGCGGAAGAATGCAGTCGCTGACAGTTGCAGCGCCCCTCTCCCTAACCCTCTCCCCATCCGATGGGGCGAGGGAAAAGACGTTGGTGTCGTGCGCGTTTTTGCCATCAGACCTTGACTGTTCGCAACAGCTCTCTGCCCTCTCCCCATCGGATGGGGAGAGGGTTAGGGAGAGGGGCGACCTTCACCTTGCTACTTGGAAGAATTGTATTCTGCGAACCGCCCACAAGTTCGAGGTCCCGGAAGGCCGGACGGTCTGCCGATTACCAATCGGCGATACAGCAGACTGAAAGTCTGAGTTTACGCTAAAGGCATCCACACTCTTGGGCGTAACGGTGGCAATAGCACGGCGGACAATGCCTTGTTGACAGCAAGTTGCGCAGCGAGTTATTCCTGTTCGCATGCCACGGGAACGTTGCTCATTTCGAGGCGCCTCGGATCGGCCGAGTGCGGTTGGCTTCACACTGATCGAGCTTCTTGTTGTCATCGCGATCATCGCGATTCTTGCGGGAATGCTCTTCCCCATGTTGGGTCGCGCGAAAGAGGGCGGGCGTCGGACGCATTGCATCAATAACCTCCGCCAGATCGGGCTTGGCATTCAGATGTATCAAGAAGACTTCAATGATCGTCCGCCGCTCTATTTGGTGAATCCGGGACGCAAAACTTTCGGCTACGTTGGTGGAACGAACGAATATCTCGAGAAGGGCTACATCAGCAGCACCAACTCTTTCATCTGCTTATCGGATCGCACACGGGGCAGGATCCCGATTGATCTGGGCTGGGAATATTTCGGCGACTTCACGACAAGCTACGCGTATCACATGGGACCTTGGCAGCAAACGACTCAGGAAGGGAAGACGTGGCTGAAGACACAGATCAACCGGTGGAACGCGCGATTTATAGTCGCGGCGTGCCCGTGGCACCGGCATCTCTGGCAAGGTTGGACCAAGACGAACACGTCGGGTTGGGGCAGCCGCCAGACAAAGATCAAGGATTTGTCCCTTCGCTATGATGGCAGTGTCGATAGCTTCATCTGGCCATCGCAAAATTGGGAGGAAGAACCTTACACGAAGCTACGGTAAGCGATTCGTGAAACCACAAATCGCCCGAGACCTCTTGTGCTCCAAACTGTCCGTGGCCTGCGGTGAAAATCCAATTTCGGATTCTGCTGTCCCACTCTTTTGCCTTAAAGGGAAGCATTGGACCTTAAAGCGGCGATTGATCTGAACAGGAGGCAACGGAGGAAACAGAAAGATAAAGACTTGGACTCGAAGGGGAGCTTGCAGGGACGTTCACCGGTCAGGTGCGATTCAAACAACAGCGCTGTTCTGGACAAATCTCTCCAACTCTGTTGCCTCTGTTCCCTCTTGTTCGGCCCAGCTGCTGTTTTCAGGTTGAATTGAACCGCAGATGACGCCGATGAACACGGAAAGAGAAGCAGATACAGTAACCAATCGTGTCACCTGTAGGGTGAATGATGCGATGTCTACAGTTTCATTTTTTATTCATTCGCGTTATCGGCGAGATCCACGGTTCTAATCGCCGCTTTGGATCTACAGAGGTAGTTCAAAAAAAGAAACCGGACCGACGGCGGTCCGGTTTCTGTGTAAACTGACTTTACGTTGTTAGCAGTCTTTTACGGAACTACGCGATAGAACTTGCGGGCTCCTGAAGCTGCCTCTTTGAACGGACTGGTCGCATTCGCTACATCGGCCCAAGGTCCGGTTACGGCTGCGGACGATTGCAATCGGCCGCCTTCGAACGTGATCGTCACGCTGCCGGCCGCGAACGTAACGCCAGCCTTGGGTTGGCTGACAACCACGGGCGGCGTAACTTTGACCGTGGTGACGGCTTGGCCGGCCTTGCCCGCGTCGTACACCTTCGAGACCTCATCGCCCGTAAGAGCTCGAGTCCAGAGCACGACATCGTCGAGTTGGCCACTCAAGAAATTGGGCGAGGCAGCGTCGGGACCCAGAGCACTGGTCGGGTCTGCCGTGTCGGCCAAATTCAACCTTGCGCCCATCGAGATATACTTCATGTCGGGCGGATTGATGGTTGTGATGTAATCGGTAGAGGCAACCTCAACGCCATTCAAATAGAGGCGGAGCTGTGCTCCGTCGCCACTAAACGCCACATGCTGCCATGATCCGAGCGGGAAGGCGTTCGGCGCAGTGGCCCGAACGACGTTGGGACCGGCTCCAATGGCGCCAGACAGTCGCGCGACATTGGCGTCCTGATCGAACACCAAGCCCACTTCAAACTGTCCGGCCAAACTGGCGCCTCGAGCATTTACTCCGACACCCAGCGTTCCTTGTGCATTCCGGAAAATCGCCACGTCTGACGCGACTCCAGCGCGGATATTCACCCACGCCGAACCGGCGATTTGTCTTTTAGCCTTCGTGTAATCATCGACGAAAACGTACGTTGACGCGCCGTCCAGTGTGAGGGCGTTGCCAACCTGCCCTTTGGCCCAGGCAGCCGTACCATTAACCTGGCCGGCCTTCCCACCGGCTGCAGCATTGGCCGCGGTCGATCCGGCCGTTTCGTCGAGTTTCCAATACCCGATCAACTGGTCATTGATATCGAACTTCGATATCCGGAGCGACGCGTTCTTGCTAATTGTGCTGCCGCCCGGGTTGAACACTGCAACGCTGTAAAGGGCGGCGTCAGCCTCGCTTACGCCAGCAATCGTCAGAGTCGGCGTCGTAGCGCCACTGATATTTCCGCCATTGGGAATGTTGCGACCGTTCTTCTGCCACTGGTAGGTCAGATTGTTCCCGGTGGCTGTTACGGACAATCTCGTCGTGCCTCCAGAGGCGACGACCGTAGGTTGCGGATCGCTCGTGATCGCAGGAGGATCGCCGGCCGGAGGAGCGTTCAGAATGAGCTGAACGGCGTTCAGCGCCGACCCACGGTCATAATCACCCGCGACAGTTTCCCAAGTTAACGTGATGGTCCCATTGTTTGGGCGAACATTGTCGAAACGAACATAGCTCGCGACCGTGCGATTCTTCGCATCGGTGCTCGAACCGCGGTAGAACCCGGGCGCGGCATTATATTCATCGGCATTCATCGAGCGGATATAATAAGTTTGCGAGCTTTGACCGGTGATCGTGAAATTCGCTTCTTGGAATTGAAGCGGAATATTAACGATATACGCAATGACGGTGTGGGTTCCAGCCGGCACGCTGCCAAAGGTGATTGTCGCCGGCGTACCGCGATTGGCATAAAGGAGACCGTTTAACATTCTTTGAGTAGCGGAACCATCACCTGTGCCGGAACCCCACGAGCCGGAAGCCTGCCACTCGACCGTCATGGTGGACTCCTTGTTGTCGCTTTCCAGAAGCAGTGCTGGCGGGTCTAGATTCGCGTCGGGCAGTGATCCACTGCCGGCGTTAGCGCCATTGATCCAATAGGCCTGTTGGTGGATGCCCGCGATGTCGTCAGAGTTCATGAGTGTCGGCGCGCCATTGGCTCCACCGCCTCGAAAACTGATACCAATACTCTTGGTCGCGCTCGGCTTGAAAATGTTGGCCTTGACCTGGACACTCTTCTCGCAACCGACGATCTGGGCGTGGTAAACGTTCGTGGCGTTCGCGGGAGTGATCGCATCAGTGGTGTAGCTGGATTGCCTTGCCCCGGGAATTGGTTGCCCGTTCATATACCACTGCAGCGGCCAGGGTCCATTGACGACCGCTGTGAATGTTGCTTTGGCCCCTTCCAAGACCGGCGTGTCCACCGGTTGCGTGAGGAACCGCGCTTTGTTGCAATCCGCTCCGGAGGTGATCGCGACTAATTCGACTTCGGCGATCTGGAAGCAGCATCCATTTACCGTCTGCGTTTCATGGACCGTAACGCGGTAGTGTTTGTACGCCTTTTTATTCGCGAAATAGAATTCCTGTGTTTGGAAGCGAGCGGTGTAAGCAGGGATGTTATCGAGGCGGGTAATCAGTTCCCAATTCCCACCAGCAAATGTAGTGACAGCCGCGTCATTTGAGCCTTCAATGGTGACAATCTTGGGATCGCGCTCCACGGCGTCGTTAGCGGATTGCAACGTGATGCCAGTGATTGTTGTCGAACCAATCGAGGGAGTGACGACAAAGCCGGAAGGTTTCCCATTGGTGCGTGTGTCGAAGTTCAGGTATTTCGTTGGTTTGCCGTCGATCGCATTTGCCACGCCTTCCGAACCGGGACTATTCGATGACGAAGCGATAATTGGATCGCCAGGTTGTGTGACATCCGTCGGGGCGCCTGTTCCGAGCAGTTCGACCTCGGCGATTTGGAAGCAGCAACCGTTAACAGTTTGAGTTTCCAGGACCGTCCAGCGGTAATGCCGGTAGGGTTTTAGGTTGTCGAAAACGAAGGTCTGCGTTTGGAAACGAGCGGTGTAAGCAGGAATGTTATCCAGTTTCACGATTTGTTCCCAATTGCCCGCGCTAAACGTGGACACGGTGGCGTCGTTCGAGCCTTCCAGTGTGATAATCTTGGGATCGCGCTCAACAGCGTCATTTGCCGATTGCATCGTAATCCCGGTGACCACTGTTCGTCCAATCGATGGACTAACGATGAATCCAGAGGGTTTCCCATTGGTGCGTGTGTCGAAATTCAGGTATTTCGTTGGTTTGCCGTCGATCGCATTTGCCACGCCTTCCGAACCGGGACTGTTGGACGAGGACGCAATGACCGGATCACCGGGCTGAGTAATGTCCGGAGGCAGCGAACTTCCAAGCAGTTCAACTTCCGCGATCTGGAAGCAGCAGCCGTTCACGGTTTGAGTTTCTAGAACGGTCCAGCGGTAATGCTTGTAAGGTTTCGGATTGTCAAAAAGAAACGTCTGGGTTTGGAAGCGTGCCGTGTAAGCAGGAATGTCATCAATCCTCTTGATAAGTTCCCAGTTGCCGGCGCCGAAGGTTGTGACCGCTGAATCATTGGAACCTTCCAAAGTGATAATCTTTGGATCACGTTCCACCGCGTCGTTGGCCGATTGCATCGTAAGGCCGATGACACGGGTAACTCCTACAGATGGTGTCACGATGAAACCCGAAGGCTTGCCGCCGGTGCGAGTATCAAAATTCAGGTATTTCGTCGGCTTGCCGTCGATGGCGTTCGCAACGCCTTCGGAGCCGGGACTATTGGATGACGAAGCAATGACTGCGTCACCCGGTTGCGTCACATCTCCGGGCAATAAGGTTCCAAGCAACTCAACTTCCGCAATTTGAAAACAACAGCCATTAACCGTTTGCGTTTCATGGACTGTCCAACGGTAATGCTTGTAGGGTTTCGCGTTGTCGAAATTGAACGACTGGGTTTGGAATCGCGCCGTGTACGCTGGAATGTTATCCAGGCGGGCGATCAACGTCCAATTGCCTTGACCGAAAGCGGTGACCGTGCTGTCGTTGGAGCCTTCCAGGGTAACAATCTTGGGATCGCGTTCGACCGCGTCGTTAGCCGATTGCATCGTAATTCCCGTCACAACCGTTGTTCCGATCGAGGGAGTAACGACAAAACCGGACGGTTTTCCGCCCGTTCGAGTGTCGAAATTCAAATATTTCGTCGGCTTTCCATCGATGGCATTGGCGACACCTTCGGAGCCGGGGCTATTCGACGAAGACGCGATGATCGGGTCACCCGGCTGAGTGACGTCCTGTTGGGCATTCACAGCCGTAGCCGCTACGGCTAACAGGGCCGCGGCGACTGGCCAGAGTTTGGGGGTACGTTTTGGTCTCATATATTGGATGTACTAGCGGTTAATTGGGAACATGGCGCGAAGGTTAGTAAATAATTTGTCTCAGGGTCAACCATTTTATCCCAATGCAGAAGCAAATGGCGCATCCCGAGGTTGTCGGCACAATCGTCGCGGCGGGCATCCTGCCTGCCGTAGAGCCGAGCCATCTTGCCCGGCGGATCACGCGCACGCACTCCAACGCAGCCTCCTCGTTTCAAGCGTTGCTCCGGGCGGCAAGATGCACGCCCTCTACGGCAGGCAGGATCCCCGCCGGTATCGACAACCTCGGAATACACCGGAAGCAAATTGAGTGAGGAAGCAAAGAGCCGCTAAAGCCGAAAGGAATTGCTCGGTTGCGGTCGTAATTGCTTGCTTGCAGCCGCGAGGTCGTTCGTCTTACTGGGTTGCGGCAAGTTTTCCCTCGCTGTCGACCGTAATCTCTTTGGCGGCGGGAGGGATCGGTGTGGTTGTGATCCTCCCTCCCGGCCAGCGTATCCAGATACTCTCGGCTTTCGCGCGGGCGGCCAACACTTGGATTGAGCTGTCTTGGGACCAGTAACCTGACCCCGAATGAATCTCGCGGCTGGGGCCAAGCCCTGCATCAGATTGAAGACGGATCACAGCGCCGACTCCAAATGGGTTCGCGGGCGGTCCTTTTAGTTTCACTCGGATTCCGACGGTCGCGGAAATGTTCTCGTATAGTTTGGTGTCCGCGCCGTTTTGTGTTACCGCCAAATCGGCGCGGCCATCCTCGTTGAAGTCGCACACGGCAGCGGCACGCTGTTCACCATTAACTTTGATGCCCGAAATTGAACCCGCAACCGGCTGAAGTCTTCCAGCGCCATCGCCGCGAAGCAAAAGTCCGCGGCCTGCGTCGAGGCGCGGGACTTCCGGTTGCATGGCAAAGAAGTTTTGGCTGAGGAAAAGATCTTCGCGGCCATCACCGTCAAAGTCCGCGATGTTAACAGCGAAAGCTGGAGCAAGCTGAGCCTCGAGAGGAAGCTCAACCGGTTCAAACCGCGCGCCCCGATTCAAGAAAAGCATGGAGGCAAGCGTGTTCACTTCTACTTTACGCGCCAGGACGGTGCGATCACCCAGCAGATTGGACAGAGTCGATTGACTGTAGGTTTTGTGATTTGCCAAACGCTCGAGGACAAACGGCATCGACGCAGCTAACACATGGAGGTGGCGTTTGGGAACGAGCGCTCGACCTAGGTCGTATTCAGTTTCGATAACGTCGGCAACTCCCGGCTGAGACAACTGGCCATGTATAAGGGCAAGGGGCTTCGATGGACTCGCTTGGCAAGGACTGTTCAGTCCCCAGTTCGAAGCGATGATATCCATTTTACCATCATCGTTCAGGTCACCAGTCGTCACTCCCCTCCACAAGCCTTTGAAATTGGCAAGGCCAAACTCCTCGGTGGCATCAAATATCAGACCGCCTCGATTGCGGAAGACGCGGATCGGCCCCCATTCGCAAGCTAGGATCAGTTCAGGAAGGCCATCTTCAGTTAGATCGCTCCAGACTGCGCCATTGACGATGCCAATATTTTCGAGCAACACGCTATTGCGAGTGTCCAGTTGCCATTGGCGGCCGGTGTTTCGATAAATCCTGGACGGCGATCCGAGTGGATATTGTCCGGGAGACACGCTGCCGGCTACGAACAAAGCCAATCGTCCATCGCCGTTGAAATCTCCTAAAGCCAACGCGCCCGCACTAGCCATTTCGGACGCGATAGGATCGGCGGAAGTAATGCGCTCCGCTGTCCAATGATATTGAACGATGCCGTTCTTACTCGGCGCTTCGTAACCGGTGAGTCCTGCCAGCAACGAGATGCCGCCTGCGTCCCTCCAGCCGACTAGTCCGCCAATGTCACTTGGAACCGCGGGCAACCGTCCTGGCTCAAGGCGCGAAAAACCGCCTTTTCCATCTGAGCGATAGATGGCCGGAACTCCGCCGGATCCAGCGCCGATGGCAAGATCATCATGCCCATCGCCGTTAAAGTCGAACCAGCCAGCGCCCGGTCCCGGCTGGCTAAGCTTGAATGGCAACAATGGTTGGCGCGCGTAGTCATTAAACTCGATTTCGTGATGCTTGTGACCAATCAACCCGCTGACGTCTTTGAACATAAGCGCGTTGACGGCGGTTGAGGAATTAGGCCTCGACCTGACGGCTGCAGCCAAGGCACTGGCTTCGTCGATCTCGTAGAAACGGTTCGCTTGCACCTTCTCGACAAGAGTTCGTTTTCCATTCCGCCAGTGGATTTCCAAGGTCATATCGCCTTTGGTCGAACCGGCCGCAAAGACCGCCAGCGCTTCACAGCCGGACAAGTAACGACCGCCCGAAACTACTTCCAACGTTTGGCTGGGAATCGCTCCGTTGAGCAAAGTGATTTTGGCGCCAATTCCCTGCGTATTCGGCGGCAAACCTTTTAGACGGACAGCGACGCGCGCGCCCGCTGAGTTGTTGCGATAAAGGCTTGCGAGGCCGTTCAGGTTGTTTGCCACTAAATCGAAGTCGCCATCGAGGTCGAAATCTCCGAGGGCCATCCCGTGGTGAACGCCGAGGTGATTCAAGCCCCACCGGTCTGTGGCTTCTTCAAACGTTAGCTTGCCGGTGTTACGAAAAGCTACGATGGGCATGTCCAGCGGCGGATACAGCCGATAATGCGCCATCAATTCTTGCGTATAGGCTTTTTGGCGAACGGCGTCGTCCTTGAAGTCTTTCCAGGAACGCTGGCGTGCGTTGATTTCCCGGTTGGCGTCGAGGTCTTGCACATCACGAAAATGCCCGGCCGAAATCAATAAATCCTCATATCCGTCCAGATCGACATCAGTGAAGATGCTAGACCAAGCCCAGTCGGACGCGGCGACGTTCGCATAGTGCGCAACCTCGGCAAATGTTCCATCGCCGCGATTGCGAAACAGCGTGTTCCGCATCGCCTGGGGACGGTCGTCGATTGCCCCAATCACAGCCGCCACGGGATTCTCGGCAAACATCTGTCGTTTGCGCAGCCGATGATCGCGGCTCAACATATCAACGACAAAGAAGTCGACGTGGCCATCGCGGTCGATGTCGGCGAAATCGACACCCATCGAACTCGCGCTGATCTTCCGGAGAGCGATTTTGTCGATGGCGCGAAAGCGGCCTTGGCCGTCGTTGATCCAAAACCGGTCAAGCGTCCAATAGTCGTTGCAAACGTAGAGATCCGGAGCGAGATCGTTGTTAACATCGCGAAAGGTCGCGCTCAATCCCCAGTCCAAAGGCGGCTCGGAGAGTTTTTGTCCTTGTTCATCGAGAAAGGTTCCGTCGAGCCAGGATACCTCAGTGAACTTGCCCGTGCCGTCGTTGCGGAACAATTGATCGGGCTGACCATATTCCGCCAATTGATTGTTCCGAAAGAGCAAGCGATTCTTCTCGCCGCCAGGCAAGACCGGTTTGCCATTAACCACAGAGACTTGGACGCGCCCGCGATCGCGAATGTCATTCGGCCGATTATCCGCGACGTAAAGGTCGAGCGTCCCGTTCCCATCCACGTCCGCTAACGCCATCGTCATACTGGCGAACGAACTGCGCGTTCCTGCAACGGCCGTTCGATCGATCAATTTTCCGCGGCCATCGTTTATATAGCAAACAACCCCAGCGTCCAAAGTCGAAATCAGCAAATCGAGAGAGCGGTCGCCGTTAATATCGGCGAACACCGCGCCTCGAGATGGTCTCACGAGGCGGACGATTCCCGCTTGCTCGGTCACATTAGTGAACTGCCAGTTGCCGAGATTCCGATAGAGGACATTGGGAGATTCCAACCCGCAGAAAAAGAGATCGGGCAGACCGTCTGCATCATAGTCGCCCACGGCCACTCCCGAGCCATTAGGCAAAACTCGGTTCGCCGCAATCGACGCTTCGGCCAACAGGTTCGTAAACTGGATTTGCGTTTGGTTGGAAGGAAGGTGGCTAAAACCGACCGCGGCGCCTGCGTTTGAAATATTCAGAAGACGCCACCGACAACCGGCTTCCTCCTGCCAAGCAGCGCTCGTTTCCTCCGCCGTATGACCGGCCCGAAGAGCCCAAAGGAGCACCAGCAAGATCCAAGAGTGCGTAATTCTTGTTCGGTTCAATTAGCTCACGCTACTGTCCGAAAAAAGCGGCTGTCAAGGCACGAACCTTTGGGAGCACGGACCGTCTTTCTCGTAACGCAGACTTTCAGTCTGCCGTATCGCCGATTCGCCATCGGCAGATCGTCCGCACCTTGCGGGACGCTCGAACTTGCGGGCGATTCGTGGAATATGATTCTGCGTTCCCATCTTTTGCGCTTCAATTTAGCATCCCTGATTTTGGAGCCAAGCAACGCAACGATCGGTCCAGGTCGAACACGGGAAGCCGCTTTTGCGCACGCCAGGCTTATCTGCAAACTTTTGGCGCAATTCCGTCCTCTGGCAAGGGATCGAGATTCTCCTGTCGAATTACAACCGAAGTGATAGCTTATGCCCAATGCAACCTAATGTCCTCAGCATGCGCCTCGTAGGACGGGCGTCTCGCCTGTTCGCAACGCCTCGGTGCGCCGAGACAGGCCAGACGCCGGTCCAACCAATCGTATCATGAACGCTGAGAACCACGTCTCTTACCGTAATTTGCCCTCGCTGGCCGGCTTATGTTCCATGGCCGGCGCCATGCAGCCGGGTCTCGCCGTGGATGAATGCGTGTCGCGGCTCAAGCGATATCATTATGCTTTTAAGCGGTTGCACCAAATTTTCACTGCCCGCATCACGGCCGAGCCGATTTACGAGTTGAAGATGGGGTTCAGTCTGCATGCTTACCTTTGCGCCGAACATGTTAGCGCGCTTCGCAAACGCGTTGCCGAAATGCGTGAGCCTCCTTTGGGCCTCGAACAAGTTCCCGATCCGCACCTGGAGATTTTCTTTGATGAAATTCTTGCGGCGCCCGCGACCGAAGAACTCGCGCTGGGCCTATACGAGAAAGCTTTACCCGCCCTTCAATCGGCGTTGCAACGGCATCTCGCCGAGACAAATCATCTGGTGGATCAGCCGTCGGTCCGAGTCTGCCGTTTTGCTCTTCTTGAGTTGAGCGACATGGTGAAATTCGGCGAGAAAGTGACGGCCAACTTGATTGACGAAACGTGCCGCGCCCCGGCTGGCGATTGGCTTGCGCTATTGGACCGCTGTTTGGGGGCAGCCGGGGCTTTGGACGGGACAGCGGTTCCCGAACCGACGGCGCTTCAGCGCCATTACTCCGCCAAGCCCTTTCATTATGATGGCCGCCCGCGACGCGACGAACGCTTTCCGGACCCTTACAACATGGGGGTGAACGCCGAAGTCTTCCTGTACGATCCGAAGTTTCCGCCACCACCCAAAACGCTGATGATGTTCTACAAACGGCTTCGGGAAATCGACGTGCCCGAAATGATGGCCAGCATCATCACGGAAACTTCGAATAAGCCATGGGATTACTATCGCGATATGACGCGCCAACTGTGGGACGAAGCGCGTCACGCTATGATGGGCGAAGTGGGTTTCGTTAATGTCGGCGTGGACTGGCGCAAGGTGATGGTGAACTTCACCTGGTCGCTGGCGCTGAACACGCAACTCAAACCAATCGAGCGCCATGCCGTCCTTTATTTTATCGAACAGGGGCTGATGCCCAAAAACGGCAAACGCTTTGAATGGGAAGTCGGCCAAGCCTCGAAGAACCCGCTCGCGGCGCTCTTTCAAGACTACGATTGGGCCGATGAAGTGCTGCACGCCAAAATCGGACGCGATTGGTATCTGAAAGAATTCAAAAATCCTCACGAAGCGACGCGTTACGGAGATGAGTGCTGGTCAAGGGTTCTCATGGATTGGGCCACCTGGCGGAAAGAGGGCCTAACTGAGCATCGGAATTGGTGGCCCGATGTTTATCGCGAGGCTTGCCAGCGTTGGGGAATTAAACCAGACGCGGAAGTGCTGGCTTACTCGACCAGCTACGAAACCGTCCGGGCGGATTTGAAAACGATCTCATCGTCAGGTTAGCAGCTAGAGGTCTTCAAGGGCATGGACCTAACCGTACCGGGCTAGGAGCGTGTTTTAGATGTAGAAATCAATCAAGATCGAGCACAAAAAAGGGGTCGGTCCCACATATTGAATTCTGCATAGAACCGATAGGTTTTTCAGCAGGAGTCTTTCGGCTCCGTGGAGCCCCGCGGGCGCCCGTCCCGGCAGCACGCAGGGGAAATAATACGACCCGAAATGTCCAGAGCACTGCAGGTAT
>Ga0194113_10006904_pt1 | contig 14293 bp, 13 predicted proteins | sample TA2MahC200mmetaG_FD_146193 | JGI IMG/M metagenome (GOLD analysis project Ga0194113, IMG submission 146193) | Freshwater microbial communities from Lake Tanganyika, Tanzania - TA2015017 Mahale Deep Cast 200m | ecosystem: Environmental > Aquatic > Freshwater > Lake | place: Tanzania: Lake...
CCATCATACGCCGAAAAACGCAAGCAAAAAGTTATCCACATCGAAAATACTTTGTCACTATGTTTAGGCGGGAGCCCAGCCCCGAAACCGCGTTCTTGCCCTCAAGAACTCAGATTCAACCGCAAAAACCCCGCCCCAGTTGTCAAACATGCGATAGGGAGCGGTGGCCTGCACGCGGTGCGACACGAACGTGGCGACGAGGGCAAGCCCGGTGGTGATCAGGCCGAGGGCCAGCAAGGCGACTATACGGGCAGCGGTGATTGAACCCTGCCCGGCAGCGGCCTCCAGGATCGAGCGGCTCTGCTGCCGCCGGTCCCGGCTCAAGACCAGCAGCGTGAGCATGGCGAAGAAGGCCGCGCCCGTCATGGCCCCGTACTGGGCGGCGCCGAGGGACATCGTCAGCGCGGTCCGCCCTATCCCGTGGAACTGCATGTCGTTGGCGTACTCGACCGCCCGCATGCCCAGCAGGGCCAGCGCCACGGTCAGGACCACCATCAGGCGGGCGCAGGTCGAGCGCAGCAGCAGCCGAAACTCGTTGCCGAACAGGTGGATGGCGTTCATGATGCGGCTCCGTTGCTCATGGAGTAGATGTAGGCGTCTTCGAGCGTGGGAGTGACCGGCCGGCAGCCTGGCGGCAGATCGTGGCCGACGATGCGACACGCGGCGCCCTGGGCGGTGACCACGCGTCCGGTGAGGCGGAAGCGTCCTTCGAAGGCCGCTTCCCGCTCGCCCTGGACCTCGATCACACCGACGTGCCCTTCGGCCCGACGGACGAGCTCGCTCGGGGCGCCGTCGAACCGGATGCGGCCCTGGTGCAGCACGATCAGGCGGTTGCAGATGGACTCCACGTCCTCGATGATGTGCGTGGACAGGATCACCAGCCGCCGGCCCGCGTCGCGGGAGAACAGATTGCGAAAGCGGATGCGCTCCTCGGGATCGAGGCCCACGGTGGGCTCGTCCACGATCAGGAGCTCCGGATCGTTGAGCATGGCCTGGGCGATGCCCACCCGCTGCTTCTGGCCGCCGGAAAGGGTCCGGATGCGGGCGTCGGCCTTCTCCGTCAGAGCGGCCCGCTCGATGCACGCGGCGATCACGTCCCGCCGCGGCGCGGGGAGACCCTTGAGGCAGCCCAGGTAGTCGAGAAACTGCCGCACGGTCAGCTCGTCATAGAGCCCGAAGTTCTGGGGCAGATAGCCCAGCCGGCGGCGGAAGGCCTTGCCGAGCCCCTGCAGGTCGGCGCCGTCCACCCGGACCGTCCCCGCGGACGCCAGCATCTGGCCGACCAGAAGCTGCATGAGCGTGGTCTTGCCCGCGCCGTTCGGGCCGACCAGCCCGATCATGCTGGGACTCCGGAGGTCAAGCCGGACGCTGTCCAGAGCAGGATGGCTGCGCCCGTAGGTCTTGCCCAGATTGTCGATTTCGATACGCATAGCGTGCTCCCGTTTCTGGCGAGCCGCCGAAGCTGTCGGGGACCGACATCAGATCCCGGGGTGCATACCACGCACCGTGGCGACTTCACCCGTATTGTCGGTCGAGGCGGAAGATGATTGCAGGGGGAGGCCGCTTTTCCGCCAGTCTTCGCCTCTTTTGCCGGAAGAAGAGGCGCATCCGCTGCGTGTCGTGGCAGCGGCAAGCGCAGCCTGTGTTTGTAGTGTGCCCGCAAGGGCATATCGGGATAACGCCTTGCGGCGTCACTACGAACGGCCTTGGCGATGCCACCGGGCCTATCGTCGGGATGGTTGGAGTGTTATGCCGCTTATCTGGCCTGCTGGGCGACCGGCCTCGCCTCCCTGGCTTTCCCGGCGAGTTCCATCACCACGGCCAGGGCAAACAGGACCCCGGCGATGCCGGCGGCGATGGGCAGGCTCTGCTGGATGGGCTTGTCCTGGCTCAGGTAGCCGATGGCCTTGGGCAGGATCATGGAGCCGATCAGGCCGATGGAAAAGATGATGCCGAAGACGCTGCCGTAGACGCCGGGCTCGAACTTGCTGAAGGTCACGCCCACGATGGTCGGGAACATGGGGGCGAAGGCCAGGCCGATGACGAGGACCCCCACAATGGCGAGTCCCGTGCTCTGCGCCCGGGCCAGGACCAGCAGGGCCACAATGCCGACGAGCGCCGCGCCGGCGATGATCCGCGTCCCGATGGCCGAGACATTGCGAATGGCCGACGTCGCGAAGCGGCCGATGCCCATGGCCAGCCCGAACAGGGCCAGGACGTAGCCGGCGTTGCGGGCGGCGTTGGCGCTGTCCTGCCCCTGGAACATCTCGACCATCAGGGGCTTGGTCCAGTTGTTCATCGTCCACTCCAGGCCGATGTAGCAGGTCAGGGCCGCCGCGGCCAGCAGGACCGCCGGATTGGGCAGGAGGCTGACCGCCTTGGACAGACTGAAGCCGGTGGAGACCTGGGGATATGTCGCGGTCATGGCGAAGACGGCGAAGGCCAGCACGCCCGCGCCGAGGATCGACACGGAGACCGTGTAGCTCAGGCCGAGGTTGCCCATGAACAGCGCGATCAGCAGCGGGACCAGGACGAAGCCCAGGCCCACGAACCCACAGCCGAAGTTGCTGGCCCGCGCCGGGTCCTTGCCCTCGAACAGCGCGACCGGCAGCAGCGTGTTGCCCACCGTGTTGCAGCAGATCGCGCCGGCGCCCAGCAGGATGGTCGCCAGGACCGCGACCGCGTACGTGCCGGCGAAGCCGAACAAGAAAATGCCGGCACTGGCGATCAGCAGGCCCGCGACCGCCAGGGGTTTGTGGCCCAGCTTGTCCACCAGCGGACCCACGACAAGCTGCACGATCATGCACGTGAACGAGAAGATCGTGACCAGGGTGCCGAACCCGTTCGCGTCGATCCCGAGCCGGGCCATCAGCTCCGTCGAGATCGACCCGAGAAAGATGAAGCACACGGCCAACGTGAACACCGCCATAATCGCGACAATCGCCGTCATGTTCTTCATAAAGCCTCCCGAAGAGAACTGGTTTGAAGTTTCAAGTTTGAAGTTTGAAGCGAAGACTTCTTACTTCACACTTCCAACTTCAGATGCACCCACCGCTGTTCCGCAGCGGATTGCGCCGCCGCATCGAGGACCTGCTGGCAGCGCCAGCCGTCGTGGAAATCGGGCTGGACGTCCCGACCTTTGCCGATGGCAGTGAGCAGGTCGCCGATCTCGTGAATGAACGTGTGCTCCCAGCCGATGATATGGCCGGGCGGCCACCACAGGTTGACATACGGATGGCTCGATTCCGTCACCACGATGTTGCGGAAGCCCTGCTCGGCGCCCTGATCCTTGCGGGAGTAGTACTCCAGCTCGTTGAGCCGCTCGAGGTTGAAGATCAGGCTGCCTTCGCTGCCGAAGATCTCCAGGCGCAGGTAGTTCTTGCGCCCGCTGGCAAAGCGCGTGGCCAAGAACGTGCCCAGGGCGCCTTCCCGGAACCGGGCGAGGAAGTACAGGGCATCGTCGGCGGTGACGGTGCCTTTGCCCTTGCCTCCCGGCAGGCGCCGCTCCTTGATGAAGACCTCCTCGGCCCCGCAGACGGACTCGATCTCGCCCACGAGGAACCGGGCGAGGTCCACGGTGTGGGCGTTCATGTCGCCGTGGGCGCCGGAGCCGCCGGCCTTCTTGTCGTGCCGCCAGACGTAGGGGAAGTCCGGATCGACCAGCCAGTCCTGGTAGTACACGGCGTTGAAGTGGAAGATCCGCCCGATCTTGCCCTGCTCGATCATCTGCCGGGCCAGGGCGAGCGCGGGCACGCGGCGGTAGTTGAACGCGACCATGTGGCGGACGTTCGCCCCGCGGGCGGCGTCCAGCATCCGGCGGGCCTCGCCGGCGTTCATGGCGATCGGCTTCTCGCAGATCACGTGCTTGCCCGCCTGGGCCGCCGCGACCGCAATCGGCATGTGCAAAGCGTTGGGCGTGCAGATGTCCACGAGATCGATGTCGTCCCGTTGCACCAGCTTCTCCCAGGAGCTTTCCGTCGTCTGCCAGCCGAAGCGCCTGGCAAAGGCGGTCAGGCCCGCCGGCTCGACGTCACAGGCCGCCCGCACCACCGGCGGCGCGACATCGAAGAAGGTGCCCACGCGCTGGTAGGCGTTGCTGTGCGCCCGCCCCATGAACTGCGTTCCCACGATTCCCACTCTGATGGCATTACTCATGGCAACTCCCTTTCCTGCAACTAGGTCTGCTGCTCGTTTGTAGTGTGCCCGTAAGGGCATATCTTCGGCTGATGCAAAGAAGATAACGCCTTACGGCGTCACTACGAACCGATTGCGCCACAACTCCAGCGGCTGGTAAGGACCGCCGTGATTGGCGCCGATCAGGTCCAGAACTCCTTTGCCCTCGAAGTCGACGGCGAGGAGGTCGTGCGACCCGCGGGTGGAGAGGACCTGCTTGTGCCAGGCGGCGCCGCGGCCGCCGTTGAGCAGCAGGACCACCTCGTCCGGATCGGCGCCCTGGTGCATCTCGGCGTAAGCGATGTCCACGCGGCCGTCGCGGTTGAAATCGCCCAAGGCCAGACTGTGAATGACGGCCTCGAGCTTCTCGACCACGATATGCTCGGTCCAATCCCCGCGGCGCGGGTCGGCGGGCGCTTCGTACCACGTGATCTTGTACGTCTGTCCCGCCAGCTCGGCGGGCGTGAGGACCACATCGAGCCTCCCGTTGCCGTTGAGGTCGGCCAACTCGACCTTGGCGTCGGGATGGGTCCAGGCGGTGGTGTAGACGTGCTCCTTCCAGTCCCCCGCGATGACATCGCCGGGATTCTCGTACCAGCGGCCGTTGATGACGATGTCCGGCCGGCCGTTGCCCGTCAGGTCGGCGACCTGGATGCCCTCGCCGTGCGGACAGGGAAGGACCCGCTTGGTCCACTTCTCGGGGCTCTCCTGGCGGTAGAGGTAGATCGCGTTGCCCGTCTTGCCGAAGGCCGACTGGTCGCGGCCCACCGCGTCGAGCCGGCCGTCGCCGTCGAGGTCCACCAGCAGGGCATCGTGCATCCGGACGTTGTCGATGCGGTGCATGGTCCAGGCGCCTTGGGCCTTGCCCGGATTGCGGAACCAGACGACGCCGCCCATGAGGATGTCGATATGGCCGTCGCGGTCGATGTCGCCCGTCATCCCGCGGACGCCGTTGTAGCCGCCGTCGGCGATCTGGCGCTTCTGCCAATCGGGCCAGGCGTACCAGACCAGCGGGCCTTTCGAGCCGCCGACGATGAGGTCGAGCTTCCCGTTGCCGTTGAGGTCGCCGGCCATCTTGTACCAGGGATTCGTCGGCGGGCGCTCGTCGACGACCACCCGCTCGAACGGGACCTCGACAGGCTGCGCCGCCGGCTTGGCGGCCAGCTCGGCCTCGATCAGCGCCGCCACGCGATCGTGAGCGCCGGCGGTGAGGACCTTCGTCTCGAGGAAGCCCGCCACGATCTCCACGCCGGCGTCGCGGAACAGCGGCTTGGCGCCCGGCCCCCGTCCGAGGCCGAAGACGATCATGCCGTCCGGGGAGTCGATGGCGCCGCCTTTGCTGTTGCCGAGATACCAGAGCGTGTCGGACAAGTCGTCGGGCGGCCGCTGGGCCACGAAGAACACGCGCGGGCTGGCGTCATCGCCGAAGTAGGTCCACCGCCATTTGCCGAACTGCTGGTTCCTGTTGTCCGGGGCGTCGCGGCGGGGTCCGCCGAGATCGGTGCCCCAGTAATGGGTCGATGGCGACCAGCGGCCCCCGACGGTCCCCTCGTAGAGGAACCACCACGCGCGCTGGGGGTCCACACGCTCCATGTGAAACCGTGCCGCCGTTGCCGTGAACGTCCACGTCCAGGCCCATTGGCCCGAGCGGCTCACGGTGCGAATCGCGTTCGGGGCGACCACGGCGGACTCGCAGCGGTCGAAGCCGGGATGTCCCGCGCCGGCGTCCGGGTTGTCGCGGCCGTAGACGAGATTGCCCAAGCCGCGAAATCCCGCGGCAGCCCCGTCCGGGAACTTGGTCAGCGGGTCCTTGCTGAAGGAGATCCAATCGCGGCCGTCGGCGTCGATCAGGCGCGAAAACCCGCCGCCGGCCTCGTCGTAGAACCAGGTGGCGCGCGGGGTGGCGATCTTGAGTTGCGGCCGGCCCTCGTGGTCGGCCGGGGTGATGCTCACCGCGGCCGGCGCACTCGACGCCGTCGCCCGCGCGACCGCCGGCAATTCCATCAGCACTGCGGCGGCAAGCACAACGCCCGTAAGAGCCTCCAACAGCACAGAGACCCCCTGCATGTCATTGCGAGCGACGCGCAGCAGTCTCCCGTGCGGTGGGTTGAGATTGCTTCGTCGCCCTCGGGGCGAAGCGCCGCTGCACGTCGGGCCTCGCAATGACATAACTGAAGGTCGTATGTCATTGCGAGCGAGGCTCGCCGAGCGCGGCAATCTCTCTCGATCGTCTCGGAGCTGGTGAAACGCAGTACCAGCAATAGTGCTTCGTCGCATCGGTCGTTACCTCCTTCCGGGAGAACGATTCGCGGTCGGCCTGTCGCGTCAGGCCAGGCCGAGGATCCTCTTGTTCGTCTTGGTATCCGCTTTGCCGCCGGCGAAATCGTCGAAGGCGACCTCGGTGGCCTCGATGATCTGCTGGGCGATGAAGATGGCACCTTCGAGGGCGCCCTGCTCGGGACTCTTGATGCAGCATTCCCACTCCAGGACGGCCCAGCCGGCGTAGCCGGCTTCGGTCAGCAGGGTGAAGACCCGCTTGAAGTCGACTTGGCCGTCGCCGAGCGAGCGGAAGCGTCCGGCCCGCCGGGCCCAGGACTCGTAGCCGCCGTAGACGCCGACGCGGCCCGAGGGCTGGAACTCCGCGTCCTTCACGTGGAAGGACTTGATGCGGTCGCCGTAGAGCCGGATGAACTCGCAGTAGTCGAGCTGCTGGAGGAGGAAGTGGCTGGGGTCGTAGTTGATGCAGGCGGCGGGGTGGCCGTTCAGGACCGCCAGGAACCGCTCGAAGGTGGCGCCGTCGAAGAGATCGGAGCCGGGATGCAGCTCGTAGGAGACCACGACGCCCTTGTCCCGGCCGTAGTCGAGGACCGGCGTCCAGCGCCGGGCGAGCTCCTCGAAGGCCTGCTCCACCAGTCCCGGCGGCCGCTGCGGCCAGGGGTAGACCATGTGCCAGGCAAACCCGCCCGACAGGACCGGGACACTGCCCAGGCCGAGGTTGGCGGAGGCCGCGATGGCCTTCTTCAGCCGGTCGGTGGCCCACTTGGCCCGCTGCTTGTCGCTCAGTCCTTTCGGATAGAAGGCCTGAAAGGCGACTTCGTAGGCCGGATGCATGGCGAGGACCTGACCCTGCAAGTGTGCGGCCAGCTCCGTGATCTCCAGGCCGATACTGTGCAACCTGCCCTTGAAGTCGTCGCAGTAGGTCTTGGATCGGGCCGCCTGGTCGAGATCGATCACGCGCGGGTCCCACGTGGGGATCTGGACGCCCTTGTAGCCCAAGTCGGCGACCCACTGGCCGATGTTCTGAAGGTTGTCGTACGGCGGCTCGTCCCGCAGGAACTGGGCGAGGAAAATTCCGGGGCCTTTCATCGTCTTCATGGCACAAATCTCCTTAGTCACACAACCGCGTGGCATGGGCTTCCAGCCCATGCAGCATCGGCACGAGCCCGCCCCCGCGCAGGCGGGGGATGCCGACGCCACAAAGTGTCTCGGGCATCTTGCCCGTGATCCTGAATTCATGGGCGGGACGCCCATGCTACGGTCACGGGCGAGACGCCCGTGCTACTCATGGGCAAGATGCCCATGCTACTTGGCTTGGCGGATGCAATCGCGGATCAGGCGCGACATGGCGGGCCCGTCCGTGCCCTTGGCCCGCAGCGCGCGGGCGCCCTTTTTGTTCATCAGGTCCACCACGGCCTGGCCGTAACGCAGATTCTCGACCGACAGCTTCATGTAGTCAATGGGGTCGTCGCGGTACGGGAACAGGTCGAGGCCGAACCAGCCGTCGTAACCCTGCTGATCCAGCACGTACAGGATGCTGACCAGCCGGATGAAATTGGCACAGCCCGGCGGGATGTCGCAATCCGCCTGCTGGTCGTTGTCGTCGAAGTGCGTGTGGAAGAGCTTCCTGGCCCGCAGGACCATTGAGAACATGTCCTCGATGTTCTCCTTGGCGATCAGGCTGTGGCCGAGGTCGATATTCATCCCGAAGTTCGGGTCGTTGACCTCCTGGACGATGGCCAGGGCCGCGGCGGTCGTGCCCATCATGATCCAGGAGCGCGGCTCGAACGGTTTCGGCTCGATGCAGACCTTGGTCGTGTACTTGTGCTGGTGCAGGTACGCGAGGATCTGGCGGACGGAGTCCACGTAGCGGTCGTACAGCCCGACGTAGTCGGTCTGCAGCGGAAAGTCGTTGCCGTCCGTGGCGGGCCAGAGGACGCTGATCGGCACGTGGAACCGCGAACCCATGTCCAGGGCCCACTTGACGCGGTCGATCGCCGCGGCGCGGACCTTGGGGTCCGTGTCGCCCAGGGCGCCGAACTTGTACTTCTTCTCGGTCCAGGTGTGGCCGCAGAGCTGGACGATCTGCAAGTTGTAGTCCTTGAGGACCTTCTCGATCTCGCCCGCGTTCTTCTCGTCGATCTCCGTGGGGACGTGCAGCTCGATGCCGTCCACGTCCTCCGTCTCGCCGATCGCCTTGATCCGGTCGATCACCGACATTTCCTCGCCGAACCCGTTGATGTTGAACCGGTCCCGCAGGTTCGTCATGCCCCAGATGCCCATACAGATCTTGTTCTTCATGGCAAAACCCCTCTGAATTTATGATTTACGATTTATGATTTACGATTTTTGGAACTCCGGATGGACGTTGCGCTCCATCTTCCGGTCCTGGAACCGATCGATATCGTCTTGCGTGATGGGGGTCGTCGCGCCCACCTGAGTGGCGACGAGGGCGCCGAGGATGTTGCCGAAGGCGACCGCCTCTTGCAGCGAGTTGCCGCGCAGGATCTGGTGCACGAAGCCGGCGGAGAAGGCGTCGCCGGCGCCGAGCGAATCCGCAAGCTGGACCTTGTACCCGGGCGCGTAGGTCTGGCGCCCGTCACCCGCATAACCGTAAGCGCCGTTTTCGCCCAGTGTCACCAGGCAGTACTCGACGCCCCATTCCGCCACGATGTCTTCGCAGAATCCGCGCAGCGTATCATGACGCAGCTTCAGCATCCGGCCGAGCGTGTGGGCCTCGTCCTCGTTGAGCTTGAGCACGTCGGCGTTGCCGAGGGAAAAGACAACGCTGCTTTCGTCGTAACAATCCTTCCGCAGATTGATGTCCAGCAGCTTCAAGGGACGTTCGGTGCGGTCGAGGAGTGCTGCGAGCGTCTCCGCAGAGGTCGCAGCACGTTGGACCAGGGTGCCGAAGCACAGGCAATCCGCGCGATCCACCGCATCGGCCAGAAACTCCGTGAGGGCGATCCGGTCGTAGGCCACGCCCGGGACGATCACGTAGTCGGGATTGTTCTGCGCGTCGAAGCTGACCTGCACAGTGCCGGTCGGCGCCTCCTCATCCCATTGCACGAGCCGTGTCTGGAGGCCGAGGGACTCGATCTTGTCAAAGGCCTGCTTGCCCAAATCGTCGCGGCCGAGCCGGCTGGCCATCAGGCCGGTGTCGCCCAGCGCGCTTACCCGGTAGGCGAAGTTGAACGGCGCCCCGCCCAGCGCCACGCACGTGGGCAGGATGTCCCACAGGATCTCACCGAAGGCTACGATCGTCTTTTTCATACTCTACTTCGGCCTCCGCTCTGGCAGGGTGTGCACCGCACACCATCTTCATCGAGCGTGCAATGTCACATTCGGCAGCGCACACTCTACCAGCCTTTTCATGTCATTGCGAGGAGCGCAGCGACGAAGCAATCTCAATCCCACGGAATGGGAGATTGCCGCGCTCGGCCAGCCTCGCTCGCAATGACATGACAACTCTTCATGCATTATTGCGGTACTTTCTTCCAGTCCTTGGCAAATTGGGCCAGGCCCGCGTCGGTCAGCGGGTGCTGGAACATCTGCCAGAACAGCTCCGGCGGGATCGTGACGATGTCGATCCCGGCCCGCAGGCAGGCGAGGACATGGTTCTGGGTCTTCATGCTGCCGGCGATGATCTCGGAATCGAACGCGAAGTTGTTGCGGATCACGGCCGCATCCCGCACCAGGATCTCGCTCTCGTTGCCGACCGCATCGAGCCGGCTCAGGACGATGCTCACGAAGCTGGCCCCGGCCTTCATCGCCCGGAAGGCCTGCGTGGCGGAGAAGAGCATCGTGACGTTGGTCTTGATCCCGTTGTCCCGCTCCAGGATCGGTACGGCTTTCATCCCTTCGACGGTCATCGGGATCTTGATGACCACGTGGGGCGCGATCGCCGCCAGGTCCTGGGCCTCACGGACCATGCCCTCGGCGGTCTCCGAGAGGGCCTCCACGCTGACCGGCCCCGCGACGATCCCGCAGATCTCCTTGACCACGTCCCGGAACTTGCGGCCCGTGCGGGCAATGTGGCTGGGATTGGTGGTCACGCCATCGAGCAGGCCCGTGGCGGCCACCTTGCGGACCGCCTCCACGTCGCCCGTATCCATAAAGATCTTCACTCGTCTTCTCCCCAAAGAATGCAGGGTGCGTACTACGCACCGTTTGGTACTGCGTCCGGTCTAAGAACGTGTATGAGAACCCAGTTCAGTAATGGGTGGCAGCGGCAAGCGGAGTCTTCGGAGCTTGCCGATGGTTTCGTCCATCCGCCATCGGCAAGGCCTGCGCAAAGCCTACGGCCTTGCCGCTGCCACCCGTCGCTGGAGTCTTGCTCACCATCTTGGATTGGACGCAACACTATGGTCACATTCATTCTTCCAAAGAGTCCGGGTTCTCCAGGTGTTCTTTGATCTTGCCCAAGAACTGCGCGGCGTAGGTGCCGTCTACCGCCCGGTGGTCGCACGCGAGCACCATCGTCATCAGGTCGCGGGCGACGATCCGGTCGCCGACCACCACCGGCTTCTTCTGCACGGCGCCGACCGCGAGAATCGCCGCCTCCGGCGGATTGATCACCGGCACGAAGGTATCGACCGCGAACATGCCGAGATTCGTCACCGTGAAGCCCCCGAGCGCCTGGGGCTTGAGCCGGCCGGCCCGGGCGGCTTCGGCGTTCTCCCGCACGGCGGCGCTGATCTGGGCCAGGCTCTTTTTGTCCGCGTCGGCGACCACGGGGACGATCAAACCGTCGTCCACCGCGACGGCCACGCCGATATTGACCGCCCGCTTCAGGACGATCCGGTCGGGCTCCACGTGAGCGTTCATCCGGCCGAACTGTGACAGGGCCTTCACCACGGCCTGGACTATCATATCCGTGACCGTGACCTTTGTCTGCGACCTTTCGTTGAACTGCCGCCGCCAGGTCACCATCTCGGACATGTCCACGTCCATCGAGAGATAGAAATGGGGGATCGTCTGCTTGCTGCGGGTCAGGCGCTGGGCAATGCAGGCCCGCATGGGGGTGAAGGCGACGACGGTGTCGTCTGAGGAAGTTTGAAGTTCAGAGTGCCCGCCCGGCACTTCCGATTTGACAGTTGCGGCTTCTTCACAGGCCCTGGCGGGCACACTACGAGCGGCGGCGAGGATGTCCTCTTTCGTGATCCGGCCCCCGGGTCCCGTGCCGGCGACCGTTGCCGGATCGACCCCTTTCTCCTGGGCCAGGCGACGGGCGGAAGGGGAGACGGCCAGGCGGTCTTGGATCGCAGGTCCCGCGCCGGCGGCTTCCGTCTTCTGTCCTCCGTCTTGCGTCCTCTGCTGGCCGCCTTCCGTCGTCTGCCGTCCGTCCTCTGTCTTCTGTCCTCCGTCCTCGATCTTCTCACCCGGCTGGCCGATGTAGGCGATGGGGGTCAGGACCTCCACCTCCTGGCCCTCGGCGTGGAGGATCTTCAGCAGGACACCGGCGGTGTAGGCTTCCACTTCGAAGGCGGCCTTGTCGGACTCGACGACGGCGATCACCTCGCCCTTCTTGACCGGCTGGTTCTCCTTCTTGACCCAATCGACAATCCGGGCGGTCTTGATATCCTGCCCGACCTGCGGCATCAGTACCGGCTCCGCCATCACGCGTTCTCCTATCGCTTAATTCGGGGTTTGACCCCGAGTTAGCCACCTGTCACCAGTTGTCAGTTCCCATTTGCCGGTTGGCAGTTGGCTGGAAACTGAGAACCGGGAACTGATAACTGCGAACTCTTTGTCTTCATGTCAGATAGAGACACCGCTTGGCTGCCGCGATGATATCGGCTTCCTGGGGCACGGCGACCCGCTCCAAGTGGCCGTTGAACGGGATCGGCGTGTTCTTGCCGGCGACGATCTCGATGGGGGCGTCGAGGTAGTCAAACGCCTCCTGCTGCACCACAGAAGCGATGTCCGAGGCCACGCCGCCCCGGCGCACGGCTTCCTGCACAATCACCAGTCGCTCCGTCTTGCGGACGGAGGCGAGGATCATCTCCTTGTCCAGCGGGACCAGGGTCCGCGGGTCGATGACCTCGGCGTCGATCCCCTGCTCGGCGAGCTTCGCCGCCGCGGCCAGGGTGCGGCCTACCATGCCTGACCATGCCACCAGGGTCACGTCCTTGCCCGGCCGGCGGATGGTGCCCACGCCGAAGTCGATCGTGTACTCCTGTTCGGGCACCGGGCCTTTCTCCATGTACAGCAGCTTGTGCTCGAGGAAGATCACTGGGTCGTCGTCGCGGATGGCGGTCTTGAGCAGGCCCTTGGCGTCGTAGGGCGTCGCGGGCATCACGAGCTTGAGGCCCGGCACGTGGTAGAACCACGCTTCGAGGCTCTGCGAGTGCTGGGCGGCCAGACTGCCGCCGCTGCCGCCCTGGGTGCGCAGGACCAAGGGGACCCGGCCCTTGCCGCCGCTCATGAAGCGGTACTTGGCCGCCTGGTTGACGATCTGGTCGATGATCAGGGACGTGAAGTCGACGAAGAGGATCTCGACGACCGGGCGCATCCCGGTAATGGCCGCCCCGACGCCCATGCCCGTGAAGGACGATTCTGAGATGGGGGCGTCGAGCACGCGCTGGGGACCGAACTGGTCGAGCAGTCCGACCGTGACCTTGTAGGAGCCCCCGCGTTGGGCGATGCCGCCGCCGATCAGGAACACGCTCGCGTCCCGGACCATCTCCTCGCGCAGGGCCTCGTTGAGGGCCTCGCGATACATGATCTCCCGTCCCGTTACTCCGGAAGTTCGATGGTTGAGGGTTGATGTTTGATCTTCACACTTCATCGTTGGACCTCTGCCAGGAACGCCTCGACAGATGGGTGCGGGCTGTTCGTTCCGAACTGGATCGCCTCGTCCATCTGCCCGTCGATCTCGCGCTCGATGGCTTCGATGGCCTGTTCGCTCAGCTTGCCCTGTTCGAGCAGGTACCGGCGGCCGATGCCGACCGGGTCTCTGGCCTTGTAGTACTCCAGCCGTTCCTTGGGCATGTAGAGGCCGGGGTCGTTGACGTGATGACCGCCATGGCGATAGGTCTTGGCCTCGATCAGGACCGGGCCTTTGCCCTGGCGGCATGTAGTCACGGCCTCCTGCATCTTCTCATAGACGGCCAGGACATCGTTGCCGTCGACCGTGCTGGAGGGTACGCCGTAGGCGAGGCCCCGCTTGTACAGATCGGTCTCACGGGTCATCTCCTCGACGGCGCTGGCGACCGCGTACTGGTTGTTCTCCAGCACGAAAACCACCGGCAGGTCCCAGATCGCGGCCATGTTGAGCGATTCCGGGAAGACGCCATTGTTGGCCGCCCCGTCGGAGAAGAAGACCGCGACGACCTGGTTGCCGCCGCGGATGCGAATGCCGAGCGCGGCGCCGGTGCCGATGGGGATGCCGCCGCCGACGATGCCGTTGGCGCCGATGTTGCCGCGGGTCACGTCGGCGATGTGCATGGAGCCGCCCCGCCCGCAGCAGTAGCCGTCCGCGCGGCCCAGGACCTCGGCGACCATTTTCGGGAGCTCGCCGCCCCGGGCGATGCAGTGCCCGTGGCCCCGATGCGTGCTGACGATGTAGTCATCGTCCCGCAGGGCCGCGCACACGCCGGTCGCGATGGCCTCCTCGCCGAGGTAGGGATGGAAATAGCCGACGATCAGGCCCTGGCGGTAGAGCTTGATGCACTGCGTCTCGAACACCCGGATCGTGTACAGGGTTCGATACAACCGTTCTAAGAAGCTGGGTGCGTACATGTCATAACATTATAATAAAGACGTCTCCCCTGTCACGCGCAAAACCGCGAAGCGCGGAGATTTCAAATCCCAAGCGCCGCCCCAGGGGCGGAAGCACCAA
>Ga0194113_10006905_pt1 | contig 14291 bp, 14 predicted proteins | sample TA2MahC200mmetaG_FD_146193 | JGI IMG/M metagenome (GOLD analysis project Ga0194113, IMG submission 146193) | Freshwater microbial communities from Lake Tanganyika, Tanzania - TA2015017 Mahale Deep Cast 200m | ecosystem: Environmental > Aquatic > Freshwater > Lake | place: Tanzania: Lake...
CCCGGTATTGATAAAATCTTTAGTTCATCAGTATTCTTTTTGATATTAGGTAAACCCATGCCTGAACCAAAACCCAGTTCCCGAATATAATCAGGAGCTGTTGAATAGCCTTCTGTCATCGCAAGGTCTAAATTTTCAATGCCAGGACCTACGTCTTCAACCACAATCTTTATATAATCAGGCGTAATTTTATATCGCATCATGCCTGCTGGTGTATATATTGCTACATTCATCTCTGCTTCAAAAGCAGCTATGGCTGCTCTTCTTACAAGGCCATGATCTACACCCATTTTTTCGAGGATGGACTTAAGTTCACAGGAGGCAACACCGGCATTAGCAAAATCTTTACCTGTTATGAAAAAAACACCTCCTGCGATCTTTGGGGGTTTATCCTGCATTGATAGAAGTTTGTAATTTATTTACATATAATCTTCCGCAGGTTTCAAACATAGATAGTTTCGTAGCAAGCAACGGAATGTTCTTTTCATCGGCGAGGGTAATAGTCTCTTTGCTCGGTCTTTTGCCCCTTACAAAAACAATAGCTTTTACGTGAGCAATATCAGCAGTGCGAACAGCTGCCCCATCAACCAGACCCGTTAATAGGAGATCCCCTGATTGGGAAAATGCAAGGACATCACTCATAAGATCAGTACTACAGACCTTTTCAATATGCATATCCGTATCAAAGTTGGACGTGAGAACCTCCGCCTGAAGGATGTCTTTAATTTCATTTAACGTCATATTATCAGCCATCAGCAATACCTCCTTTGTTTTTATCTAAATTCATTAAATTTATTGACTAATTGCCAAACCACTAAAATCCCAGTATTTCCATTTTAGGTACTCATTAATAGCCCTTGCAGCTTTTCTTCCTGCGCCCATAGCAAGAATAACTGTTGCAGCACCGGTAACGATATCTCCGCCTGCAAAGACTCCTCGTTTTGAAGTCATGCCTGTTGCTTCTTCAGCTATTATATACCCTCTCTTGTTTGATTTTAAATCAGGCATTGTTTTTGGCAAAAGCGGGTTTGCCCTTGTCCCGAGGGCAGGGATTGCAATATCTACCTCCATCTGGAATTCACTTCCCTTTATGGGAACGGGTCTCCTTCTGCCAGATTCATCAGGCTCTCCTAATTCCATCTTTATACATTCAACCCCCCTGACATTTCCTTGACCATCATCTAAATACCTCACCGGATTTGTCAGGAATAAGAATTCTATCCCTTCCTCATGCGCATGATGTACTTCTGCCTTTCTCGCTGGCATTTCAGCCTCGGAACGTCTGTAGATGAGATAGACCTTTTCTGCACCAAGTCTCATAGCTACTCTCGCTGCATCCATGGCAACATTTCCGCCACCAACTACTGCAACCCATCTGCCTCTCTTGATGGGGGTATCATATCTTGGAAAGAGATATGATTTCATAAGATTTGCTCTTGTCAAAAACTCATTTGCCGAGTAAACACCATTTAAATTTTCCCCTGGTATCCCCATGAACATAGGTAAGCCAGCTCCTGTACAGATAAAACAGGCATCATATCCTTGCTCATTTAATAATTCATCAACAGTAAAAATTTTTCCTATTACAGCATTGAGCACAAGCTCAACCCCGAGCTTTTTAATATATTCCACTTCTCTTTCAACTATTAATTTTGGAAGTCTGAATTCTGGTATGCCATAAATCAATACCCCACCAGGTTTGTGTAATGCCTCAAACAACGTCACCTGATGCCCTGACATTGCCAGATCAGCTGCGCACGTTAACCCGCCTGGGCCTGAACCTATTACCGCTATCTTTCTCCCTGTTGGTTTCGGTTTCTCAGGGATCATCACCTCACCTTTTTCAGCCTCATAATCGGCAACAAACCTTTCAAGGTTACCTATTGCAACAGGCTCTCCTTTTTTCCCCACAATGCATCCGGATTCACATTGAACCTCCTGAGGGCATACCCTCCCGCATACAGCAGGCAATGCATTTGTCTCCTTCACTTTATAGGCAGCTTCTAAGAATTCCCCCTCTTTCACAAGCTTTAAAAATCCCGGTATATCTACCTCAACCGGGCAATAGTCAACACAGGTTGGTCTTTTGCATGATAAACATCTTATTGCTTCTTCAACTGCTTCTTCAGGAGAATAGCCATGGGGAACCTCATTGAAATTCTTAATCCTTTCAAGAGGTGGTTGTTCCCTCATTTTTACTTTAATCTTTTTTTTCTGTTCTTTCTTCTCCTCTTGCTCTTCCATTATTTAACCTCCATCTTTCTCTCACATCTTTCCGCTATACATATCCATCGCGACCTTCTCCTCAACAAGATACATCTGCAGTCTCTTCATGAGTAGATCAAAATCAACCTTGTGACCATCAAACTCCGGACCATCGACACAGGCAAACTTTGTTTCTCCTCCCACTTCTACTCTGCATGCACCACACATCCCTGTCCCATCCACCATAATTGAATTAAGACTCACTATCGTTTTTACATTGAACTTTTCGGTTGTTTTACATACGAATTTCATCATAATGGGCGGCCCAATAGCGATTACCAAATTCACACTGGGCTCTTGTACTACCTCACGATCTTCGAAAGACGGAACATGTTTTTTAGTCGCCTTCACCTGATCTCCCTTAAGAATTTCTTCCAGAGGTATAGTAACAACCCCTTTTCTGCCATAAGAGCCATCGTCTGTGGTGACGATGAGTTCATCTGATACCTTACGCATTTTGTCTTCCCAGAAAAGGAGGTCCTTTGACCTCGCACCTATAATTGAGATGATTTTGTTGCCTGCCTCTTTTAATGCCTTTGTAATCGGATATACAGGTGCAATCCCAACTCCACCCCCAACACAGACAACCTTTCCAAAATTTTCTATATGTGAAGGATTCCCCAATGGACCGATAACATCGGACAGATAATCGCCTTCATTTAATATGCCAAGGTGATATGTCGTCTTTCCAACTTTCTGAAAAACAGAAGTGATCGTTCCTTTGTCTCTGTCAAAATCAGCAATAGTTAATGGTATACGCTCTCCTTCCTCGTGAATTTTAAGGATGAAAAAATTACCTGGCTTCGCCTTCTTCGCAATATCTTTAGCTGCTATCTCGAACAAGATTACTAAATCTGATTTCTCTTCCTTTTTCAAGATTTTAAACATCTCATCTCCTTCCATTATTTCTGAAATAAGTTTTTTTAACAAATGATTAAAAACATCAATTTTTTACTTGACAAGAATAAACGCTTTTAAGTATAACATAACCGCTTATGCCTGGAACTTATTTGCCATCAGATTATTTGCCGATTCTTATCTTTCTAATTATTGCCACTGCTTTTGGCTTTGGTGCTCTATTAATTGGCGAGATTTTCAGGATGAGAAGGCGTTATTCCGAAAAGCTCATGCCCTATGAATCAGGTATTACTCCTCTTGGTGAACCACGATACAGATTTTCTATCAGGTTTTACATAATCGCAATGCTTTTCGTTGTATTCGATATTGAAGCTGTTTTTATTTATCCATGGGCTATTGTTTTTGATGAAATTGGGATTTATGCTTTTATTGAGATGGTCATTTTCATCGTTATTCTCTTTATTGGCTACATATATGCCTGGAAAAAAGAAGCATTCCGCTGGGATTAAATGAAGCACTATAAGAAAATAGTGCTTTCATAAAAGATAGCGAGGTATGAGATGTTATTAGATACATCGACAATCGGGCTTGTTGAGGTAGAAGAAGGAACAAAAATACTCCCCCCGAACTTAATTATCACTACTATAGATAATGTTGTTAATTGGTCGAGGTTATCATCAATCTGGCCTATCACCTTTGGACTCGCTTGCTGTGCAATAGAAATGATGGCAGCTGGTGCATCTCATTATGACTTTGACAGGTTCGGCATTATATTCAGAGGTTCACCAAGGCAATCAGACTGCGTCATTATTGCGGGTACAGTTACAAAAAAGATGGCGCCTGTGTTAAGAAGAGTTTTTGACCAGATCCCGGAGCCGAGATACGTAGTAGCAATGGGAAGTTGTGCATGTTCAGGAGGGATATTTAGAACATACAGCACCGTACAGGGATGTGATATTTTTCTCCCTGTAGACGTATTTGTTCCTGGTTGCCCTCCAAGGCCTGAAACCCTCATGGAAGGTATGATGAAGCTTCAAGAGAAGATAAGAAGAGAACAAGCAAGGTGGAGTCCATGGCGGTAATAGAAGTAAGAATGCAACCCACGTATAAAAGGATGGAACCCTTAGAGATAGCAGAGAAGATAAAGGAAAGTTTTCCCATGGATGTAGTAGAAGTTACAAGTTTCAGAGATCAGGTCTCTATTATTGTGAAAAAGGATAATATTGTTGATATTTGCAGATATCTCCATGACGACCCTAATTTATCTTTTGACCATCTTCAAGACCTCTGTGGTGCTGATTATCTTGGTAAAAAGGAGCCAAGATTTGAGGTTGTATATAACCTTTATTCCATAAAATATCGCAACAGTATCAGGGTGAAGGCACAGGTTCCTGAGGATGACCCACGCATCCGAACTGTTACCTCTATCTGGGCTGGTGCCAACTGGCATGAAAGAGAATGTTTTGACATGTTTGGCATCAAATTCAAAGGGCACCCTGATTTAAGGAGAATTCTTCTTCCAGAGGACTGGGAAGGCTATCCATTGAGAAAAGATTATCCATTAGAAGGGCCTGAAAAGGAATGGTCTGGTTTTGCTGACGCCATCGAGACAGCTAAAAAGTACAGAGAGTTTGATTGGGAAGGGTAAGCTTGTCCTGAAAGGAATGAAGGAATGGAACAACAGGTAGAGAAGATACTGGAGACAAGAGAACTCAATGTAAATATGGGTCCTCAACATCCAGCGACCCATGGTGTTTTACGGCTTGTTCTTGATATAGATGGTGAAACAATTGTTAAGGTCACACCTTATGTAGGGTATCTGCACAGGGGAATTGAAAAGCTTGGTGAAAGCCTGACATATTTTCAGGGACTCCCCCTCACAGATAGATTAGATTATGTCTCTGCAATGTCAAATAACATAGGCTATGTCGTAGCCGTCGAAAAACTCTTTGGAATAGAACCTCCAGAAAGAGCCAAGTTTATCAGAACCATTGTGGGAGAGATGTCAAGGATTTCCAACCATCTCCTCTGGCTTGCAACCCATGCACTGGACATCGGTGCAATGACAGTATTTTTATATTGCTTCAGAGAGAGGGAATGGATTCTTGACCTCTTTGAAATGATTTGCGGTGCTCGGCTTACTGTGACCTACCCAAGGGTTGGTGGCGTAAGAAACGATGTTCCACAGGAGTTCCTCGACAGCCTTTATAAATTTACAGAAGAATTTCCAACAAGAATACCTGAATATGAAACTCTTATAGACAAAAATAGAATATGGCTCAAGAGGACAGTAGGTATAGGGGTAATCTCAGCAGAAGAGGCAATAAACTGGGGTCTTACAGGACCAACATTAAGGGGGTCCGGAGTCCAGTATGATATAAGAAAACATACTCCTTATGATGCATACGATAAAGTAGATTTTGAAGTTCCTATCGGGACAAACTGCGATACATACGACAGATACCGTTGCAGGATGCATGAATTAAGGCAATCAAATAAAATTATAAAACAATGTCTTGAAAAATTGCCGCCCGGACCTGTGATGGCGGATACCCCTAAATTTACCCTTCCACCAAAGGATAAAATGATGCCCATCACCCATCCTACTAAAGAACATGCATATTATATCGATGAAAAGGTCTGTAAAGGATGCGGTATGTGCCTGAGGGCATGCCCTGCAAAAGCTATTGCAGGAGAAAAGAAAAAGCCACATAAGATAGACCAGACAATCTGCTCACAATGTGCTAACTGTTTAGTGGTATGCAAATTCAAGGGATTAAAAATAGTACCTGGTGGTAAAGGCCTCAGCGAGGACAAACTTAAAGAATTAGCTGCGTTTCCTTTACCAGAAGAGATCACAAAGGCTGCAGAACATCTTGTTGAACACTTCACCTTTATTAAAAGGGGGCCGAGGGCGCCTGAGGGAGAGATCTATGTTGCGACAGAAGTCCCGAAAGGCGAGCTCGGTTTTTATTTTGTAAGCGATGGTTCAGGGAAACCTTACAGAATGAGAATAAGGGCACCTTCTTTTATACACGCTGGTGCCTTACCGAGGCTATGTGTTGGGCATCTGGTAGCAGATGTGATTGCCAATATAGGGACGATTGATATAGTACTTGGTGAATGTGACAGATGAAAAAGATGCAAGATACAAGATGCAGGATGCAAGATAAAAAATCAGGCATCATGTATCGTGTATCATGAATCAGAAAGAGTTATGTTTAGTGAAACAGCGATAAAAAAATTAGAAGAAATAAAGACGAGATACCCAGATGGTAAGGTTGGCTCATGACTATTGATACTTTGATAAACATCGGAATTAATATTGGTATTACCATTATTAATATTGCTATTGTTTTTGCAGTAGCAATGCTTCATGTTGCATATGCAACTTATTTCGAGCGTAAGGTTATCGGTCATATGCAGGTAAGATTGGGGCCCATGAGGGTAGGACCGCACGGACTCCTTCAGCCCTTTGCTGATGGCTTAAAATTATTTTTCAAGGAAGACATAATCCCTGAAGATGCAGATAAACCCGTATTCTATATTGCACCGATAATCTTCTTAGTAGCAGCCCTGGTTTCCTTAGCTGTTATTCCATACTATCAAGGTTTTGTGATTGCTGACATAAATATAGGGATCTTATTTATCTTTGCAATGTCATCATTAGGTGCTTATGGAATCGTTATTTCAGGTTGGTCTTCAAATTCAAAGTATGCTTTTCTCGGAGGGTTGAGGTCAGCAGCACAGGTCATCAGCTATGAGATAGCAATGGGTCTGAGCCTTGTTGGGGTAATGATCATGGCTGGCTCTCTGAACCTCACAGAAATAGTAAATGCCCAACATGAATCTCCGTATGGAATGTTTGCAATACCACAAATTATAGGGTTTGTTGTGTTTGTAATAGCGGCAGTAGCTGAGACAAACAGGACACCCTTTGACCTTCCCGAAGCTGAGAGTGAACTTGTCGCAGGATACTTTGTTGAATACAGCGGTTTCAGGTTCGCATTATTCTTCCTCGGAGAATACATCGGCATGTTTATAATGTCATCTCTAGCAGCAATTTGTTTCTTAGGAGGCTGGACAATACCTAAGTTTGTTACAAACGTGCTGCCATTTCTCACCTATGTACCCGGGATTATATGGTTTCTCATAAAAGTCTATGCATTTATATTCTTCTTTTACTGGATCAGGGCGACAGTGCCAAGATACAGGTACGACCAGCTCATGGCTATTGGGTGGAAGATACTCATACCTGTGGCACTGGTGAATATATTGGTAACAGGTCTGGTGAAAATTCTCTTATGACATTGGAGGTCAGGATTGACTGTTAAAGAGCTTGTAAGGAAGATATTCTTTGTAGAGATAATAAAGGGGTTGGCCCTCACATTAAGCAGGCTGTTTACGCATGCAGTTACTATACAGTATCCAAAGGAAAGGCGGCCCATAGCACCTGGCTTTAGAGGTCTGCATGCCCTTGCAAAACATCCACAGACCGATAAGGCCAAATGTGTAGGCTGTGGGCTCTGTGCTACAATCTGTCCCTCACAATGCATTCATATTAGTAGGGCAAAAGGGACCGTTGAAAAATACGAGATAGAGGTATTGAGATGTATTTACTGCGGTTTTTGTGTTGAGGCATGCCCTTATAGTGCTGTTGCACTCACTGAAAATTATGAATATTCTGACTATTCAAGAGATGCTTTATATATGACAACGGAAAAACTCCTGTCAAACTGGGATAAATATATGGCTGGAAAAAAGGGAGAGGAGTATTTCAAGAAATTCTGGAGACCCTTATCTGAAGATTTTGGAACTCCTGCAGGCCAAGCAGTATTTAGGAAAATTCAAAATGCAAAATAAAAAATGTCACCCTGAATTTATTTCAGGGTCTCATGAGATGCTGAATCAAGTTCAGCATGACGTTTTTAATTTAAAGGAGTATTATGTTACCTGAACTCTTTTTTGCATATTTCGCTGTTACCGTCATTGTATTTTCAATTCTTGTGATTACGAGGAGGAATCCTGTGCATAGCGTTCTCTGGATGCTACTCCTATTTTTCCATATTGCAAGCCTTTACCTTTTTCTGAATGCTGAGTTTATCGCAGCTATCCAAATTATTGTGTATGCCGGTGCAATCCTTGTCCTCTACCTTTTTGTGATCCTCTTTTTGAATATCAAGGAAGAAGTCAAAACTAATCGATTTATCAGTGCGTGGCCTACTGGGTTCACGTTCGGCATCGCTTTATTCATAATTTTTATTCTCTCGCTAAGGTCTTTTATCGCTGCTCCTCCAGGCATCTATTCAATCGATGTTATCAAGGCCGAGACACACACAAAGGCTTTAGCAAAAATATTGTACACTGACTTCCTCTTTCCTTTTGAGGTCGCATCAGTCGTACTTCTTGTCGCAATCGTTGGTGCGATAGTCCTTGCTAAAAGGAGGCTTAAGAGTTAAACAATGGTTCCATTAAACTGGTATATATTGCTCGGCACTGCAGTTTTTACGATAGGTATCGTGGGTTTCCTCATGAGAAGGAATGTCATCATTGTATTAATGTCAATTGAGCTGATGCTTAATGGAGTAAACATAAATCTCATCGCCTTCAGCCATTATCTTCAGGATCTCCGGGGGCAGATACTTACCTTTTTCATAATTACTGTTGCTGCGGCTGAAGCAGCTATCGGACTGGCGATACTCATCGCATTATTTAGAAACAAGGCCACAGCCCATGTGGACGATATACATGAGATGCAGGGATGATGGATGAAAAGTTCAAAGTTAAATAGTGTAAAGGATTAAGAACATGGAACTTTATGTATTGATACCATTTTTACCTCTTGCAGCATTCGTGATAAACATTTTATTCGGGAGAAGGTATATAAAGGATCAGGCACACTGGTTCTCGTGTCTTGCAATAATAGGCTCTTTTGTTATTTCTTTAATAACCCTTATAGATGTCATTGGCGGAAAGGTCATAGACAAAGACTTATACACATGGATAATCTCAGGTGATTTTAAGGTTTCTGTAGGTTTCTTAATTGATCCTCTTACCGCAGTGATGCTCTTCGTGGTCACAGGCGTTGGCTCTCTTATCTTTATTTACTCTATTGGTTATATGCACGGCGATAAGGGCTATTACAGGTTTTTTGCATATCTCAGCCTTTTTGTATTCTTTATGCTCATGCTCGTTATGGGAAATAATTTTCTCCTGATGTATGTAGGCTGGGAGGGGGTTGGTCTTTGTTCTTACTTCCTGATAGGTTTCTGGTTTGAAAAGAGGGCTGCTGCGGATGCCGGTAAAAAGGCATTTATTGTTAACCGGTTTGGCGACTTCGGATTTGCCCTCGGCATTATCATGATATTTCTTACCTTCGGAACAATCCAATATGCGCCTGTCTTCAGTCAGGTGAAAGGTGTAGTCGGTCAAACAGTGAACTTCCTTGGAATGGAAGTAGACTTAATTACATTAATCGCTCTCCTCCTTTTCTGCGGCGCAATTGGTAAATCAGCCCAGATACCACTCCACGTATGGTTACCTGATGCAATGGAAGGTCCCACACCTGTGAGCGCTCTCATCCATGCTGCAACAATGGTCACCGCAGGTGTATTCATGGTCGCAAGATGTAATCCAATATTTAATCTCTCAGAAGTTGCGATGAATGTAGTCGCAATTACAGGAGCAGTTACCTCGCTCTTTGCAGCGACAATTGCCACTACACAGAATGACATAAAAAGAGTGATCGCCTATTCGACAGTAAGCCACCTCGGAATGATGTTTACTGCATGTGGTGTGGGTGCATATGCAGCAGGTATATTTCACCTTTACACACATGCTTTCTTTAAAGCCCTCCTCTTCCTCGCTGCCGGAAGTGTTATCCATGCTGTTCACCATAATGATATCCAGAGGATGGGCGGACTAAGAAAATACATGAAGATTACTTATGCCGTAATGTTCATTGGAGCCTTAAGCGCTGGAGGTGTTCCAGGCTTTGCAGGATTCTTTAGTAAGGACGAAATAATATGGTCTTCTTTTGCATCCGGGAGTCCTGTGGGGATGATTGTGTGGATTCTCATCACTGCTGTTGCCTTCTTCACGCCTTTTTATTCATTCAGGATGATATACCTTACATTCCATGGGAAATTCCGTGGTACCCATAAGGAAGGGCATCACCTCCACGAATCTCCAAAGGTGATGACTATACCTCTTATGTTTTTAGCTGCTGGTGCTCTTGGGGCAGGATGGGTTGGTATCCCTGCTGTACTTGGAGGAGGTGCTCATATTGCTCATTTCCTTGAGCCCGTACTTGGGCATCCAGAACTGCATGGCACGCATGCGCAGGAGTTCGGTATAATGGGTCTTTCGACAACCATAGCCCTTTCTGGAATCGTTATTGCTGCAATCTTTTACCTCATAAAGACAGGCGTGCCTGTCATACTTGCACGGAGGTTCAGTTTTATTTACAGAATGCTTTTTAACAAATATTATGTCGATGAACTGTATTATTTTATTATTATCAAGCCTACCATCTGGATTGCTTATGGCTTTATCGAACGTTTCACAGACGCAAAGATTATAGAAGGTATTGTGAATGGTGTTCCAAGATCAATTGGTAAATTCAGCGAGATATTGAGGAAAATACAGACAGGTTTTGTATATCACTATGCAATTATAATGGCTGCTGGAATATTCTTTATCGCAGCATTGTTTTTGTTGTAGGTGGTTGGAGGGAATAGATAATTATGGAACAGGTAATAATGAACAACTTGGGTTATCCAATTCTGAGCACTCTTATATTTCTGCCTGTTGTTGGCGCTCTTTTTCTTCTTCTGATTAACCGATCGAGGGAACTATGGATCAAATGGATTGCTCTGATTTTCAGTACCGCAACATTCATTCTTTCATTACCATTGTTTACCCATTTTGATAAAACGACGTATAAGATGCAGTTTGTCGAAAGACATGAGTGGATCCCTGCGTGGAATATCAATTACTATTTGGGCGTTGACGGGATAAGTGTCCTTCTCGTCCTCCTCACCACGCTCTCTTCAATTCTCTGCGTTCTTATCTCATGGAATGCGATAAAGATAAAGGTAAAAGAATTCTATATATCAATCCTTCTCACATGCGGGGCAATAGGAGGCGTCTTCTGTTCATTAGATTTCTTCCTGTTCTATATCTTCTGGGAGGCAATGCTCATCCCTATGTATCTCATTATAGGAGTCTGGGGGGGTCCGAACAGGGTTTATGCAACGATAAAGTTCATCCTCTATACATTGATCGGAAGCGTACTAATGCTCGTCGGAATTATCTATCTTTACTTATTTGCAGGCAATACATTTGACATCCTTGAATTAATGACAAAGACATATCCGTATACAGTTCAGTTCTGGCTCTTCTGGGCATTCTTCTCAGCATTTGCAGTCAAGGTTCCGATGTTCCCTGTGCATACATGGCTTCCTGATGCACATACAGAGGCGCCAACAGCAGGGAGTGTTATCCTTGCAGCCATACTTATCAAAATGGGTGCATACGGTTTTCTGAGATTTTCCTTACCTCTATTCCCTGATGCTTCAAAGGCAATGGTTCCTGTTATATTTGTTTTATCAGTAATCGCTATTATTTATGCAGGGCTTGTATGTCTCGTCCAGAAAGATCTAAAGAGGCTTATTGCCTACAGCTCGGTGAGCCATATGGGTTTTGTAACTCTCGGAATTTTTGCCCTCAACATTCAGGGCGTAGAAGGTGGAATCTTACAGATGATCAACCACGGAGTTGTGACAGGAGCTCTCTTCTTATGCGTAGGGGTAATTTATGAACGTACCCATTCACGACAGATCGCAGACCATGGCGGGGTCGCAACACCCATGCCTGTGTTTGCAACTTTCTTCATGGTGTTCACACTTGCAGCAGTCGGGTTCCCTGGAACAAACGGATTCATTGGTGAATTTCTCATAATCCTTGGCGGATTTACTGCAAATAAATGGGCCGGCGTCCTCGCAGCAACAGGGGTCATCATCGGCGCAGCCTATATGTTATGGCTTTATCAGAAGGTATTCTTCATGAAGGTCAACCCAAAGGTTGTTCATATTCCAGACATGGATGCAAGAGAGATCATCACGCTTGCTCCGCTGGTAATCCTTGTGTTATGGATAGGTGTTTACCCAGTCCCGTTCCTTGATTTCATGCACCCATCAGTCCAGCATCTACTCGAAAGGGTTAATGCAGGTGGAATTCAAGAGATAAATATTGCTAAGACTATTATGGAGGTAGTCAAATGAATTTCCAGATTCCTGATATTGGACCTGTAATACCTGAGATTGTAATGACCTGCCTTGCTCTTATACTTTTAACCGCAGAGCTTTTCATAAAAAATAAGAAAGTACTTGCATTTTTAAGCTGTATAGGAGTTTGCGGTGTTGCGTTCACCATGATTGGCGCTTCAGGCATCACCTTTGGGGGAATGTTTATATCGGATGGGTACAGCACATTCTTTAAACTTATCTTTTTCATTAATGCAATCCTCTCAATTTTAATCTCTGTGAAGTATATTGCGATAGAAAAAGTAAATTTCGGAGAATACTACAGTCTCATTCTGTTCTCAACACTCGGCATGATGATTATGGCTTCTGCTTCTGACCTTATCGTTCTTTATCTCGGTCTTGAGCTCATGGCTCTGAGCACTTACATACTCGCAGGCTTTATACGATACGATAGAAGATCAAATGAGGCAGCGCTGAAGTACTTCCTCCTTGGCGCTTTTTCATCAGCATTCCTCCTCTATGGTATTGCAATGGTCTATGGCCTCACAGGCACAACCGATCTCAAGGCGATCGCACAATTTATTACTACACATGGACTCACATCAAATCACTCACTTTTACTTTCGATAATCCTCATTGCAATCGCATTCGGGTTCAAGATAGCCGCAGTACCGTTTCATATGTGGGCGCCTGATGTGTATGAAGGAGCACCGACTTCTATTACCGCCTTCATGTCAGTTGGCCCAAAAGCAGCAGGTTTTGCAGCCCTTGGCAGGGTTTTTATGATTGCCTTCGGTTCTATGCAAATCGAATGGACAGCAATACTCATCGCATTATCAATCCTTTCTATGGCAGTAGGCAATATTGTTGCCATAGCCCAGACAAACATTAAAAGAATGCTCGCATACTCATCTATTGCACACGCCGGCTATGCCCTTCTTGGTATTATTGTCGCAAACAATGAAGGACTTGCATCAATGATGACGTATTTAATGGTATATACATTCATGAACATCGGCGCCTTCGCAGTAGTAATTATGCTCAGGACTGAAGGGTTCAAAGGTGAAGATATCAAAGACTATGAAGGTCTTGCCAAAACGCATCCTTTATTAGCAGCAGTAATGCTTATTTTCATGTTCTCCCTTGCAGGAATTCCGCCCACTGCGGGATTTATTGGTAAGTTATATGTATTTCTTAGTGCAATCGATGCTGGCTACACATGGCTTGTTATTGTCGCGGTAATCTTCAGCGTAATATCTGCATACTTCTATCTGAGGATTGTCATGTACATGTATATGAGAGACCCGAAGGTCGAGGTGAGCGTTTCCACATCTCCTTCAATGAATCTTGCACTGATTTTGACAACAGTGGCTGTACTCGCTATCGGTGTATTCCCATCAATAGTTGTAGATCTTGCCCGGGCAGCGATATCAGGGTTTTAACAGTTTATCTTTAGTACAAAGCATTATATAACTATTTAAGACAACCTCTGACAATTATAAAGTTCAACTTTAGAATTGTCAGAAAAACTATCCTTTCCTCAAACAACATCGCTATTCCCTGGCATCAGTTCCCGAAGTGGCCATTTTCGTTATTATAAAATTCAACAACAATCATCACTCGCACTCCACTTTTACATAGCTTGACCCAAAAAATGCAGTTTAAGTAGACATACTTGTAGAGCTAAGCCTCTCAAGGTTTTTAAAGAATTATTCTATTCAACGCTAATATTTATACTGTTTTTAGTCCACCTCCTATAAATTTTCTTCTGCGTCATCCAAATGCATTGCAATTATCAAAATCACGTGGAACGTATTGTTTTATACGGTGAAATAAGTATATAAGTTTTGATTTTATTCTCTGCGTAAAGACCGAAATCCGTAATACTATCTTCCTGCCATC
>Ga0194113_10006908_pt1 | contig 14291 bp, 15 predicted proteins | sample TA2MahC200mmetaG_FD_146193 | JGI IMG/M metagenome (GOLD analysis project Ga0194113, IMG submission 146193) | Freshwater microbial communities from Lake Tanganyika, Tanzania - TA2015017 Mahale Deep Cast 200m | ecosystem: Environmental > Aquatic > Freshwater > Lake | place: Tanzania: Lake...
TAACTGCAGATCTAGAATATTTGGGTACAAAAATAGCCAAATATATTGCTTCAACATATCCCTGGAATTCATAAAGAGTGTCTTTGCTTATCTTATAACCCTGGGATTTTATTTCATTATAGATTTTATGAATACTGAATTGTCCTGAGCTGCCTGCCACTACTCTTTTACAAAAATACTTCAGTATCGCTGTCTGGGCAACATTGTATCTTTCTACAATGTCGCGAAATAACATCACGTTAAAGTATTCCTGGAATGTCTTAATCTTAATTTCTTCATTAAGTTTAATAGTTTCAGGAAAACCGCCCCATTTTAAAAACTGTTCAAATGCATTTGATACCAAAGACAAAGATTTGCCTGAATTGAGGTTTATTTTGATGTCAAGAAAATTCAAATACTCAAAGAAACTTAAGGGATATATTTCATAACTTATACTTCTTCCCCTCAGTGAAGTGGATATTTCCCTGCTGAGCATTGTAGCATTTGAGCCTGTAACATATATATTGGGACATATCTGTTCATGTATTCTTCTTAAGAATTTTTCCCAGCCATTTATATTCTGTATTTCATCAAATAAAAAATAACATTTTCCGAAATTTATGTCGGGATATAATTCTGTGTAAGAGTTTAGTATGTCATTTAATACAAAAGTATTTTTATCAATTCTTTCGTCTTCAAAATTAAAATAGAGAATATTTTTAAAGTCAGTTTTGTTTTTTAAAAGATTTGCTGCAAGATTGTAAAGATGGTATGTTTTTCCGCCTCTTCTTACCCCGGTTAAAACTACAATCTTTTTTGTGTCAACAGGTATAGAAAACAGTCTTGACTTTAGTTCAGGAAGTTTTCTTTCATGAAAATCTGTTATTATTTTTTTTATTATATCTTTCCTCATGATAAGGAAAGTATACTATAAAAGTTTCCTTCTGAAAAGGAAACTTTTTAAATAATCCAATAATTATACAACCATATCAAATTATAATCATTTTCAATATTTTAAAAACACTGTATTTTCATTGCAGCAATATGAAGAGCTACTCTGAAACTCGGATTATAAGTTTATTAATAATTACTTATTCATTTTTAGTCCAGGCAATTTATAAGAACTTGATTCTGGATCCCCCAGATATAAAATACAATAACTGCCGGGGTCCCTACCCTATTTAATGATTATTTAACCAAAAAGATGGATTTTAATAAAAAAAGCAGGTGATAGGGATAAAACCAGGAAGAACTATCTTTTAGTCAATGTAATTTATGTAAATCTATAAGTGTATAAACCTGTTTTAGGCATGGATCTCCGGAAAGAAAAACTAATCTGTCAAAATTTTTTTTTCTTTCATCAAGTAAAAAGCCATTTCAACATCACAATTAGCTTTTTACGTTTATTTGCTGATTAATTGCTGGATACCCTACAATGTATTTGTATATTACTAATATGTGGGGTATAATAAAACTGTGAAGGATATGCTGATTAAAAGTATTGTATTGGAAGAAAAAAAAAGAAACACTGAAATGATTGGTGCTTATGAAAAAGCGCTGGAAAGTTTGCCGAAAGGAAATCTAAGCGTTAAGAAAGTGGGCAATAATAAATATTATTATTTAAAATACCGTAATGATAAAAAAGTTATAACGGACTATATTGGTAAGGCCGCTGGAAAAATAAAATATATTGAAGAACAAATCAAAAGACGGAAGCATTATGAAACTATGTTAGCAGAACTTTACAAGGAGAAGAAAGTAATCTTAAAAATAATAGGGGGATTTTAGTGAAGATTTATCATGGCAGCGATATAGCCGTGGAAGAACCTAAAATTATGGAAAACAGCCGTTTACTTGACTTTGGAATTGGTTTTTATACAACAAGTAATAAAGAACAAGCGATTCGCTGGGCAGAAAAAGTCTGCAAAAGGAATAATTCCGCAAGAAAACAATTGTCAGTATATAAATTTGATTTGGAAAAAGCAAAGTCCGAACTTAAAGTCATTGAATTTATATCTGCCGACAAAAAATGGTTGGATTTTATTACTGCCAATCGAAGAGGTAAAACAGTTTCAGAAAAATATGATATTGCTTTGGGCCCTGTTGCAGATGACAATGTGTATTTGGCTGTAAAACTCTTTGAAGCCGGAGTATTGGGCACAGAAGAGGCGCTTAGTCGATTAAAAGTTGAGAAACTTTTTGACCAGATATTATTCCATACTGAAAAGGGATTGGCGTTTTGTGTATTTGATCACTGTGAAGAATTGGAGGATGGCATAAATGGAGAAAATTAAATTTGATGCAGTGTTTCCAATTATATGCTCTGCCCTGGTAGAGAAAATTTCATCAGAGCTAAATCTGTCAGACGAAGATGCGATTAAAAAATTATATTCCTCCAGGATATATGAATTTATGGAGCGGGAAGAAACAAAGTTTTGGCAATATAGTACAGAAAAACTATTTGAAATGTATTTGGAAGAGACCCGCACCGGGAACATAAGTTTTCCGCCAGTGTGAGTAGGAAGACAGGTTTTTAGTAAATTCAAGCAGGAACATAAGTTTTTTAAAAAATGTGAATGGAAAGATAATCTTACCAAAAGTGTGAGGTGAAAAGCAATGAACAAAATGATTGATTTTACCGTGTTTTGTCTGGAAAGCTATAGGCAAGCAAATAATCTGACAGGTAAAGCAGTACTCAAAGTTTTTAATGAAAATAAAGTGTTTGATTACATCAAATCCTTTTATGATGTGCTACATTCGACAGGGCAGGATTATATTGTACAGGATATTGATTTGTATATTCATTCAAGAAATAGCTGATTTTATATCGGGAAATATTTTCCATGGATTGGGTATCCCTGGATAAATCCTGTCACCGCAGTACACATTAAAACCAGAGTGGCGCCATGAGCAAATTAACTCTATTACACACTTGCCAATAAGTCCCCTTCTTTTTAGTATGGAAAGTATTCTATTAATGATTATAAAAAGGCTGGAGAAATCAGGACATTCCTATCTAATGGAGCCTGAGCGCCATTTTATGTAATGCTTCTCTGAAAAATAATAATACACAATGATACTAAAAAGCATACAGTCACAACTATAAACATTGCAAGCATTCCGTATTGGACAGCAGGGTTAAAGGAGCCCTACGGATATACCAGTTGTAAAACAGACCTTGTTATCCATAAGACACTCGTTACTGAAAGCATATTTATAAGAACTTCCTCGTATAATAAGATAATAAATTTTATTAATAATATTTCTGCTTTAAATTTCTAAAATAAGTGGTTTTTGGTATTTATTATTTTCAATTTTTATGTCCTCGTAGGGCCATCTTTCATCAATCGATAACTGTCGAATGCCATTAATAGCAACCAGCACCATATCCTCAGCTTTTGCACCTGATACTGTTGGATTCCAGCCAAGCAGGTTATTTTCTTCTAAAAAACAGTCACATATATCATCAGCAAGTATTTCCCTTGAAGTATATGCAACAAGTCCTCCCTGTATATGGTTTTTGTATTCATCCTTGTAGCCGAGTTTTTTATACATATCTTTTCCAAGATTAAAAATATCCTTTAAGTTCACACCAGGCTTTGAATGATACCAGTAAAATGCTTCCATATAGTTTACTGCATTCTGTCTTTTGACTATATTTTGAGGGGTTTTACCAAAATAAACAGATCTTGTAACTGATGCATTAATGCCGTCTCTTTGAGCTACTGTTGCAAGCAGCATATATCTGTCTATCTTTTTATCAGTTGCAACAAGGTGTCTGTAACTGAATATTCTGTCATCGCTTCCTATCATAAGAACCGGAAGATTTATTTTATTGTTTGAGCAGCAGTAATTAAAATTTTCAGCTACCTCTTTCTCTGTTTGGTGTGGTTTTAAGTAAATGCAGAAATCTGTAAGTAATCTGCTGTACTGTTCACATAGAAGTATTGCTTTTTTGACTTCATTCTCAGTAAGTTTTGTTCTTAAAACAGAGAGTTCATGTTCAATATTTGTTAATCTATCTGCTGAAAAATCAGCACCAATATCTCCCTTTAGATTAAGCTTATCTAAGGCATCAAAAAAAGACTGGTTATACCATTCATAAGTTAACAGTTCAAAACCAAGGCCATCCAGTTCTTCTTCCATTATCCTTTTTTTATCACTTGCCCAACTAATAAGATATTTATTGTCTTTATTAATTAAAAGGTAGACCAAGAATGCCTCTATATTTTTAACTACATTATTGTTTTTCCCATCTGTAAGCCACAGAAAATTTTTCGTTTTTCCCATCTGTAAGCCACAGAAAATTTTTCTTTGTTGACAGCAATATACCTGAAAGATTTTTCTTACTTAAAAATGCTCTTATTTTATTTAGCTTTTGTTCGACTTCGTAAAGTGCCAAAAATATTCCCCCTTTAAGTCGCAAAAAGAATTTTTATAATATTCTTTCTCTGAAATTCATTTAAGCTTCCGAATTAATCTTGTACAATTGATCCAGAGGCTACATCTTCAGTAACTTCAAACAACTTTTCTGCAGTATTCAATCTGTTATCAGCCAACCATATATCCTGGCTCTTTTTTCCTTCAACCCGAAGAAAGTTACCAATGGAATTAAGGACTCTGCATCCAGTAATAAATACCCGTTGCGTATCATATTAAAGGAAAAGCTTTCTGAATATCATCCACTTAAATCTATGTTTAAACATAACTATCAAAATTTATCGTTTTAACTTCATTAAATTAATTAATGGTTTATACGAATTTTTATATCTAATTATCCTCTCAATACTTATATTTTTTCCTATAATATTGTTATAAGGCATAGAAATGTTATCCTTTCCTATTCCTACCCAAATTACTTTTCTATGTTTTTTTACTATTTTTATAGAAGAAACAAAAGAATCATCATTTCTACCCTCAAGCTCTCTGTATATATATCAATTATTTTAGATATATCAAAAAATAATTGTCAATAAATTAAATTCTAAACTAGTAATTTTAACTCTAAATTAAGATCTTGATAGTCTGTAGGGTCTTCTAGCTCTCCCTTTAACAATACCATAAATTTTACAGTTTCTTTTAAACAAATAGGTGCCCAATGCCAAGTTCCTTTATGTAGACACATTCCCAATGTGCCATCTAAATAAAAAGCACGAATTCTAGATAAATCCGGCTCTTCTTTGTTATTATCAGGCGGCGCTATAACCCAAATAGTATCACCCCCGAGAGGGAAAAGAACTTCAAATGTACGCTTGTGACGCTCTAGTTTGGTAATCTTGTACTTGGTTCTCCGACAAATAAGAAGTCCAATATCTATTTCTTCATCGTCACCATTAATATCTACATTTTTAGGCCAGAAACATAAATATGGAAAATCTTCAAGGGGCTCCCCTTCCGCAATTCCCATAATCTGACCATATGGTTCAAAATCTTTAGGAGAAATATCTTTTAGTAGCTCGACTTTTATTTCTTTGTTACTCATTCTAATTACTCCTCTTTTCTTTATAATTTTAGCTTATAAAAACATATCTTATATCTTCATTAACTTTTAATTTGCTAGACCCAGATCATATAAACGGTTTGCAGTCCTCCAAAGAATATTTTCAACATCTTCTAATCCCAATGTAGGCCATCCAGATTTTTTACTTATCTTATTTATCCCTTCCTTAATATACTTAATCCATTCTTTCATCTTTACTCCGGGTTCTTTTAAATTTTTATCATCTGTAGATCAATAGTCTGAAACCATGCATTGTTTTATCTATAACCCCATATTCCTTAGCTATTACAATTTGCTAATATGTAAGAATTGGTTGCCCATACAACATGGCTAAATCTGAATATAAGTTTCTGCTATTTGTCATAAGTAGAAGTAACTGTTCGGTCCAGGCAAAGCAAGATGTTCCACAATTATCTATAAATTTGGAAAATCGACTATTAAATCATTCAAACTATGAATATCAGTATATTTAAGTTGTGCCAGAATAGGAGGCCCAAATATTCCTGCATAGTGAAATTGAAAAACTATATTGCTTTCTTCTGCTAGCTTATAAATAGGATGTAGCCTTCTATAATTAGTACAAAATTGACCGTTAATATAAAATTATCGGGGTATCTCCTTTAATGGACTTACCTCAACATATAGTGTCCAAAGGTAATTCTCTACACTGATAGATACTACATACAGTGTTTAGTCCAGCCAAGGAGATACCTCAATAAAATTATAAATAACTGTTTAACCAGAATGTCTTGTGAAAAGCCTTAATAAAAGCTTCTCACAAGACTAGTAATCAAATCATTCACTAGAAAGTTTATCATACAGTTCTGGATTATACTGCTTAAGATATGCTTCCATAACAATTGGCCATAAATTTATTTTAGACACATCCGGCATACTTGATATCACTTCTGCATCTACGAACTGCTTAAATACCTGCTCCCATCTTGCTTTCCAATATCTCGAGCCATCTTCAACTATTGTCATGTTATAAGATTCCTCAGCTAATGGGAAGTATTCTAGCTTATTCCAATATAAATCCCGTAAATCCTCAGGTGTCATTCCAGCTGCTGTTTGTGCATTTAAATACTCAGTTATTATTGTGAAACCTTCCATTGGATTTTGGTCGATGAATTCAAGTGTGTCAAAAATGACAGCTTGAAATCTAACAACAACATCAAAATTCTCTTCAGCAAATTTCTGGTAAGTTCCAAAACCAGCCTGAACAACCATCCCTGGTACAGGAATTTCTCTAAGACGTATAATCACCGGATAACCTTCGGTTGTTAATATGTGAATTTGAGGTATACCTGGTAAGAATATGTCACCATCACCCCCCATAAATGCAGGAAGACCTTCTTCAGTTTGCATATCAATTATATACGGGTCAATTTCTTTATTATAATCAAGCCCTCCATAGCTAGCACAATCTCTTAGAAAAGCCTCTTGTCCATGTTTTCGTGCAACAACAGCTGCTTTTCCTGAAATTTGTTTACAGGCTGCTTTAGCTGCATCACTATCTGACATTCCTTCATTTTTTAAATCCTCAAATGTTTTCATTTCAGTATCTTTTTGAGCGACCAGCATGTTTGCTTCCCATAGATACAATAGATTTGTAAATACAATATTGGGAATACTTTCATGCTTTCCCCCCAGGTCCGTATCACTCATATTTGCAAAATCCACAGATTCGGCAGCAAGTAATTCTATGGCTCCACCCCAGTCTATTGGAATAAACTCAGGCTCTAATCCATATTTTTCAAAAAAACCTTTTTTTTCTGCAACTATTAAGCTAGATACATCCTGATACGGTGAAAGGCCAATCGTAATTTTGACCTTTTCTACAGGCACAGTAGTTATTTCCTCAGCAATTTCTTCCTCATCAACCTCCACTGCTTGTGCTTCTTCAACAGGAGCTACGGTTTCTTCTTTACAGCTAATTCCAAGAAACAATATAGTAGCTATAAATACTACTATCCATGTTAGAATTAAAAACTTCTTCATTTTCCTTCAACCTCCTTATTTGTTATGCAATATTTAACAATTGTTAAATTACTAATCTCATTTCATATTTCGACCTCCTTTCTATAAAATATTTATGGCCAAATTATTTATTAGGTAGGCATCCACCGCGTCACGTATCTACCTATAGACAAAACCAATCTATCAAACAGAAACGCTAAAATTCCTATTATTATTACAGATAGAAGCATTACATTAGTTGACATAGTTCTTCTAGCAATAATAATAATAAGGCCCAACCCTGTTTTCGCTCCTAAAAACTCTGCAGCAATCATCATTCCAAAAGAAAATGCTGCATTTATTCTTAAACCACTCATTATTGCAGGTAAAGATCCTGGAAAAACTATTGTTTTGTAAATTTTCCATTTTGATGCTCCAAGAATAGTTGCAGCTTTTATATATATTTGATCAAGTTGAAAAATACCTTCTAAAACTGTTATAACCATTATTACAAATGCTCCCATGGCTATCATCAAAATTTTCCCAAGATCGCCAATTCCAAACCATAAGATAAAAAATGGTATTAAAGCTAAAGCAGGTATAGGTCTAATAATTTCAATATAAGGTGTTATAAAAGCATTAAACCATCGATTCCAACTCATTAAATATGCAATAACAATTCCTAAAATACATCCAAGTGAATACCCGGCTATAGTTCTATATATACTTGAACCTATACTTAAAGCAATGGTTACCTTCATCTGTACTAAAGCACCAAAAAGTGAAGGTATTGTTGGCCAATACAAATCATCTACAAAACGATTTATAACTAATCCCCAAACCAGGAAACCAAAAATTATGGAGAAAACCATTACTAATGCATTTTGAACATTTTTATTAAATATTCCTTTATTACTTTTCATTCAAATCCTCCCTCACTCTTTAATACTTCTGGTTTCAATATAAGATCCTAGTTCAGCTCTTATTTTTTGGAATTTCGTACTAACTTTTATCTGCGGTGGCCTTGGTCTCCCAAATTTTACTTCTACTACAGTTTTTATTTTTCCTGGACTCTCTGACATAATCACAATTCGGTCTGCTAAGAATATTGCTTCTTCTAGATCATGGGTCACAAAAAAAATAGTTTTTTTGAAATTTGTAAGTAAACTACCAATTTCTACCTGAAGAATTTGTTTAGTAATTACATCTAGAGAACCAAATGGTTCATCCATTAGCAGAACATCAGGATCATTTGCTAGAGCCCTTGCAAGGTCCACTCTTTTTCTCATACCACCTGAAAGTTGTTTTGGCCATAAATTTTCAAATTTCTCAAGACCCACCATTTTTAAATATGTATCAGCAATTTCTTTTACTTCATTATTAGGTATACTTCTAATTTCAGGGCCATACTCAATATTTTGCCTTACTGTTAACCAAGGGAAAACTGCATCTGACTGGAAAACGACACCCCTCCCTATGCTGGGCCCAATGATTTTCTTATCATCACAATAAACAAATCCATTTGTAGTATTTTCAACTCCTGCAATTATGAAAAGTAATGTAGACTTACCACACCCTGAAGGACCGACGATAGCTAAAAACTCATTTTCATAAATATTTAGACTAATATCATCAAGGGCGTGCACTTCCTTGTTTTTCCCCAATTTAAATATTTTTGAAACATGCTCTACTTTGATTTTTATCCTCTTGTCCATTAATCCTCACTTGTATGTGTTCGTTTTTGTACATTTCTAAATCTCTTGAAAAATAGGTTTCTTAAATTCATAATTATAAATTGTATAATTTACTTGCATTTTTATAGAGGATACCCTCAATTTCATTAGATTCTAGTTTTGACCATCCAATTTTTTCAGCAATAGTGTTTACACCTTCCTTTAAAAATGAAATCCAATTTTTCATCTGTTTGCCAAATTCCGTAAAAGTAGTGTCATTGCCAGCCCAATAATCAGAACCATACATAATTCTATCAATTACTTTATATTCTTTAGCCATAATAAGCCTCCAAGTTGTAAGGTTAGGCTGATCATATAGTAACGCCAAATCTGAATATAAGTTTATAGTACTAGCCATAAGTGACATTAATTGCTCACTCCAGGGAAATGCCAAATGTTCTACTACAATTTTCAACTCCGGGAAATCAACAATGACATCATTAAGCTCAAATATATTTGTATATTTTAACTGTCCTAATATTGGAGGTCCCCAAGCAGCACCATGATGAAATTGAACAACAAGATTGTTTTCTTGTGCGAATTCATAAATAGGATAAACTCTTCTATCATTTGAATGATATTGCCCATAAGGTGGAGTTAGAAGAATCCCTTTGAAGCCACTTTTAACAGCAAATTCAAGATATTTCAAAGTTTCTTTATTAAATCTTCCCATTTTGTCTATTGGTTCAATGCTAGCCAATGGTACAAATATATTATTGAATTTTTTATAGATTTCTAAAATGTAATCTTCTCCGCACGTTGAATTCCAAATTCTAGTCATGTCCTGCCCCATAATAACTGCTTTTACAACACCAACTTTCTTAAACCAGTTTAATATTGCTTCTATTGGAGTATCACTTGGGGGTTCAAATTCGTTTTTTTCCCAAAGTAATTTGTCAAAATTTGCAGCTTTTAACAGATGTAGATGCGCATCAACTATCATATTAACCTCCTAAAAGTGGTTCATTTATTAAATTTAAAAAAAGTTTATATTTACATTAGACTTCTATATTAAATAATTTTAAAGCATTTAAACTCAAAATATTTTTCTTATGTCTTTCATTTATATCAGCATAAAGTACATTTGCTATATGGTACCTAACATCGGTCCAAGGTAAATCTGTACCGAATAATATTCTTCCAGACCCAACATTACTTACAAATTCTTTTAATAGCCCACGGAAAAACACATCACCAGCAAAATCTACATATAAATTCTCATTTTCTTCTAATAAATTCATAACTTTATAAAAATATTCTCCTCTTCCTCCAGCATGAGCAAGAATAAGTTTTAAATTTGGATGGTTCTTTACTACATTTTTAAATAAAAGTGGATTTGAAAACCTTTGAATAGGATTACCCACTGAAGTACTCCAACTATGAGATAGAATAGGAAAGTTTTTTTCTTCTGCTATATTCCATAAATCATTATATTTCAAATCATTAGGATAACATTGATGCCAAGAAGGATGAATTTTAACACCAATAATATTTTTGTAACCTATATATTTCTTTATAATCTCCAAAGAAATTTTAGAAAAATTAGGATTAAAAACTAGATAACCATATAAAAAATTCTTATATTTCCCTAATACTTTAAACAATCCTTCAATTCCATTTTCAACTGATACAAATCCAAGATGATGAGAGCAAATAGCTTTTATTACGTTAAATTTTTTTAGTAAATTTATTACATTGTCTTCACTATTACTTGGTACATATAAGGGTCCATATGGCCCTAGATGCAGATGTGTGTCTATTATTTTATAATTCATTGGTTTTTTAAAATATCATGTAAATTAATTAATACCTATTTCATGAAATATTTTTTTTATGTTAAGGATAGCAATTTTTTCCTTTTCTGAATTATCTAAAGTTGAATTAATCAATCGCTCTGTTGAGATATAAGTATCATAATATGGAAAATATGTGTCAAAAATAAGTCTATCCGCACTTGCATACTTTGTTAGGTCCTCTATTTGATTCATTGCAAATAAATTATGTATATTTATATAAATGTTAGAACTATTCTTAATTAGTAAAGACAAATAACTTGTGTACATTAATTCTTTTGACAGCCCACCATCTATTATAATAGGCATATTTGGGAATTTATCAGCTATTATTAATAGCTTGTCCCACTCAATATTTTTATTCCCTGTAATGTCTATTTCATCGAGATTAATCACCATGGGAAAATTATAATAATTTAATACTTCATAAAATTCCCTACAGCAATTTGCCTCAAATGGATATTTATGTGTTTTTGGAAAGAAAGCAATAATTCTAAAGCCTTGGTTAAATCTTTTAACAATATTACCTTTAAAATGTTCTGGACTAGTAAAATAATCTTGCTCCATAAACATTACACCAGAGACATCTAATGTTTCTTTATCTATAGTAGAAAGCAGATTTGCAACTATATCATTTCCTAATCTTGGATTTAAAAAAAAAGCTTTAAAATGTAAAATTGCCGTTCCTTCAATTTTAAAATTTTTTTTTCTTGCATCTAAGATTTTTACTAAGTTTTGTTCTCTTATAGATAATTTAGCTGAGAGAGGGTTTTCTCCAATCCAAAAGTTAATGTCATAAAATTTTAAATCCAAAATAGTATCATTCATTGTTCTTTTTCTCCGAAATTTCGTAATTCTTACAATTTTAAAATATTAAACTAGTTATTAAATCCATGTTACCTATAACATTATAAGTCCTTAAGTTTTTATCTATTTCATTTGAATGATCGGTTAACTTATCGGCCAGATCTTTATATTTCCATATTAGTTTTGTGCCCATCTCGAGAGTTTTAATTCTATCAGTCCTTGGAGATTGGATATCAATATTAATCCAGCCATCAAAATTAGTCTTATTTAAAAAGTAGAAGAATTCCAAATTTTCCCAGAAATTGATAGTTCCAAATAATAAATCTGGATCTGAGTCTCTATAATTTTCATTAAGATGAATTTGATATAATTTATTGTAGTAGTCTAGCAATTCAAGAACTTCTGCTATGCTTTCCTGGGCCATAAATGCATGTCCTGTATCAACAACACCCCCTAAATTTTCAAGTCCAATATCATTTAATAGTGCTATCTCTCTACCGACAGTACTGACATATTGTCTCTGTCTTGGATCCTTGGATTTATACTCAATGGCAATTTTTACATTTTTATCATATTCTCCAATTTCTCTGAAAGTTTCTACAAGATATTTCCAACTATCCTTATAGTCTGTCTGAAACGGATAATCAAACCCATCATGGGCAGGCCATAGCAAAACACTAAAAGCATTAATTGCCTTTGCAAAATCTATGCATTCTTTACATATTTTAATATTGTCTTTTCTTACTCTATCTGATTTATCAGAAAATGCTCCATATTTCCATTTTTTATTAGAAAAATTATCAGGATAGATATCAGCAACCTCTAAGCCATAATTATTAAGCTTCTTTACCAGCTTATCTGGATCTGACGGTAGTGGATCTGGTGGATAAAGAACAAAAATACCATCCAATCCATCAATTTTTGACATTATCTCTAATTTTCTGTCTACATCAATATTGTCATAATATCCTCCAGGAACATATCTTTCTTTAGATGCACCAAGAGTTTCGAAATGTGTTTCAACTCTTATATTCATTATGATTCCTTTAATGCATTGATAAAAATGTAATTATTAACTAAGTTTTACTATATTTATCTTTATTTTACTATTAAATTTTTAATAAATCAAGTTGTGATTTATAATTTATACTCTTTTTATGGTTATATTATTAAAAAATCTTTTTATTTTACTAAAATAGATAATATATTAGTATGAAATTCATAATTAACAATAATTTGACAAATAAATAATTATTAAATAAAATAATTAAAGAACATTTTAGCACTAAAAAGTACATAAATGTATGTATTTGCATTTCTTAGAAATTTAAAATAGATCTTATTATAAAAAAAATTGTGTGGGTGAAAACTGTAATCTTCTAGAAAACTAAAATAAGAATATGGAGTAAATAATTTATGAAAAAAGATCAATCGGAAAAAATGCCAGAAAAAAGATTATCTAAAATGAAAGAAATTATTGAAAAAGAAGAAATGGTGACAGTCAAAAGATTAAGTGAATTATTTAAAATTACATATTTAACAGTAAGGCGAGACTTAAAAAAAATAGAGGAAGAGGGTTTTATAAATAAAGTCTATGGAGGAGCCATTTTAAAGGAAAAAGTAGACGAATTACCAATTTTTAACGATATAAAATTTTCACATAAAGAAGAAAAAGAAAGAATTGCTGAAGAAGCATCAAAGAGAATCAAGGATGGAGATACTATAGTTCTTGAATCTGGAACTACGTGTCTTACAATAGTGAAATATTTAGAAACAAAGAAGAATTTAATGGTCCACACAGCATATATACCTATTTTCATCGAATTGTGGAGACTAGTTAGTGCTAAAAAAGATATTAATATAGCTACTTGTGGCGGATTTGTAAGAACTGGAATTGGAACTTTTTACAGTACCCACTCTTCAAACTTTTTTAAAACAATAAATGCAGACATTGCATTTATTGGAGCTTTAGCTATCTCTACAGATAAAGGTATTTCAACTACTAATAACAATGATGCTGAATTAGAAAAATCAGTAGTAAAGTGTGCAAAAAAAGTAATATTAGTGTGTGATAGCTCAAAATTTAATACTTACTCACATATAAATATTATTCCTTTAAAAGAAATTGATGAAATTATAACTGATAATAATCTAGATAAAGACATTATAGAAGAAATTAGAGAAAAGGAAATTAAATTAACTTTAGTTTAATTTATCAAATAGAATATTGTGTTTAATAGAAATAACTTGAATCTTAAACATTGAAACCGAAAACTAAGTAAAAACAGTATATAGATTCCTTTTTTTATTACTATACTAATTTAGGGCTTCACGAAATTAAAAATTCGGTAGAAAGCTTTTGACAAACCGAATTTTATTAGGTTCTTTGACAAATGAGGAAAAATAAGCGACAGCCAGTACAGTAATATGGGAAATGGTGCATAGATTTGCAGTAGCGGCAAGACCTATAACTGAGGGCTTTTGCATAAGTATTGAAAGTAGCCTTGAAAACACTCTTTC
>Ga0194113_10006909_pt1 | contig 14291 bp, 9 predicted proteins | sample TA2MahC200mmetaG_FD_146193 | JGI IMG/M metagenome (GOLD analysis project Ga0194113, IMG submission 146193) | Freshwater microbial communities from Lake Tanganyika, Tanzania - TA2015017 Mahale Deep Cast 200m | ecosystem: Environmental > Aquatic > Freshwater > Lake | place: Tanzania: Lake...
ACGGTAGTCCTGCCCGAGGCCGACCTCAAGATTTACCTCACCGCCTCGCCGGAGGTGCGAGCCAAACGCCGCTACGACGAGATTCGCGCCCGCGGCGAGCCCGCCGACTACGAGCAAATCTTGGCGGCGATGAAGGAGCGAGATCGCATAGACTCGCAGCGAGCCGTGGCTCCACTCAAGCCAGCAGAAGACGCCATCATTATTGATACCGACAAGTTGACTATAGAACAAGAAGTAGAATTCATAGAAGCCCTGTTGCATAGCTGGCACAAGAAGCAGAACGAGACAGCTGGAGGCCGACTGCTGATCGTGAGCTAAGGAGTGGAGGAGCAGCGGATGCGGTAGAGGTGTTTCTCCTATACACCATTTTGCTCCTCCGCACCCCGCACGAACACGGTGATCAATGGTCGTGCCGGAAGTGGAGTAGAGACAATGTTCTACAATCTTGCGAACCTTTTCCTACGCTTTGCCTTCTGGCTCCTAACCGATGTGGAGATCACCGGCCTGGAGAACGTGCCCAAAGAGGGTTCGCTCATGATTATCACCAATCATCTCAGTAACCTTGATGGAATGCTCCTGGGAGCGACGATCCCACGCCATATTCGCTGGATGGCTAAGGAGGAGGGTTGGCATAACCCTATTCTTGGGCTTATCCTTAACCTCTACGGAGTCTTTCCGGTCCGGCGTGGAATGGTGGACCGTAAGGCCATGGCCCGTGCCATTGAAGTGTTGCGTACGGGAGGAGTGTTGGGTATCGCGCCAGAGGGAACACGCTCACGGATTGGCAAATTGGCTCGGGCCAAGCCTGGGGCGGCCAGGTTGGCTCTTGAGGCCGAGTGTACTATCCTGCCAGTGGGGATCGCCGGCACAGAGCAAGCTGTGCACGCCTTGACCGAATTGCGGCGGCCTGTTATTACCTTGCGCATTGGTCGCCCCTTCAAACTAGAGATGGAGCATCCAGTCAGTAAAGAGAAACAGCAAGAAGTGGCTGATCAAATGATGTGTCGCATCGCCGACCTGTTGCCGCTATCCTACCGAGGAGTTTACGGGGGAGGGGAAACACGGTGACTACGGTGAACCTCCACATCCTTGCCGTTTAGCCATCTTAGTGTTCCGGTGTCCGCCATATTATGGCATTATCAAATCATTTGAGGCATGAAGGGATCGTCATCGTGTTTTGTCCGCATACCGGCGCCATGCGATTCAGCTTTGACGGAATGCGCAATGTACCGGTATTGCAATTGAGAGCACTATTGTGGTACAATAATGGTAGCACTGAACATCCAAGGTTGGTATCTACGGCTTTCTATGTGCAAAACGTTTAGAAAATCCCTGAGGTGCCGTTTGATGCGTCTAAAAGCTCTGCTTACTGGCCATCTTTCCAAGAGAATTGTGGGCACGTTGCTCTACGGACTACCTTTTGTGTGGCTGATTATAGCAGGGGATGGTGCGCTTTTCATTGGAATGATAGCAATCACCACTATAATCGCGTATGAATTCTGCCACATTATGCGTCGTGGTGGTCACCGCGTCTTCCCCCTGCTCAGCATAATTGGCGCTTTAGCCTTTATCTTTGACGCGCATTTAAAAGTGGACATACTTCGTCCAGGTTTGGCGATAGTTATCATGCTCTCTATAGTCTGGGCAAGATTTCAGACTGGATATGATCAATCTGCCGAGGCAGATCCTAATTACAGCAAGGCTGTTGATTGGTCTCTGATCTTGATAGTCCCTGTGTATACTGGTGCACTCCTAAGCCACGTGCTACTGCTGCGTAGTCTCTCACAAGGTATGTCACTACTCTTAGCGGCGAGCTTTGGTGCTGCAGCCTGTGACTCTGCTTCTTTTCTCGTTGGCTCCTACCTTGGACGGCACAAGTTCTTTGCCCATATCAGCCCCAAGAAGACTTGGGAAGGAGCGATCAGTGGCTTATTTTCATCCGTTTTGATGATTTACCTTTTGGGTCCACTTCTACAAATAGAAAAACAACACGCGCTATTCCTAGGCGTAACGGTGGGGATATTCACTATCTTTGGAGACTTGACTGAATCTATGTTTAAGCGCTACGCTGGTGTCAAGGACTCTGGTTCATGGATTCCAGAACAAGGTGGGCTATTTGATGTGCTCGACGGATTCATGTGGGCCGTCCCCGCAGTGTATTACTACGCTACATTGGTGATGGGACTATCTTAGCTCGCAAAGCGTGGTAAAACAGTAGACACCAGGATGCATAGCCCTGATCAAGCCAACGGTAGTGTTATTAGACGGAGAGGCATGATGAAGGCTGTCCAATTTATTGATAGTATGCCACGCTATCTTCTATCAAAGGTTATTGGTGCCCTGCACCCACCAGTTTTTTGGAGTTCTCTGTCCTGCTTGCAATACCGCGAGGTGTCTCTTCCTTCTTTGCCCAACGAGAATTGGGTCAGAGTGAAGATTCGCTACGGAGGGATCTGCGGGAGCGACCTAAACCTAATCCGCCTGCATGACAGCCCGGCGCTGTCGCCGTTTGTCTCTTTACCTTTCACCATCGGTCACGAGAACGTTGGTACCATTGCCGAGCTCGGTTCCGGGGTGGAAGGCTTTACCCTGGGTGACCGGGTGGTCGTCGAACCGTCCTTGGGTTGTGTGGCGCGGGGTTTCACCGAGCTTTGTCCAGCGTGCCAAAGGGGTGAGAATAACCTCTGCTATCGTTTCACCGAGGGGCACATTGCTCCTGGACTCCTCATCGGGGATTGTCGCGACACAGGAGGAAGCTGGAGCCCCTATTTGGTGGCTCACAAGTCGCAACTCCTGAGAGTCTCTTCTTTTGTGAGCGACGAAAACGCCGTTATGGTTGAGCCCTTTGCTACCGCTTTGCACGCGGTGCTGCGCAGCTATCCACTAGACGAGGAAACTGTTCTGGTATTGGGAACTGGTGTCATTGGCCTCTGCATCATTGCCGCGTTACGCGCTTTGGGGAGCCGCGCCCGCGTCATCGTCCTGGCCAAATATCCCTTCCAAGGCGAAATGGCACGGCGTTACGGTGCGGATCAAGAGATCAGGTTCAATTCGCCTGATGACTACTACCGCGAGGTAGCACAAGCAACTGGTGGCGTTTTGCACAAGCCTCTCCTGGGCAAGCGAGTGATGGTTGGGGGGGCTGATCTGGTCTTCGATTGCGTAGGGAGCGACCAGAGCATAGACGATGCCCTGCGCTTCACCCGAGGTGGTGGCCGGGTGGTTCTGGTAGGCCTGGCAGCAGTACCCAGAGGGGTAGATTGGACACCTATTTGGTTCCACGAGATCGAGGTCAAGGGGAGCTATACCTACAACAGCGAGGAGTACCAGAGGAGATCTATTCGTACCTTCCGTCTAGCCCTTGATCTTGTCACTGATGGGAAAGTGGATTTGTCCCCCCTGGTGACGCACAAGTTCAAGCTTGAGAATTATAAGCAAGCCCTGATGTCTGTAAGCAGGAAAGGCCGAACGGGGGTGATTAAAGCTGTCTTCGCTTTTGACTAAAGGGGCAATCATAGAAGACTTCGCTCGCTATGTCTCTCCAGGCAAAGTGACGGTTTACCGCTCCCTTGGATTCGACTTCGTCCCTGGACGGCGGGAGGGCTGTCGCATCTGGGATCTAGATGGCAGCCGTTCGTTCATCAACTGTCGCTCCAGTGGTGGGGTCTTTAACCTCGGGCATCGTCCTCCAAGGGTTATCGCTGCCTTGCGGGAAGCTCTGGGCCAGCTCGACGTCGGTGACCATATCCTCATGAGCGCGGCCCGGGCGGCCTTGGCTAAGCGCCTTGCTGAGTTGACGCCCGGCGACATCCAATATACCTTCTTCACACCTGGCGGCGGCGAGGCCATTGACGTAGCTATTAAGCTGGCCCGGGGGTATAGCGGCCGGCCAGGGATCATCTCCGCCGAAAAGGGCTACCATGGCCACACTGGCTTTGCCCTAGCTGCTGGTGACACAGCTTTCAAGCACTATTTCGAGCCTTTGGCACCCGGTTTCCGCCAGGTTCCTTTTGGCGATTTGGAGGCTCTCGAGCAGGCCATGGACGAACAAACGGCGGCCGTCCTCTTCGAGACAATCCCAGCAACGGCAGGCATCGTTTTCCCCCCGACGGACTTTTATCCGACCGTGCGGGACATTTGTGACCGTCACGGGGCCCTCTTGATGCTGGATGAGGTGCAGGCCGGGCTAGGCCGCACCGGGAAGCTTTGGGGGATTGACCACTGGGGCGTGGTGCCAGACATCCTGGTCCTAGGCAAAGGAATGAGCGGTGGAATCTATCCTTTGTCGGTGGTTTGCTATCGGGAGAAACTGGACGCTTTCTTCCAGGAGCATCCCTTCATTCATCTCTCTTCCTTTGGTGGCGCTGAGTTGGGATGTGTGGCTGCCCTAGCGATGCTGGATCAGATCACAGAACCTGGCTTCTTGGAGCATGTGAACCAGATGGGCAAGCGCTTCGCTGATGGCTTTCAGCGGCTGAAGGCAAAGTACCCCCTCCTAGTTGCCGGGTGGCGACAACTGGGGCTGATGATCGGCTTCGATCTGGCTGAGGAATCGATGGGACCAATGATGACTTATGCCCTGGGCCATCACGGTGTTCTAGCCATCTTCGCTGATTTCAGTCGGCGCACAATGCAGATTCTCCCACCATTGATCATCCAACCTCAGGAGGTAGACGAGGTGCTGGCGGCTATGGATGGAGCCTTAGACATGGTAGCTGAGATGGTAGCAGCAGGTATGCCCGCGCCAGGCATCCCGTAGGTGGCAAATATGACGGCAATTGAGCTGGAACCTTACATCCTTCCCTTGGATCAGGTTAAGGCAGAACATGCCTCTCTCGTCGGCGGCAAGGCCGTCTCTCTAGGCGAGCTATGCCGGGCCGGAGTACGGGTGCCGCCAGGCTTCTGCCTAACTACAGCGGCCTATCGCAGCTTCCTTGAGGAGAGCAGTCTGGAGGCACGCCTGAAGGCAGCTATCTCTCGGCTGGACTGGGGGTCGGACTTGGAGACCCAGGTGCGCCCATTACAGGATGAACTCAAAGAGCAGCCTTTTCCCCTTTGGTTATCCCAGGCCCTTGAGGATGCCCAACGAAGCCTAGGTGAGTCGTTTGCCCTGGGCGTAGCAACAGGGTTCCCTGTGGCTGTGCGGTCGTCGGCCACTCACGAAGACCTGCCAGAGGCTTCCTTCGCTGGCCAGTTCGATACCTATCTCAACGTCGTTAGCCTGAGGGATGTGGAGAAGAAAGTCATAGCCTGTTGGTCCTCCCTTTTCAACCCTCGGGCCCTAGCCTATTTGCACCACCACAATGTCTCCCCTTTAGAGACTGCTATGGCCGTGATAGTGCAGCAACAAGTTCCTGCCGAGGCTTCGGGCGTTCTCTTCACCTTGAATCCACTCACAGGACGGGAAGAAGAGATGCTGGTTGAGGCAAGTTGGGGGTTAGGTCAGGCTGTCGTCTCGGGCAAAGTCACCCCCGACCGCTACGTTCTGGATGCTTGGGATGAGCGGATCCATTCCCGGGAGATAAGCGAAAAGCGAGTGATGGTGGCGCCTGACTGGTCCGGTGGTGTGCACGAAGTGGAAGTTCCGGTGGAGAGGCGGACCTCCCCCGCGCTGACTGATAGGGAGTTATTGGAACTCTTACAACTCGGTTATCAGATTCAGGTCATCTACGGTTATCCCCAGGATGTAGAGTGGGCCCTATGGAAGGGCAAGTTCTACATCCTTCAGGCCCGTCCCATGACCACGTATACATTTGCGCCCGATATTGGCCAATGGACTTCAGCCAATTTTCGGGAGGTGATGCCAGGCTTGGTTACCCCTCTCCCGTTCTCTAATCACCTGGATTACGAGTGGGGTAAGGCCTTGGAGGAATTCTTTACGCGGACAAAGATGATGCGGGAAAAGAGGGAAGTTCGCTGGGGGCGTATGTTCTTTAGCCATGCCTATTGGAACATGGGCGAAGTTAAGCGCGTCGCTGCTATTGTTCCCGGCTTCAAAGAGCGTTCGTTTGACCAGTCAGCAGGCGTAGAGATAGCTTACGAGGGAGATGGACTAACTACACCTTGGACACCAAAGACTATACTCCATGCCCTCCCTTGCCTGTTCGCTCTGCAAAAAATGTACCAGACTTTTTGGAAAGAGGCCGAGGCCTACCGGCAGGAATTCTCCCAGCACGAGGCTGAGTTCGCCCGGCTCAACCTGGCTGAGTTGAGCAATGACGAACTCGCGGAGCAGGCAAAGAGAGTCTTCGAATTCCATTACCGTACCAATCGGGTGGCTCTCCTCATCAGCTTCCTGAATACTCAGGCTCAGGACGACTTCTCCCAAGCGGTGGAAGCCTTGAACCGCAGAAATCCTGATACCGAACCCATCTCTATGTCCCGCCTCCTTACTGGGCTGACCAGGGTAAGCACAGGGCGTCCTATCATAGAGTTATGGAAGGTTTCCCAAGAGGCACTGAAGCATCATCGCGTGGCTGAGCTTATCATGGAGACAGAGCCTACCCAGCTGCCAGAGAAGCTCCAGTCTTTCCCCGAGGGCCGGACCTTCTGGGAAATTCTGGATGGATTCATCCGAGAGTTCCGTTACCTTGGGGAGAGCGATGAAGATTGGACAAAACCTCGTTTGGATGAGGATCCTGGCTTCGTTCTCACCGCTCTTAGGGGGTTATTGCGTGAAGGGGTGGAAGTCAGCAATCCTGAGAATCTTATCGCCCAGCAAAGAGAGGTACGCCTACAAGAGGAACGTCGGGCTGCCGCGCTTCTATCCATAGGCTTGCTGAACAGGTTCTTTCCCTTTCGCAAGGGCAGTTTCTTCTCCCAATTGGAGACTCTCAAGCGATACTGCTGGTGGCGGGAGGAGACGCGACCCTGGTTGGGCCTGGCCCATTACCACTGCCGACGACTCCTGGTTGAGCTAGATAGACGCTGGGTAAGCGCGGGATACATCGCGGAGCCAGGGGACATCTTCTTCCTGACGCGGGATCTGGTGCTAGCCGCTCTAGAGGGAAAGCTCTCCAGCGAAGACGCCCGCGCCGAGATCCGCCGCCACAAACGATTAAGAACTTGCTATCGGAATTTCACACCACCGTCAACCATTGGCAAGGGAGCGAAGCCTCAGACAGTCATTTCTGCGAGTGGAAGATCGTTGCGGACTTTTGTCGGTGTAAGTTGCAGTCCTGGCAAGGTCACCGGTCGGGCCAAGGTGCTGCGAAGCCTGGACGAAGCCGGGAAGCTGGGAAAAGGAGAGATCATTGTCGCTCCCTCCACTAATCCTGGCTGGACGCCGCTCTTCAATCTGGCCGCAGGGATCGTTACCGAGGAAGGAGGACTAATCTCTCATGGGGCCATTGTGGCCAGAGAGTATGGTATCCCTGCGGTGCTCCAAATCCGCGAGGCCACCAAGCTCTTTAGTGATGGCGATACCCTCTGCATAGATGGAGAGAGGGGGATGGTGGAACTTTTAGACATGAGCGGTTCTCTTGCCACCCAAACTCAGTAACCAAATGGCACGTGTTTCTCCTGTTTGGTACTCGGTGTGTGGTAGATAGCTGGGTATGGAAATGCTCATCCGTACAATAACCTCAATCCTCGTAGCCCCCCTGATCATCGCGGCAGCCTGGTTTGGTGGTATCCCGCTTCTTCTATTGGTTCTTCTCGCAGCAATCATTGCCAACAGGGAATTCAACGGTTTGTCAATTCATGCCGGATATCGGCCATCTGCGTTTGTGAGTATGTCCCTGTCTTTGGCTCTCGTATTGGACGCCTACTTCAGTTGGAATCTGGCCTTGCCAATACTTATATTCGGTTTGATATCTGGCATTGTATGGTGTCGGCCGGCCTGCAGTCCGCCCAGATCCTTCGTTGGCGATTGGTCGTCCACCCTTATCGGCGCCCTTTATAGCGGCGGGCTGCTGAGCTATGGTGTTCTGCTGCGTGCCTTGCCGGATGGCCTGGGCTGGGGATTGATTACCCTGTTTGGCACCTGGAGTTGCGACACGACTGCGTACCTTATCGGTTCACGGTGGGGACAGCATAAACTGGCCCCCACGATCAGTCCGGGCAAAACCTGGGAGGGGGCGATAGGTGGCTTTCTGTGCAGTTTGGCTACTGTCTTGCTGGTAGCATTCATCTTCAGGGTGCCTTTGGTTCATGGATTGGCTCTGGGTATATTGGTTCCGTTTGCGGTAACCGCCGGCGACCTAACGGAATCTATGCTCAAGCGTAGCGCTGGCGTCAAAGACGCCGGTGACTTGATCCCCGGCCATGGTGGCCTGCTTGACCGGATTGATGGTCTGTTGTTTGCCATTGTCACCGTCTACTACTACGTAACCAAGGCCGTAGGCGCTTGAGAACTGTTTGAGATTCGGTTAGTCTTCCCCTACAATAGCATTCCTCTGTGACCACGCTGCAAGTGGTATCAGAGAAGAAATCCCTCAAACAGTGATGCCCTATAGCTATAATTAACATATCATAACAAGGAGGCATCACACAATGGAAAAGCAAAACTTGGTTCTAGTTCATTCATTCCCAACCAATAGCATCCTGCTGAGTGGCGTGATTGAGTACCTGAACGACTATTTCAAGGTCTATCCTATAGATTTGCCTGGTTTTACAAAAAAGTCTCCTCCCTTGTCCAAGATCAGCTTTGATGGATACTATAGATTCGCTGAGGACAAGGTAAGGGAGTTCAACCTTGAAAACTATCTAGCCAGCGGAATATCTTTTGGCTTTCTAATAGTCAACAACATGCACCATTACGGCAGGTGTAAGGGGATAATTGCCCTGGAGCCATATATTGGGCCAGATTCCTTGCGGATGGGTTTATTCAAGGGGGCACTTTACGCTATCTTCATAAAAGGCGTTTGTTTCCTAAATCTATCGTCTGTGGTTTGGAAGAGTAGAGCGCTTAGAACGTATCTTCCCAAGTTGAGGGATTATGCTTCAGGTGCTATAGATGTCGTTTTGGACCAAATAGATGGGAGAACCTTCTTCGAAACCGCCAACTTGATTCTTAGCGACAAAGGCAAATATGGTTTCCAGGATATGCCCTATGTAGTAGTAGCCAACAAGGAGGATCGGACAGTCAACTATGACTATTTGTACAGAACTTTCACCGAGAATGTGAAGAGACTGCTAGTTGTTAACACAACGATAGAGCACTATCCAAAAGAACTTACCAAGAAGTATTTCATGGAGCATATCCCAGAAGAGGTTATTGAGAAGATACTCGACTTCTTTGCCTCGTCTGAGGCTAGGTGATAGCGTACTAGGAGTCAGAGATGCGGCAGCCGATGCCCCCGAAGGTCTGGATAATAGTACTTTGTCTGAATGAACGGCTCGATGTTGGCGATAAGATCGCGGGTCTGATATCGCACGAACTGGGAATCCCGGTGGAAAGTGTTGATTGGCGCGTCCTAAGTTCACACCTGGGGCTTGAGGTGCCATGGAAGAACTGGCAGATTGACGGACTATACGCTCATGCCGCTATGCTTCAGTATCTTTGTGGCGTGATCAATAGGACTCAAATTGGCCTGAGCGCCCTCAGGATCATGGTCACAGATGTGGGGCTTCAACCAGAGAGGGGAAACCGGTACATGCTCTACGGAATTTCTGAGGCCATCGACCCCCGAGGCGCGGTTGTTTCGTCGGCAGCACTGAGTCCGAACTACAGTGATGGTATCATATATGACGTTGATTCGGGTGAAATGCTCACTCATCGGTTGAGTGCGGTCTGTCTGCGAGTGCTCGCCTTGATGCTAGGAATCAATGTTTGTAAAGAGGAAACGTGTTACCTGGCAGAGACGCTGTATGCAGTAAGGTGCCTTGATAGAATGCGCGGCTTTTGCACATTCCACCGTCAGGAAGTGCAACTGGCAATCGGTAGATTCGAGGCATCAAGTACGGCGGCATCAATGTGGCCAATGCCTTCTTCAGTTGCTACTCAAGCTGAGACACAATCCTTAACTAAAGGATATGATGATTTTGAGGTCTTGGTTGACGCTAAGGCCAAGGGAAGCTACAAGGCTACCGTAATTGAGTCACCTGCTGGAGAAGGAAGCAGCACAATGTCGTTGGCTACGCGATTGTCCGACCTGCAAGAGACGGTATCTGCTATCGAAGCGGATCGGGTTGACGAACAGATTCTACGCGAATTCGGGGAAATCTTATTTAGGTCATTGTTTGCCGACCAGGTTGAAGACTTGTACAGGGACAGTTTCGGAAGGGCAGATGCTAGCGGCAGAGGGCTTCGCATCCGGTTGCGGTTGAACCCACCTGAATTGGCAACGCTGCCCTGGGAATACTTGTACGATGAGCGACATGATCTCTTCCTCTCCATATCTTCGCGCACCCCCCTTTCCCGTTATATCCAAATAAGTGAGCCAATTCGGCCCTTGTCCATGTCTCTCCCGCTCAAAGCTCTGGTGGTAATCTCCTCTCCCAAAGATGCACCAGCCCTGGATGTTAACAAGGAAAGAGATCTCATACGTAAGGCACTGGCTTGCGATGGAAGTGACAGATTCGTGTGCCTGGAGTTCTTGGAGGGCGCTGTTCTAGGCGACATTCGTCAGGCTCTGCGTCGCTTCTCTCCGCACGTTTTCCATTTCATCGGACACGGTGTTTTCGTACAGGACGCAGGCTATTTATTGTGTGAGGATGAAGCCGGCCATTCCCGCCTGGTTGATGACCAGGTCTTCCGTGATCTATTCCTGGGTAGCGGCGAAACTCGCGTGGTTATTCTAAATGCCTGTGAGGGAGCGATGAGTTCGTCAACCCGGCCTTTGGCCGGCCTGGCGCCAAATCTCGTGCGGCGTGGCATCCCCGCTGTGATCGCCATGCAGTATGAAATCTCGGACTCCGCCGCGATCACCTTCTCGTCCGAGTTCTATCGTTCGATTGCTGTGGGCTTGCCTATTGATGTGGCAGTTTGCGAGGCCAGGCGGGCCATCCGTATGGAATTTGGGGCAGATAGTCGTTCTTGGGGGACTCCCGCTTTGTTTATGCGCTCTAAGGACGGGGTATTGTTTGCTCAGTCCTAACATTAAATTTAACATAGAAGGGCAAGAGCATGTCTCAAACTCAGCGGACTATGACTAGGGATCAGTTGGAGGAACTGCTCCGCCGGAATGACAATAAGGCTAGCCGGATTAACCTGTCTGGGCGTGTTCTGGCAGGTCAGAACCTAGCGGGCATGGAACTTGACGGCATAATCATGGAGGGGGCGGACCTACGAGGCACTATTCTGATCGGAACGAGCCTGCAAGATGCAAATCTGCAGGGAACTCAGCTCGGGCCGGATTCAGACAACAAGTGCGCAGATCTACGGTGGGCCCAACTGCAACGGGCGCAGTTGCAGGGCGCCAATCTCGAATGTGCAGATCTTCAGAGTGCCGAACTAGAGGAAGCCGATCTGGATAAAGCCGTCCTATCCGGGGTCAATCTGGAGGGAGCTAACCTGAAGGAAGCCCATCTGGAAGAAGCCGTCATGTCTAGGGTCAATCTGCAGGGAGCTAACCTGACCCACACCGTATTGCAGGGAGCTAATCTCTCAGAAGTCAACCTAAAGCAAGCTACCTTATCTAGCACTCAACTGAATCAGGATAGCTTAGGACAGAGCATCCTCCAAGAGAAACAAGGCAAGTATCAAGAGGCGAGATATATCTACCTGGCGCTGAAGAACAACTTTGAGGAGATTGGCGATGACGAAGCAGCAAGCTGGGCCTACGTCAAACAGCGGGAAATGGAGCGTAAAACCTATTTCCCTCTCTACGCGCGGCAATACCATTATGACCGAGAAGTACCGAGAGACGCCTCGCCCGCTTTGGTTGCGCTCTATTGGAGACCCAAGTTCTACATAAAATATGGGTTCAAATGGCTTCGTTCTTTCGTGTTAGGAATGTTCTGGGGATATGGGGAAAAGCCTGCAAATGCTCTGTTGTTCGCGATCGTGGCTGTCAGCTTCTTTACCCTCTTCTTCTGGTGGCAGGGGGGAATTGTGGCAATGCCAGCGCGTGATCTGAGACTGTGGGATTACTTCATCTATACCTTGGGAGCCTTTACGACAACTAGCTTTGCCGATATGAATCCTGTGACTTCTCTGGCGAAAATAATGACTAGTCTAGTAGGGATCGCTGGCGTCACCGCTCTGGCCATCTTTGCCTCTGCATTGGGCCAGCGGATTGGCGGCCGATGAGCGACCTCCTCGACTAAATATGTGCGCAAGTTGGTTGCGGCGCCTCACGCAGATCTTTAGTGGAGGTTCTGGCAATGCCAAGCGAGATAATAACGGTCATCAGCGATGAGGATATTGTCAACCAGTATCCCCTTCCGATTGCGCACGAATACAAGCAGTTGGTGGAACTGCGGGGGGGGCGGTGGCGAGAGAGGTGTCTCCAGTTGACAGACGTCCTGGACTTCAGCCTGCGTTACTGTGCGCTGATTGCCTTGGGGGACTACTACGGTGGAGCCCTCGTGGAAAGTGACCCTGATCTGGATCAGTTTGTAGTGCGGCAGTTGATTGCCCCGTCATTGCAAGATCTGTGGGAGTTGCTGCGGCGGGTGATGGCTGTCTACCATGGCAGACATGACATCTTGGCCATGCCGGATTTGTATAAGTTCTGCTATGATGCTGAGGGCGAGTTGAGGCCGCAGATGCGGCTGGTGGAGCGGCTGATCCTGCAGTTTGCTCTGCCCTTGGCTGATCCTAAGCGTGTGTCTCCGTCCGATGAGGCACAACATCAGGAGTTGTATGAGGCCTATGAGCCACAGGTGAAGGGGTTGCTGGCGGCGCTGAGTTTTGTGGAGAACTACCAGTTGTTGCGCGTCTTCGATGCGCAGCCCAGGGGTGGGGGTTCTGTCTGGCGGGTGAAGGTATTGATGGGCAGCGAAGCGCGGCGGGAGGTGGAGCAATGGGAGATGCTAGCGCCGCCAGGGAGACTTGGGGTAGCGTTGTGGGATCCTGGGCGACAGCACTTGTTGCCTTTGCATCCTTTTGCCCTGTTCGAACACTGTCCAGAGTGCAGCAAGGAGTTGTACTCACCCCCTGAAGAGCTATTCCTGTACCAACAGACGAAGGAAGGGCAACTGGTCTATCTGGGGCTGCGAGAGAGCTTAGGGCTGACGCACCGGATGCCGACGCGGGAGTACGTGGATGCTCTGCGGATTCTCTTGCGTGTACCCAGTTGGCCGCCTGGGGTAGAGGTGGTAGTTGGGCCGACGCCCATGCGTCCTCTGGATTGGCTAGGTATCAGGGCGTTGGCGGCCACGCGGAGCAAGAACCTGGTGGCATCCTATGGCAAGGAGAAATACCAGCGCCAAGTGTACCTGCAGCGTGCGGAGGCAGATGGGCATTATCAGGCTTTTCTGCAGAGTGATAGGGCTGGATTCTTGGTAGTGGGGGATTCGGGGACGGGGAAGACGAACCTGCTTTGCTATTGGGTAGAGGAGGCTTTGCGCAGCCAGGACATTGTATTGTTCTACAACTGTGCCGATCTGCCGGCAGGGGATAAGCTAAATGTAGCAGAAGTGATAGCCGAGCATCTAGGTAGACAGAGGGATTTTAGTAGCCTGTTAGAGCGGTTGGACCAGGAGCAGCAGAGCACTCAACGGCAGTTCCTATTGGTGTTGGATGCCTTGAACGAGCATCGGGCCCCGCAGGTGCTGTTGAAGAGTCTGTGCGAGGACGTGTTGTTGCAGATACCTGAGGGGCGGTACGGGTGGTTCAAGGTAGTGGTGAGTTGCCGGTCGGAGGCGTGGGTGCGCTTGGAGCGGCACTTCACGGCTGGGGGGCAGTTCTACCAGACAGCGGATGGGGTAGAGGTACGGCTGACGGGCTTCAAGGGGGAGGAGTTGCGGGGGGCCTACGGCAAGTATCAGCAGCTTTACGACCTGAAGACGTCGTTTGGTGAGTTGAGCGAGGTGGCGCGGCGGTTGATGGCCGATCCGTTGATGATGAAGTTTGTGGCAGAGAGTTATCGTGGGCAGGCTGTGCCTGGGGATGTGGGGACGAGCAAGGTATTTGACCTATACCTCAAGGAGAAGGTGGGTGACAAGGAGGACAAGGATATCGACCGGGTGGAGAAGCGGATCGTGCAGCGTTTGGTGGAGCGGATGTACGAGGAGAAGAGGGATGAGGTAACAGTGAAGTCGCTATGGGACGAGCCAGAGATAGGGCAGGCAGTGTTGGGGCGGGAGGATGTGAGTTCGCCCTATTTTCGCTTGTTGGACAAGGGGGTATTGACGGAGCATAAGGTTGGTGGGTATGGGGCGGCGGCGTTGTGGGAGGAGGCGGA
>Ga0194113_10006917_pt1 | contig 14277 bp, 8 predicted proteins | sample TA2MahC200mmetaG_FD_146193 | JGI IMG/M metagenome (GOLD analysis project Ga0194113, IMG submission 146193) | Freshwater microbial communities from Lake Tanganyika, Tanzania - TA2015017 Mahale Deep Cast 200m | ecosystem: Environmental > Aquatic > Freshwater > Lake | place: Tanzania: Lake...
CCATATCGTCCATACCATCCAAAATAATATTTTAATATAGCATAACTCTTCGCAAAATAAAATATACACGCCTTCGTCCAAGCAGCAAAGGTAGCAAAGTATTTAGGGTATGCTGAATAATCGCTTTCCGTCAATGCGGACGCCCTCGTCCGCCGTTTGTTGAGCATATATTTTCGTCGCAAGGGGAGTGCGCCTTGCTAATTAATGCATTTTCATACAATACCAGTAGGTTTTTAATTTATTTGAAATTATGTGTTTTTACATCGAGACGCCTTGTTTTATTAAAATTTAATATTAAATTTATAATCTATATAAAAATAAGGAGTCGGTGTGTCAGTCAATTCCCCAAATCGCTCTTTTTCAATCCTTAAATATAGACTTTGGACGGCGATTTCAGCGCTTTGCATGGTTTTTGTCTTAATCGGCTGTGGACCTAAATGGCAGTTGTCACCGCCGGCGGCGCCGCCCCCGGCGGTCGTTGCCGACAGCGGTATGGTCGTCGCTGCGCATCCATTGGCAGCGGAAGCCGGGATAGCCGTTCTGAAGCAGGGCGGCAACGCTGTCGATGCGGCTCTGGCGGCGTTGTTTATGCTGAATGTCGTCGAACCACACGCCTCTGGTTTGGGCGGCGGCGGATTCGCCCTGGTGCGCACTGCCGCCGGCGACGCCAAAGTCGTGGTCTATCGCGAGCGCGCGCCGCGCGACGTTGATACTTCCATCTATTACAATCCGCTCGACAGTCTAAGAAAATTGCGCGGGGGCGGCACCGCCGTCTGTGTGCCCGGCGCGCCGGCCGGCTGGGCGGAACTATACAGCCGCTGGGGAACTTTACCGCTGGAATATTTAGCCGGTTTCGCCATCCGCGCCGCTGATGAGGGATTTCCGGTTGACCCGACTTTAGCCCGGCAAATCAAAGATTATTATCAACTGCTCTCGACCGACACACTACTCGCGAAAGTGTTTCTCAAAGACGGGCTGCCTTATGAAGTCGGCGATACCCTACGGCAGCCGTTGCTCGCCAATACCCTGCAAACGCTGGCTGCCAATGGGCTTGGCTCGTTCTATCGCGGTCCGATTGCCGAATCGGTAGTCGAAGCGGCTTACCGCGGCGGCGGCAGTCTATCCTTGGAAGATTTGGAATTCTATCGCTGCGATGTAGTCGAACCTTTATCCGGCAAATACAAAGATTATGAAGTGTTAACTGTTCCACCGCCGAGCGGCGGCGGCGCGGCGCTGTTGGAAACTTTGCAATTATATGAACGCGTTAGCGCTCATTATAATCCTGCTTCTCGACCGGCCGCGACACACATAATGGCGCAGTGCCTTCAGCAGGCTTATGCCGACGCCGACGCATTCATCGCCGACCCGGATGTTACTAAATTCGACCCGGCTGGATATTTTTCAGGCGACAGGCTCGCCAAAGCCGCTCAAGGGATAAATTTAAAAGCCAAGCCTGCCGGTCGAACACCGGTCAGCCCACCGCCGGTCTTGGGAAGCCGACAAAGCGGCAACACCACCCATCTTGTTGTCGTTGACCGCTGGGGGAATGCAGTTTCACTCACGCAGTCGATTAATTATTTCTTCGGCGCCGGCATTTTAGCCGGTTCGACAGGACTGCTCTTGAACAACCAGATGGCAGATTTCAGCACTCCGCTGGACAGCGTCAACCTATTGGGTCCACGTCGGCGACCGCGTTCGAATATGACGCCCCTCATCGTCCTCAAAGACGGTAAGCCGATGTTAGTCATCGGCACACCGGGCGGCGGACGCATCGTGGCTGCAACCGCCCAGTTGGCAGTCAATATTCTCGATTTCGGAATGGATATATCCGCGGCTGTCGATGCGCCGCGCTTCTTTCCGATGCGCGAACACCTAGTCCTCGAAAACCGACAAGCCAAGAAAGAAATGAAGGCTTTGGCGAATTTTGGCTATACTTTGCATTTTGCGCCGCCTTTCCATCACTATTTCGGCGGCGCGCACGGCATCTGGCTCGACCCGCAGACCGTCCGACTTCTCGGCGCCGCCGACCGGCGGCGCGGCGGCGCGGCGAAAGGCTATTAGAATTTGGAATTTGGAATTTGGAATTTAGAATTTATGTGTTATTGTGAATTCTGAAGCAGTAATTAACGGGTGGCTGGTTTTCGGCGCGATGTTAGCGCTTTTTTTAGGTGGATTGTTCTGGCGCAAACTGCCCATCGGCGCAGCGTTGCTGCTCGGGGCGGTAGGCGGCGCGCTGGTCGCCGGCAGCGGCCTCCCGGTGCGCCATCTGGTCGAAGGAATGTTCACCTACTTCGATCCGATGCTGATAATCTTCACCGCAATGTTCTTTATGCGCATTCTGGACGAGAACGGAACCTTAATCCAGATCGCGCATTGGATTATAAGAGCTTTCATCCGGCAGCCGGTTTTGTTAATGTTAGTGGTAACTTTCTTTATTATGTTCCCGGCGATGCTGACCGGCATAACGACTACTTCGGTATTGACCACTGGGGCTATCATCGCTCCGCCGCTAATCGCTTTGGGAATGCCGCGCGCCAAGACCGGCGCGCTGGTGGCTTTCGTATCAGTTATGGGGATGTTGGCGCCGCCCATAAATCTCTTGGTGATGATAATCGGACAGGGCGTCGATATGCCTTATATTGGATTTACAGGACCATTGTTGGTAATTACGATACCCATAGCGATTCTAGGGGCTTTTATTCTTGGATATGGATATGTGCGCCGCGCTAAAATGGAAGATGCCTTAAATATTCTCAAAGTAGAAAAGACAAATATTGGATTTGCTCAGTTTTTGCCTCTCTTAGTCGTATTTGTGTTAATGGCTTTGGTCAGACTTCTGCCGGCTATGATTCCGGATATCGGGGTGCCGTTGATTTTCATCATCGGCGCGGTGTTGGCAATTACGAGCGGACGGCGGATTTTGGTTATCGGCGCGGCATATCGCGCCTTACTGGCGGCGCTGCCGGTGTTGGCGCTGTTAGCCGGCGTCGGAGCGTTCCTGCAGATAATGACCTTGACCGGCGCGCGGGGATTGCTTGTTATGACCGCGCTGTCGCTGCCGGAGGCTTGGAAATACATCGCGATGCTGGTCAGTCTGCCTTTATTCGGCGGAGTTTCAGCCTTCGCGTCGGGAATGGTCTTCGGCGTGCCGTTCTTGCTCTCGTTACTAGGCCGCAGCGAAATCATCGTCTGCGTCGGGATTGCGATTTTAGCCGGGCTGGGGGATGTCCTACCGCCGAGCGCGATTAATGCGCGCTTCGCCGCGCAGGTCACGGGCGAATCCCAATTTTTGAAAGTAGTGAGCAAATGCCTGCCTTTGGTTATAGTATCCGCTTTGGCGGCTTTAACGCTGATTGTATGGGCGGATGCTTTTAAAGGCTTGATTTGGTGAGCGCTCTTCCTTCTGTGATATTTAGATAAATCAATGAATTGAGCGAAGAATATCTGACGATAGATTTCGCCGCATTCAGCGCCGCATTCATTAATGTGCTGCAAATCACAATTTATACACATCAGCAATATATATATACAGATATAGCAATAACAAACTCTTGTCGATTTTAAAGCAAAAATCAACTACCCGGCGTCTATTGGCCGTCATATTTATAATCTGCCTCATAACGCCTGCGATTTTATTATCCGCCGACCGCGATATTCAACGTGTGCGTCCAGGGCAGGTCATTAAGATAACTGTCGCCGGACACCCGGAATTCACGACCGCGGTTGTCGTGCGTCAGGACGGCACGACCGAATATCCCTTACTGGTCGGAATACCTTTGGATGGGCTGAGCGCGACCGATATTCGCGATTTATTGATACCGCTTCTGATGCGCTATGAAAGGGAGCCGGACGTCTTCGTCATTATATCCGAGTTGCAGGTCGTAAAAACGCAGGTTTTCGGCGCGGTTGAAAATCCGGGCAGGATTGAGACCGAAGGCCCCTTAAACATTCAGCAATTGTTGCGAATGGCCGGCGGTCCGACTAAAGACGCGGACGTCGCTAAAATACGAATCATTCGCACGACCCTCGAGTCGCGCCGCGAACAGATTATTGACTTGACCGCCTATTTCAAAGGCGATACGCTCGCCATCGCGCCGGATGTCTTAGACGGCGATGTAATTATAGTCCCGGTTACAGCGTCTAAAGATATGATCCGCATCATAGGCGCGGTCAACGCGCCGGGCTTGTTCGTCTATCAATCCGACAGCAACCTGTTAGATTTCATATATATCGCCGGTGGTTTGGAATCAAATGCAGACTCAAAACGAATAATCCTCATCTCGCAGCAAAATGGAAAGGTAATTCAGAAAAAATATAACCTGCAAACCATTTTGAAGAGCGGCAACACGCGGGAACTGCCGCCGCTCATCCCCGGCGATATCGTAATTGTGCCTCAGAAGGAGCGCTGGCGTGAATTTGGATTTTGGGTAACTTTTATTTATAACTTGACCTTACTAACGAGTTCAATTGTTATAATATCAAGCTTGTAAGAACTATAGGACTAATATTATGCCAAACGGAAACATAGACACCGCTTATTACGAAGACGGCAGTTATCCCATTTCGCGGACTATTGAGCGCGACACATCGCCAACGCTGCGTCTTCTTTTAAGCGCTCTTAAGCGGCCTTGGGTAGTTACGATAACGGTGTTTTTGATTTTTATCCCGGTTTTGTTTTATATTTACAGCCAGGTTCCGCTGTATCGCTCGACGGCTATTATCTCAGTTGACATCGAAACGAGAAACCCTTTCTCGCAGATGGTTTCGGGAGGAATCCCCATCGAATCGAGCGGCGCGGCGGAAGAGTATTATCTCTCGATTCTGCAAAGCAAGACCTTTTATCGCAATGTAGCCAATCATATTCTAGCTGAAATGCCATATTTGCGCGCCGACTCGGTTTATTCGATTATCAATGGGTTAATTTCTTTTGACCGCAAACCACGCGCGCCGGGCTTTATAAACATTCACAGCACCGCCCGAACGCCTGAAATGGCGCTTCTCGTCGCTCATAAATCCTTAATCAGTTTTCAAGATATCAGCGTCGAACTGCGCCGCAGCGATGCTAACCGCGTTGTCCAGTTCATTGAAAATCAATTAGTTCAACTTAACGATAATCTTGGCGCCATCGAAAACGAAATGCAGATCTTCTTCCAAGAACGCAGGTTGACCATCGACGATGTCGCCAGCGGTATCGACAGCGAATTGAGGACTTTGGAACGCGGTCTGGCTGAAGCCCAAGCCTCCCGTGATTTAGCCAATCTGCAGGTCAGTTCATACGCCGACCAGATAAACAAGCGTCTGTTGGAATACTTCGAGGGCAAATCATCCGATGTCCATCGGCAGAAGGTCGATGAATTCCGCCGGGAAGTAGATAAAATCAATCGCATTTTAGACACCATTAGCAGCGAAACCGGCGATTCGATTATTTATCTGCAATATCAAAATGAACGCCGGCAATTGTTAGCGCAGATGATTCAAGCGATGAATCAGGAACAAGTTGGCAGCGCGTCGCTGAGCCAAACTCAGCAGGTCTCGCTGAAAACTGTCGAGAAAGAACTGGAAAACTGGCTGATGGAATACGATAAGGCGCAGGTTAAATGTATGTTTTATGAGACCGCCATAAAGAACTTTATGGGTTCGCATCCAAATTTATCTTCCGATATTCTCGAATACTTGAACATCTCGCGTTCTAAGGCGGTTCTGCAAAAGACAATAGATATATTAGTCGAGCAGCGCGAACGGATGCGGATTAAAACCGCCTCCGAAGGCGGCGGCATAAAAATCCTCGATAAACCGAATCTTCCCGACAAGCCGATTTCCCAAAGACGCGCATTGAAATTATCTGTGGCTTTATTATTCGCTCTGTTCGCCGGATTTGGTTTGGCTTATGTAATGGACTTATTCGATAATTCAGTTCAGAATGAGAAGGAAATTCAAACGCGCTTCAATCTGCCGGTTTATGGTTCGGTGCCAGTGTTGAGCGCGGCGCGCGCCTTCTCCCGCCGCCGTTCCAGACGCGGCCGCCACAGTTCGCAACGTGCAGACAACAACGGTCTTGTCAATATTACACAATTAGATTATTACTCTGAGTCGTCGCCGGTGGCTGAAGCCTACCGCTCGATAAAAACCGCCATTCTATTCACCGCCCGCGACAAACAGAAGAAGGTTTTTATTTTATCAAGTCCCATTGCCGGCGACGGCAAATCCTTGACTTCCTACAACCTCTGCATATCCCTGGCTCAAGGCGGACACAGAACACTGCTCATCGACGCTGACCTGCGGCGGTCAAATCAACACAAGTTATTCGCCGTCGAACGCTCGCCAGGTTTGACAGATAGACTTCTCGGGGATGCTTCGACTAAAGAAGTCATTCGTCCACATTCGAGTCTCGGCAATTTTTTTGTCATTACCGCCGGCAAGAAAATCAGCAATCCGGCCGAGTTGCTTTCTTCGCATACGATGAAAGAATTTATAGATGAGATTTCACCTGCGTTCGATATAATTTTAGTGGATACACCGCCCATAACGCCCTGTATGGATTCGCGGCATTTAGGTATATTGAGTGGCGGCTTAATTTTAATCGTGCGCGCCGAATCGACTAAATTGAATGTCATCGAACACAGCGTCAATCTTTGCAAACGAGTGGATGTCGAAATTCTCGGCGTCATAGTCAACCACGCCTCCTTCCGCTATGGCTACGGATACTATTATGTCTATCAGAGAAACAATCCCTACGGTTATTACTACAGCGGTTATCAATACTACTACACCACCGACTCCGAGTCCGGCGAGAAGGTCCGTAAAAAGCGCCGGAAGAAGAAGACGCAACATTCTTACGAGGTCGGAGATTGATTATAGCATTGTCGGCATAGACCTGTTGTCTATGCCGACATTTGTTTGTTTAATATGATGAGTTCATTGCTCCACAATAAATTAACCGTCGGTCCAAATTTTAGTTGACAAAGTTGACAAAGCGAACGAGATTCAGCAACTCATTAGTCAATTAGATATTTACTGATGCTGCTTATAAGAATGCACATATTGATTTCATTGATTGGGCTGCTCGGCCTTAGTGTAAGTTTGGCTGTTCCTCCGGCTGCATCCGACCCGTTTGTCATCGCCCGCGTTAAATACGGCGGCGGCGGCGACTGGTATTCCAATCCGTCTTCGCTGCCAAATTTAATAAGATTTGCCCGCGAACAGTGCGGCATCAGCGCGGCCGAGGAAGAAGCCGTGGTCGAATTGAGCAGCCCGAAGTTGTTCTTCTATCCTTATTTATATCTGAACGGACACGGCAATATTAGATTCACCGAGCGGGAAGTCGAGGCTTTGCGCCGCTATTTCGAAGCCGGAGGTTTTTTACACGCCGACGATAACTATGGAATGGATGCATCCTTCCGGCGTGAGATGAAGCGCGTCCTGCCGACGGCTGAATTCGTCGAACTGCCTTGGGAACATTCGATATACCATTCGCATTTCAATTTTAATAATGGACCGCCCAAAATTCACGAACACGATGGCAAGCCCGCGCAGGGACTGGCGCTGTTTTGGAGCGACCGAATGGTAGTTTATTATACTTACGAAACCGACCTCGGCGACGGCTGGGAGGATCCAGATGTGCATAACGACCCGCCGGAGAAGCGTCTTGCCGCGCTGCGGATGGGCGCGAATATTATCATCTGGCGGCTGCGAGGCGGGCAGTGAACCTTTCGGCAGAACTCCAAAGCGTCCAAGCGGCGCTCGACAATCTGCGGCGCCTGCAGAGAAAGACCGAACTCATCGCCGCAGTTATCGTCGGCTCAAGCATCGGGCTGGCAATTTGGATATTAGGCATCGCTGTCGAAACCATTTGGCATTTGTCAAGCCCAGGCCGGTGGCTAGTGCTGATTATTTTAGGACTATGCTCATTCATCGTCCTTTTTCTTCTTCGCCGGCGATTGACCTCAGATAAGCGTCTGCGAGTGGGGCTTGAGGCTGAAGAATATTGGGCTTTGGAAGTCGGTCGTTTCGCCGCGGAGACCATCCGCGACCGACTTTTAAACGCGCTGCAAGTCAATCGCCGCCGTGAAAACGCCCGCGACCCGCAGTCCGAAGAATTGGCGAGGCTAGCATTGCTGCAGGCTGCAGCCGAACTGCCGGCGGTGGACGCCGAACAAGTCGTCGACCGCCGGTCATTTAAACTTGCCGCTTATCCAACCTCCGGAACTGTTATATTAACTGTGATTCTGCTTATTTTATTTTCTAATCCGTTCTATCTAGCCGCTGGCCGTTTATTCTCGCCGAATGTCGAATATACCGCCCCGCCACCCTTCATTCTTTCCGTTGAACCTGCCGGCGGCTGGGGCTACCGCAATGAGCCGGTGGTATTCAATATCCAAGCCTTAGGCGCTGCGCCGTCCGAAGCCGGTTTCTACTATCGCTATGCCGGCGGCGAAACTCAAACCGAAGTCGTGAGGTTGACCGACGGCAAGGGTTCACTTAGTTTCAGCGGTTTTCCCAATACTTTCTTTTATTCAATTCGCCGGGACGAAGTTAAGACGCCCGAATACAAATTTGAGGTTGTTATCCGTCCGCAGGTCGCAGAATTACATTATAAGGTTCATCCGCCGCGCTATACCGGGCGGCCAACGGTCGTCGGGCGGGAAAATGTTGGCGATGTCGAAGCGCTGCCGGGTTCAACACTGGAACTGAAAGTTCGGGCAAACAAACCTCTCGCCGAGGCTTGGATGCAATACTTGGCTGCTGGATTGGATAGTTCGCGCCTCGACAGCCTGCCGATGAAAGCGCAAGGTAATTCCGCTGAAATCCAACTCCGTCTGCAGCGCGAAGGCAGTTATGCGGTGCGTCTGGTCGATAAAGACGGTCATCCCGATATCGATCCGGTGCGCTATAATATCCGTTTGTTAATCGATGAAACTCCCTCCGTAAGGATTGTTTTTCCAGAGGGCGATGTGGTTTTAGGCGAAGATATGATTCTGCCCTTAGCCGTTGAAGCCGACGACGACTATGGACTTGGAAAGATAGTTTTAGAATATCAGAACCTTGCCGATTCGATTGTTTCGACTTTGACCTTGCCGCTGAAAACAGTCAATGCGCGGTCGGTCAATGTCGAATACCTTTGGCAGTTGGGCAGCCTGGCGCTGATGCCGGGCGATGTCCTCGAATATTGGGCGGCGACATACGATAACGACGATGTGCGCGGGCCTAAACGCGCCGCCAGCGAAAGGCGCCTGGTGCGTCTGCCGACCTTTGAAGAGATTGTCGCGAGCGTAGAGCAGTCCGAAGAGACGGCGTTTGAGAAGACCGAGAAAACCCTCGACGCCGCCAAACAACTGCGCGACGAAGTCGCGCGCCTCGCCGAAGAGATGAAACGCAATCCTAATATCGATTGGCAAAGGCGTAAGCAGATGGATGAAGCAGTTGCCCAGCAGAAGGATTTAAACGCCCAAGTCGAACAAGCGCGAAACGCGCTGGACGAACTGGTCGACCGGCTTGAAAAGAACGATATGCTCACCGCCGCAACGCTCGAAAAATATCAAGAACTGCAGAAACTCTTGAGCGAAGTCGCCACACCCGAACTAAAAGCCGCAATGGAGAAACTGAAAGCCGCGTTGGAAAGCCAGGATCCGGAACAGATTAGACAGGCTTTGGAGCAATTCGATCAAAACCGCGAACAATTTTTGCAGAACATCGAGCGCAGTCTTAACATTTTGAAGCAGTTGCAGTTGGAGCGCAAGTTGGATGAACTCGCCAGACGTGCCGAAGAGTTGCTGCACGCACAGGAGCATTCCTTAAAGGCGATGGAGGAGGGACAGATTCAGGATATACCACTAGCGCAGGAGATGATGGCGCAGGCGATGGAGTCGCTGTCCGAGTCTATGTGCGAAGCGGCGAAAATGGCAGCGACCGCCGGCGAGAAGGAATTAGCCGAAACTCTCGACAGCCTGCAGATTGCGATGACGCAGAAAGATTTGACTAATCGGCTTCGACAAACCGGCGCTGACGCCGCCTGCGGCGATATAAATGCGGCTCAAGAGAAGGGAAGGCAATCGGCGCGCGATCTAGCGGAATTACAAAACACCCTAAAACGCGCCGCAGCCGATTTAAAAGAACGTCACAAAAAGGATTTGGCAAAGAAATTGCGAAGATTAACCGAGGAATTGCTCATCATTTCCGAAGCGCAGGAGGATGTCATCCGCGAAAGCCGCGAATTGGGAACGCAATCGCCGCGCTATCGCGATCTCTCTGGTCGGCAGGGTGATGTGCGCGCCGCGCTGCAGGGCGTTACCGAAAGGACGTTCGATCTGGCGCGCGAAACATTCTTTATCACGCCTCAATTAGGCGCGGCGCTGGGCAAAGCCATCCAAGAGACCGATAACTCCATCTCGGCTTATACCGAACGCAGTCCGCGCTCGGCGCTGACTTCGCAAAAACGCACCTTGGGCGAAATAAACCGCAGCGCGGCGGAACTGCTCAGTATTTTAAATCAATTGGAAGGCTCGCAATCATCCACCGGTTTCGACGAGATGATGCAGAAATTATCGGAGATGGCTTCCGCCCAGCAAGGACTCAATCAACAATCTATGCCTATACCGGGTCCGGGCGGCGAAGAGTCGGCGCTGTCGGGAGAGTCTATGGCGCGGCTGGCGGCTCAGCAGCGCGCTTTGCAGCAGGCAATGGAGCAAGCCGCCGCGGAAGCGCAGGGAATGAAAGAAATCCTCGGCAATTTGGAAGGCATCGCCGAAACGATGGGCGAAGTGGCTCAAGACTTCGAGCATCAGCAGGTCGATGAACGCACCCGCCGCTTGCAGCGACAAATTGTCAACCGCCTTCTGGACGCCACTCGTTCCGCCCGCGAGCAGGAGTATTCCAAAAAGCGCGAGAGCCGCAGCGGCATCGACATCGCCCGCAAGCCGCCGACGTCGATGAAAATGAATCTGGAACGCGAAAAACTCCGCCGCGATCTGCTGCGCGCGCTGCAAGAAGGTTATACGCCCGACTATAGACGCCTCATCCGCGAATACTTCAACGCGCTCGAACAAACGAATAAACAGCCATAACATAGACGATAAAGCAGTTAATGTAAAGGCACAGTAATAACGATATGTGTTATGCTGACCCCTGCGCAGGCTGAGGAAAGCATTTCGTCTGGATAAACGGAGACGAGATCCCTCACATCGTTCAGGATGACGACATTTGACTGTAGCATAATACTATTAAGGGATGCAGATTATATTGATTTTTTTGATTGAATTATGGGCGATGACAAGCATCGCCCGTACGGGCGATGCTTGTCATCGCCCTTTAAAATACTACTATAAACTGACCCCATTAATAAATACAATCCAGCATTAAACGGGTTCGTATTATAAAAATGAAACACATTTGTATTGTAACATCAAAGGAGACGCTGCGATGATGAAGCGCACCGCCCGCCCCAATTTGCTCATTATTGACGATGATCCGGTCTTTCGCCGCTTGATGGGCGTTATGTTCACCCAGGAGGGCTATTCGGTCGCCACAGCCGACAGCGCCGAATCAGCCTTTAAACTGCTCTCCAGCCACTCGTTTCAAGTTGCGGTAGTTGACTATAAACTGCCCGATCTGAACGGCATCGAGTTTTTAGAACGGATTAAGCACACTTATCCGGATATGATGCGCATCCTCATCACAGCGCACACCAGCGAAGATGTGCTGCTCGAAGCCATCAACCGCGGCGAAGTTTATCGCTACATCAATAAACCTGTGCACACCGGACTATTGCGCTCGACCGTCGAACAAGCCCTGGCGCTGCATCAATTGACCATCTCACGCAGTCTTATGGTCAAGGAGATGGACGAACGCAACCGCGAATTGACACTGAAAAATGAGGAACTGAAAGCCTACAATGCCCTCATCTCCGAGATGAAGATCCAGCAGGACCGGATTCTCGCTTCACTTCCCGACCCTTATCTCCTAACCCGCTCCGACCGGCGCATCGTCCGCTGCAATCCAGCCGCCGCCAACCTGCTCGGTTATAAACGCCCTGAATTAGTCGGCCGGATTGTCGGCGAACTATTCGAAGATCCTGCCGAATTTGAAAAACGGTTGGCCGAAAGCAGTTCCACGCGTTCCAATGCCTTTGAGATAAATATGCGGCGCAAAGAGGGCGAACTGTTAGCGGTGAAGGTCTTCTTATCGATTTTCAGGTCGCATATCAAGTCGGATATCAATAATCTAACTATTGCGGTTTTAGCCCAAAAACTACCGCGCCGGCCGTTCGAGAAGGTCGATGATCCCCTGTATAAGGAAGCGTCGAAATCGCTCGCCGACAAACCGCCGGAAGAGATTCAAAATATCTTCGATTCGATGGTCGCAGCTGTGAAAGACTTGACCGAACGCTGGAAAGAAGCAATGGATATCTTCGACCATTATCTCGAAGACGAGGGCATCCCCCCCAGCGAAGCCAAAGCCATCCGCAAAGCCACCGACGAGGTTACCAACTCAGTCCAAACTCTGCTGCAGACGGTGATCCTGGACTGAAACCCTCCTGGTAATTGGTAATTTTAAGGCTGCCTTTAAGGATTTTAGTCAATCAGGCGGATGTCTTCGCTTCTTGACGGCATCCGCTTGGGGTCTATTCACGAAGTATTATTCACAACGGATGGAAATTCAAGACTATCCAGATTGTCTGAAAATGCCGGAATCCGCTGTCGATCCACTGTAGCTGGCAGCGTAACTATGGGAATTACAATGTTCTGCCATTGACTATGGCGAGTCGACGGCGGGCAATTTCGTATTCTCTGACTGTCTGTATCGGACTGCTAATCCATTGTGAATTGATATATGCAATTTTGCATTTTAACATTAGCATTCCAAATCCAAATTCCAAATTCCAATTTTGACAAGCAATTCATCTATTCTCACATCCGATGTGGAAGCCGTGGCGCAGTTGAAAGCCGCCCGCGACCGCATCGCGGCTGAGCTCGGCAAGGTCATCGTCGGGCAGGCGCGCGTCATCGACGAACTGCTCATCGCGCTGCTTTCGCAGGGGCATTGCCTGCTGGTCGGCGTGCCGGGGCTGGCCAAGACATTACTGGTGAACTCGCTGGCGAAAGTCCTCGACCTGCAGTTCAACCGCGTGCAGTTCACGCCGGACTTAATGCCCTCCGACATAACCGGCACGGAAATCATCGAAGACGATATCTCAACCGGACGCAAAGCCTTCCGTTTCATACGGGGTCCAATCTTCACGCAAATCTTGTTAGCGGACGAAATCAATCGCACGCCGCCCAAGACGCAAGCCGCCCTGCTGCAGGCGATGCAGGAGCGCATCGTGACCGCCGCCGGGCAGACCTACCGCCTCGAAGAGCCGTTCTTCGTGCTGGCGACGCAGAATCCCATCGAGCAGGAAGGCACATATCCGCTGCCGGAAGCCCAACTCGACCGCTTTATGTTCAATATCTGGCTGGACTACCCGTCCGAAGCCGAGGAGCGCGAAATCGTCCGCACGACGACCTCGCTCTATGAGCCTAAATTAGAGGTTGTGCTGAACGGGGCGCAAATCGTCGAACTGCAGCGTCTAGCGCGGCGCGTGCCGGTGTCGGATTATGTAGTTAATTACGCTGTCGAATTAGTGCGCAAGACCCGCCCGGGACCAGGCTCGCCGGACTATATTCGCCAGTGGATTACCTGGGGCGCCGGGCCGCGGGCTTCGCAATATCTCATCATCGGCGCTAAAACCCGCGCCATCCTCGACGGGCGTCCGACGCCGGAGGTCGAAGATGTCAAGTTCGCCGCCCGACCGGTGTTAAGGCATAGGCTGGTTACATCCTTTAATGCGGCCGCCGAGGGCATAACTGCGCTCGATATTATCGATAAGCGATTGAGGGAATAGGCGCGAGGCGCGCGTGGGGCGGATTTCTATAGTCGTTTAATAAAGGGCGATGACAAGCATCGCCCTTACGGGCGAACCTTGCGTTCGCCCATAATTCCCGGCTTCTTAATAAAGGGCGATGACAAGCATCGCCCGTACGGGCGAACCTTGCGTTCGCCCATAATTCCCGGCTTCTTAATAAAGGGCGATGACGAGCATCGCCCGTCCGGGCGAACCTTGCGTTCGCCCATAATTCCCGGCTTCTTAATAAAGGGCGATGACGAGCATCGCCCGTCCGGGCGAACCTTGCGTTCGCCCATAATTCCCGGCTTCTTATTAAAGGGCGATGACGAGCATCGCCCGTACGGGCGAACCTTGCGTTCGCCCATAATTCCCGGCTTCTTAATAAAGGGCGATGACAA
>Ga0194113_10006944_pt1 | contig 14245 bp, 8 predicted proteins | sample TA2MahC200mmetaG_FD_146193 | JGI IMG/M metagenome (GOLD analysis project Ga0194113, IMG submission 146193) | Freshwater microbial communities from Lake Tanganyika, Tanzania - TA2015017 Mahale Deep Cast 200m | ecosystem: Environmental > Aquatic > Freshwater > Lake | place: Tanzania: Lake...
TGAAAATTCGACCTCGGCGAAATCCAGGCGACAACTCAGACCACCTTCCGAAATTGCCGTTAGTGGATTTAGTGGATTGCAGCACTGCCGGCGCTTGTGTTAGTCCTTTGAGCGTCAACGCCGCAAGAGAAAGCGCGGATGCTTGGCCGCCGACCATGGACATCTTTCGATACAGTCGTAATTCCCTATCGCTTGTGAAATCTTGTGCAGCAAAAAGGACGGCGGCGACCTTGTACGCAGCGGTTGTGCTGCTGCTGGGTGCGCACAGGGACACTCAGGCTGGGGAGGCTTACCATCTGGCCTCGCCCGACAAACGAATCCAACTCACTGTCGAGTTCCCCGCGGCCGGTTCCTCGGAAGGTCCACGCTGGTCGGCTGCTTTTCGGGGGAAACCAGTTCTGACCAATTGCCGGCTCGGACTTCAAACTGCGGATGTCGGCGATTTGATGGCTGGTGTCCGGGTTATTCGCGCGCGCGAACGTTCTGCCAACCGGCGCGTCCGCGTCTTGTTTGGGAAATCGGACCGCGCCAACGACCGCTTCCGTGAAATCCGCCTCGCGCTCAAAACCCGCCAGGGCCAGCGTACCGACGTGATGTTTCGATGCTACGACGATGCCATTGCCTTGCGCTATGAGATGCTGGCGGAGAGTCCGGCGCGCTCGGTGACGGTTACCGAAGAAACGACTTCTTTTCGGGTCGCAGGTGAACCAACCGCCTACGCGCAGTTCCTCGAAAACTTCAAGACCTCGCACGAACACGAGGTCGTTCCCACGCGCTACTCCGATCTCAAGCGAGGCCCATTGCTCGACCTTCCTTTGACGCTCTCGTGGGCGGATGGCACTTACGCTGCCATCACGGAGGCGGCGTTACGCCACTATGCCGGCATGTCGCTCATGCGATCTCTCGAACCGTCCACGGCGGACGAATTGGTGTGCCGCCTAACCCCGCGCGCGGACGGCGCCAAAGTGGTCCGTCAACTGCCTATGCGCACGCCATGGCGCGTTGTGTTATTGGGCGATCGGCCCGGTGCGTTGCTCGAATCGCAAACTCTCTATTGCCTTAACGAATCTTCGAAGATCAGGGACACCTCTTGGATCAAGCCGGGCAAGATCACGTTTCATTGGTGGAATGGTGACGTCTATGACGGACAACCTGGCCCGCCCGCGCTTTCCCTCGAGATGGCCAAAAAGTATATCGACTTCTGCGCCCGGGAAGGCATTCCCACGCACTCCATCACTTCGACGGAGGGAGTAACAACGCCATGGTACCATCAGTCCCAAAAGGGCGTCGAGCCGGGGCCGGACACCGACGTCACCCGGCTGCGGGCCGGCTTCGACTTGGCGGCAATTCGTGCTTACGCCGCCTCGAAAAATGTGCGGCTTTGGACTTGGGTGCATCAGGCAGCGCTGCGTGGGAAGGTAGACGAGGCTTTCGCCGCGTTCGAGAAGATGGGCTGGAGCGGCATGATGGTCGATTTCTTTGATCACGATGACCAGGAGCACGTCGAGTTCGCCGAGGAAATTCTGCAGGCGGCCGCGCGGCATCGCATCATGATTCATTTGCACGGCGTCTGGAAGCCCACCGGTCTGGAGCGGACTTATCCCAATCTGATGAACCACGAGGGCGCGCTGAACCTGGAATATCTCAAATGGAGCGGCCGCTGCACGCCGGAACACGATCTGATGATGGCGTTCACGCGCCTGATCGCTGGGCCGATGGATTATCATCTCGGCGGGTTCCGCGCCGTGACGCGCGCCAACTTTAAGCCGCAACATGTCGCGCCCAACGTGCTCGGCACGCGTTGTCACCAGCTCGCGATGTACGTCTGCTACGATAACGCGAATCCGATGGTTGCGGATTATCCGACGGCTTACCAAGGGCAGCCGGGATTCGATTTTTTGAAACTCGTTCCCACCTGGTGGGACAAAACCCGAGTGCTCGTGGGCGAAATCGGCGAGCTCCTGGTGACCGCCCGCCGAAAAGGAAAGACCTGGTACTTGGGCGGCCTGGCGTCCAAAGGACCTCGCGAACTGACCTTGCCGCTGTCGTTCCTCGGAGCGGGACGCTACCGCGCTCGGATTTGGAAGGATGCGAACGATAGCGAGACAAACCCGAACTTGCTTGCGATTGAGAATCTCCGTGTTTCGTCAAACGACAAGCTGAAAGTCCGCATCGCACTGGACGGCGGCTTCGTCGCTCAGTTGACCCCGATTAATTAATTAACCTTCACATTAGGACATCCCGGTAATTCGGTTCCAAGGGATTCCCTGGGGCAGTTTTGCGGAAAATGCCCGGCTTCCATAGTGCCGCCAGTGAACATTATTCTTAACGCCGCAATCATCGGCATAACATTGCGAATGCCGAATCGCTTCCTGGCATAGGTACTAGTATAACGTTTCATTAATCACTCGACAGATAATGCGGGCTTTAGAAGATCGAATCTTTTCCAGCGGTGAACCACCGGTGCAGCGTTGATCTCGGCTATGCCTTGCAGGATTCGTTGGCGAAGCTCATCCCAAGATTGGACTCGAATGCCCTTGAGAAAGGTGCGCGACATTTTTCCAAAGAGCGTTTCGACCAGGTTCAGCCACGAGCCGTGTTTGGGTGTGTGCACATACACGAAACGGTTGGGCCGCGTCGCCAGGTAGGCCCGCGTTTCCTTCGAAATGTGCGAGGAATGATTGTCCAACACAAGCCGGACCGTGACTTTTGGCGGACGGCGCAGTGGACGCAATGACGCAAAGAACGAAATCGAATTGATGCCTTTGCATCTCTGCGCCTTTGCGTTTACCGCCATTTTCGCGGTTTTTGCGGTCAAACCTAAGAAGTTTGACTTCACTCTCTCCAAAAGGCCAGCCGCTTACGCCAGACCTTACGGTCTATCATCGCAAACCGGCTGACTTCCGCCATGACAACATTCGAATCACGGAACCTCCGCTCGTAGCTGTCGAAATCTTCTCTCCCACGCAAGGGGACCAAGATGTCCTGGACAAAGTGGACGCCTATCTCAAAAGTGGAGTGAAGACGTGCTGTGTAGTAAATCCTGCCCTGCGTACAATCACGATCTATTCCGCCGATGGCGTTCAAAAAACCTATACTGAAGGCGAAGTGGTGGACCCGGCCATCGGCCTGACCGCGAACTTGGACGCAGTCTTCTCCTGAATCGCGCGGACTGAGGTTAGTTCCCCGTCAGAAACTTCAAGAGCTCGATCTTTTCGCGTTCGTTCAACGGTTCGAGTAATCCTTCTGGCATCAGCGAAAGTTCGCTCGTGCGCCGTTGGGCAACTTCTGTCTGGGCCAGCGCGCGCTCTTCGGTCGTCGTGCGGAGCGTGAGCGTAGTCGGCGTTTCGTTTACCAGCAGGCCTGAAATAACGTCGCCCCTTTTTGTCTCGATTGTGGTCATTTGAAAATCAGCGCCAATGACGGTGTTCGGATCAATCACGTTTTCGAGGTAATAACGGATGCCATTCTTGCCAGCGCCGGTCAATTCGGGGCCGACGCGTGTCCCTTCGCCGCGCAGCACATGGCACGAAGCGCAAAGCTTTTGAAACGATTGGCGGCCGGCGCCAGCGTCGTAAGCCCAGAGCGGCGCTTCGTTGAAGATTTTTTCCAAACGCGCGATCAGCTGTTCCTTTTCAGCCGGACTTTTCTGAATTCGGCCCCAGGTCGCTCTAACGCGCTGGTCCACTTCTGAATTCTTCAACTCGGCGAGCTGGCGAATGTGAAACGCGGTGAGTTGATCGCGCTTAACCCGGCCGGCCGCCACCGCGTCGAGCAGCGCCAACGCGAATGATGTCCGGCTGGTCAACACGTTCAATGCTGCGGACCGTTCGGCGGAGGCAAATCTCTCCAAGCCGCCAATCAGCGCAGCCGAAACGTCCCCCGTATCAAACCGCCACAGCAAGTTGATCACGCTCGATCGAAAGGCAGGGTCGCTCAGCAATCCAAGAAACACCGGAAGCGACCCGCGATCGACGGCCTTGCTGAGCACGGCAAAGGCATGTTTGCGCTCAGTCGCGGCAGCATTGGCATCGGTCAAGGTTTTGCGAAGACGCGGAAACATCGAATCGTCGCCGAAAACAGCTGCCAGACGCTCGGCCTGTCGTTGAATCCTGGAATCCGTGCTCGCGTAGAGTTTCGGCGCAGTTTGTTTCCAAGCTCGCGGCATCGTTGTCTTGGCGCGGGCTTCGGCCGCCAGCGCAAGCCCGGCCAGCCGTCTGTGTTGTGCTTCTCCCTCGACTTGAGCGAGTGAATTGACCACACGATTCAATCCTTCGTCCAGCGTAGCCGCATACCAATAGATAAAGTCGGCGAGTTGCGGGATTCTCGTTTGCTCCGCGATACGCAGAGCGCGATCAAGCTGTTGGGGCATGCGCTGCGCCAGCCCGTGCCAGATGAGCAATGGCAGATTTCGGTCGGTGCGATCTTCCGCGTGTTCAGACAGCGTTTCGATCAGTTCCCACGCCGCAGCGTCGGGAACCCGCTGGATCACGGAAGCCAGATAACGCCGCACAACGGGAGACGGATCGGACTTGGCCAGGCGAACAAACTCTCCAAGCATCGCGTTCGAGACTTTCCGGTCATCTGCGATGAGTTGAATGGCCCATCCGCGAACGAATTCATCCTTGTCTCCGATGGCGGGATTCGGCGTTGCCTCAGTGGTGACTCGGTGCAGCGCCCACAACGCGCGCAAGCGTTGGGTTGGTTCCTTGCTGAGCTTCACCATCTCGAACAAGGCCTGCTCTGCATTCGAATCGATCTTGCGCGCGAGGGCACGTTCGGATAGCGACCGTCGCGCGGTGCGGACGAACCACTCATTCTTGTGCGCCAGAAGTTCGACCAACTTCGTATCACTGAGTTCTGCCAGGTCCACTTTCGTTGGTTTGTAAGTCGAGTCGTACTGAATCCGGTAGATGCGTCCATTGCCGCGGTCCCAACGTTCTGTATTGGGGTTGTGGCAATGTTGTTGATCGTGCCAATCGATCACATACACCGCGCCGTCCGGGCCGTACTGCAGATCGACCGCGACGTATTTCGGGTCGCTGCAAAAGAATTGGTCCTTGCCCGCGTGCACTGTGTCGAATCCGGAGCCGAGCCGCTTGTTGATTTGATGGTTGATCTGGTGTCCGCCAAGGTTGTGCGTGAAGAGACGGCCGCGAAACTCATCAGGCCAATTATCGCCCTGGTAAATCATCGTGCCAACATGCGAATGCCCGCCGTAGATGGCATCGCTGCCGCGCTCCCCCGCCCCGCCAGCGCCATGATCGTAGCGGGCCGACGCAAGCAGATAATTGCGAAAGCCGGGAAATCCTTCAGGCGGATTCGCGATGATAAATGGCGCGTGGTTTGCGTTGGCTTGGTTCCAGAAATGCCCGCCTTGAATGACATGCGTTGTGCCGCCGCGTCCCCAGTAGCTGCGGCAATGCGTCATGAATAGTTGTCCGTGCTCGTCGTAATCGAGTCCCCATTGATTGCTGCCGCCGTACGCGAAGACTTCAAACTCATGGCGCACCGGATGATAGCGCCAAACACCGGCCCGCAGTTCCGTGCGCCCCGCATCCGATGCTCCGGGCTTGCCAATGTGTGCCGTGTTAAAGACGCCTTGGTTACCGTAAAGCCAGCCGTCGGGCCCCCAAAGAAAACTGTTCAAACACTCATGCGTATCCTGGCAACCGAAACCGTCGAGCAATACCTTCGGCGCGCCGTCGGGAATATCATCACGGTTGCGATCCGCGATGAACAATAGTTCCGGCGCCGCGCCAACCCAAACGCCGCCGAACCCAACCTCCAGCCCGGATACGAGATTCAAGCCCTCAGCGAACACCTTGCGCGTCTCGAATTTCCCGTCGCTGTCGCGGTCATCGAAAATGACAATCTTGTCGAGACCTTGGTCAGCCGGGCGTTTGGCGGGATAACTATATGCCTCCGCCACCCAGATGCGCCCGCGTTCATCCCACGCGAACGCGACCGGTTGGTGCAAGTCCGGCTCCGCCACAACCAGCTCCGCGCGGAATCCTTCCGGCAAATACATCTGCGCGAGCGTTTGCTCGGCTGGCGTGCGCGGCGCCGAGGGCATTGGGTTTGGCTTTAAGTGCTGGAGAACTGGACTGGCCTTAAGCCGTTCGACCTGGGGCAGCGGTGGTTCGGCCAGGTTTGTAACCGAAAAGAAAGTTGTAAACGAAACCGCCGCGACAGCGATTACCACAAATGAGTGGCGTGGGGAGTAATGCAATTGCATCATTTCGCAATACCTGAGTCGCGGACTGTTGTCAAAAGACAGTCCACGCGCTGGGAGGGAAGGCCCCGCGGCCCTTGAAGCCGACCGGGCGGAGATCGGTCCGACTTACTGCTGGCTCCGCTGCAACGGATCCCAAAACCGCGAATTGATGAGACCTTTCGCGTTGCCGCTGTACGGATCAACCGGCGGGTTCATCTGCGAATCCTTGCGCGCTTCCGAATGGCCATCATTGAAAACAAGGACCCCTGTGCCTCCGTGCCGTATCGGATCGATCCCTTCGAAGCCTTTGGTTGTGCTGGCCTTGTCAATCATGCACGACGCCGGCCACCAAAGACTGCTGCTCCACATCAAATCCGCCTTCGGCATCGAATCGCCAACCACTATGTTCTGCGATGGGCTGACAATCGCGGCGCGCTTGAACCAAGCCTTCGTCGCGAAATTGACTCCGCCAAGACTAAGGTTGTCGGTCGTGTAGGGATGAAAACCGAGGAAGTAACCGTTGAAGCCATAGCCCACCAAGTGACAATCGAACTTCCATTGCCAGCGGACTCCGTTATCAAAGCGCTTCGTCTTCAGGCTTGGGCAGCGGAAAAAGTTGCTGGCGCTCTTATCTCCGTAACCAACGATCGTCGTTCCCCACCAGTTGGTCAGCGATGCGCCGCCATCCGAGTGATTCAATCCCGTGTTGCGATGGCCAGGAAAGTAATCGTTGTTGTCATCGGTGTAGAGCTGCATGAACAACCCGATTTGCTTGAGGTTGTTCAAGCACTTGATCCGTTCGCCTTTTGCCTTCGCTTTCGCTAGCGCGGGCAGCAGCATGCCGGCCAAGATGGCGATGATGGCGATGACAACGAGGAGTTCGATCAACGTGAACGCGCGATTCCAGAATCGTGGCGCGCATGGAGAAACTTGCTGGTTTTTCATATGGCTAGTTTGCTGATTGGAGTCCACACCCAGAGCATATTAAATCCAGTATACGCCAAGATAAGATGGCTAAATCGTGCTCCCGTCAAGTGTCCTGTTTGCGCTACTGACTCACCAGGAACGCGATTAAATCGACGAATTCGTCGGTCGTCCACGCTTTCTCCAAGCCTTCCGGCATAACGCTCAAACTTAAATTGCGCCGCTCCTTGAGAGCTGAAGTTGGAATCTCGTGCTTCTTGCCCTGGCTATCTGCGAGCGTGAGCGCTCGATCATTCTCAGCCATCACGATCCCGCTCAATTCGCGTCCGTCCTTCAAAATCAGTTCCACACTGTGAAAACTCGACGCGATTGTTCGGCTCGGTTCCAGCAGGGATTCGATAATATGAATGCGTGAGAAGCGGTTTCCGAGGGCTGTCAACTCCGGCCCAATCTGTTCGCCTTGGCCACCGAACCGATGGCACTTGAGGCATTGTGATTTTTCGATATTGAAGAAGAGCTTCCGGCCGCGGTCCACGTTGCCGGAACGTGTCAAGGCTGCTTGCACAAGCTGCTCGTGATCGCTGGCGGAACTCTTGCGCCGAAAACGAAGGTTAAACTCGGCCGCATTCGTCGCGGCATTAACCAGAATCGCGAGCCGATGCGCTCCGGCCGTCAACGCCTGATCGAACCGAACGAGCTCCGCCGACGCTCGGCGGGCCTCCCGTTGATGGATCGGTCGTGCATCCAGCCAAAGACGGAATTCACTCCGGCTCGATCCAAGGAATTGAACCGTCATTGGCTCGGACACATAAAAATCAGCATAGCCAACCCACACATTCTCCACCGCCGCGTTCTTGCTTCGACTGAGCGTCACTCGTGATTCGACGCCCTCTGCGTAGGACGTTTGCCAACTCGGCTCGCTCGCGTCCGATGGCAACGACCTTTGCCGTGGCAAGGCAAACTTTTGGACAAGCGAAGTGGCCGCCTCCAGCTGAAGCGGACCAGCGACAGCCCAGCGCAGCAGGGATCCGGTTTTCCCGTGGAGCTCTGACAGAGCGCGCTCGATCTCGGTTCGCTGCCCGGGCGGTTGTTCGCCACTCCACTTGGTTATTAACTTGGCAATGGCGGTGAGGACATTCACGGAAGGATCGCGAAGCGCTAGGTCGAGAACAACCTGAAGCTGGGCTGGACCTCCCAAATCAAAAAGGCACGCCAGCGCGACCGCTTGCAATTCGCGATCATGCAGCGCATTTACGGCGATCGGCACAGCATTCGCGTCTTTGAGCAGCCGCAAAGAAGTGAGGCTCGCGCGCCGCAGCTCCAGATTCGAGTCCCGGGCCAAGCCAATTAGAGCGGGCGCGGCAGACCGAATTTGGAGCGCGCCGGCTGCGGAGGCTGCCGCCGTCCGCACGCCCACATCTTGATCTTCGAGAAGGCTGCGCACAAAATCGCTCGCTTGAATCGCTTTAAGTCCGGCCAAAGATTCAACAGCGGCCTTGCGCACGATTGGCTCCGCCGACTTTAGCTTGGCCAGCAAGATGGGAACAGCATTCAGAGCTGGGCGCTTGGCCGTCTGACGCAATGCTTCGCCCAACACCGGTCCGTCTTCAAGGGCGCGAATTACGTCCATCAGCCTCGCTTCGCTCGCAGAATCGAGACCACCGGCAAATAACGCCAGCGAGGCAAGGCGGTTCGTCAACGCTTGTTGTTTGCCAGTGGCAGCGCGCATTAACGCGTCTCGCGCCTCAGCGGGCGCCGAGTTGCGCATCGCGACGAGAATGGCGCCCACGCGTTCGTGATCGCGTTCTTCATCAAGCCATCGCGCCAAGGTCGAAGTTTGGGCCAAAATGTTTTCCCGTTGCATCCGCCGCAACACAGCCAGCCGAACAGACCGATCTGAATCCGCCAGGAGCCGATCCAATGACTGTTCGATGGCATCTGTCCGTTCCCATGCGATGGTGTTCGCCGGGCGAGGGGCTGGCCGGTAGCCCCAATAAGTCCACGGTCCCGGCTTTCGGTGGACTCGAGCCAGCAAGTCCGCATATTCGCGGCGGCGGATCGGGTCTTGTTCATGACGCAGGCGATCGATTGCGCCATCGACAACGGCGGGTTCCGCGCGTTCGGCTAACGCCCGCAACCCCAATGTGCGCATCGTCGAGTGCTCTTTGTCATCGAGGAAATTCAAAACGGCGGGCCAGTTTTCTGAACGCCGCAATGTTTGCATCGCCGCGTGCAGGATCGTTCGATCTGCGTTAGTTAGTGTGGTTCGAATCCACTCAGCCGCATTTGTCCAGCGAAGTCGTCCCAGCGCAATCGTTGCTTCCAGAAGCGTCCGTGAATCCGCGGCGCGAGCGCCGAGCGCAGCGAGACGCTCAGCCAATCGCGCATCGCCAGAACGGGCATTGAGACGGTCTTGTGTCAGGGTGGGATCCGCCAAGTCGGCTACAGCGCGGATCGTCTGTGCACGCACGCGAGGTTCCCGATCATTTTCCGCGACGTGCAGAAGGCTCTCGATTGCGTCCGCGGCGCCGCTTCGAGCCATGATCCACACAGCGTGCATACGACCGCGAATGTTGAGGCGTCCTCCTTGAAGCGCTTCTTGAGCCGCCCGCAGCCCCTCAAGGCCTTTGCGTTCAATCGCGGTTTGCGCATCGATGCGTTGGTAGTAGCTAGCAGAGTCCAGTTGCGCGACTGCTCGCGCCAGATCGGTTGCACCGGGATTTAAGTCCGCGGGTTGTGTTAAGTTCTCTTTCGCAGAAGCCTCAGCGCTGCCGACGTGCCTGATGCGATAAATACGTCCGCGACCGCGCTTCGGCCGCTGTCCATCGGCCCAGTCGGCTGCAACCAGCGAGCCATCTCGTTCGACAACGAGGTCAGTTGGTTTAAAGCCGTACGGATCGTTCGCCGCAGCAGCGGCAAACTCCAATTCCTTAGCCGTTGCAAAAGCGCTTTGGACGCGTTGCAGTGGGAAACGCACGACGGAACGCCCCCATTCGCAGAAGAAAAGGTTGTTGTGGTATTCGGACGGAAAGGCGTTCTCAAGATAGCAAAGGCCGCCGGCCGAAGATCCAAGGCCGAGGTCAGCCAAAGGCGCGAGCGCTTCGTCCGGCCGTTCGTAGTAATGATAAGGATAGCCGTGATCGGCGCCGAAGAAGCTCTGGCAGACACGAATCTTGTAATCGCCGCCGTCATTCTCGTTGTCGCGCACGAAGACATTCAATTCATCGTCGAGCGCAATGTCGTAGATATTCCGCAAACCTGTTGCGAACACGTGCAAATCACGGCCATCCGCGCGACAACGCAAAATGCCGCCGCCTTCCAAGACAAGACGATCACCTTCGCGACGCGTCACAACACACCCGTGATCGCCGAGCGCCAGATAAAGCCAGCCATCATGCCCCATGACGACGCCGTTCGCGCAATGCAGGCGCACTGGATTCTCTTCGGGAGTGAGGCCAAGACCTTGAAGCAGATCACGCCGAATATCCGCTCGCCCGTCGCCGTCCGTATCCCGGAGCGACGTCAAGAATGGCGCGTGCATCACGTAAACAGTGCCGTCATGAAACGTGAGGCCTTGGATAGAGTTAAAGCCGTCGGCGTAAACAGGGGCTTTGTCGGCGTACCCATCGCCGTCGGAATCCTCCGCCAACCTGATCTCGTCGCGACGCACAATTTCCGTGCCCAGACCGGTCATGTAATCAATTGCGACGAAGATCGAAGCGGGCCGAGGACCGAGGGCGATGGCGGATGGATATTCGATGAGAGGATCGCAGGCAAAGAGGGTCGCCTTAAAGCCAGCGGGGATTTTGAGCGGCGGGAACCGCTTCTCGGTTTCGGGGCCGGCCTTGTCTTGAGCAATGACTGTCATGGAGCAGGCAAATGCGCAGGCCAGTCCCAGTCGAAGAATGCGGACAAGAATGAATATCATAGAAACTGCGTGGTTGATGGCCACAAAAGGTCTATTACGGCTATTAAGTGCTATTGCGTTGCGTCTGCAAGTTTTACACGACCGTCACCGAATGTTAAACGCATATTCATCTCATTAACACCCTGCCCACCCTGCTTTAGCTGGGTGTAAAAGATCGGTCAGCAACAAGAACCGTTAAAAACGGCAGTGATCCTTGCTGCGGTGCACACACCCAGCTAAAGCAGCGTGTTAATGAGAGACTGCGATTCGCCCACGGCCAGGGAGCCAATCTTCTGTGGTTAGATTGAGTACACCTTTGCCGAAGCAAGGTATGTATGAGTATGAGATTGGCGCGTTCTAAGGGCGATCTTCCCGAAGGGGACGCGAACCGGTTGACTCCGGTTATCGGTACGCATATGACGTGTCAGTGTCGTTTGCGCACCCATTCCTTGAAAATTCGTCTTTTTGAAGCGGCTAGCTTTCTTGGCTGCTGGGTTATTCTTCGTGCTTTCATTCCATTCAGCCGTTCAGGCCAACGGCATTTATCGGAATGGTTTTGGCTCTCGATCGATGTCACTAGGCGGAGCTGATGTCGCATGGGCGCAAGACCCGCTCGGAGCGTTGGGCGCGAACCCTGCAGGTTTAGCGCGACTAGCGGATGCAACCGTCGAACTCAACGTGGTTGGAGCTCTCGCTGATGGCCGGTTCACGAATCGTCAAAACCGGGATGGTCACTTGACTAAGCCTTATGCTGTCATACCGGAGGCAGCTTTGGGTGTTCCGATTGCAAGGCCGCCGCTCACTCTCGGATTTGCGCTCATGCCGGAAGCCACGCTCAGCGCAGATTGGCGGTACGTCGATTCACCGGGCGGTCTCGATGGCAAAACATCGTACGGCCGGCAACAGCACCACGCTGAAATTATCTTGTTACGCTCCGCGAACGGCGTTGGCGTTGATCTCGGACCCAAATGGGCGCTCGGTGGGAGCCTGGGTCTGCTTTACAACAGGAACACGCTGGAAGTGCCTTGCATTTTTCAGTCCCAGCCAGCTCTCCGCGGGTTCAAGACATTGCTCGATCTTGAGACGGATGGTTTTGGTTACAATGGAAACGTTGGCTTGCTGTTTCGTCCGCACGAGCGGTGGCAAATTGGATTGGCCTATACAACCAAAACCACGATTCACACTGAGGGGAATGCTTCGGGCGATGCCGCCGCGCAACTCGCATCTTTGGGGGGCGCCTTCGCAATGACTCGGCCCGATTTTAAGCACGACGCTGAAGTGATCAATCACTTCCCGCAAACGGTCAAGGCCGGCCTCTCCCGGAATGTTCATGCGCGTGCGCGCCTGGCGTTGCAAGTCAATTGGATCAACTGGGGCGACGCCTTCCATGAACTGCAGATCAAGCTTGCCAAGGGAAATAACGCCGAGCTAAACGCCTTAGTGGGAGCGAATGCAGCGGAGGACGTCGTTCCGTTACGTTGGCGGGACCGATTGGCGTATCGCACCGGAGTTGAAATTGCCGCGACCGAAAACCTCTCGCTGCGCGCGGGATATTCCTACGGCAAGAGTCCCGTGCCGAGCGGAACGCTCACGCCCCTTACGGCGGCGATCATGGAACACACCGTGGCCTTAGGCCTGGGATACGAACTTAAGCGCTATGAATTCAATTTTGCGTGGCAGTACGATTTGCCAATCCATCGCGAGGTCGGCGCCAGCCAACTGCGTTCGGGCGAGTACAGCAACAGTCGAGTGGAAGCCGGCATCCATTGGTTTGCCGCCAGCGTCGCCGTCAAGTTTTGATCGCGCTCTTAGTCTCTGATGGTCTGTTACGGGTCTTGAGACTCGTTGCAACCTTTTGTTCCATATCAGACAAAAGATTGTGAGATACTCAAGAAAGGAGACTAATTCCTACCCGCGCCAGCTGATTTCTCGTATCGTCGCCCATCGTGCCGAAGCTAGAAAGCTTGATTGATCCGCTGCTCGAATGGTTCCAGCGAAACGCCCGCGACCTGCCCTGGCGGCGCACGACCGACCCTTACGCGATTTGGGTTTCCGAGATCATGCTGCAGCAAACGCAAGTCAAGACGGTCATTCCGTACTGGAACCGTTGGATGGGCCGGTTTCCAACCGTGCAATTATTGGCTGACGCACACATCGATGAGATTCTTAAGCTCTGGGAGGGCCTCGGTTATTACACGCGAGCGCGAAACTTGCATCGGGCGGCTGAGACGATCGTGATGGACCACGGCGGTTTGTTCCCGAGGGAGTTTGAACAGGTTCTCGAACTGCCGGGAATCGGACGATATACCGCAGGAGCCATTTGCAGTATTGCGTTCAACCAACGGAAACCCATTTTAGATGGGAACGTGACCCGCGTTTTGACGCGCCTCTTCGCCATCGCAGAGAATCCTCGCCTTCCGAAAGCGAACCAACGGCTTTGGAAGCTAGCGCAGGAATTCGTCGAACTCGCTGCCAAGCCAGCCTCAGACCGCCCGAGTCGCGCCTGCTCTGCCCTCAATCAAGCGCTCATGGAATTGGGGGCGACCATTTGCACCGCGCGCCAGCCTCGATGTCCGACGTGTCCGTTGCAAAAACATTGTCGAGCTTTTCGAGAGAATCGAGTTGATCGGTTTCCCAACTTGGGCGCGCGTCCCTCGGCCACAGCGCGTCATTTCGTGGCCTTTGTCATACGAGCGGACGGGCGCTTTCTGGTGCGACAACGGCCTTTGGGTGTTGTCAACGCCCGGCTTTGGGAGTTTCCGAATATTGAAGTAACCGCGAGTGATCGCACAGTCAACGAACTGGCCGAAGCGTGCCTGAATGCTCGGCCCCGCTTGCTCGAACCAATCTGTCAAATTACGCACACGATCACTCGTTATCGCATTCGGGTGAATGTTGTGTATGGCGAAGTCTCTCGTCCAACGTCGCCGCCATTGGAAAATGGACGCTGGTGCAAGCTCAAAGATCTGGACCGTCTCGCTTTTCCAAGCGCTCATCGAAAGATCGCTAACATTATTAAAACGCCCCGTCAGCAGAATCTATGGGTTGATTCGGGCTCCGGGAGTCTTCCCAACGCTCGCTCCGTCCACACCGACAGAAACGCCCGAGCCCAACTCAGCGAACGGTAACGCCAGAAATCCCGGAAGGTCTCTTTGAGCATCCATGCCCGGCCCGCGGCCAGATTGGCGCGCAACAGC
>Ga0194113_10006968_pt1 | contig 14201 bp, 14 predicted proteins | sample TA2MahC200mmetaG_FD_146193 | JGI IMG/M metagenome (GOLD analysis project Ga0194113, IMG submission 146193) | Freshwater microbial communities from Lake Tanganyika, Tanzania - TA2015017 Mahale Deep Cast 200m | ecosystem: Environmental > Aquatic > Freshwater > Lake | place: Tanzania: Lake...
CGATCGCCTACGATCACCCGTTTCGTTTCTCGACCAAACGCACCGACCTCACCACCGACCTCGTCCACTACGAGTACCGCGTCTACTCCCCCACCCTCGGCCGGTGGCTGAGCCGGGATCCGCTGGGCGAACGACCGCATGGCAACCTCTACTCTTTCGTCGCCAACGATCCGCAGGGCCGCCTTGAGAAACTGGGCTTGGAGGACTTCCTCCTTATGGCGCCGCCATTGACCCACACCGAGGTTGCGGCGCTGGCACTGGCTCACAAGGACCTTGTCGCAGGCTTCCTAAGCTACTTTAGAGGTTCATATCGCATGGCGCGCTTCACATTTCGATATTGTGGCTGCTGTGGTGATACACAGCGCACAACAGCAAAGCTAGAGTTACGACTAACGCAAGTATTAATGAAGGAAGCGTTAAGCAATGAGCAATTAAGGGAGATAGCATGGACACATGCCAGGAGGCGTTTCGGGAACGATCCATGCCGTATTGTGGGTAAATGTGCAGCGGGGACTGCCACATCATTTGTGCTTACGTCGGGCATTGGCCCCACAGGCCGTGTCGTTGGGGTTTCCATCTCTGCCGGCGCAGCCACGGGAGACGCCTTGCACGAGTGTGCTAAAACACTCGAGCTCATCAGGGAAGAGTTTCCAGGCGCCTATGACGGTCTAACCGACATTCTCGGACTTTACGAGCAGCTTCCCTTGGAACACCGTCAGCAGTTCATTGACAACATCATTGGTAGGGTGCTTAGTGGTAGAAGCGCCATCGAGGACTGATGACAACGTTTCTATCTATGCTGGTGTTCTTGCAGCGCATTGTGTGCTTATGCACGTTAGCATGGTCACTTACAACAGATTCCAACTGGCTGTTGAGCGGATTCGTGAGCTTAGGGTGTGGCATTGCCATTAGAGTTACGCGTCATCGGGAATCCCCGGCGGCGGCATTCCCACTGAAGCCGCGGTGCAATTGGGTCCTGCATGGCGTGGATACGATCCTGGCCGTTATGCTCGTGCCGGTGTTGCTTGCCGATCCAACGTTGTTTCTGCTTCTATTCGGCATGATTGTCTGCGGGCACTTCGTTCTTCCTCTCAGGAAGTGAGTGCCTATAGATTGTTGCGAATCGGCGTAATCGGTGCAGGATGTATGCGTGTGAGAAGACGAATCGGTGCGAGGATTGTCCCGATCGACGGACTGGCTAACTCCGACGACGGAACAACTGAGGTCCGTTGCTCGAAGGCTCACACTGGATGAGTGTTGCGCGATAATGAGACCTTGAATTGGCAGTAGCCGCAGATGTGCAGACAACTGACATACCTTGCTTGCATCGCTGGACTAGCTGCCGTTGTGTGGGGTCTTCCAGGCCTTCTGTTTCTGTTTGTAGTTGGAATGCCGGTTCTCCAGGCTGCGCTGTTCGGCTTCTTGACTGGTTCGTTCATTGTCGGCGCCCTAGAGATGTTCGGCTTGCTTTCCAAGGGAATGGTGATCTTCGCAAAGTGGAGGCGCAAGGAGTGACATGACTTCGTACCAAGTGCCATAGAATGCGGTACCCCGGCGTGTCCGAGGCGCGAGAGCGCATTTCTACCGGGGTGGCGCATGGTGTCTGGGATGTGACGAGTGTCTGAAAGCAGTACATTCGCACGCTAGCTGGGTTCCATTCGAGGTCGTGTAATCAGGGGGGATGTCATGATCGCCTGGAACCGCGTAGCCCCGGGGAACTCGCAGATGGATCCAGCAGACTCTATTGTCAGTACGACTATGGCGCGCTGGGCAAGTTCTGGGTTGCGCGCAATTCTCAGGCAGGCGGGCGACTCATGTCACGGCGATCGAACGGGAGCATGGAATACTCGGCGTCGATGCCAGGTAAGGCGAGATGAAATTCAGGTTTGCGATTCCCATTGCCTATTTCATCCTAAGCCTCGCCTTGCTTCTTGTCTTCGGAGGAGCAGGGCATGGTTGGGGGATCGAAGCGTTCTACTGCGTGAGCTTACCAGCGGCCCTCTTGGTTCAGGAGCGCGAGGTGGTCGTGATATGGGTGCTGGTAGCAGGAATCCTCCAATGGGGGGTGGTTGGCTGCGTGATCGACCGGTTCGTGAGAAAGCGCTGAGCTCATTGTCGGTTGCAGCGAGCCGTCTCCGATCGCATGAAGCGGCGAGCGCCCTGATCTTGCGCAATTAATCCATGGCGGTTCAACGGGATACGAGCGAGCGCCGATCGACGCGGCAAGTCGATTCCCCATGAGCTACGAGGCCGGTTACGCGTCAGTCGGTGCGTGTGAGAGGCGTAGCGGCAATGTGCGGCGCTGTGCGTTACTGATGAGACACTGAGATGGCCTACAACTCGGCGGTAGGGCGCGCAGTCCTCTGCGCGCCGTAGACCACTGTGGACATAGGAAGCCGCGGCGCGCAGAGGACTGCGCGCCCTACCTGCGATTTGTCGTCTATCCCGACCTCTCATCAGTAACAGTCGATCTCTTAGCTTTTGCCGGACTGGAGCCTGGAAGGTGGGGGTCAGGGAGGAGTGGGCGGGCCAGCGGATGAGGAGGGAGACCCTGCACCGGGTTGTAGCGCGGTTTGGATGCGGGCGGCCAGTTCGTCGTGAGTGTAGGGCTTTTGCAGGAAGCCGGCCAGGCCAAGGCCGGCAAAGCGTCGAGTGGCTTCCTGCTCGGAGTAACCGCTGCAGAGGACCACGGGAACCTCGGCCCGGAGCCGGCGCAGTTCGGCGAAGACCGCCTCGCCGTCCTGTGTGGGCATGGTCTTGTCGAGCAACACACAGACGATTCGAGCAGCGTGCGCGCGGAAGGCCTCGAGGCCGGAAGGGCCGTCGGCGGCGGTGAGGACTGCAAAGCCGAGGCGCTCGAGCATCCGCTGCGCCAGGGCGCGGACGGCGGGCTCGTCGTCGACGACCAGGACGAGGCCTTGGCCGCGCCAGGGGGCGGGGGAGGGGTGTGGGGCGGGAGCGGGGGCGGGCGTCTGCTGGCGGATGGGGAAGAGGACGCGCAGGGTGGTCCCCTTGCCGAGCTCGCTGTCGAGCTTGAGGGCACCGCGATGGCCGCGGACGATGCCGAGGACGGCGGCCAAGCCCAGGCCGCGCCCGGTGAACTTGGTGGTGAAGAACGGGTCGAACATGCGCTCCTGGGTACGGCGATCCATGCCGCTGCCGGTGTCGGAAACCTGGAAGAAGACGTACGGGCCGGGGGGCAGGGGGCTGTCGGAGCCGGGGCGGAAGGCGGGGTTGTGGCGGGCGAGGTCGGCGGCCGTAGAGGGCTGGGTGCCGGTGGCGATGACGACGACGCCGGGTTGATCGCCGATGGCCTCAGCGGCGTTGGTGATGAGGTTCATGATGACCTGGCGGACTTGGGTGGCGTCGCCTTCGAGTGGGGGGAGGGCGCCGGCCAGTTCGTAGCGCAAATGGACCTTCTTGCTTACAGCGGCGGAGAGCAGGTGGCCGAGTTCGCGCACCAGTTCGTTGAGCTGGAGTTCTTGGATGCGAAAATGGCCGCGGCCGGAGTAGGCGAGCATTTGGCGGGCGAGGTCGGCGGCGCGTTGGGCGGCGGTGTTGATTTCGAACAGGGCCTGGTGGGCCGGTGCATAGGGGGAGAGGTCTAGGAGGGCGAGGCTAGCGTTGCCGATGATGGCGGTGAGGAGGTTGTTGAAGTCGTGGGCGATGCCGCCGGCGAGGACGCCGAGGCTTTCGAGTTTTTGGGCGTGTTGGACCTGGCGTTCGAGCTGGATGCGCTCGAGCTCGGCTCGACGGCGTTCGGTGACGTCGCGGAAGACGCTGAGGACCATTTCGGTTTGGCCCGGGAGGGTGAGGTAGGCGTTGCTGAGTTCGACCTGGAGCTGTTTGCCGTTCCCAAGGACGATGGTGCGCTCGAGGTGCGGCGGGATGTTCCGGGCGCGGAAGCGTTGACGATGTTTCTCGAGGATCTGGGCTTGTAACGCCTCCGGGTAAGGGGCCGACATGGGTTGGCCCTCGAGGGCCCCTCTCGGTTGGTCCATCAGGCGGCAGTAGGCCTCATTCACGCGCCGCACGATGCCGTGGGCGTCGGTCAAACGCATGCCGTCGAGGGAACTCTCCCAGACCAATCGCAACTGGGTTTCGGACTCGCGGAGGGCCTGTTCGGCGCGCCGACGTTCGGTGATGTCGCGGACGACGCCCAAGATGTAATCGCCGCCGGCCCACTGAATGATCTCGCCGGAGAGGAGGCCGGTGCGGATCTCCCCGGACTTCATCCGGAAATTGGCTTCGAGGTTGAGCACACGGCCGTGGTGGCGGAGTTGCGCCACGTAGCGCTCGCGATCGCCGGGATGCTCGTAGAGTCGCAGTTCGGCTGGAGTGCGGCCGATGATCTCGTCGTGGCGATAGCCGGTGACCTCGAGCACGCTCTGATTGGCCTCCACGAAGCGGCCGTCGGCCAGCGAAGTGAGAGTGATCAGGTCCGGGCTGTTGCGGAACAGGACGGCGTATTTATCCGGGATGGGATCGGGAGGCACGGGGCGCGTCTGGGGGGTCGGTGCGGGCGAGTTCATGAGCCACGCGGAAGGTGGGCCGAGCGCGCGCGGAGCCGTTGGGGGCGCCCGCCGTGAGAAGCCAAGGGCGGTACAGAACCGCGCGGGTCAAAGACACTTCTTGCCGTGAGCGCTGTGAAACCGTGCATGCAACGCAGACCATGAAGTGGCCGGGCCGGTTTGGCAACCCCGGCTTGCTCCAAGGCCGGCACGTGGCGGGCACTCGCACGCCAAACCCGTGCGTGCAACGGCCTCGCAGTTCCGTATGGTGCAGCCATGTATCCCCCGTCCCGTTATGGGATACCACTTCGCATCAAAGGCAGGGCGGCCTGTCCCTAGGCCGCCGGCGTCGCGGTGGGGACACCGCGCCCAACCGACTTTCGGGGTAACCAACTCCGCGAGGCGGGCCTGTCCGCGCCGTCGGGACAGGTTTCGTTTGCCACCACGCACTCTCCCAAGTGTTCGACCACCAGTGGTCCGCCCCCCTCGAGCTCGACTTGGGACCCTCCGCCGCTCGATCCGCCGCGGCACTGCAAAACAAGTCTGAATTCAGCGGCCTCCCTTTGCGGACATACCGTGATCTGTTCCAACACCCGCGCCCGCCACTCGACTTGCTCCGCCTGGTGAAGGAATTCGGCAAGGCCCAGCAGGCCCCTTCGGAGGCGGCCTTGCCGCGCGAGATTGCCCTGGCCCTCTACTACACCAGCATCCTCGTCGCACGCGTCCGACTCGGCGAACGGATCAGTTCCCTGAGTGACGCCGCCCTCCGCCAAGCGACGGATTGGCTCCTCGCCCAAGATTGGGTCGACGAAAGCACCCGGGAGCTATTCCGGCTCGGCCGGGCACACTTGACCTCCGGCCCAGTCACCGCTGCCAACGGAGACGGACCCTGATCCCCATCGGCTCTCGGCGGCCTCGACCGCCGCCCCTTCCCCGGCCAGGGGCACATCTCGGTTTTTTCCGGAGCGCGGACTTCAGTCCGCTTCGTTGTTGACCGGCCCATCGCTGAGGGCAAGGGTTCGGGCCCCTGAGGGCCCGGGGGCTAAGGCTTGGGGAGAAACCGAGATGGGCTCCCCAGTCAGAGCCTGCCCAGCACAAGCTTGCCTTGGCCGTCTCGAAGCGCTAGACCATTGGTCGCGTGAACCCGTTGCCGTCAGGAGGATCGGCCCCTGAACCGGAGCTGGAAGTCTCCGCTCTGGGGGCGCCAGGCCCCAACGAGCCCCAGGCCCAGATCCAGGACGCAGCGGTGTGGCGGGAGCAACTCGGTCAGCATCAGAGCAAGTACGAGCTCATCGCCCAGCTCGGCCAGGGCGGCATGGGCATCGTGTTTCGGGCGCGCGCGCTCGGAAGCGATCGCGAAGTGGCGATCAAGCTGCTTAAGCCCCACCTGGCAACGGACCAGCGTGCGCGAGCGTTCTTTCTCAAGGAAGGCAGGCACCTGCAGGCACTCGAGCATCCACATATCGTGCCCGCGATCGAGTGCGGCGAAGTGAACGGGGCCTGCTGGCTGGTCATGCCGTACCTGGGCGGGGGTAGCCTCAGTGCCTCGCTTGCAGCACGGAGACCCCTCGATCCGGCCACTGTGGTCAGCATTGCCAGACAGGTAGCCGAAGCCCTCGCGTTCGCTCACAGCCGCGGCATCATCCACCGTGACCTCAAGCCCAGCAACATCCTCATCGACAGCGCCGGCCAGCTGCGCCTGGCGGATTTCGGCCTGGCCCAGACCCTCTACAACGACGAGCTCGCCGACCCCCGCGCCTGCCACGTCGAGGGCACGCCCCAGTACCTCTCACCCACAGCCGCACGAGGCGAAGCCGAGGATACTCGCGGCGACATCTACGCCTTCGGCGCTCTCTTGTACCAGATGCTCACCGGCCGGCCGCCGTACACCGGGGCGTCGCGCCAGGAAGTTCTCGATCCGATCCGCGCCGGTCCGCCGGCCCCCATTCTTGAAATCGCCCCAGCCGCTTCCCCGCACCTGGCTGCGATCGCCCAAGGCGCCATGGCCCGCGACCTCCAGGAACGCTACGTCCACATCTCCTACGTGCTCGAGGACCTCGTTCGCGTCGCGCACAACCAACCGCCCCTGGGACCTCGCGGGCAACCGACCGCGGATGCTCGAAAGCGCAGGCACGCCCTCGCGTCGAACCTTGTCCGGCTCCCGTTGGCCCTGCTGATTGTGGCCTCGGCAACCGTGGCAGCCGTGTTCGCCCTCCGGCCCGCCAAATCCAGCGGGTTCAGACTCGTGCGCACGGTCGAGACGCCCGGTGTCTGGGATTGGTCCAAGGCGGTCATCGCCTACCGGGGCAACCAAAAAGATCCCTTCTTCTTCGCCGCCAGCGGCCAGGATCTGTTGCGTCTCTCACGCGAAGGCGAGCGCCTCCCGGGCTGGACCCTGCCGCGCCAGGAAGGCGAGTTGCTTCGACCGCATCTACCCGCCGATTACCTCGCCGGCGGCAGCGATCAAGTGTTGGCGAGTTGGCGCTACGGAACCAACCTCTTCATCGCCCTGCTCAACCAGAACATCTATCCCGTCACAACGTACCGCGCCGCGGGCGCAGCCGAGGAAACGGCCACCGGCCTCGAAGCGCGGAGCGACCTCCAGCCGCTCATGGTCGTGGATCTCGATCGGGACGGACGCCGCGAACTCCTGGCGCGCGTCACGACCGGCCACGAGCCCCACTACAGTCCCCGCGGCATCCTCTGCTTCGACTTCGCGTCGGGCGAACTCCGCTGGCAACACCTAACCGGCGGCGCGGTGACCGCCCTGGTCACCTTGAACCTGGACGGCGACGACCCCCTCGAGATCGTGTACGGCACCGACGCCATCAAGAACGGCAATGTCGCTCCGGACGGCACCGACGACTTCGCCTCCTACATTGGCGCGCTTGACAGCAACGGTTCGCCGCTCTGGATCCTCAAGCTCGGGGGCCCCTACACGCGCGTGTTTCCCGTGCTCGCCAGCCTGGGCACGAACCGCACGCCCGCGCTGCTGGCTTGGTTGACCGGCGCCTTCGACCACTGGCCACAACTCAACCAGCCCGAGATCGGGCCCGTGTTCCGGATCGACGCCCAGGGCGCCATCGCGGTGAAATACGAAGCCGGCTGTTACCTGACCGGTTGTCTGGCTGCCGACCTGGACGCTGACGGCCGCTCCGAGGTGTACGTGGCCGACCGCCACGGTACCCTCCGCGTGCTCGATCGGACTCACCGCTGGAGCCGGCCGCGACTCGAGGACGCTGCTCCTCGGCCGAGACCCGCCGATGGAACATGAACACGCTGGCGCGGCTGCTGCAAACCTCCGCCCTCTTGACGCTCGGGGCCTGCGTCCGAGGCGACGGCGCCCCGACCGAGGGGCTTGTCGCCTACTACCCATTCGATGGGGATGGCCAGGACGAGAGCGGCCGCGCCAACCACGGCTATCCGAATGAGGTCGTGCCGGTCGAGGATCGCTTCGGCGAACCGAACCGCGCCTTCGCGTTCAACGGCACGACCTCATTCGTCCGCATCGAAGACTCGCCCAGCTTCATCCTGGACCAAGGCCTGACCTTCTCGGCGTGGGTGTGGTCGGAACCGTCCGAGGAAATCCGGGGCGGCTATGTGCTCAAGAAAGGGCAGTACCTCGAGAGCGGTCAATTCTGGGCTGGGCTCGGCACTCTCCAGGACATTGTATTCACCGGCGGCGTGGGCGCTTGCACCTCGGACTGGTGCGACTCGGCCGGCGCAGACCTGGCCTTGCCGGCGCAGGCGTGGTTTCAGTTTGCCGGCACCTGCGACGACCAGACGCTCACCTTCTACGTGAACGGCCAGCCGTGCTCCTCGACTGCTTCACCGGGGATCCTCAAGCAAACAACCACTCCCCTCTACCTCGGCTGCGATTTCGGCAGTCCGGGCGGCTACCTTCTGGGGCGCCTCGACGACGTCCGCGTCTACAACCGCGCGCTGTCAGCCGAGGAAATCGCCCAATTGTACCAGGCCGAGAAGGTGCATCCTCGGTTGAGCATTACGAGGACCGCCCACCCCGACGCCCGGCCGACAATCCACCTCGAACTGCTCGCGGAACTCGGTGTCTCCTACACCTTGGAGTCGTCCCCCGACCTCCGCGAGTGGAGCACCAGCGAGCCGCCCTTCCTCGCCGACAGGCCCAAGTCGACTCGCGACCTCATGGCCAGCGAAAGTCACCGCTTCTGGCGATTGAGGGTGGCGCCCTAACCGCCCCGGTGCCCACAAGTTTCCCGTGCCCTGACCCAGCGGCCACTAGCGGCCTGCAGGCGGGTGATGATCGAGTGGTTCCGGTTCTCGCGGATGTAGTGGGGGATCTTCTCCGCCTCGGCGGCGTGGGCGAAAAACTCCTTCAACCGCCGCACCACCTTCTCGATGTCGGCGTGAAATGTCTCCTCGGAGCAGTAGTTGTCGATCAGGTATTCGTCATTGTAGCGCGGAAAGGCGTCCACGCCGGTATTGATGGTCAGGGCCAAGGCAGGTCACTGCGTCTCATCGGGGACGGCTTTGCTGGCGCCTTGCCCGTGCCGACGAGGCTGTGCTAGGTTCTGGCCATGAGCAACGTAGCCGAAATCGAAGCCGCGATTGAAAGACTGCCCGGCCCACAGGTGGATCAACTGGCGCGCTGGCTTGAGGCTTTCCGGCAGCGTCGTGCCACGCCTCCGCCCGTTGAAAGCTGGCTGCAGCACGCTCGCGGCGCAGCCCTTCCCGGAGTGAAGACCCAGGACCTGATGAAACTCACGCGCGGTGAGGAATGATCCTTCTGGACACGAACGTCCTGCTGGACATTGCCACGGCCGATCCGGTCTGGCTGGCATGGTCGGAAAGGGAATTCCGCGCTGCTGCGGCACGAGGGACAATCCCCATCAACCCGATCATCTATGCTGAACTCGCACCCGCTTTCGCCACCGTTGCCGACCTCGATCGCTGGCTCGATCCCGCTGTGTTTCAGCGGTTGCCCTTACCCTACGCCGCTGGTTGGATTGCAGCACAGGCTTTCTTGAAATACCGGAGCAGCGGTGGAACAAAAACCACGCCGTTGCCGGACTTTTACATCGGCGCGCACGCTGAAGTCGAAGGCCACACGCTCGTCACGCGCGACGCTGCCCGATATCGGACCTACTTTCCAAACCTCCCCCTTATTGTCCCGTGAATTCGGATCGCCGCCGGACCGCGAGGTGATGGCGGCCGTGCAGTTAAAAGGCTCGGCGGAACGCCTGTGTTCACCCGCTGAGCTGGACGGTTCCCGCCAACGTTGAGCCTGGGACGCGCCGGGCAATCCCTGGAGTTTGCGATTCAGGTTGAGTCCAAGTCGTCTCCCGATAACCTCCCACTGCTGCAACCCGACCAAGGGAACGAGCCTGGAATCCTCCAACTCGCCCGCCGCCCATTACGTTGTCGCCGAGCGCCGGGGCGCCGAGCTCGACTGGGCGATTCGGTCGGCCGATTTCACCGGCGACGGCCGGCCCGGGCTCATCTCGCTGGCCGACAAGGCGCTCGTGCTCGAGCGGCCCCACCGCTGGAGCCGCCCGGAACTCAAGGACATTCCTCCTCGGCCGAGACCCGCCGACGGAACATGAAGACCCCTGCGCGGCTGCTGCGAACCTCCGCCCTCCTGACGCTCGGGGCTTGGGTCCGAGGCGACGGCCCCCCGACCGAGGGCTCATCCACAAGCACACCACCACTCCCCTCTACCTCGGATCGGCACCCTAGCCCCCCGCGCGCAGTCCGACACCCGACTCCCTCAGAACGACTGTCATTCTGGTGCTACTGGCCGGCCGCGGTGAGGGGCTGCCTGGCGAAGCCGGCGAGGGTCCCGACGATGGCCTGCTTGGCGGCGAGTGCGTTCATAGCGCTTCGGGGAAGGCGATACGTTGGGTTCCGGGCACGGCATCGAAGTGTGGGTCATTGCTCAGAACGGGCAGCCCGTGCTGGCGCGCCAGGGCGGCAATCCAGGTGGCGTTGGCCGGAATCGGGGTGTCATTGGCGACCCTCTGGCTCAATGCGCTCAAACTCCTGATCCATCGCTTGCTGAATGCGGCGCGTTTCGGCCCGGTCGGCGGCTGTCTTGCCAAAAGCGCCGGCCAACTTCATCCACGCGGCCATCGCGTCCGGGCCACGGCCGGTGCGCAGCTTCTCCTCGATCGCGTTGGTGAACAATTGTTCACCACTGACGCCCTGCGACTCCGCGAGGCACTTGGCCTGCTCGAACGTTGAATTGGGAAGGTCGATGGTCGTTCTCATTTCTCCAGGAATATCGGCGGACACTGCCGGACTCAACGAGGCCTATGAGTTCGCCGCCTTGTTGATCCAGCGGCAGGTAGCCCAACAGCGGGGGCGTGCCGGTGGGGACATCCATCACGTTCAAGTCGGCCTCGCGATCCATGACCTGAAGGCGTACCGGCTCATAGACGCCCCGTTTGACCAACCCGTTGGCGGTGACGACATCGCGTTCGTGCAGCTTGCGGAGACCCAAGGTCTCGATTTCTTTCGGGGGCAGACAGATCATGGCGGCCGCGGTGTCCACCAGGAATGCCACCTCCAGCGAGCGCACGCGGGAGCGCGGGAGTTTGCCCGCCCGCACTGCGGCCATTTGGGCGCTGTTACTCAGGCGCGCCTTTTGGATGATCTTGCCCACGTCGTTCTTCGCTTTCATGGCGGAATCTCCCCGCCTGACGGGCCTCTGTCAACGTTCCCCGCCGTTCATGAACGGGTTCTGAAACTCCACCAGGCTGCCGGCAAGGACGATCTTCAGGCCGCAGAAAAGCGGCGTCAGAGTGCCCTGCCTGGCTCGGGATTGCTCGCTCCGCTTCGGATCGCTCCGGCGCCTTCCATTTGCGTTGATTGGCGTTCACTGACGGTTGACCTGAACCGTTACGGCAGGATGAAATCCAGTGCCCTGAAACCGGCCTCTAAGAACGGGTGGCCCTGCGGGGCCGCGCGTTGGGTTTCCTGTCATCGAAGGGCACGTGGGGGTGTGCCACGGCAAGCATCGGCTGAGCATTGTTCGGACCGCTCGCCCGGGCCCAACAGCGGAGACTCCCCAGGAGCTCTTCCTGGGAATCGGTGCGTAATACCAGTTGGAGTCCTCAACCGATCTCCAAACCTGGCCCGCCTTCGAACCCGCCTTCACCGCCAAGACCGCCAAGTCCAACCGGAGCGTCGACGCCGATTCGACCCGGCGTTTCTGGTGGCTAAATGTCGTGCGCTAGACGCTTCCGCGGCTGCGCCGTGCACAACGTTCAACTCGAGCCCGAAGTGGCGGAGCACCCTAGCAGCCCAAGATTTAGCAGCGTCTTGCCAACTTGCCCGCAACGACCGCCGTCGAAACGCATATACCACCATAGAGAGCATGCAGATTCTGACTGGAGCCAGCGGTGCAAGACGAAGCGGGAGTCAACCGTCCGGCGGACCGCCGACTCCACACCTTGGCCAGGCAAGACAGGTGTCGCGTCAGAAGACGAAGGGTAGTGCCTGCTGCAGGGGGCAGAAGGAATTGCCACATTCCCAACACCTTGCGACTGCGATTACCCGGATCCCCCTGCGCCTCGCCGTCCCCTCCCCCTCACTCGGATCCAGGGCACAAACCGGTCAGGCCCGCTGTGAAAGCGCCGCGTCTTCTGCTAACAGCGTCCTGGTTCCGCTATTGGGCGTTCGCGCGCTCAGACATGACATGTTCGTGCGGATGACTGGGCAACGCTCCAATTCGCGGAGCCCCACGCCCAAATCGGGCTACTCCCCCCGGCGCGAAGATCAGCTCCGCCTCTGGCACGACCGTTGCAGGACCAACCTCGACCCGCTGACCGCCACTGTTGGCCTGCAGCCCAAGCCCACAACCAGAGTCACAATCGACGGCGTGGAGCTGCACGCGAGGGACAGAAAGGCGACTGCGGCGCATGCCCCTGCCCAGCAGGCCACCAGCGCACCAGCAGCCTGGTGCGCCGGCCTAAGCCCGATCCCACCCACACCCAAGCCCTGGGCGCCCTACTCGGCATCTTTCAGCCCGCAGAACACCGCCGATCCGACCACGTGAAAACCGAGGTTAACAGACAAGGCCATGCCGCACGGGGTGGTAGAGCTGGCTCTCAAGAACTCGAAAACCGACGGCGCGAACCCCTACAGCCAGCGGACGTGCGAGGCCGACTTCAGCCTCCTGGCGCCCGAAATCGAATATGGATCGGCGGCAGCAACCCCACCAACAAGCTCTCCGCGTTCGCGATCAGCCACGCGGCGCTCAGCCCCGGTGGCACCAATATCACCCTCCACTGGCCCGCCCTGCCTGGCCGGTTATACGACGTGCAATGGTCTGCCTCCGCCGCAGGCCCATTCCTGCCGCTGGGCAGGAGTCTGCCGCATACCCAAAGCAGTTACTCAGACACAACCGCACCCCACAGCGGGTTCTACCGCGTGAGTGCAAAGATGCAGTAACCTTATGAAGACACCGCCCCTATCGCTACTGCTGGTTGGCCTGTTGTCCGCTTTCACATTGGCCGCCCATGCCACAACCTATTACTCTGCCTACGGACAGGACCGCGTCAACAATATCACGGCCGATGTAGGGATTCATTCGTTCCAAGTTAACGGCATTGCGGCGAACAAGAATACCGAGTGGTATGTGGATGGCGTTTACACCGGCTCCGCTGAGAATGATTGGTCAGGTAATCCACCATGGCCACTTAATCCGACCGATCCTCAGTACACGAGGTACATCGCGGGAAGCGTCAAGATTGAAGCGCTGATCTATGATCGCTTTTGGACCCGTGAGCAAAAGCACACCTGGAACGTGGCCTTGCGCAAGCCGGACCTTCGCGTGACATCACTGAAAATGGGTGGCAGCACAGCTGCCGACCAGACGTTTGTTTCGGGGCAAGACATCCGCTTGGATTTCCAAGGGTACAACGGCGGAAACGCTGCCTCGAAGCGCAATGTGCAGATGAAGTGGTATTACGGCACCTCTGCCTATTCAAAGGCCAATGACATTTATGTGGGCTATCTGGGAGAGAACAATGGGCTTTCCGTCAACGAATACGAGTGGGAGGCTGACGCGTCTTGGACCGTTCCAACGGTTTCCTCTCGCACTACATTCTGGCTGACCGCCGTAATCGACAGCGACGGAAATAACCCCGAAGGCGATGAAACCAACAACGAAGCCACCATGCGCTTCTATGTTGACCCGCCACCCAAACCGGATTTGATTGTGACGGCGGTCTGGACGGAGCCGGCGTCGCCGCTCGAGGGACAGACCTACGTGATGAAGGCGACCGTGCGGAATCAGGGGAACAGGATCGCCAGCGCGGGGCTGCTCAACAACATTGACGTGGGGCTGTATGTGGGGAACACGCAGATTGCCGAGCCGACGTTTGATGATCTGGGACCGGGATTAGAGGTGACGGTGAGCAGCGGGAACAAGACCGCGCCGGCGGCGGGCAGCTACACGATCAAGGCGGTGGCGGACCTGCACACGGACGTGGCCGAATCCAAAGAGGAAAACAACGACAAGTCGGTTTACCCCTGGACGGTCCAGGTGTATGCGCCGGATTTGATTGTGACGGCGGTCTGGGCGGAGCCGGCGTCGCCGCTCGAGGGACAGACCTACGTGATGAAGGCGACCGTGCGGAATCAGGGGAACAGGATCGCCAGCGCGGGGCTGCTCAACAACATTGACGTGGGGCTGTATGTGGGGAACAC
>Ga0194113_10006972_pt1 | contig 14197 bp, 12 predicted proteins | sample TA2MahC200mmetaG_FD_146193 | JGI IMG/M metagenome (GOLD analysis project Ga0194113, IMG submission 146193) | Freshwater microbial communities from Lake Tanganyika, Tanzania - TA2015017 Mahale Deep Cast 200m | ecosystem: Environmental > Aquatic > Freshwater > Lake | place: Tanzania: Lake...
GCAGTTGCGCGCCGGACCTGGCTCGAATCGCAGGCGGAGTTGGGACTGCGATTGCAGAGCCTCGGTCTCGGGCTGGACGACTTCGTCTGGACCGTACGCGACACCTCGATTGTCGACGGCGGGGATCTCCGGCGCGCGGTCATAGCCGTTGGCCGGGGCACGCTTGCCTGCATTGAAAGGGACGTGGTGGAGCCGGATACGCTGCCTGGCTCCCAGAGGCGGGTATACGGCTCCGCGACCCAACCGTTGTTCTGGCAGGAAGAAACGCCTGCCCGCCCGCCCGCGCAGCCTCCCGGCTTTAACGTCAGCTTCCGCTGACCGCCGGAGAGGACTACCCACAGACCACGCAGATGGCACAGATTCCTGTCGGCCATCCGGGCACTCGCTCTCTGGATCCCTGCTCGCTCGCACTGGGACACTGGACCACTTGACCACCTTCCCGTTCTATTCTACAATCGGCCAACCGAAGGGAGACCGAATGACTTGTGAGAAGTGCGGCAAAGAGCTTCCGGAAGGCACGACAACCTGCCCGGGTTGCGCCGTGAACCCGGCACCACAGCCCGTGACGGCACCGGTCGTGGCCGACGACAGCAAAGACTGGCTTACTGCCCTGCTGCTGTCGATATTCCTCGGACAGCTCGGCGTGGACCGGTTCTACATGGGGTACATCGGCCTGGGCGTCCTGAAGTTGCTGACCGGCGGCGGGTGCGGCATCTGGTGGCTGGTGGACGTCATTCTGATAGCCACGGATGGTTTGAAGGACGCGAAGGGGAAGAAGCTACACAGGAAGTAGTGTCCGGGAGCAGACGAAGTCAGGAATCAGAGGTCCGAGTGCAGAAGGCAGAACTGCGGTTTTCCAGACCGGGAATCTTCTGGCAGGCGGTCTTGCTGCTGTCGGCGGTCATCGCCCTGGTCACAGTGCCGCCAGCGTTGGTAGAGCGGCTGCCGTCGGTTTGCCTGAACCGGCACATCTTCGGATTCTGTCCTGCCTGCGGCAGCCTGCGGGCACTGGTCCATTTGTTCCACGGCGCGCTGGGGCCGGCGCTCAGGCACAACCCGAACTGCCTGCTCACCGGGCCGGTCCTTCTCGCCCTCCTGTTCGCTCGCCTCCGGCGCGCAGCGTTGCCAGGCCGCTAACGGTCGACGGAGACGCGAAGACCGCAGCCGGGAGCTGGCCCATGGCGTCTACTTCGTCCGGCTGAATGCCGGCGACTATCGGGCTACCGAGAAGGTGGTCTTGCAGAAGTAGACGGCAGACAGGGCAGAAGAAGAAACGGCCGGCGGGCACGAGCCCGCCGGCCTCTTCCTTCCCAACCGAGCCGGTTACGGCGCTACCGGCGCGACGACGTTGAAGACGTCGGTGCGGATGGCCTGCAGCACCGCCTCGGTCAGGCCGCGAGCCTTCCACTTAGCGACCAGGATGGCCGCTTCCTTCGCCAGCGACTCGCCCGAGATGTCCTTGCGCGAAAGCGCCCACATCTCCCGGCCGAAGCAGAGATAGAACGGATAGGTGATTACGGACACACCCGCTCCATCGCAGACCTGCTTCACCTGCAGCTCCATCGCCGCGATCATCGGGTAGATTGCCGACACGCTCTGCAGCATGGCCGGCCGCTTGACGTCGAGGGTCGCCTTGATGCGAGTCGTATCGTACTTCGCATCCCAGTTGGCGATCCGTTTGCTTGGGTCTATCATGAGACCCTCCTTTCCAACCTCGGACCTTTCTGATTCGTGAGGCCTGAACTCATTCAAGCCCCTTCGCTATGTTATACGAGAAGGGGCGTCAAGTTTACAGTTGAAAGAAAACCCCGGCCGCGTGGCCGGGGCGCGACAGTATTCTCGTCCTCTAGCGCTGCTTCAGTAGCGGCTTCAAATCCTCAAACATCAAGTATCCTTCCAAGACGGGACGAAGCCTGCGCGCCATCCGCGGGTGACGGGCCAGGAAGGCGTCTAGGTCAAGGGCATTTCCTGCTTGATGCGCGTCGCAGAACTCGTTCATTGCGGCGAGTTCCTTCCTGGTGGGTCTCCGCGCCACCGGTCGGGTGGTCACACCCATGGTACTCCTCCCACAGTTCGTGGTTCTTTCGCAGAGAGAGCTTGGCCCGACGCACGGCCTCGTCCAGTTGGCGCACGGTGACATTCAAGGTCTTGGCCGCATCTTTGCGCTCGTAGCCAAACACATATCGGACCTCCATGGCGCGACTCTGAAGTGTGGGCAGTTGACCGAATGCCTTCTGAAACACATCCGCAAGCCGCTTCAATCGGTAGGTTTCTACGGGCTCTCTGTTCTTGGGTCCTGCGAGCAGATCCTCCAAGTCGTCCGTGTTCGCGGTCGCGCTGCGGTACTCGGCTGACTTTAGATGATCGACATGAAGATGATGGGCTATCCCACACAGCCATGCAAGCAGAGGTCTGGCTTCGTCGTACTGGTCCGCGTGTGCCACAGCTTGCTCCATGGCCTCGTCCGCCTGATCTTGGGCCTTGACTAGGTCCAGTCTGAACTTGCGGCATAGATATGATACGACCCTTCTTCGTAGAGAGTCGTACTCACGACTCAGTTCCTCCAGCACCCTTTCACGGATGCCGAGTTCTCTTGGCGTTGCTGCCATAGAACGCACCTCCTCATGTAGAGGGCAGGCCATGCGTTCCTTCGGGCTGCGCGTACCTTGTAGGTACGAGTTTGCAGCTAAGCCGTTACCTGCGGGGGCCTGCCGTCCGACAGGCTTCGGCTATCCATCCCTGCATTCCATTTCTGGGGTCAGCAGGGCTCGGCCCGAGGCCGACCATAGGCGGCCCCGACGCCATCCTTTCTTTGTCACCGCATCTCTGCGGACGACTGACTTCGAGAGGGTAAAGGAATGTTCACGTCACAAAGCTGCTGCACACACCTCTCTCGAGGTCACCATAGTATACGACAAAGTCGACCCGATTCACAGGGAAATCTTGAGCCTCCTTCGGATCCGTCGGCACCTCATCGCGCCAAGTCACGAGGCTATGGTCCCTTGCACCCACGTCGGCCTCGAGATAGGTCTGGCCGAAGTGGAATCACCAGCGCCGCCCCACAGCACAATAGTCCGTTCCTGCGTTTTGGGGGCATAGCTGCGTTTCCAGGAGGCTAACCCACGTACTTGTGGCGAGATCCGAGCGACTGCTATTCCTGACTTCTGGGACCCAGGCAGCGCCGCACCTTGACCCTCGGGCCTTTTGTGCTATAACTCTCGGCATGTTTGGCCGGGTCTTTCCTCCATTCAGTAGGTTGGGGCAATTCTGATGCCTCGCATCTTCGACAACATCGAGCAGCCGCTTGTAACCGCCCTGTGCGACACTCTGGCCGTCTCCGAACGCGCTGACTTCTGCGTCGGCTACTTCAACCTTCGGGGATGGAAGCAGATTGATCGCTGCATTGAGCGATGGTCCGGTGGCGAGGGTCATTGCTGTCGCCTTCTCGTGGGCATGCCCCAACACGAGAACGAGGAGTTGCGTGCTGCGCTGAGCCTTGTGGGCCGCAACGGGCTGCTCGACAATCGGACCGCGCAGCGCCTGCGCAAGGTTCTTGCCCAGGAGTTCCGTGACCAGCTAGCCGTCGGTGCGCCCACCAACGCAGATGAGGCGGGGCTACGCCGTCTGGCAGGTCAGATTCGGGCCAAGAAGGTCGTGGTCAAGCTGTTCCTCGCCAATCCGCTTCACGCCAAGCTGTACTTATTGTTCCGACCTGACCCCGTGAACCCGCGCGTCGGTTTCCTTGGTAGCAGCAACCTGACAATGGCCGGGCTGTCGAAGCAGGGCGAACTGAATGTAGACGTCATGGAGCATGACGCCACGGCCAAACTCGCCCAGTGGTTCAGTGACCGCTGGAACGACCATTGGTGCATCGACATATCCAGCGAACTTCTCGAGATCATCGAGCTGAGCTGGGCGCGCGAGGATTCGATACCACCGTACAACATCTACCTGAAGATGGCGTACCATCTCTCAGAAGAGGCGCGCGTCGGACTTCGCGACTTCCGGCTGCCGAAGATATTCGGTGACAAGCTCTTTGCCTTCCAGGTTGCCGCCGTGAAGATCGCGGCCCATCACCTGAACAAGCGCCGCGGCGTGGTAATCGCAGACGTGGTCGGACTTGGCAAGACCCTGATGGCGTCGGCTGTCGCGCGCATCTTCCAAGAGGACCCATACAACCTCGAAACGCTCATCATCTGCCCCAAGAACCTGGAACGAATGTGGGAAAGCTACCGCGAGGATTACGGCCTCATCGGCAAGGTTCTGCCGCTCAGCGTTGCCATCAAGAAGTTGCCCGACACCAAACGCTATCGGCTGGTCGTCATCGACGAGAGCCACAACCTACGCAGCGGTGAAGGCAAGACCTTCGGGGCGGTTCGCGACTACATCGAGCGCAACGACAGCCGGGTCGTGCTCCTGACCGCCACGCCTTACAACAAATCCTTTGACGACCTATACAGCCAGCTTCGGCTCTTCGTCGCGCCCGAGAAGGACATCGGCATCCGTCCGGAGGAGTACATTCGTCAGATCGGGGAGCCCGAGTTCGCTCACCGGCACCAGTGCCCGCCGCGGTCGCTTGAGGCGTTCTCGTACAGCCACGAGGCCGACGACTGGCGTGAACTGATGCGCCTCTACATGGTCAGGCGCACGCGCAGTTTCATCAAGGACAACTACGCGCAGACTGACTCAGAGACTGGCCGCAAGTATCTATCCCTCGAAGACGGATCGAAGGCCCCGTTTCCGACGCGCGTGCCAAAGACGCTCAAGTTCCCGGTCACCGACAAGAACTCAGGCGACCAGTATGCACGGATGTTCTCCGACGACGTCGTAGACACCATCAACCATTTGTTCCTGCCCCGCTACGGCCTTGGTAACTACCTGAAGCCCGACCCGCACAAGCCGCCGACCCCGGCCGAAGCGAAGGTCATAGACGATTTGAGTCGGGCCGGCAAGCGGCTCATGGGCTTCTGCCGGACCGGAATGTTCAAGCGGCTGGAATCGAGTGGCGCGTCATTTGAGCTTTCGGTCCGGCGCCACATTCTGCGTAACTACGTCTACCTGCACGCCATCGCCAATGGGCTCGACCTGCCCATCGGCACGCAGGATTCAGACCTGCTCGATACCAGAAAGAACGACGCAGATGGGGAAGTTCTGGAAATCGATGAGAACGATAATGGGCGGTCACCAGACAGCGCTGGCGACGAGGCCGCGACGCTCACAAGCGAAGCTGACTATCGGAAGCAAGCGGCTTCTGTGTACGGCGAATACCAGATTCGCGGCGGCAGGCGGTTCCGCTGGCTTCGTCCTTCCCTCTTCGGCAAGACGCTCGCGGAGGACGTGAAGGCGGATGCCGACGCACTCATGGGCGTGCTGAAGCGTTGCGGCAAATGGGACCCGACCCACGACGCCAAACTGGCCCGTCTGGAGCAACTACTAAAGAAAGACCATCCTACGGAGAAGGTTCTCGTTTTCTCGCAGTTCGCCGACACGGTGGATTACGTCACCCGGGAACTCTCTGCGCGCGGAATCAAGGCACTCGCAGGGGCTACAGGCCAATCCGACGACCCGACTGCGTTGGCATGGCGCTTCAGTCCGGTGAGCAACGATAGACGAGACAACGTCGCGCCCTCCGACGAACTCCGCGTCCTCATCGCTACCGACGTTCTGTCCGAGGGCCAGAACCTTCAGGACTGCCATGTCGTTGTGAACTTCGACCTCCCATGGGCCATCATCAGACTGGTCCAGCGGGCGGGCCGCGTTGACCGCATCGGCCAGCACGCAGAGACGATCCCCTGTTGTTCCTTCCTTCCTGCCGACGGCGTTGAGAAGATCCTCCGGCTGCGGGCCAGGGTCCGCCAGCGTCTGGACGAGAACCGCGAGGTCGTAGGCACTGATGAAGCATTCTTCGATGACGACAAGGATGACCAGTCGGTTCGCGACCTGTTTACCGAGAAGGCTGGCATCTACGACGACGAAAAGGACTCGGAAGTGGACTTGGCATCACAGGCGTTTCAGATCTGGCAGAACGCAATCAAGCAGGACCCCAAGCTTGAGAAGCTGGTGACAGAACTGCCGCCGGTTGTCTTCTCCGCCAAGGCCCATGACAAGTCGCAGGGCGGCCCAGCCGGGGTTCTGGTCTACATGAAGACCGAGGATGACTATGACGCGCTGGCCTGGATGAACCAGACCGGCGACAGCGCGTCCGAGTCCCAGCATGTCATCCTCAAGGCCGCGCAGTGTCCGCCTCAAGAGCCGGCCCTTCTTCGCGCCGAGAACCACCACGAACTGGTGCGCAAGGGCGTGGAGTTGCTGATGAAGGAAGAGCGCACCGCCGGCGGTCAACTCGGTAAGCCTTCAAGTGCTCGTCACCGTACCTATGACCGTCTGACCCGCTACGCGGCAGGAGTGAAGGGCACGCTGCTCCACACCGAAGCGCTGGCCCGGACGATCGACGCGATAATGCACTACCCATTGAGACAAGCTGCCATCGACGCGCTCAATCGACTGCTGCGCATCGACGCGCCGGACGAGGACATGGCGAAGCTCGCGGTGTCGCTCTGGGAACAGGACAAGCTCTGCCTGGTTCCTCAAGACGGCGAACCGGTTGAGCCGCGCATCATCTGCTCGCTCGGTCTAAGACCAAAGGCATAGGCAGTGAAGCTGGACAGAGCGCGGGCACGGTCTTACTTAAGGTCCTTTGACTTCCCCGGGCTCTTCACGCAGTGTCTCGGCTGGGACCAGGTCAGTGCGCCCATTTCCGTTCAGGTGGATGGACAGGACTATCAGCTCGACATGGTGGCGGACAAGCGCGGTGTCAAAGCGCTCGTGTGCGAAATCCCAGAAGGCTGCGCGTTCCCTGATTACGCCGCGCGGTGCAGAATAGATGGCCGCGTCACCCGCTATGCGCGCGAACACGTCATTATCTACGCGGACTCCGCCAAAACGCTCCAGGTCTGGCAGTGGGTCAGGCGTTCGGCGGGAATGCCGGTGGTGAGACGTGAACAACATCTTCACACCGGCCAGACTGGCGAAGCTCTGCTGCAGCGCCTGGAGGCGGTGGTCTTCACGCTTGAAGAAGAGGAATGGCTTACGACCCTGGACGTATTGGGGCGATTCGCGGCTTCCGGGGCATACGCCGGCAAGGTCACAAAGAGGTTCTACGACCAGTTCAAGGACGAGCACGCCAGGTTCCTGAAGTTCCTCAAGGGCATTCCGGATGAACACTGCCAACGCTGGTATGCGTCCGTGATGCTAGACCGGCTGATGTTCATCTACTTCATCCAGAAGAAGGGCTTCTTGGGAGACGGTGACACTGGCTACCTGAAGGCCAGGCTGGCCGAGAGCAAACAGCGAGAGAAGGACACGTTCTATCGCGAGTTCCTCTGCCCTCTGTTCTTTGACGGTCTCGCACGGAAGGACGACGACCCTAAGAAGCAGAGCCGGGCCGCGCTTCTCAGGCGGGTTCCATACCTGAACGGCGGGATATTCCTTGAACACAAGATAGAACGCGAGTGTGGCGACATCCGTATCGCGGACGCGGCGTTTGATGCCGTCTTCAGATTCTTTGAGGAATGGGACTGGACACTCGACGACCGGAAAGCTATTGAATCTGACCACGAAATCAACCCCGCCGTACTCGGCTACATCTTCGAGAAGTACATCAACGCCATCCAGCCTGGCGAACAGAAAGCCAAGGGCGCGTACTACACACAAGACGATATCACGGAGTATATCGGCCGGAACACCATAGCCCCACGTCTGCTCGACATTGCCCGGGGAAAGTGCCGAAGTAAGGCCGAGTTCGACAGAATCTGGGCTCTGCTCGCAGGAGATCCGATCAGCTACATCTTCGAGCCCGTGCGCCGGGGCGTGTTTGACGAGGGTGGTAATGTCATTCCCCAATCACGACTTCCCGATTTCGTCCAAGATGGCATGCTCGACCCCAAGACACGGATGGACGACAAGCGCTATAACCTCGGAGACGCTAAGTTCCTCAGCGACGCACGAGAGGACTTCCCGCCAGATTGTCCGCCTCAGGTGATAGCTGCTGGTAGACTCACTCTGCCGACCGAGACCTGGCGCGAATACGTAGCCCGAAGGCAACGGTGCCTGGAGCTGCGTGACAAGCTGGCCAAGAACGGAGTCCGCGAGGCCAATGACCTGATTTCCTACAATCTGGACATCCGTCAGTTCCTGCAGGACGTAATCGAGCGCTGCGAAGACCCGGAGCTCCTGGGCGCCTTCTGGCAAGCACTCAGCGACATCACCATCCTCGACCCGACCTGCGGCTCCGGCGCTTTCCTGTTTGCGGCGCTCAACATCCTGTACCCGCTGTATCTTGCCTGCTTGACGCGAATGCAGGCGTTCGTCTCGGACCTTGAATGCTGCCAGGAGAAGCGCAGCCCGAAGAAGTATGAGCATTTCAAGCAGGTTCTTGCCCAAGTCCACAAACACCCGAACGAGAGCTACTTCATCCTCAAGTCCATCGTGGTCAGGAACCTCTTCGGCGTGGACATCATGGATGAGGCAGTCGAGATCTGCAAGCTTCGGCTGTTCCTCAAGCTCATTGCACAGGTCGAGCGCGTCGAAGATATGGAACCATTGCCTGACATAGATTTCAACATCCGATGTGGTAACTCGCTGGTTGGGTACGCGGCCGAAGCACGGGTACGGGCCGCGTTCGTGCCGCAAGAAGCCAAGCGGCAGGCTCGGATAGCCTATGGCGAAGACCAGGACGCTCTTGCTAGCATCCGACTTCGGCTTGAAGACTGGCAGCAGGAGGTCGATGTTTTCCGACAGCGCCAGCTTGACGTCGACAAGTTCCAGAAGGTGCCGCAGGGGGACAAGGAGAAGGTTGCCGCGAAGCGTGACGCACTCAACGCGGAGTTGAACGTGCACCTCGCCCGCCAATACGGCGTCAAGCGACTCCCGCCTTCAGCATCATCACCCATAGCTCCTGACTCAGAATTCGGTTCGTGGCTTCTTTCTCGCAAACCCTTTCACTGGTTCGTTGAGTTCTTCGGTATCATGAAGTCCGGCGGCTTCGCAGTCATCATCGGCAACCCGCCGTATGTTGAAATCGTGGACGTTACTGCGTATAGGATGGAGGACTATGCCACGAAGGATTGCGGTGACCTCTATGCCCTGTTGCTGGAGCGGGCCTCGGATCTGGTGGCGAGGGGCGGTCGAGTAGGCATGATCGTTCCGATGAGTTGCTTCTCTGTGGATGGTTTCAAGCCTGTCCAGGCTTTGTACTACGAGAGATGTGCGCAATTGCATGTCAGCCATTGGTCCGGCGATGCTCATCCAGCCAGGCTCTTTGAGGGCGTAGACAAGAGGCTGGAGATCATATTGGCTCTTGTTGGGCGAACTGGCCCTACTTGTCGGGTGTACACATCCAAGTACTCCAAATGGTACACAGAGGAGAGGCAGGCTCTCTTCCAGCTGCGTCCCGCATATGCGGGGCTGGAGGCGAGGAAACGTATATCGTTCTTCGACGGTGCGCTGCCGAAGTTTCACACCACGTTGGAGACTTCCATCCAAGACCGCTTGAAGTCCACAAGGTTAGCCGTTGGACAACTAGCCGTTTCCAGTGGGCGGCACCATATCTATTACACGCGCAAGGTATCTTTCTTCTTTCAGTTCCTGGACTTCGTACCCGAGGTTCGTGACGGACGTGGCAGGAGACGGGACCCGTCCGAGCTGAAGACAATGTTCTTTCCGAGTGCTGATGTACGTGACCTGTGTCTGGGGTGCCTCAGTTCCTCGACATTCTACTGGTACAACATTGCGAATTCTGACTGCAGAAACCTCAACAAACGCGAAGTCTCCGCCTTCCCTGTACCTACGGTCTCCAGCAAGCAGCTTGCCGTTTCCCTGTCGCAGATCCTACGCAGGCTAATGAAAGACTATCAGTGTAACTCGACTCGTCGCACGGTCGACTACAAGGGCGTTGGGAATGTTACAGTGCAGTACTTCGACTTCCGACCATCGAAACCTATCATCGACGAGATTGACAAGATGCTGGCACCATACTACGGATTTAGGGACGAGGAATTGGACTTCATAATCAACTACGACATCAAGTACCGCATGGGCCGCAGTGCCGGAGAGGAGGAGTAGATGAACACTAGAGCGTACGGCGGCAAGGCCAGTGAGCTGATAGTGGCGGGCGAGCTTGTCCGGCGGGGCCTTGACGTCTACATGCCCACCATCGACATCAAAGGCGTTGACCTCATCGTCAGAACTGGCGGAGAGGGACGCGGCAAGTTCTACGAGGTGCAGGTCAAGAGCGTGGGCAGTTACACAAGAGTAGTTGGCCTGCAAAAGACGCGCGTCAGGCGCAAGGGGAAGAACTACTTTTTGGTCCTTCATTACCGCCTTGAGAACAGGGACGACGAGTTCTACTACCTCTCGAAACAGCAACTCCTGAGGCTGCTCCCACCCAAATCGCAGTTCGGTGACCTCGTATTCAACAGACCGGAACGAGCGAAATTCCAGAGGCAGGACCTTACAGCGCTCGCTAGGCTGCTGCGAGCGGGCAACATATGACCGCGGCGCAGTTGTGACGTTGTCAATCGCTTGGGCCGCGTAGTGGGCGCAGTGTAGGCGATGAGCGAAGGCTCGAGAGACAACGAGCTGCTGCGGGTTCGGCACTCGGTCTCGCCAGCCGACGCCGAGCTAGGCGTACGAGAGAACCGCGTAGATTGCATCGGCGCAACGAGGGTGTTGATGGAAGCAAGACTCGGGCTCTTCTGTTCCATCAAGTGCCCTGGCGAACTGATTCTGAAGCTCTTCGACCTGGCGAAGGAGCTTCGGGACAGAGAGGTCGGCGTGATTAGTGGCTTTCACGCACCGATGGACAAGGAGTGCTTCGACATCCTGCTGCGTGGCAAAGGACCGATTGCTTGGTGCCCGGCCCGCAGTATTGAAGGTATGCGCCTCAAGCCGGAGTACAGGAAAGCGATTCTTGAGAAGCGGCTCTTCATTCTCTCGCCATTCACAGAGAACAAGCGTCGTATGTCCGCACAGATGGCCGAGAGACGGAACGAGATCGTGGTCATGTTCGCGGAACGTGTTTTCATCGCCTACGCCGATCCCGGCGGCAAGACCGAACGCCTATGTGAGCTAGCCATCTCCCTCGGCAAGCCAGTATTCACCTTCGAGTCGAAGTACGCCCAGAACATCCTGGCCCTCGGCGCCAGAGTTGGCACGCTGAACGAGATCGCGGTTGTCGCGGGCCTAGCGAAGTGACCATCCGACTGATGTCCGAAGTCGGCAAGGCGATCCCGACACGGCCAATGGAGGGGTGCATGATTGACGCCACGCCACTCTTGACACCGTAGCAGTTTCCGCTAGAACTGAACGCGTAGTGGCTAGATTATCTGATCGCCATCCTCAAACCGGGGGTACCCACGCAAAGGACCTGGCAATGAGTGCGCTGCCAAACCCGGCGATGGTGATTGGTGCCATAAACCCTCCCCGAACAGAGCTCGTGTTCGCCACGGTTGGTGCGGTCGGAACCGACATGGACCTCGTATGCGCAGCGGTCTCTGAAGCACTGGAAAGCGTCGGATACGAGTCGAAGATCATCAAGCTGAGTCAGCTGATGCATGACATCTCGGTCGAGCCTTGGTCAAAGCTGGCCAACCATGGACACGAGGACGAACGCTGCGATGCCCACATGACTGCGGGAGACGATCTTCGGGAGGCGATGTGCCGAGGAGATGCCTTGGCTCTACTCGCCGTGGAGGCGATAGGCGATCGAAGATGCAGGATCACGGGCGATGACCAGAGTCCAAGAGAGGGATGCGCATACATACTGAGCTCGCTCAAGCACCCTGTCGAGGTTGCGACCCTCAGATCAGTCTATGGTGCAGGCTTCTTCTTGATAGGAGTCTATTCTACTAGGGAGAAGCGGCTGAAGGACTTGGCCACAAAGATCGCTGACTCATACCACTCGAACCGCCCAGAGGATTTCATGGAGGCGGCCCAACGCCTGAACAAGAGGGACGAGTCCGAGAGCCTTGAGTACGGACAGAACGTAAGGGACACATTCCCGCTGGCAGACATCTTCGTCTGTGCGACCGACACCGGACGGCTGAAAGCATCTCTTGCTCGATACGTCCAGATGATCTTTGGCCATCCGTACCACTCGCCCACCAAGGACGAGTACGCGATGTTCCATGCGCAGGCAGCGGCTCTACGTTCCGCCTCGATGTCCAGACAAGTGGGTGCTGCCATAGCAGACGCGAACGGGGATATCGTCGCAGTTGGCACCAATGAGGTGCCGCGGGCTGGCGGCGGATTGTACTGGTGCGACGGCGACAAAGACCACCGCGATTTCGCCCAGGGCCGGGATGTTGGCGCTCGCATGAAGCAGAACACACTCGCTGAGTTGCTTCAGTTGCTCTCGCAGCAAGGTTGGCTTCGGAGCAACAAGAAGGTTGCTGAGGTGGTGGCAGGGCTCGTCGAAGGGGGACCTGGTGTCGCCATGCCGGAGTGGATGAAGGGCATTCAACTTCAAGGCGTCATCGAGTTTGGTCGATGCGAACATGCGGAAATGGCAGCCCTGCTTGACGCCGCTCGCAGGGGTGTGCCGGTGAATCGTGCGACACTTTACTGCACAACATTCCCGTGCCATGATTGTGCACGTCACATTGTGACGGCTGGAGTTAGGAAGGTTGTCTACATCCAGCCTTACCCCAAGAGCTTGGCGCTCGAATTGCACAATGACGCGATTGTTCTTGACCCGCCGGAGGAAATGGCAAACCATGTGAACTTCATGCCCTTTGTCGGGGTCGCTCCACGACGGTACATCGACGTCTTCGATTTCGGGGATATCGAACGCAAGACCAAGGAAGGCCTAGCAGTGAAATGGAGTGGTGCGAGGGCGATTCCTCGGTTCCGTCCTACCCCGCTTTACTACTTGCCCACAGAGGGGCAGTGTGTTATTCTTCTAAAGAAGCTGATGTCTGATCTGTACTTACGGAAAAGGCCGCGCCGAAAAGGAGGCAAATAGTGTCGGAGAAGATGGACAAAGGATGGATCCAGCGAGGGTTCGTGAGAGCCACTGAAGATACGCAGAAGTGGCCCCAGTGGATGCTTAGGGAAGCTGGGTTGAGCCCGTCGGCTGAGCCGTCCTGCCAAGACTCTCACCACAGCCACAGCAGATCCCGTCCCGTTATACCCGAACCATCGCCGAAGTAGCTCATAGTATTCTATATGATCAAGGAGGGCGCATGCCCTCCTTGCTCTTCAACGGAATATGCAGATGGATTCGCCTCATCAGAGCGTTGCCAGCCCGAGTATCTGCACAGTGATTGCCGCAAGCACATCGGCGCTGCACCCGTAGCACTCCCATCGCTCGATGGCGTCGGAGACCTGGATGCGCAGGGATTCGCTGGAGTAGCCACGGCAGAGTTTGTCCACGTGCAGGCCGAAGCTGGGGCTTGTATGAGGTCCGGTTCCAGCTTCTTCCGCCCGTCGATTCTACAACGCTGTAGAATCGCGCGGGAGCGGGCGTTCGGGCTTATGTGTTCTAGGCTTCAGGCGTTAGGCTTGAGGTTGGCGAAATGACACCCCCGCCTGGGGGACGGCCCTCCGGACAGAATACAGAACAGAGTAGACAGGAGACAGGATGACTGTCTCGGACACTGTTTCGGGGAGTCCTTCGTCCCTTGTCCGGAGGGGAGCCAGACCGGGAGTTCGAGGGCTTGTGTGCCGGAGAGCAGGGGACGCAGTTTGCCGGTCTGCAGTCCGGGTTCCTCTGCAGTGAACTCGGGCGTTTGCGGCCCGGACTGCCGCCGAGACAGCCGTCGAGGTTGAGTCCGGGTCAGTCTCCCGACTTGCCTGCCGTTCCATTCCCCGACCTGTCTCAGACGCCGGCCCGCCATCCCTTGAGGATCGGCTGTGGCGTGGGACTTCGCACAAACCCAGAGAACCCAGAGTTCAGAGACCAGAATCCAGAATGCAGAATTGCAGGACCGGTAGGCAGATACGGCTGCCACAACATATGGTATGAGGTCGAATCCAGACCACAATTCTGTCACCGGGGGGATGACCCGGGACTATTTCGGGGACACAATACTTAATTCTCTTGACCTCGAGAGGGCGAGGCCGTAGACTGAGGCATGGCGAGAATCGCGCGTGTGGTGGCGGCAGAAGTTCCGCATCACGTGGTCCAGCGCGGGAACCG
>Ga0194113_10006975_pt1 | contig 14194 bp, 14 predicted proteins | sample TA2MahC200mmetaG_FD_146193 | JGI IMG/M metagenome (GOLD analysis project Ga0194113, IMG submission 146193) | Freshwater microbial communities from Lake Tanganyika, Tanzania - TA2015017 Mahale Deep Cast 200m | ecosystem: Environmental > Aquatic > Freshwater > Lake | place: Tanzania: Lake...
AGATCGTGGCCATCCGCGCCTCGATGGGTTTTGAGCGTCCAGCTCTTGAGAACTCCGCCCTTGTTCGTCCAAACGGCCTTGTAAAGGGGCGTTTCGACGACCACGTCCCGCACGGCCGCTCCGCCGACAGGGGTCAGCTCCGGGGCGGGTTCGGGCTGGGCCGACGCCGGCCCGGCTTCGGTCCCGGGCGCCCGGACCCGCTCCCTTCGGACGGCGCCGCCGCTTTCGGTCGACGGCGATCCCGTGACCGCCGCGGCTTCCGGCGCCGGCTCCGGCTTGTTGAAAAAGTAATTCCATCCCAAAAGGACGAGGAAAGACAGGACAATGGCCAGGATGAGCCTCTTTTCCATAAAGCCTCTCTCTCAGGGCACGGGGTCGATCCCGCCCGCATGAAAAGGATGACAGCGAAAAAGCCGCCTGGCCCCCATGGTCACCCCTCTGAACAGGCCGTGTCGCTCGATGGCCTCGCGGGCGTAGGCCGAGCATGTCGGGTGGAAGCGGCAACGGGTGCCGAGCAGCGGGGAGACCACGGCCTGGTAGATCCCGATCAGGAAAAGCGCGGCGGCTTTCACGGTCATATCCGTTTTCGAAAAATCGATGTCAATCCCGAAAAAAAACCGTCCTGGAACCCGGGCCAATCCAGGCCGGCCACATCCGGCCGGGCCACGACGATGATGTCCACGGGCTCTGTCAGCAGCGTCTTGTTCCGCCTGAAGAGCTCCCGGAACCGCCGTTTGACCCTGTTCCGGACGACAGCCGGGCCGATCTTCCGGCTTACGACAACGGCCAGCCTCGAGAAGCCCAGGCCGTTACGGCGGTGGACCAACGTGAAATAACGGCCCCGGACGCGGCTGCCGTTCCGATAAAGGCTCGCGAAGTCCTTTTTCTTCCGTATTCTCTCGAGGGGAGCCAGGCGCTCATTCATCCGACAGAAATGCGCTTTCGGCCCTTGCGCCTTCTGCTTTTGATGACTTCCTGGCCGCCCTTGGTCTCCATGCGGACTCGGAAACCGTGCGTTTTCTTGCGTCTTCTGTTGTTCGGCTGAAAGGTTCTCTTCATGCTGGTTCTGTACCTTTGAAGGGGGTATGTTACCCGAAGCCCTCCCGCCTGTCAAGGCCGCGCCCGGGCCAAAAAAAGTCCGGTCCCCTCACGCGCCGAGCGCGAGGGGACCGGACAAGGCTTCGATCTTCGGTCTAGAATCGGTAATTCAGGCCGACGGCAAAGGCTGTGGTCGTCTTCGAGTAGGTTTCGTCGTATTCGAGTCCCAACGTCAGGGTCTTGGTGAAGTCCTTATAGGAGTTCAGGAGGGCGCCGAGGTCGATGCTGAGGCGCTCCGTCGCCCGGATGCGGGCCCCGAACCCGAAGGTGTCGGCCGACAGCTCGTTGCTGAAATCGGACTGGTAGTCCTCGCTGAGCCCGAACTGGGTGCGGAGATATCCGGCGCTCAGGGTAATCGCCCCGCTGAGGTCATACTCCATGCCCAGGCTGAGCTCGTAGGTGTTCTTGTCGACCAGCTCCTCGTCGCCTTCCCAGTTGGCGCTCTTGTCGAAAAAGTAATTGAAGGAGGCCAGGGCCCGCCATTTGGGCGTGAAGGCGTACTGCGCCCCCACTCCGAGGATGGCCGGGATGTCGTTGTGGAATTCTACGCCGTCAGGAAACAATCCGGTATCGTCCTCGGTCGTGTCGTTAACGAGCACGAGCGACGTGTTGAACTCGTACTTGACGCTGAAGTTGAAGCGCTCCGAGGGGGTCAGGTTCAGGCTCAGGATGGGCGTGAAGCCCGATCCGGTCTGCTTGGCGTCCACGGCTTTGTCGCTGGTCATGGCCGCATAGACCGGCTGTTTGATGGCCGTGAAGAAATCAGGAGCGGAGATCATCTGGCCGGTGGGATTGCCCGCGAAAACCGGGTTGATCCGGATGTCCCGGATATATCCCGAGTAGGTGTTCGTGGCCTGGATGTACCGCACGCCGGCGGCCACGGCCACGGCCTCGCTGAGGGCATAAGAAACGTTGCCCTGGAAGCCGAGGTAGATCGAGCTCCCTTCGAAGGCGATGTCGGCGTCGTAGGCGGTCGTCGGGATGCCGAACCCCGAGACAAGCGCGGGCAGCTGGGAGATCGGGGTCTCGAAAGACGGCAACCCGCGGGGATAATCGGCAGTCCCGCCCCCGGCGTTCGGACCGAAGCCGAACGAAAACGCCAGGCGGCCCTTCTTATAGACGGCATAGACGTTCGGGAAGACAGGGACTTTGGTCTCCCCGAGGTACGTGGGGTCGTTGAGCAAGGGGAAGGTGTTGAAGACCTTCTTCTCCTGGAAGATCGTCTGGTTGTGAACGGCCAGATGAAAACCGTCCGAGAGCTTGACCAGCCCCGCCGGATTGAAATAGACGCCGTCGATGTCCATCACCGGGTTGCGGGACAGGAGCCGGATATACGCGGCGCTTTGGTTCGTATTCGTCAGCACGCCGGCGGAAAGCGCCGAGACGCCAAGGACGAAAAGAACCGACAGGACCATCCATTTCTTCATGTTTCTCTCTCCTTGATACGGTGTTATCATGCCCTTCCTTCGAATAATGCAATGATTATGCACATTTTCAAGCCGGATTCAAGCTTTTTTTCTCGCCCCCCCCCGGGGGGGCAGGCCGGCTGGATTGACTCTTTTCCCCGGTTCAGGTATAATGAGCGGGCATGAATTCCCTTAAGATCGGGGATAAGGTCATTTATCCCAATCAAGGCCTCGGCGTCATCGAAGCCATCCGGGAGGAATCCCATAACGGGGAGCTCTTCACGGTCTTCCACCTGCGGATCATCGCCAACGATACCCTGGTCACGGTCTCGAGCTCGACGGCCACGGAGATCGGCATCCGCCGGCCCGTGTCCGAAGGCTCCATCAAGAAAGTGTTCCAATTCATGAGGAACGGGGCGGTGGACGTCACGACGGACTGGAAAGGGCGTTACAAAGAGCACCTCAACCTGATGAAATCCGGGACCCTCATCGACATGGCCCTGGTCCTCAAGAGCCTCTATTATCTCAGCCTGTCCAAGCCCCTGTCGTTCCGCGAGAAGAAGATGATGGAGAAGGCCCGGGAGCTCATCGTCTCCGAGATCTCGGAGGCCTCAGACGAGCCCTGTTCGCGGATCGAACAGAAGGTCGAGGGGACGCTGTCCCGCTGCTTCAAGGCCGTCAAGTCGCGCGTCGCTGCCTGAAACGGATCCCATGCTCCTCTCTGGAGTCTTGCTCTTCTTCGTGTGCCTCCTCCTCAGCGCCTTTTTTTCTTCCTCCGAGACGGCCTTCATCGCCGTCAACCCCTATTCCCTGGAATATCAGGCGAAGAAAGGGTCCAAGCGGGCCGCGCTCATCCGGAAAGCCCTCGGTCGGACGAACGATCTCCTGGCAACCATCCTCGTCGGCAACACCCTGGTCAACGCGGCGGCGGCCTCCATCGCCACGTCGATCTTCACCGGGCTGGTCGCGGACAAGAACCAGGCCGTCCTCTACGCCACCGTGGCCACGACCTTGCTCCTCCTGGTCTTCGGGGAGATCAACCCCAAGACCTTCGCCGCTCACAACCCGCTCCGGACGGCCCTTTTCGCGGCCTACCCGATCCGGGGCCTCATGGTCCTCTTTTCGCCGCTCGTCCGGCTGTTCCTTCTCCTGACAGGGGTCATCATACCCTCCTCCAAGGCCCGGCGGGACGACCCCCACCGCTCCCTCGGCGAAGAAGAGATCAAGATCGCCCTCCATGCCGGGGCCCGGGGCCTCTCCGCCCTACGCCGGAAGATGATCTCCGGGGCCCTCGACATCGGTTCCCGCCCCGTCAAGGAGATCATGGTCCCCAGGCCGGAGATCAAGGCCTTTGACGTCGGCGCCTCGGCCGGCGAGATCCTGCAGGCCGTCCGGTCCACGGGCTTCTCGCGATACCCGGTCTACCGCGGCCGGCTCGACAACATCGAGGGCCTCCTTCACGCCAAGGACTTGATAGGTTATGTGTTAGATAATAAAGAGTTTAAAATGTCCTCGGCGCTGCACACGCCGCTCTTCGTCCCCGAGCGGGCCTCGCTCGAGAAGGTCCTGCTCCAGATGCAGGAGAAGGCCGTCCACATGGCCCTCGTCGTGGATGAGTTCGGTAACGTCGACGGTCTCGTGACCCTCGAGGACATCATCGAGGAGCTGGTCGGCGACATCAGGGACGAGCACGACGGACAGATCGTGGACCTGATCAGCCGCCTCGGCAGCCGAAGCTATCTCGTGATGGGTTCGGCGCCCGTCAAGGAAGTCAACGCCCGTCTCCCCCTGCGGATCCCGGAAAAGAACGACTACACGACCTTGGCCGGCTTCTTCCTCTACGAATTCGGGCGCCTCCCCAGGGAGAAGGACGCTCTGGATCACCGCGGATACCGGCTGACCGTGGTCAAGATGTCCAAGCGCCACATCAGCCTTATCCAGGTCGCCCCGGCTTCAGAGGAGGAGGAGGATCGCAGTCCATGAAGACCGTGGCCGTCAACAAGACCGTCTCCCACGACTACCTCATCCTGGAGACCTTCGAGGCCGGCCTGGCCCTCGTCGGCAGCGAGGTCAAGTCCGTCCGCGACGGCCGGATCAGCCTGAAGGAGAGCTTCGCCGAAGTCCGGGACGGCGAGGTCTTTCTCGTCAAGTGCCACATCAGCCCCTACGAGGCCGCGAACATCTTCAACCACGATCCTCTCCGGGAGCGAAAGCTCCTTCTCCATCGCCGGGAGATCAGGCGCCTGACGGGAAAGACCCAGGAACGGGGGTTGACCCTGGTCCCGACCAAGGTCCTGATCAACGATCGGGGGAAAATTAAGCTCGAGCTGGCCCTGGTCCGCGGCAAGAGGCAATACGAGAAGCGCGAGGCCATCAAGAAACGGGACACGGACCGCGAGATCCGGGCCGAGATCAAAAAGCGGCTGCGCTGAAAGACCAGGCCAGCCGGAGGGCTTCCGTCATGCTCCGGGGGTCGGCCAGGCCGCGCCCCGCGATGTCGAAGGCCGTCCCGTGGTCGGGGGAGGTCCTCACGAAGGGCAAACCGAGGGTCACGTTGACCCCGGATCCGAAGGCTTCGAGCTTGAACCCGATGAGACCCTGGTCGTGATAGAGGGCCGCCACGACGGCCTTCTCGCGGCCGCGGGCGCGCAGGAACACGGTGTCGGGAGGATAGGGCCCGCTCACCGGGATGCCCTCCCTCGAGGCGGCGTCCACGGCCGGCTGGATCTCCTCTTTCTCTTCCCTGCCGAGGGCCCCGTCCTCGCCGGCATGCGGGTTCAGACCGGCGACGAGGATCTCGAAGGGGCCGCCGGGCGCTTTTTGGAGGCCCCGGTGAAGGGCCCGGAAGAATTCGAGCAGGGCGGTCTTGCGGACCTTCCCGACAGCCTCGCTCAAAGGGACATGATGGCTGAGCAGAGCGACGCGGAGGCGTTCGGACCAGAAGGACATCACGGCGCCCGGATGCCGGTGTTCCAGATAATCCGTGTGCCCGCGCCAGGGAACGCCGGCCAGTCTCCAGGCCGTCTTGGAGATCGGCGCGGTCACGACGGCATCCAAGAGACCGGCCCGGACCGCGCTCACGGCCGATTCGAAGAACAGGAACGACGCGGCTCCGTTCGGTCCCGACGGCGCGCCCCGGCCGCCCGTTCCCGGCGGAGAGGGGATGGGCTCCAGGAAAAGGCCGGCGGCCCGGCGCCCGCGGGGCTTCCACGGATCGGGCGCGAGCCTTATCCCAGCCTCCTCTCCGGCCTGGCCGATGACCGCCGGGTCCCCGAAAAGGACATAGGCGGCCGCGGGCAGAATGGCGGTTCCGGCCAGGGCTTTGAGAGCGACCTCGGGGCCGATCCCCCCGGGGTCCCCGAGGGTCACCCCGATCCTGGGAACCGTCATTTCTTTCGGGGCCCGGTGTCCTCGGCGTCCGGAACGTCCTCCACCTTGTAGACGCAGCGGATGCTGTTCTTGTAGATGAGCAGGTTCGGGGCGTGGTCGCGGTTGAGCTTGATGCAGTTGCGGTCGTACCACTCGACGTAGCCCTCGACGGCCGTTCCGTCCGTGTAGACGACGGCCATCGGGGTCTTCTTGTTCATCTGTTTGAGGTAATAGTAGCACTCGGCGAACGTGTCTGTGGGCGGATGCATTCTCTTGCGGACCGCCTCTTTTTCCCGGTCCTTTTCGTGACTCATTTTTTCCTTGATCTCGGTGAGGTTAGGCCGGATGAGCTTTCTGTTCATAGAAAATTCTCCACGCGTCCGTTATGGCCGGAGAGATGATCCCTTGCCAACATCATAGCAAGGAGCCCCGGAAAATGCAAGTTAACGCGTTGAAACCCAAAGAAAAAGCTCAGGCCCGCCACCAGTAGGAGAACTTGATGAAGAAATAGCGGCCGGTGCTCTGAAGGGGCGCGGCGCCTGGGCCCTCCCGCGTGTCCTCCAATCCCAGGTAGAAGACGGTCCCCGGGTTGAGCTGGAAGCTCAGGAGAAAGCTCAGGTAGAGCTTCCGGTAATAGTCGTTCCAGTCCGCGATCAGCCTCAGGGAGAGAGGTTTCGAGATCTGGTAGCTGATCCGTTCGCTGATGATGTTGACGGTGTAGACCCTCTCGCCGCCGCGGCTCTCGAAGAACTCGTTGTTGGTGAAGGACGTGAAGAACCGGACGTTCGACAGGGGCTTGAGGGTGACCATGGCCGACCAGTTCGACTTGTAGCCGAGGTAGGGAGCGTCGGAATAATAGATCCCGTCCCCGAAGCTCCGGGAGACCATCCCGCTGAGCCACGCGAGCGGCTCGGCCGAGAGGTTGAACCGCCAATCCTGGCCCCTGAATCCGACGCCGTTGTATCGTTCGAAGGAGTCCTGGTAGTTCATCCAGAAAAAGGACTGGCCCCAGCCGCTGATCATCAGCGAGAACTCCTTATCTTCGTCCGTCAAGGTCCGGGCGAAGTCGTGGACCCGCCGGTAGGTCAGGGACGGTGTCACGGAGACGAGATACTTGTTCTGAGGGAGAAAGGAATATCCGATCCGGGTGTTGAAAGAGTTGACGTCTTTGCGGCGCAGGAACCCGGAGGCGGCCTCGAAGTCGGGATGGATGCTCGTCCAATCGACCGACATCCGGAGGTGACGGGACTGGCGGCTCAGATTGAGGGCCAGAGCCGGAACGAAATCCGTCCGGTTCTCTCCCACCCGGCTTTGTGAGCCCGCGAGCTGGAAGGAGAACTGGTAGAGCTTAGCGAACTTGAACAGCCCGTCGATGCCGGCGATCCGGTTGTGGTTCCGGGTCAGGGCCTCCCCTTCGTAGCCCATCTCCTTGTCCGTCAGGATGAAACCGATCGAGGATTCCGAAAAAAGGTCCCGCCGGACCCTGAGGACGTTGACGAGCCCGCGGGGCGGGGTCTCCCCGACGACGGGAAATTCGGCGCCGGGGAAGTTGATGTCCGGCGCGTTCCCGTCCAGGACGCTCATGAAGCCGAGAGCGGTCCGGCCCGCTTTCCCCGAGAACTTCAACCCCCACTGGGGCTCGAGCATGGTCCTCGTGTACAGAAGCTCCAGAGGCGTTTCGAAAAAATCCTTGCCCTCGAGAAAGAACGGCCGCTTCTCCGGATAGTAGAGAGGATAGCGTTGGTTGACATCCACTTGGGGCATGTCGGCTTCGACCTGGCTGAAGTCGGGGTTGAGCGTGGCGTCGGCCGTCAGGTCCGACGTGAGGCCGTACTTGAGATTGAGGCCCGCCTGCGGATCGAGCTTCTCCCCCGTCGCCTTGGCCCCCGTGACCACCGGCATGACCTCGAGGTTCCGCCCCTTCTCGATCTCCCCGTCGATCGTGATGCGTCCCGCTTGGACGAGAAGCCCGTTGACGTTCCTCGAGCGGCCGGGCCAATAGGACTCCTCGCTCTTCCGCCGGATGGAGCGCATGATCATCAGCCCCCACTCCTGGCTCTCCGTGTGGGGGAACCGCAGGCTCTTGAAGGGGATGGCCAATTCGACCGAGTAGCCCGTCCCATCGATGGCGGCGGCCGCCCGGAAATACGTGTCCCAGCTGCGGTCGATGCGGTCGAAGCCCATGCCGCCGCCCCGCCCGGAGCGGCCGGTCGGCTCCGTGTAGATGCCGTCGCTCTGGACGCCGCACGGGTTGACCTGAAAGACGAAGGCCCGCTTCTTGTCGTTGAACGTGTCGAGGTAAATGGAGACCTCGTCGTCCCCCATGACCATGTCGCGCTGGGTCAGGCAGGCCCGGATGGCCTCGGGTGTCGAATCGAAGCAACGGACGGCGATATAGAGATGCTTGTGGTCGTGGGCGACGTAGGCCACCGTCCGTTCCGAAGGCGCCGCCCCTTCCTGAGGCTCGTACTGGACGAAGTCCTCGATGACGTACGCCCGTTCCCAGGCCAAGGGCTCGATCCGGCCGTCGATCTCCGGCGGCTGTTCGAGCCGGGCGGCCCCGACGGCCAACGGCTTGGGTTCGGGCCGGACGGCCGGCGCCCCCTTTGCGGGAAGCCCGGTCAGCAGGACAGGGATAAGAACGGACAGAGCGAGTGGAACGCAGGCCGTGGTCTTCATGGTATTCGGCTCGGCCGGCTCAGTTCAGCCCCGACGAGTAGTCCGCGACGGTGACGTTCCGGCTCTTCAGGTTCGTGCCCATGGACCGCTCGAGAGACGCCAGCGAAACGTTGTAGGCGATGATGACGTTGAGTTCGGAGATGCGGGCCGAGGCCAGGTCGCGCTGCATCTGCAGGACCAGGTAGTTCGTGCTCAGACCGACCCGCCGCTTCTCCTCCTCGGCCGCCAGCTTCTGCTCGGCCAGCTCCCGGGCCGTCGTGTAGGCCAGGATCCGCTTGTGGTTGGCGTCGACCGCCCGCACGGCGCTCTTGATCTCCAGGTAGACCTGCTGCTTCTGGCTCTCGAGCTCCAGCATGGCCTGTCTCATATTAAGCTTGGCCTGGGCCAGGGAGGCGTTCGAGAAGACGTTGGCCAAGGGCAGGCTGAAGGTCAGGCCGACGTTCCAGTTGGGGTACTTGAACTGGGTCGTCTGCTTGATGGCCCCGCTGATCCCGCCGGGGATAGTGTCGATGATGTTCCCGAGGATCGGGTTGCCGTCGTAGATCAGCTGCGTCCCGTCGATGCCCGGGCTGGAGAACCCCGCCGAGAGGGTGAGGTCGGGAAGGGCCTGGTTCCTGGCGTAGCTGAGGTTGAGTTCCTGGTTCTTGATGCCGATCCTGGAGATGGCCAGGTCGGTCCGGTTCTGGACGGCCAGGGCCAGGGCCTCGTCCAGGTCGAAGCTCTTCTCTTCGAACGTCGGCTTGTCCTTGGGCAGGAGAATGCCGACCGCCTGATCGCCGTCGGCGGGCAGGTTGAGAAGGGCCTTGAGCTGGTCCGCCCGGGCCTCGACCTCGGTCTCGGCCTGGATGATGTCCGCCTCACGGGTGGCGACCTCGGCCCGGGCGCTGAGGACGTCCATGGGGGCCATGGTCCCGACCTCGACCGAGCGCTGGTTCTTTTCGAGCAGGTCCTGGGCCAGCCGCAGGGACTGGCGACGGACCTCGAGGTTCTCGATGGAGTAGACCAAGTTCCAATAGGCGCTCTCCACGTTGTAGACCGTTTCGGTCAGCGTCCGGCGGAGCTGCTCCTCGGAGATGCCCAGATTGTTGACGGCCACGACGATCTCCCGGCGGCTCATCTTGGCGCCGAAGTTCCTGAGCAGGGGCTGGCTGAAGTTGAACCTCAAGGTCGTCCCGTACCGGGGGTTGATGGTCTGTCCGGTCCGGTTGGTCGCCGTCTTGTATCCCGTGAAATCGAGGCCGAACGTTCCCCCCGTCGGCAGGGCCTGGCTGGCGCTGAGGAACGTGAAGTTCTGGGTCTTTTCGACCGTGCTCCCCTGGGCGGCGTCGAGATAGGAGAAGGTCGCGTTCTCCGTGTTCCGGCTACTGACGCTGAGGCTCAGCGACGGGATGTACTTCTCCTGGGCCCGCGACACGCCTTCTCCGGATATCTCGGGGCCCAGGACCTGAATGGCGACGCCCAGGTTGTCCCTGAGGGCCTTGACGATGCATTCCTCGAGCGACAGCTGGAGCGTTCCGTTGTTTTCCTGGCCTGATGACGGGGCCGTCAAAGCGAGGGCCCCGACAAGCAGGATCCCCAATGTCTTTTTTCTCATGATGGACCTCCTGGTCTTTCTGCTATTCGTATCTCAAGGCTTCGATCGGGTCGAGCCGGGACGCCTTGCGGGCCGGGTAGAACCCGAAAAAGATGCCGATGGCCGCGGCGAAAAAGAACGCCAGCAGGACCGATTCGACGGACACGACGGTGTTCATGGACGAGAACATCTGGATCTTCTTGATGAGCCTCGAGGACCCGATCCCGAACCCGATGCCGATGAGCCCCCCGATCAGGCTGAGGACGATGGCCTCCGTCAGGAACTGGAGCAGGATGTCCTTCTCGCGGGCGCCGACGGCCATCCGGATGCCGATCTCCCGGATCCTCTCGGTGACCGAGACCAGCATGATGTTCATGATGCCGATGCCCCCGACAAGAAGCGAGATGGAGGCGATGCTGCCGAGCAGGATGGTCATGATCTTGGTCGATTCGGCGGCCGTCTCGGCGATCTCGGACATGTTGCGGACCTGGAAGTCGTCCTCGGCCCCCGGGGCGATCCGGTGCCGGACCCGGAGAAGCTCCTCGATCTGCCGCTGGGCCTCCGGCATCAGGGCCGCGGACACGGCCCGGACGTCGACGGACTGGATGTAGTCGATGCCCTGGAGGCGGCGCATGGCCGTGGTGTAAGGAACGGCGATCATGTCGTCGCGGCTCCCGAACCCGCCCGACTCCCCCCGGCGCTTCATGACGCCCAGGACCTTGAACGGGATCCTCTTGACCCGGACGACCTGGCCGACCGGGTCCTCGTCCTCGAACAGGTTCTGCTTGACGTCGGCGCCGAGGACACAGACCTTGGCCGCCGCGCGGACATGGCTTTCGTCGAAATAGCTCCCGAACTCGACGTCCCAGGCCCGCACTTCCGGATAGCGCGCCCCCGTGCCCTGGATGGACGTGTTCCAGTTCTTGTTGCTGTAGACGACCTGGGCCCGGGCGTTGACGGCCGGCGAGACGAACATGACGGCCGGGAGCTCCTCGATCGCGGCGGCGTCCTCGGCCTTGAGGGTCTGGAAGCTGCCGAAACCGGAGTGGACCCCGCGGACGTTGCGGCTGCCCGGCGAAACGAAGAGAAGGTTCGTGCCCATGGAGGCGAAGCGGTCTTCGATCCCCCGCTTGGCCCCCTCGCCGATGCTGACCATGGCGATCACGGCCCCGACCCCGATGATGATGCCCAAGGCGGTGAGGAACGATCGCATCTTGTTGCGGCCCAGGGCCCGGATGGCGACGCGGAACGTCCGGGTCCCGTGCATCAGGCTCCTCTTCAACATGGCGTGTTCTCCTTCGCGGACCCCTTCGCGGTCAGTCCCGCTCCTCCCGGACGATCAGGCCGTCCAACAGGTAGATGCGCTTCCGGGCCCAGGCGGCGATATCCGGCTCGTGGGTGACCATGATCATCGTGATCTTCTTGTCCTCGTTGAGGGTCTTGAAGATATTCATGATGTCCGAGCTTGTCCGGCTGTCGAGGTTGCCCGTCGGCTCGTCGGCCAGGATCAGGGTCGGATCGTTGAGCAGGGCCCGGGCGATGGCCACCCGTTGCTGCTCCCCGCCCGAGAGCTGGTTGGTCTTGTGATGGGACCTGTCGGTGAGGCCCACGGAGGCCAGAGCCGCCAGGGCCCGCTCCGTCATGTCCTTGCCGTTGACGGAAGAATACAGGAGGGGCAGCTCGACGTTCTCGAGGGCCGTGGTCCGCGACAGGAGGTTGTAGCTCTGGAAGACGAACCCGATCTTCTGGTTCCGTATCCCGGCCAGCCTGTTCTTGTCGAGCCGGGAGACCTCCTCGCCGTCGAGGATGTACTCGCCCGAGCTCGGGCGGTCGAGACAGCCGAGGATGTTCATCAGGGTCGACTTGCCCGACCCCGAAGGTCCCATGATGGCCAGGAAGTCGCCCTCCTCGATGGCGTAGGAGACCCCGCGCAGAGCGTTGACCTCGGTCTCCCCGATGCAGTACGTCTTTTTCAGATCGCGAAGTTCGATGATGTTCTGGGCCATGGTCGTCTCCTCGCGGCGGACCGCTTAACGGCGGGGCCCCCCCATGAACATCATCTGCATGCCCGGCTGGGGCGACGTGGACACGCTGGCCGCCGCGGATTCCGTGCCGATGAGGACCTCGTCGCCTTCCTTGAGCTCGCTTCGGAGGATCTCCGTATAGCTGTTGTCCGTGACTCCCGTCCGGAGGAATTGCATGCTCAGCTTGCCGTCCTTGCCCAGGATCCAGACGCGGGGCATCTGCTGCTGGCGGGTCCTTCCGGCCTGTCCGGAGGCCGCTCCCCCTTGGGCCAAAGCCGCCGTGAACGGCCCTGCCTGGCCCTGCGGGCGTCCTTCGCCGCGGGGCCGGGCCTGCTCGCCGGCGGCGGCCGGGGCCCCGGCCGGCTGCCCCGGCCGGCCGGCCATCATCCGGTCCCGCATCTCCTGGAGCATCTTCTCCATTTCCGGCTGCGTCAGAGCGGGGGTGAAGCGCAGGGCGGCGTTGGGGACGCGGAGGACATCCTTGGCCTCCCCGACGATGATCGAGACCGTGGCCGTCATCCCGGGGAAGAGCTTCTTCTGGGGGTTTTCGAGATTGACGATCGTCGTATAGGTGACGACGTTCTGGACGGTCTCGGGGGAGAAGCGGACCTGCTGGACGACCCCCTGGAAAGTTTCGTTCTGGTACGCTTCGACCGTGAACCGGGCTTTCTGGCCCTCCTTGACCTTGCCGATATCGGACTCGTCGACGCTGCACTCGACCTTCATCTTGGTCAGGTCCGTGGCGATCTGGAAGAGGACCGGGGCCTGGAAGCTGGACTGGACCGTCTGGCCGACGTTGATCTTCCGGCTGATGACGACACCGTCCACGGGGGCCCGGATGACGGAGTAGCTGAGGTCGACCTTGCTCAGGTCGAGCGTGCTCTTGGCTTGGGCCAGGCTGGCTTCGGCCGTGATGAGGTCGGTCTTGGCGCTCAGGTACGAGGCTTCGGCGGCGTCCATCTCCTCGATGGAGATGAGCTCCTTCCCGAACAGGGCCTTCGACCGCTCGTGCTTTTTCTGGGCCTGGTCCAAGGTCACTTTGGCCCTCTCGAGCGAGGCCGCCCGGCTCTTGTAGTTGGCCTCGTTCTGATCGATCTTCATCTTCAGGGGCTCCTGGTCGAGCTCGGCCACGACCTGGCCGCGCGTCACCTGGGAGTTGAAGTCGACGTAGAGCTTCTCGACCTTGCCGGAGACTTGGGCCCCGACATCGACGATCTCGATCGGATTCAAGGTGCCGGACGTGACGACCAGGGCTTCGATGTCGCCGCGGCCGACGGCCTCTTTCCGGTATTTGACCTCGCCGTTTTTCCCGCCGCGGAAAACCGTCAGCCCGAGAATGGCCCCGGTCGCGACGACCAGAACGACGGCGATCCAGATGACCTTCTTCTTCATCTCTCTGCTCCTTTATCGCGGGCCGCGGGCTCCTTGACCTTTTCCCGCCGGCCGTTCTGTTCCTTGCCGTCGGGGGCCCTCCGGCGCATCTCCGAATAGCGGCGGATGAGGTCCTCCATCTTTTGGATCTGCTCCGCGGTCAGGACGGCGTCGATCTCGACCTTGAGCGTCTTGCGGAGATCTCCCAGGCGCGCGTTGTATTCGCCGCGGAACTCCTTGAGCCGCTCCTCGCTTCTCTTGAAGATCTCCCGGATCCGCTCCTGCTGATCGACGGTCAGCTCGAGCTCCTTAGCCATGGTCTCCATGGTCGGGAAATGGGGCCGGGGCTCGGGGGGCCTCCGGAATTTCTTGTGGATGAAATAGCGCTCGCCGAAAACGCCGGCCGCCGCTCCGAGGCCGAAAACCACGAGCAGCGACAAGGCGATCCAGAGTCTGTATTTGTTCTTCATGGCAACCGCCTCCTGGCCGGAGCCGCCTCCTCCGCGGAGGCGAAAATGAGCATCATGTTCCTGTTCTCCGGCTTGTCCTCCTCGAACAGCGTCCGCGTCTCCACGAGCGGATTGACGTTCTGCAGGAGGAGGACCTCCGACCGCGTCATTTCGGCGGACCGGGGCGTGAGGAACAGCAGTCCCGCCGCGAGGACCGCCAGGACG
>Ga0194113_10006979_pt1 | contig 14192 bp, 18 predicted proteins | sample TA2MahC200mmetaG_FD_146193 | JGI IMG/M metagenome (GOLD analysis project Ga0194113, IMG submission 146193) | Freshwater microbial communities from Lake Tanganyika, Tanzania - TA2015017 Mahale Deep Cast 200m | ecosystem: Environmental > Aquatic > Freshwater > Lake | place: Tanzania: Lake...
GGTTTGCCGTTTGTTTTCGATGAAAGAACCCTACGGATGGAGCTCGACCGCCCGTCACCGCCGGTAGAGGCCTGAGCCAGACTTTCTTCCGGCCCCCATCATCGCCGGCCACCGAAGCGCAAAGGGCGGAGGCCGGGTCCTCCGAACCCAGACCGGGTCGAGAACGAGGACGACGCTGCGACGAAGGTCGTTGTCGCCGAGTCGTCGTGGGACGGACCCATTGGCTAGCACTCTGCCGCCGGCGGAGACCACGGTCACAGCGTGAGGCTCAAGGCAAAGGGAGCCCGTGGAGCGGTCCCGCCGCGGGTGAGGCGAGCAATCCGATCGACGGTGAACTGCACGCGCGGTGGCCGACGCAACCGCGGTCTCCAGCCGTTGTGGCCCGCTGACAGGCCCTGCTGGAGGTTGCGACCGCCTTTCCATGCCTTTTTCAACTCCCTGCCATGGTTTCTTCACACCCCCTTCAAAAGCCGATTTGTGCCCAAGGCTGCGGCTTTCCCAGTGAGAGCTTTGCGCCTCCGGCACAAATCGAAGAAAACCGCCCAAGCGAGCTAGGGCGTTCTTCCCCGATAGAAGCGAAATGGAAGGTTGGTCGAATCCAAGTCGAGGAACAAGATGCTACCCCCCGGACGGGCCGGACTGGTGACAACGCCCGACCAATCGGCCAGGTTGGTCGAGACCTGGATGATGTAGTTCGATCCCGGCTGACCCAGGAGGGTCACTTCAAACAGACCGCTCCCCAGCAACTGCCCGCTGAGCGCCAAGGAGAACGAGAAATTCAGCGTGGTTGGCGCGGCCGGAGTCCCGGTCACTTCCTGCGACTGGGTGATCGTGCGCCCGCTCTGGACGGAGAGGGTGTACGTGCCGGGGCCGTCGAGATACAAGGTATAATGGCCGCTGCCGTCGGAGATGGCGGCATGGCCGGCGGAGGTCTGGACGGTCACGCCCGGCAGCGGGTTGCGGTTTTCAGAAGAGAGGTGTCCGGTAACGACCGCGGGCACGAAGTTGCGTCCGTAGCCGCCCAAGTTGCTGCCGGTGGCTGCCAAGGCCGCTGAGCCGCAGCAGAGGCAGACATGGAGGATGAGAAAGCCCACGGGCGAATGACGGTAAGAGCTGTAATAGGTGTCTCTCTGGTGCATAAAGAACCTCTCCTGGATTCGATCAATGGGGCGGGGTTATCGAATTCATCAGCCCAATTCGGGAGTTGCGTTGGACCAACTCAAACTGCCGCGCCTTCCACTCCGCGTCTTGTTGCTGCATCTGGCGAAACGTCAGTCCTTTGTCGTAGAGGACGTGGTTGTTGGCATTTTCATAAGGCCCCAAATTGACATCGGGCAAATCCACCCTCCAACGGGCGGCAGGATCAGTATATTCCCTACTAAAGTCACGCCATGGGCCCGGGGCCAGCACATAAATGGTGATTTCGATTATTTCACCAGTGACTGGAGCCGGCCCCGAAATGTGGACGGGTTTCACCACCGTCCCCCCGGTCCAATGATCCTCCACGCGGCCGCTGGCACTGATGCGCCCATTGGCTGGCCAGGAAGCATCGAACTCACCCGGCGCACTGAGCCAGAAGGCCATCAGGGTGGGCGTGTAGCCTGCCTCGGGATAGAGGTTGTCGGCCCGGTTCACCGCCTCGCCACGGCTGTTGTGAGGGAGGCGGCCTGCCAGGGCGCCGGTCGAATCAGTAAGAGTGCTGCTGCCCACCGGCTTGTGGAGGTCGCCAAACAAGGGGAAGACCACCTGGTCCCGGCCCGTCGCCTTGCCGGGGTTGTCCTTGGTGATGACGATATGGGCGTTGCGGGTCTCGGTGGGAGAGGCCCACCGGAAAGAGGGATGGTCCTCTTGGTGTAGCGGAAACGGGAGATTCAACGCGATCGACACACCGTCCCGCGGGTATCGCGATAACCGCTGACGCAAGGCCGGAGGAAGCGAGAAGAGGCCCCTGAACGTCTCATCGAGGCGTTTCAACGCTAAGGACACACCGTCCCGCTGGTCGTCAGGAGCAAAATGCGGCGTGTTGAACCACTTCGCCGTCACCGTGCCCGCAGCGTTGTACTCGGCGATGGGATATTGCCCGTCGTAAAGCAGCCGCTGGGTGACGCCGCTCCCGCTCTGATCGACCCGGATCAAGCGGTTGAAGACGTCGTAGGTGTAGGTGTGCTCGTCACTAGACCAGCCGCTCACCGTCACCCGGATCATGCGACCGCGGGCATCATAGGTGTAGTCGCGGGTGAGGCCCCCGGCGGCGTTCTCCTTCATCTGGGTGCGGCTGCCGTTGGCATCGTGAGTAAATGTCGCCCCCTGGAAACTCCAGCCGCTGTCGGTCAGGGGTCGGCTGACAGCATCCCAAGCGATCTGCCCGTAAATTCCGCTTTGGCTATAGCTCCCCTTGTTGCCGGCCAAGTCGTACGTGTAAAACCCGTAGCTCCACACCGGCGTGCTGTCGCCCTGGAACTCCGCCACCTCGGCGTCGCGAGCAAGCCGCCCCAAGGCATCGTAATAAGACTCGTTGTACCGGCCGTTCGCGAGATCGCTGCGGGTGATGCGGCCCAAGGTGTCGCGGGTGTAGGTGAAGCCGGCGAGGACGGTGTCGGCGCGATCCTTGTGGGTGATCTGGGTAACCTGGCTGGCGTCGTCGTAGGCGTAGCTGCTGGCCACGCCGTTGGGCAGAATCTGCGCGGTCAGGTTGCCGTTGGCGTCGTAGCCGAAGGTGGTGAGGCCCGACGGGGTCTGGCGCTGGACCACGCGGCCGACGGCATCGCGGGTGTAGGTGGTCAGATCGCCCTCGGGACCGGTGAGGCTGGCCAGGCGCCCGGCAGCGTCGTAGCTGTACTGCACGCTCTTGCTCAAGGCGTTGTCGGTGAAGACAGTGGGCCGCCCCACAGCGTCATAAGCGTAGGCGTAGTTGCTGTTGGGATCCACGGCGGTGACCAAGCGGCCCTCGGCGTCGTAGGTGAAGGCGGCAGTGGAATCGGCAGCAAAGGTCTGCTGGATCAGGCGCCCCAGAGCGTCGTAGGCATGCGTGGTCACCTGCCCCAGAGGGTCGGTCAAGGAAGCGAGATTGCCTTCGGCGTCGTAAGCGTACTGCCAGGAACTGCCCAGGGGGTCGGCGCGCTGGGTCAGGCGGTTCAGGGCGTCGTAGCTCCGCGCGTCGGCCTTGCCCAAGGGGTCGGTGACCGCCGTCATCCGGTCCAGAGCGTCGTATTCATAACGGGTCACGGCGGCCAGGGGATTCGTCACCGCCACCAAGTTTCCCACCGGGTCGTAGCCAAGGCGGGTAACCTGATTGGAGCCGTCGCTCGCACTGGTGAGCCGGCTGAGGGCGTCGTAGGTGTAGCTGTTGGTGTTGCTGCTGGCATCGACCACCCGGAGCAGCCGCCCTGCCCCGTCATACTCGAACCGCGTCTGATTGGTCAGCGGATCGGTTACGCGCGACAGATTGCCCACGGCATCATACTCGAATTGAAAGGCGTTTCCGCCGCGATTCGTCAGTCTGACCAGTTGCCCGGTGGCATCGAAAACCCTGGCGATGACGTTGTTTGCCGGGTCGGTCGTGCGGATGCGATTGCCCTGGGCGTCGTATTCGTGCGCCCAGGTGTGGCCATTGCGGTCAGTGGCGCTCAACAGGCGGCTGAACACCGGCTCGTAGGTGAACACGTTGGTTTTGTTGGCGGCATCGATCCACGTCAGGAGGTTGCCACGCGCATCGTAAGTCCCAGTGGTCAGGTTGCCGTTGCGGTCGGTGCGGCTCAGGCGGTTGCGGTTGGCGTCCCAAGTGTGAAACTCGCTCTGGTTCGCCGGATCGACCACCTCCGTAACGCGCCCCAGCGCGTCGTAAACGAACCGCCAAGAATTCGACCTCCCATCGGTGAACGTCGTGGTGCGGGTGGCGTCGTCAAAGGCAAAACTCACCGAGACGCCGCCTTTGGAGAGGGTCTGCGGCAGGCGCGTGTTAGCATCCCACGCCGGGGTCGTGTAAGTGATCGTGGCAACGTTGCCCCGCCGATCCGTGATGCTGGTCAGCAGGTTGGCTGCGTCGTAGCCAAATGCCTCGAACTGATTCAGCGGATCGGTGATGCGCGTCAGGCGCCCAGCGGCGTCGTAGGTGAAGCTCACGGTGCGGCCGTCCAGGTTCGGGTCGGTGATCTGCTGCAGGCGGCCGGCCGCATCATACTGGAGCCCCCAAGCCCTCCCGGCAGCAGCCGTGACGCTGGTCAACCGGTTTCCCCCATCGTATGCGAGAGCCAGCGTGTTGTTGTTGGGGTCAACGATCGCCGTGAGACGCTGGTGCGCGCCATCGTCGAACCGGTATTGAATGCCCTCTCGAGTCGTCAGCCGCATCTGGCTGGCCGCCGGTTCTGTCAACGTCAGGTAAACCCCGACCGGCGCCGTGAACGCGGCGCCGTCCTTGAGGAACCGATCCTGCCGCCCGTCGCTCCACAGGACGGTCACATTGCCTGCCGCGTCCCGGACGTAACGGACGTGATACGACAAGCTCCACCCCAGGCCGAAGGGACTGGAAATGTTCCGGTGGTCGGAATTGTATGTCAGGGCGAACTCGACCGGGATCCCGCGGACGGGCACAAAAAGGAGGTTTGGCCGCAGCGTCAGATTGCCGTTGAAGGTGTTGACTGAGATGCCTCGAAACGCCGGTATCAACACGACGCCTCGTTCACTGTAGGATAGGCCGCGATACCCCTCGTTGACCTCTCCACAAACACGCGTAGCGAACCCCGCCACCACGATTAAGGCAAACAATCCACCCAACCAAGTTCGACCCAGAATCAGCGCCGACAGACGACCCTCACGCCGCGCTCGCACAAGAAGTCCTAAAGTCCCGGTCACGGCCAAGCCGAGCGCCCGGGCCTCGGTACGACCCTCGTTCTCGTCAAGCAGGATCAGGCTGGCGTTCGATTCGACAGCCAGTGCAATAGCCTCTGCCTCGCCAGCATCGAGACGTGCCCTGAGTGATGCGAGCAGTGGGCAATTGCCTGGGGTGCGGACATGCAGCCAACCTTCCGTCTGTGCCTGAATCACCGCTGGGGCGCCGGGCCGCTGTGCGGCATCAACTGTCACTTCACGCCAGACCGCCTCGGGAATGAGGATCTCTTGGTGATAGTCTCGGAGCAGTCCGAGTTGCCTGACTGCCCCAAGGCCGATCAGGACCGAGGAGTCACTGACGACCACGGGCATAATCGAGGTCGTTCTGCAGGTCGGCTTCGGTGTAGTGCATGGGGACCGCTCGCCGAGCTAAGACGTCATTCATCTCCCACCGCGAGAGACCCGCGAGGCGAGCAGCCTTACCCAGGCTGAGAATGCCCTGGGCATAAAGCGCAGCGGCGAGCTCAAGCTGCAGACGGGTCCTGGCCTCCCCAGGAGGCAGACGCATAGCCTGCGACACCTCCTCCGGAATCTCCAGCGTAACATTCATGCGCGGAGTCTACTTCGAATCTCGTGCGAAAACAAGCGCCAGGCCTTCGTGAAGACGCTGTCGTTTCCGTGGATTCAGGATGGGCTAGGCCACACGTTCTGTACCTTTCACTGCGCTTGGCACAACGACCATTGGCAACAACTCCTCGGCCGTTCCGCGGCCGCGGGATTCCCCACGCTCCATCGCGTCCGGGAGTCGTGTCACCCCACTCACAATATGCAGATCATGTGGAGGACGACTGGCAAGGGGCCAGTTCAGAGCGTGGAGCTCAGCCGCGCAAGCCGGCCTCGCCGAGGTAATTGTCCAACGACGACACCGGCAACAACGTGATCCCCTGCGGTAACCGGGCGCGACGAGACCCGGGATAAACCACCGCCAGCGAGTCCAGCCCCAGGTCTGCCTGGGCGATCTCCATGGACCGGGTCATCGGCGGGGCGTCGCCCCACTTGAGCTCGAATCCGTGTCGCTGCTCGCCCCGCACCAGGAGCAGGTCGAGTTCCGCGCCGGCGTGAGTGGCCCAGAAATAGCCACGGCAATCTGACGGGCCAACGTCGTCTTGGCCGCCTGGCGGGGCCCCAGCAGGGCCGTTACGGGCGCGCGGGCCAGAGCCGCCTTCACCGCTGCGGCGGGCTCGCGCCGTTGTAGCAGCTTCATGGGGCAGATTCCTACCATTGAAAAGTCGAGTTTGGAAGTCGACTTTTCAATGGCCATCCTCGGCGAGCCGTCCACTCTGGCCGCTTCTGCCCACCTGTTCAACGGCGGTGGTGAGACTGTTTTGAAGCGCAGCAACTCCAAGTCACGGGGTGCCGACAGGGACATCCAAGCGCAGACGTGGGCCAAGGAAGTGCGGCCGAGCGCCTGTAGTAGGGCAAGCTCACCGAGGCCGGGCACAGAAGAACAACCGGACGCAGCCTCCCAGCCCTCCGTGGCTCGCTCTTACTCCAACCTTACCCGGAAGAAGCCCTTCTCGCCGATGGGTGAAAGCGGGCCTGTCCGCCGCAGCCCCGAGTTTGTCGAGCGGCGAAGGGGGAACTGGACTGGCGGCGGAGAGATCGCTTGAAAGGCCGCTGGTCTCGTTTCGAACGGCAGAATGGCAGGCTCAAGACCGATTCCGGTCGAGCTGCCGTCGAACGTGTCGAGGCAGAAGCCCGAGGAACTGCCTGGGCGTCAGGATTTCCACGCCGAAGGGCTTCTCCAGGTCGGCATCTCTGGCGATGAGCGCTCGTGCGTCAGCCGCCAGCGCTGCCTCAAGGAACTTGTCATGACGCCAGCCACGAGGACACTGGTGTCCATCACGACGCGGATCACTTGCGGCGCACTCTCCGCAACGCTCGGTCAACGATGGCGCGTGCCTCTGCTGCGGTCTGTTTGCCGGCGGGTACTCCAGCTCGAAATACTCGGCATCGCGGCATCGCCTTGTCCTTGAGGATATTGATGTCCGTGGCTACACTTCGCGCGTGGAACACGTGGCCAAGCTGCTGAACGACATGGTGGAGACAGGCGTTCTGACGAACTACGCCGTGTTCGGAGCGGTGGCACAGATGCGCTACACCGAGGCGGTGACAACGCTGGATGCTGATGTTCTGGTGGCCGTGCCCGAGCCCGGCGCCTGGGACAATGCGTTCATCAACTTCGATCACACCGGCTGGTTCCCGGCGCCGAATTACGTCGTGATGAAGCTCTGGTGGGACAACTTCGCCCCGAAATTCCTGCCGGTGACCGGCGACGCGCAGGGCTGCAACCTCGTGGCCACCCGGAGCGAGGACGGCGGCACGCTGGTGATCAAAGCGGTGAATCCCAAGGACCAGGCCACGACGGTCGAAGTGGACTTGAAAGGCGGGTTCGCCCCGAAGACCGCTGCCATGCAAGTGGTCGCGCCCGGCTCGCTCCGTGCCCGCAACACACTCGCCGAACCTGCTGCTGTACGGCCGGAAGCCGGGGCTGCCCAGTTGAATGGGAAGCGCGCTCGTTTCCAACTGCCCGCCTACTCAACGGCGGTGGTGAAGCTGAATTGACTGCGCCCTCCCCTGAAACAGGTTCCTCCGCGTCACCTGGCTAATCCGCGTGCAAATCCCCCGCCGCTACAACAAATCCGAAAGGTCTTCTTTGGCGCCACTCGCGGACCACAGATCGGACTGTTCTACGCCAGGGAAGAGTTCGCCTTCACGGAAACACCCGCTGCCAGGAAACGTCGTGCTGCACCAGCCAGCGCATGTCCGCTAGGTCCGCCTCGTTCACCGGGCGATGGCCCTGGGATGAGATCGCGACTTTGGGTGTGAATCTCCAATCGTGCCATTCCACGTGGCCATCGAGAAAGCTCAGGTTTGCGCCGCCCTGGTGTCGTTCGCCCGGCAGATGCAGCCAGCGGTTGTGGTCGCTGACCAATCCGAACTTGCTGAAATGGCAGCCGCAGCCTAGGTTCGAGCCGTGAGCACGGTGAGCGAAATTCAGGCGGCATTACAGGACTTGAGTCCCGAGGACCTTCAGGCCGTGGACGCGGCATTGCGGTCACAATTCCGCAGCCGCAAGCTGGGCATTCTTTACGATGATGCCTATGGCCTGTGGACGGAGGAAGATCAAGCGTCAGCAGCCGCAGCGGCGTTCGCATTGATGGATCACGAGGAATCCTCCCGTGAACGCTCCTGAACGCGGTGAAGTCTGGCTGGCGGATCTGGGCTTTGCCGCGAAGACCCGGCCCGTGCTGATCGTGAGCGTTCCGATTGCGGACCGCGACTACGCCCTGATACAGGTTATCCCACACACCACGCAAAGGCGGGGAACTCAGTTCGAGATCGAGATTCCGGTCCCCTTTTTGCAGACCGGCATTTTCAATGTGCAGGGGATGCTGGCCGTTCCCTCTGCCAAGTTCCTTCGACGACTTGGCGCTTTGTCTCCGCCACAAATCCGGGACATCGAAGCCATCGTCAAGCGATGGCTGGGGCTGACCCATTGAAATGAACGATGTGCGTTTCATGGTTCATTTGCGGCCGCCGCCTCGGTAGGACAACCTTACCGAGGCCGGGCACAGAAGAACAACCGGAATCAGCCTCCCAGCCCTGCTTGGCCCACTCCTACTCCACCTTCACCCGGAAGAAGCCCTTCTCGCCGATGGGCGAGAGCGGGGAAAGGACTGGGGCGGGGAGATTGGTCTACGGGGAGTGGACATTGATGCGGTGCTCACGGCTCAACCATCCGGTAGAACTGATGCGGAGCGGAACTTGCGTTGGGATCATCTAGCTGCCTCGGACCCTCGGTGCGGCTGACGGCTTGCCAGTCGTTCCAGTCACGCAGGTTCGTGCTTCTTTGAATGCGGACGACGTCAGGTGCCGGAGAAGCGGAAAGGAGGCGTAACGGTTCCGCTGTCGCTGCCGGAAGGCCGCCCAATGTGAGGGGAATCCAGAGGGCAACTGGCCGACCGGCGAAGGTTGCCTCCCAGCCTGTGGTGCCCGGCAGATGGTAGACCGTGACGTTGGTTGATTCATCGAAGATACCCTCGCCAACGTTTGGCGCGTTTCCGGCGAAACGCGCTTCCCTCATGCCGGTGCAGCGCCGAAACGCCCAATCTCCGATGTTGGTGACGCTCTCGGGGATGGTCACACCCGTGAGACCACTGCAGCCAACGAAGGCGAGTTTCGCGATGCTGCCAACGCTATCCGGAATGGAAATCGTCCTGAGGCTCGCGCAACCATCGAACGCCTCCACTCCGATGCTAACGACGGTATCTGGGATCGTGATCCCGGCAAGGCGGCTGCAGCCGTCAAACGCAGAGGCATCGATGCTGGTGAGACCAGCCGGCAAGATCACGCTCGTCAGACGTGCACAATCCATGAACGCCCCGCGGATACTGGTGACACCGTCCGGAACCACGATGCTCGTCAGGCCCGTTCCCCCGAACGCCGCGTAACCGAGATCAGTAACGCTATCAGGAAGGGTCAGGCCGGTGAGGTTGCTGCAACCAGAAAACGCCCAGTAGCCGAATCCAGTCAGGCGGTCTGGAAGCGTGACGTCGGTCAGGCTTGTGCACCCAGAGAACGCCGATCTTTCGATGCGGACCACGCTCTCAGGCATGGTCACGCGGATAAGGCTGCTGCAGTTAGACCTTCTTCGGGGATCATAATGGGTAGAGTTGGAGCTTTCCGCAGAAGAACAGGATTCGAACTCGGTAGTTGCGAAAGTTGCGAAAGCCTCGAGCGGCGGCCTTGAGGCTCTGGATCTTGGAGTTCAAGCCTTCGGTCACCGCGTTGGTGATATGATGCTTCAGATACGTCAACAGGTTGTCCAAATGGCGTTTGAGCATCTGCGCCACTTCCACTAGCGGTTTGAGGCGGCTACGGCTCACCCACCCAAACCAATCCTTGAAAAACCGGCGCGCCCAACCCTCCTCCTGATACTGAACCGTCCCTGCGGCGACGCCCACGGAACCGCCATCGTCTTGACTCCGTGCTCCGGACAGTTCGACCGAGGCGTCCGTGCCCGAATCAGGGTCGTAAACTGCATGGTGTCCAAGTGCCGCCAAGTCCGCTCCGGCGCACAATCGTGGATCGCACAGGACCGCCTGCATTCCGGGCACTGGGCGTCGGCGCCCCACTGCCACCCCAGTTCAATCTCCACTGTCTTCTTCGCAACGCTCAGTTCCACGGTCTTGACTCCCCACGGGCTGCCAATCCACAACAGTTGCGCGTAGTGCTTCTGCAGTTCGGTGTCCATGCTCATGGCCCCCAAGTCTGCAACTGCCCTTCTCACTTTACCAACCTCTTCTGTCACCTACCTCCCAACCGGCGGAGCGCAGCGGAGCGGAGCGGAGTCCGGCGCGAAGCGGTAAGATCTCCCGTTCAACCAGCACGCCCTCGCATGCAATCAAGCCCCCTCAAGGTCTTCACTCTATAAGCTCCTCCCCCTTCGCCGGACACCTAGCCACTAATTCCGCGAATATCCCCATTTCTGGACCTCTTCGCCAGCGCCCAGATCCAGGACCGTGATCCCTCCGGCATAATCCGCGCATGCCACGAGCTTTCCGTTCGGAGAATAGGCCACCGCTGTAACCAGGTCCTTCAGCTCCACCAACTCGAAAATGGCATCCGATTCCAATTGGTTCCAAAGATAATCCCATTCGCAACTTCGGAAGTCTTCCTCACCTTCGGAAGGGATGTGAGAATGCGTACCGAACTGCCGGGCTTCGTACACCACGCCCATCCCGCCGCGGCCCGCCTCCCGCAGCAGTTCGTAATCGCCGAAGAAACGCAGCCCGTCGGCCGCGTCCGCCGCGTCCGACGGGGCCCCCTCCGGATGAGGCGCATGCTCAGTCAAGGCCGTGAGTGCCAGACACGATGGACAGAGCCCCCCCGGAGCCGCGAGTGGCAACGCGTTCCCGCAGTCGGGGCAGATCAGGGCGGAGTTTTGGGTCATCACGGCCATAACTTGCCTTCATCGACTTCCTTCGGAAAGCACCGAGAAAGGTAACGGGAAAAGCGGGGGGTGGTTCCGAGATCGGAATCGGACGGCCAGCCGTGTCCGACGATGGCGCAGGGGGCATGAAGACGATTCCGTTGCGCCAGGTAATGCGCCAGCCCACCCGGGTCTAGCGTCGGACGCAGGCTGGTGAGACGGTGCGTGCCACGGAGTCTCTAAATGCCCTGCCGGGCCGGCAGAAGGCCATCGATCGGGTGCTTGAGGAAACCCTGGGCAGTCAGCCAGTTCTAGCCCGACGGGCTTGCACCCTCACGGCAGTTCCCGTCGCAACTCCTCACGCACGTCCGCCCACTCCTCCGCAACCGACCCTCGGTCAGCCCATTCTCCCTGCCGGCAGATCTAGCTCCTCAGAATGGCCGCGAAGGTCCTGAGTTCCTCGTCCAGTTCCTCGGCGGTTAGTACGCTCTGGGCCAGTTCCTGTCGGATCAGAGGGCGGAAGCGCTGGCGCATCCGGGTGACGGTCATCTTGGCGGCGCCGGCGGTGATGCGAAGCTCTTTCGCGGCGGCGGCGTAACTGGCCGACTTCTTGTCTCCAGTCAGGAATCCCTTGAGGCCGTCGAAGAGCGGGCCCCGACCCGACAGGTCGAACTCCTCACGCAGGCGCTTCAACGCGCGATCCAGGACCGAGAGCGCCCAGGCATGATCGTAGGCGAGGTCGGGTGGTTCACCGGTTGCCGTGGCGTCGCCGTAACGGCTTTCGGCCAGGTGCGAGTCCAGGGACACGAGTTCGGCTCGCCCTCCCCGCTTGACGGCGTTGGCGCGGTCCTGCTCGTCGGCCAGGAAGTGCTTGAGCGCGCCAATGAGGAAGGACCGGAAACGGCCGCGCGTCCGCTCAGCCCGGGCAAAGGAGTTGTCGCGCAGGAGGTCAGCGAAGAAGGCCTGCGTCAGATCCGCGGCGTCCGGCCCGTTCGCGCCGGTGCGTCGGATGAACGCATAAACTGGCTGCCAGTAGGTCCGGCAGAGCTGTTCCAACGCCTCGCGCCCCGCGACCGACGAGGACCCGCCGGCGGCCAGCACCACGCTCCAGTGGGTGGAGTTGAACCGGGCCTGGGTGGCGGGGGCTGGACCGGGTTCGGGCACGCCGCCATTGTGCCCGCTCCATCCGGAGTGTCGAGCGCGAGAGATGCTTTTGACATTTTTATGGGAATATGGGATTATGGCTGCTGTGAAGACGACATTGGACATTCCGGATGACCTTTTCCGGGAAGCAAAGTCTCGCGCGGCATTGACCGGAATGAAGCTCAAGGATCTGGTGGCTGATGGATTGCGGTTGGTCCTGGCTGGCGAGGGGGGCCGAACGGCTCCGAGGCGTGTGCGGTTCCCGATCATTGAGGGCAAGCCCGGAGCGCCAGTGATCACCCGGCGGATGGTTGAGGAGGCCGAGGAGCAGACGCTGAGGGAAGAGGCTGAACATCATGCCAGGCTTATGCGACGTTAGCTACCTCCTGCCCTTGTGCCACGGGCAGCATGAGCATCACCTGCCAGCCAAGGAGCATCTGGACACGGTCGACGTCAGCGGGCAACTCGTTGTCTGCCGCATCAGCCAACTGGGCTTGCTTCGGCTGCTTTCCAATCCGGCCGTCATGATGTCGAGCGCCTGCACGACGAACCAAGCGTGGCAGGTTTACGACACGATGATGGCCGACGACCGCTTCATTTTTCAAGGAGAGCCCGGCGGCTTGGAAGCGAGGCTCCGGGAGTTGACGGACGGATTCCCTTTCTCTCCCAAACTGTGGCAAGACGCCTGTTTGGCCGCTTTCGCGATCACGGCCGGCCTTCAGTTGGTGACGTTCGATAGCGCGTTCCGGAAGTTCAAAGGACTGGAGTGCGTGACGCTGGCGGTGAAGTGACAGTGTTTGTCCGCCGACTCGTCCGCGTCGCTGCCCGCCAGAAAGGCCCGCGGGAACCCCCCGCGCAGCCACAGCTTGCGCCAGTTCCGCACACCGGCCTCCCTCAAATCAAACCCGCTCAACTCGATGAACTCAATGCGCCCGGCCAGGGTTTCCGAAGTCTGCCGCAACAGATCCGGGGACGCGCTGCCCAGCACGAGAAACCGCGCCGGGGAATCCGGCCGATCCACCAGCACCCGCAAGACGGGAACAGGCCGAGTGCCGTTTCAAGGAGAGGTCAGCCGAGCGGCTAAGCGCTCACGCTCGAGGAAGGGGCCCGGTTAACTTAGAGCTTCAGCCAATATTTCAGCACAGCTTCCACTTCGCTCACGACTCGAGCAGCCAGCTCTCCCGGAGCCTTGCGAACGAATTCAGTGAACTTCACTGGCTGGATACTTTGGACGTTGATGTAGCTCTGCTCTCGCAGCCACGGCACCCGGGGCAAGGCGACCTCGTAGGGTGTGTCCTCAAACTGTGTGGTGATCAGAACCACGCTGGCCAAGGCCAGTCGAGCATCGGTCCGAGCCGCCAACACCAGAGCATAACGCGGCTTGCCGACCCTGCCCAAGTCGACGGACCAAACTTCGCCGGGTTGTGGGACCGGGCGCACGCCTACAACTCATCCGCCAACGCATTGCGGCGGGAGGCAGGGCTCAAAACCTCATCTTCCGGACTGTCGGCTTGGACAGGGAACGGGATCGCCCGACGCTTAATGATCTGCTTATAAAACAGTTCCAAGGCTGCCCTCGGTTTCAGACCAATCTCTTCCAAGACGGCTTCAGCCCGGCGTTTTAGCTCGGGATCAATACGACTTTTGGCTATCGCGCTCACGTGCTCAATGTGGCCCAAACGTGGCCTCTTGTCCACTATGACGTTCCCCGGCCCGTTCCTGGTTCCAGGGTCGGATCGAGATCCTGGTCCCTAGCCGTCATCGACATGATTTCGGTCAGGCACAGGAGCTGATGCCATCCCGACCGCCGTAGCCCTGAGCTGCATCGAAGGGAAACGGCGGAAGCCTTGGGCACACTCGCTCGGCAATGACTTGTCGTTGAGTATTCTAAATCTATCACTTCCCAGACCGCCACCCCACTCACGTTATGGAGGTCATGTGGAGGATGACTGGCAAGGGGCAAATTCCTGGAAAGGGGGAGGTCAGCCGCGCAAGCCGGCCTCGCCGAGGTAGTCATCCATCGCCGACACCGGCAACAACGTGATCCCCTGCGGCAACCGCGCGCAACGAGATCCGGGATAAACGACCGCCAGCGAGTCCAGCCCCAGGTCTTGAGCGCTTCGGGGAAAATCTGGGGAGACTCATTCAGTTTTAAGCAAGGAGAGCCAGGGGAATCAGTTTTGTCCCTGAGATTGACTGATCAATTCGAAGGTGGTTTTTGACCCCA
>Ga0194113_10006983_pt1 | contig 14189 bp, 7 predicted proteins | sample TA2MahC200mmetaG_FD_146193 | JGI IMG/M metagenome (GOLD analysis project Ga0194113, IMG submission 146193) | Freshwater microbial communities from Lake Tanganyika, Tanzania - TA2015017 Mahale Deep Cast 200m | ecosystem: Environmental > Aquatic > Freshwater > Lake | place: Tanzania: Lake...
GCGCCTTCCACTCGCGGATCACGATGCCGCGGCTGGCCCACGCACCCTCGACCCGTCCGGCCCGCCCGCCGGGTCCCGGGCTCGCCGCGCCGCTTCGCGTGCGGAACACGTCCCCGGCCTCATGCAGTGAGATCCACGGCGCGCGGCCGCCGAGTTCGACCGGCGCGGTGCGGTTCGTGTCTCCGCCCCACTGCGTCGGCCATTCGCGGCGGAGGCCCCCCCCGTCGCCGACCGCCATCTTCCGCTCGCCGGTGTAGCTGTACGTGTCGGCCCCGATCTGGAAGATGACGAAGCGCGAGAAGGAAACCGGCGCCGCCGCGTCGAGCCGTAGACGGTAGGTCCCGCGCACGAGGTCGTCGGTGCGGGCAAGGCTGACGGCCGCCGACTGCTCGATGCCGCCCCCGGTGCGGCCGGCGTACACGACCTCGGTCAGGCACGGCCCCTGGGCGAGGAAGGCGGTGCGCATGCGCCCCGGCATCACGCGACGGCCCTCCGGGTCGAACAGCCGGACGAAGTCGCCGCCGCCGACGTTGTGCGTCCAGGTCCACGGCTGGCCGCCCGACATCGACCGGACCATCACCGGCCGCACGTCGAGCACCGCGCACCGCGCCTGGGCCTGGTCGGGCTCGTAGCAGATGCTCTCGCCCCACGAGCCGAGCGCGCTCTGGTCCCACTGCTGATTGCTCCCCCACCCGATCAGGCACAGTTGCGCGTGCGACGCCGCCGCCACGCCGCCCCAGTGGCCGTAGACGACCGTCAGCTCGAGGGGCACCTCCGACCGCGGCGGCAGGCGGACCTGCGAGAACCCGTGGAACCACTGGCCCGCGTACACGCCGCCCTCGGCGCGGGTGTGCCAGTTCTTGCTGAGCTGCACCGGAAGGCCCGTCGGATGCCCGTCCGCATCGCGCAGCACCGCCGAGACCCCTGTGATCGCCGCCCCGATGCGCTGGCGGATCCCGTGCGAGGTCTTCTCGAAGAGCAGACGGGTGACCTGCTCCGCGTCGGCGGGGTTCTTCAGCACGAGACGCACACGCTCCATCGCGTCGTTCCGCCGCTCCCCGTCGCCCGCGGGCACCACCGGCTCGATGCCGTCGAGGTTCACCCTGTGCCAGCCGCGCGCCGCATCGAACTCGACGGGGCGGGGCGCGCCGCCGGGGAACTCGGAGGCATGGACCGACACGGACGGACACGGAACGGACTCGGCGGGGACCCCGGGCCGCAACGCATCGGCCGTCACGACGGCCGCCGCCTCGCGCCATGCGTCTCCGCTCCACTCGCCGCCCGCAGCCGGCGCCCACGCGCCGCGCCACGTGCGCCCCGCCGCCGCCAGGCGAACCTCCATTGACGCCGCGCGCCACGCCGCACGCGGCTGTTCCGTGGCGGCGCGACCGCCGGCGCGGAAGCTCCATGCGCGCACCGGCTTCAACGCCGGATTCGCGGCCTCCGGCGCGACGAACCGGCCGTGGATCTCCGCCGCCGTCAGCGCACGGTCGTGGATCCGCACCTCGTCGATGGCGCCGCGGAAGTGGTAGCCGTCGCCGCAGTTGTCCTGCCGCCGGCCGAAGGCCAGCCCGGCGCGGCCCGGAGTCCGCGGACGGCCGATCCGCTGCTCCCCGGCGGCCGCGCCGTTGACGAAGAACCGCAGCACGTCGCCGTCGTACGTCATCGCGAGGTGGTTCCATGCGTCGATCTTCAGCATCCCGGGGCGCGCGGCGACGGTGACCGCGTTGTCGCGTCCGCCGCCGACGTTCATCCGCGCCTGCGGAACGCCGCCGAGCAGGACGATGCCGTAGTTGCCCTCCGCCTGCTCGTGGTGGTTCTTGCACACGAGCCAGGGATGCGTGCGCGTCGACGGCTGGTGGTCCTCCGGAACGAAGGCCCAGAGTTCGAGCGTGAAGCGATCCGGATCGATCTCCGGGCTGTGCGGGATCTCGAGATGGTTCGTACCGTCGAGCCCGAAGCCCCCGCCCACGCGGCCGAAGCAGTCCTCGCCGGCCGCGATCGGGAGCCGGCCCGGCCGCGCCGCGAGAATCAGCGCCAGCCGGTCGGGCCAGGCGACGGTCTCGAAGCGCGCCTCGACGTTCAGCCGCCGGCCGTCGGCCGATTCGAACACCAGGTCGGTCACGTCGCCGCGCTGGAGGAACCGGCCCGACTCAACCAGGCGCGGCCCGCCGAACTGCGTCCACGAGCCGCCCCTGGCGCAGCGGTGGACGACCCCGTCGACAGTGATCGCCAACGCAAGATCCGCCGCCGGCAGACGCCGCCACGCGGAGCCGTCCTCCCGCGCCGCCGCCTCGTAGCCGCCGCCATCCTCCACCGCGCCGAGATGCGGCACGCGCATGGCCTCCGTGTCGAGCGCCATCGCGTAGCGCCCGGTCCGGATCACACGGATCCACGGCGCCGCCGGCGTATGCCCCGGGAACTCCTCCGCCCATCCCATCAGCGCGTAGTCCGCCTCCCGCGGCATGAGCTGTTGGATGTTGGTCGTTGGTTGTTGGCTGTTGGACGTTGACCGCCCGCTGCCGTCCGCGAGTTCGGTGTTCGATGTTCCCGGCGCTCCTGCCCGCGCCCCGGCCACCCCGAGCACGACAATTGCGGTCATCCAGGCGACGCGTCTCACGGCGCGGATGCCGCAGCGCTGCGAACGCCGCGGATCTCCAGGTTGTCGACGAAGAACCGCGCCGGCTCGTTGCCGGCGCCGATGATCCCGATCCAGCCGCAGCGGGCGAAGTCCGGGCTCTCGCACGGGAGTCCGCGGACCGTCGTCGCCGCACCGCCGGCCGGACGCAGCACGAGGTCGTACGCCGCGCGACCGTCCGCCGCGAGCGCCACCTCGACCCCCACCCACACGTCGATCGGGAAGTCGGACACGGCCTTCCGCCCCGCCAGGACCTTGCCCGCCGTAGCGTCGAACACGAGCGACGGGCCGACGGGGAACTCCCGCCGGTTCTCCTGCGTGCGGAACTCGATCGAGACCTTCGATCCCTTCCCGACCCGGAGGTCGCAGCGGAACACGGGCGGACCGGCGATCCGTGGCTGCACGCACATCATCGGCATGTACGACGGCTCGCACGGCGCATCCGTGAACGCAAGCGACTGCTTCCCGCCGGCGGCGGTCTCCGCGGACAGCTCGATCGTCGCGCGGCCCTTCGAGCGGAGGCTGAAGGGGCCGGACAACGCCACCGCCTGCCCGCGGCTCGCGATCTCGAAGCCCTCCTCGATGCCGTCCGCCCGCGGGATGTGCGACAACGGATGACGCTCCGCCAGCGGCACGTCGGCCGGAAGCAGCGGGAGCGGCCCCGCGGACGCCGCGTCCAGGATCAGCGCCGCGTGGACGTCCACGTTGCGCAGCGTCGCCGTCAGGATGCCGTTCGTCCACCCGTGCTCGACGACCGTCGCCGCGGGCACGACCGCCACCCGCCCGGGCCGCGGCGCCGGAACGTGGATCGTAACCTCCGGCAGCGGCGGCTGGTCGTCGACGAGCTGCGTCGTCTCCTCCGTCTTCCGGACGCCCTTCACGCGCGACCCGACGTCGGCCATGTGCACGACGGTTGCGTCGCCCTTGCGGCGGAAGGTGAAGATGAAATGCTCCGCGCGCCCCGGCCCGGTCATTCGCACCGCGGGGCCGAGGCCCAGCGCGCCCAGAAGGTGCGGCCCCAGCCCCTCGTGATCCGGCGTGGCCGCGGCGTCGACGGACGCATAGGCCACGCGCCCCTTTCCCTCCGGACGGACCGTCACCAGCGGCTCCCCGTCATCCCATCGCGCGGGCACCCCGGCGTCGCGCACCGTCACGGGCCACCGCCCCTCCATGAAGATCTTTCCCCCGCCCGCCGAAAGCGACCGCGGCGCCGTCTGCCGCCCGCCGCGGATCACGCCGGTCAGCGCGGAGAACGCCTCGCCCTCCGCCTCGCCGGCATCCAGCGCCGATCCGGCCAGCACGAGCGTCCCGCCGCCGGCCGCGAAGTCGCGGAGCCGCGCGAGGGTCGCCGCGGAGACGGCATGCTGGTTCGGAACGACGACGACGCGGTACGTCCCGAGCCCGTGCGCGGCGTCCGCCTCGTTGATCAGATCGACGCCGAGGCACGCGTCCTCCAGCATCGTCGCCCACGCCTGCGGCGCGACGAGATCGGCGAACCCGGCGCGGCCGCCGGTGCGCTCGCCGAGCCACGCGGTTTCGCTGACGAGCACCGCGACGGGATTGGCGGACACGGTTCGCCCGAGCGCCGCGGCGCGGTCGCGGACGAATCGTGCGCATTCGAGGGTCCGCGCCCACGCTTCCGGCGCGAGCGGGTCGCCGCCGGGTGTCCAGAGGAACCACGAGCCGCCGTGGGCGAACGTCACCGCGCCCTGCTGCAGCACGCGCCGGCGCGAGATCTCGTCGGGCTTGTAGACCAGGTGCATCAGGTCCCACGGCGAGTCGCGCTCGGCCGAGAGGAACTGCGCCCGGATGCGTGTGATGCCGAGAGCCCTTCCGTGGCTCAGGTCGGCGCTGAGGGTGTCGGCGAAGTCCGGCGCGCCGCGCGGATCGTCCTTCTCGAAGAACGTCGTGATCTTCTTCCACGAGTGATTGCTCGTGTAGAGGGCCTTCGGATTGACGCGGTGCACGGCCTCCGCCATGCGGCGGCGGTATTCGTCGTATCGCTCCTGCTCCAGCGCGAGCCAGCGCGGCCAGTCGGGATCCTTCGCGTCGGCCGGCGGCGCGGCTTTCCCGGACGCCGCGGTCCACGCGGCGCGGCAGTTCCGGCAATAGCAGGCGCGCGTGCGGGCGTGGTCGCCATCGACCCAGACCCCGTCCGGCCGGTAACGGGTCATGAACTCCCCGATCATCGGCAGCAGCAGGGCCTCCAGGTATCCGGTTCCGTCCGCGCTCGGCCGCGGGCAGGCGTCGAGACCGTCGTTCCGCCCCTTCCCCCTGCCGGCGGCATCGACCTGCGTCCACTCGGGGTGCGACTTCGTCAACATCAGCCCGCGCGTGTTGATGTAGACGTGGAAGCGCTTGCCCGCCTTCCGCGCCGCCTCGCCCCAGACCGCGAGCGTGTCCCATCCTTCGAGATCGCTGCGGGAGCGCAGCGAGCTTGGATAGGTCATCATCGCGCCGTCGGCGCCGTAGGCCGAGACCTGGACGATGTCGACCGGCAGTTCCCGCAGCTTCGCCGCGATCTCGTCCGCCGTCCGCCCCTTCCCCACCAGCCCCCCGTGGTTGTCGATGTGCAGGTTGACGGGCGAATCGCGATACCACGCATTCCGCTCCGTCGTGGCCCCGGGCGCGGCCCCCGCCACGACCACCGCCAGCAGCAGCGCACGCCCCACCCGGCCCCGTTCTCCCCTGCGCTTCCTCATCGCGTCTCCGGCGCAGCGGATGGGCCGACGAACTCCTCGCGCGTGAGGCGGCCGTCTCCATTCATGTCGAAGGCGCGGAAGCGTGGGTCCGCACGGGTCTTGTCCGAGAGCCCTGCCTTGTATTCGGCCGGCGAGAGGACGCCGTCCTTGTCCTTGTCCCACGTGGTGAACGCGCGCGCCCGGTCCGGCGCGGGTCCGGGGGTGGCGTCCGCACCGGCGGTCGACGGCGCGGCGCGGGCGGACCGGGGTTCCGCCCTCGCCTGCAGCCGCGGGTCGATGTCTTTTCGAAGGCCGGCGAACCACGCGTCGATGGCGGCCTTCATCCGCTCGACGCGCGGGCCCTCCTCCGCGGCGAGATTCCGCGCCTGGGCGCGGTCGCCGTCGACCCGGTGCAGTTCCGCACGCCGCTTCGTCTCGTCGAGGACCAGCATCCACGGGCCGTCGCGCATGGCGAAGGCCGGCCAGTCGTCGCCGCCGTGCCCTCCCTGCCACCACCAGAAGAGCGGTTTCGCGCGAGGCTGTGACTCGCCCCGGAACGCGGCGAGCATGTCCTGCCCGTCGCCGGCATAGCCCGCGGGCGCCGCGACGCCGGTCGCCGCGAGGACGGTCGGCAGCACGTCGACGCCGGAGAGGGCGGTCTCGCGGTCCACGCGGCCCGCCGGCACCGTTCCGGGCCAGCGCGCGAGGAAGGGCACGTTCACGCCGCCGAGCAGGAGACTGCGCTTGCGGCCGCGGAGACCGCCGGTGCTGCCGACGCTGTAGTAGAACTTCTGGCCGGGATTCGGATGGCTGTTCTCGGGACCGTTGTCGCTGGAGAACATCACCAGCGTGTTCGTCGACAGGCCGAGTTCGTCGAGGACATCGAGAATGCGCCCGACCTGGCGGTCCGCCCGCGTGACGGCCGCGTAGTAGGTGCGCTGCGGTTCCGGCGTGTCCGGGTAGGGTTTCTTGTCTTCGTCGGTCGCCGAGACCAGGTGGTGCGCCTCGTGCAGCCACAGGTTGATGTAGAACGGGACGCCCTTCGATTCGCGGATGAACCGGACCGCGTGGTCGGTCGCCGCGACGCTGAGCCACGACGCGGCCTCCTTGTCGTGCGCCGCGCCGGCCTGGTCGTCGGACCGGCGGTCGGTGCCGTCGAAGACGTGCCGGCCGGGGCCGGTCCAGACCGCCGCATCGTCGAACCCGTAGGCCGCGGGCAGCGGCGCGCCGTCGGTCCCGCCACCGGAGAGATGCCACTTGCCGTAGTGGGCCGTCCGGTAGCCCGCCTCCTTCAGCATGCGCGACAGCAGCGGCGCCGCGGGGTCCAGCCAGTCCGGCATGCCGCGCGCGACGTTCTGCTCGTGCGTGGCGAAGTGCTGGTGCACGCCCCAGCGCGACGGGAACTGGCCCGTCATGATGCCGGTCCGGCTCGGGGAGCAGACCGGGTTCACGACGGTGAAATCCCGGAACAGGATCCCCTCCCGCGCCATGCGGTCGAGGTGGGGCGTCAGGATGTGCGGATGCCCGTAGCAGGCCGGATCGCCGTACCCCAGGTCATCCGCGTAGATGAACACGATGTTCGGCCGCGCCGGTGCCGCGGCCGCCCGCGCCGCCGTCACCAGCAATGCCAGCCCCGCCCACCGCGCCACCGATCGAAAGAAATCCTTCATTCCATCCACTCCTCGCGGCGCTTCACGATCGGTTGCGCCTTCGCACGCGATACGCCACGCCCTGCTCCGTGAAGGCCATGGATGCGTAGCGTGCACCACCGCGCCGTTCTGGTTTTGAGGTCACAGTTTGTGACCTCAAAATCGCATCTTCCTGCAGCGTAAGCACGAACATGAAGTCCTCCGGGAACCGGTCCCGGTTGCGGCGCACGGCCTGCTTGAGCGCCTTGGTCGGGATGCCGTAGAGGACGGCGAGGTCGCGGTCGAGCATCACCTTCTGCCCGCGAAGCAGGAGGATCCGCGACTCGATCCGGTCCGCCGGCACGAGGGTCGCGCTCATGGCGCGCCGCTTCCCTGGACCGGTCCGTAGAGCTCAATCTCCCAGATGCGCGAGGCGGAGTCCTTGGCGCCGGTGACGAGCAGGCGCACGCGCGAGGCGGTGACGGGGGCGAAGGTGCCGCTCCAGGCCGCATCGCCGTTGCCGGCGGCCGATGCGCCGGGAATGTCCTTCCAGCCGGTCCCGTCGTGCCGCTGGAGCGCGAAGGCGCCGAGCGGCGCCACGAGGCCGCCGTCCGTCGCGTAGCCCGAGATGACCCGCGCGGCCCCGAGCGCCAGCGGCTCCGTCCACGCGAACTCGATCGCGTGCGGGAGCGGACCCTTCGCCACCCAGCGGCCGGCGTTGTCGGACAGGTCCGCCCGGCCGTCGGTCAGCGGCGCGGGATCGGGCGCACCGTCCAGCCCGGGGACCGACACCGCCGCCGCGCGCGCGAGGTTCGTCCCGGCCGCCGCCAGCCACGCGGGCGCCGCAGCGGCGACAGCCTTCGCGGCCGGCCGACGCTGCGGCTCGGCGCCGTTCCCGTACTCCTGCGCCGCGCCCGGATGCTTGCCGACGCCCCGCGCCATCAGGTCGCGCAGCTCGCTGAGGAGGTCCGAGTGGACGTCGCGCGGCATCGCGCCGTGCTTCTTGCAGAGGCTCGCCGCCATGCCGACGATCTCGCCCATGCAGCCGCCGGTGCGCATCACGCGCACCGCGCCGAGCGCGTTGTGCCGCACGCTGATGTTGCGTCCGGCCATGAAGAGGTTCGGCACGTTGCGGGAGTAGAGGCAGCGGTACGGGATCCAGAACGGCCGGCGCTCGCGGTTGGCCGGGAACTCGCCGAAGTGCGCCTTGGAGATGAAGGCGTCGCCCTCGAACCCCTTCTCGTACTTCGGGTCGGGCAGGTGCAGGTCGTTGCTCCAGCCGGTCGGCGCGCAGCCGTCGGGGAACTGCCGGTCGGTTTTCAGGTCCTCGAAGTCCAGGATGACGTCGCCCAGCAGCCGCCGCGATTCGCGCTTGCCGAGGATGTGCGCGGACCAGTTCAGCCTGTGGTTCGGAAACACGCGGTCGACGTTCTTGAGCGCGTCCCACGCGCCGTACATCGCGCGGAAGTTCCAGTCGCGCACGTACTCCATCTCCGCGATCGGGTCGCGGTCGAACCCGCTCTCCCAGTACCAGCCGCCAAGTTTGTTCGGGTCGGGCTTCGTCGGGCTGCGTCCGGGGAACGGCTTGTCGGAGAGATCCAGCGCCCACGGGCAGCGCGGGAAGTCCTGCGGCGACGGCGTCTCGATCACGTTCCACAGGTTGCACGGCCCCATGCGGCCCTTCGGCTCCACCTCGACGTCGGCGCCGGCGAGCGCACCGACGGCCGCATCACCCGTGCAGTCGGCGAACCAGCGCCCGGCGATCCGCACGCGGCGGCCGGTCCGGATCTCCTGCGCCACGACCGCGCGGATCGCCGCGCCGTCCTTCTCGACGCCGTTCGCGCGGTGCTCGAGGAACAGCCGCAGGTTCGGCTCCGCGCGCGCGACCTCGAGCTTCTTCTCGTCCTCGTAGAGGTCAGCGGTGTTCGAGGGCCCGTAGTGCGCGTGCCGCGCCTGTTCGAGCTCCGCGACCACGTCGCCGATCCGGGGCCACGGCGCCTTGTTGCGCGCGCCCTGGAGCCACACGCGGACCTCGGAACTGTTGTTGCCGCCGAGCACCGGCCGGTCCTGGACGAGCGCCACCGTCAGCCCGAGCCGCGCCGCCGCGATCGCCGCGCAGGTGCCGGCGATCCCGCCGCCGGTGACAACGAGGTCGAACTCGCCGGCTGTCTCGGGCGCCTCGGGCAGGCCCAGGCACGCGCGCCGGAGCGCGGCCATCTCCGGATCGCGGCTGGGCGGGACGAACGCGGGGTCGCGCGCGAGCAGTACCGCGTCGCACCGGCCCTCGAAGCCGGTCAGGTCATGCAGCGCGAGCCGCACACGGCCCGCGGGAAGCTGGACCGTGCCGCCATCGTGCCAGTGCCAGTCCGCGCCCACGGCGCCGAAGGTCGCGTCGAGCGGACGCCCGTTCACGAGCACCTGGAACCGCCCCGGCGCGCCCGGCGCCTTCCAGAGCGCGACCCAGTCCATCGTGCGGACCCACACGCGCCACGCGCCGGCCATCGGGACCTCGACCTCCGTGGACGCGTCGGCGACCGGCCGTCCAAGCCCGTGCGCGAGCAGGTACGGCGAGCCCATCTGGTCCATGAACTGCGGATCGACGACCCATCCGCCGTGGTCCGCGATGCCCTCGGCCTCGACGAGAACCGCCGGCGCGCCCCCGGCCTCCGCCGCGCACGCCGCGAGCACCGCCGCGCACAGGGTTTCCAAGGGTTGGAAACCCCGGCGACCCGTACTTCCAAGGCTTGGACGTTTCATGGGCCTGCTCCTCCGCTTGCGATTGGTCGGCCTTTCCATAGTGTCATGACAACCGAATCGGGACAACCGAAGGGTGGAGGGCGCCTTGGCCGGCATCGTGTCGGACCGGGGGCGCAAGTCGGGGGCGCGGATTACGATTACGAGTAGGAGCAGGACGCCGTAGGGAAAGGACCGAGTACCGTCGCCCCCGCGTTTCCCATCCTGATCCTAATCATAATCGTGACCGTAATCCCGAGACCCAGAACTCAGCCGCAGCCCCTTACCGGACCCGCCAGATCTTCACGTCGTCGATCCAGACCGTGTTGGGAATGAGGAAGCTGAACCAGCGCTTCACCGGGTGCGCGAAGCCCTCGGATCGGTGGCGGGCGACGAGTCGGCCGTCGACGCTGAGACGCATCTCGTCGCCCTCGGTGACGAGCGCGATCTCGTGCCACTCGGTGTCGGCCTTCCACGCGACGTTCGTCTGCTTCGTCTTGAGCAGCGCGTCGAGGTCCGCCGGGAGCTTCTCCTTGCGCGCGGCGAGCTCCTCGCGCCGCTTGCGGATCTCGAGGTTCATCACGCCGGTCTTGTGGTCGATCAGCGTGACGCCGCTCTGCGAGAGGATCCCGTAGCACAGATGGCCCGCGTGGATCCCCTGCGTCTCGCGGTCGACGAAGCCGAGCTGGAGCGACTCGCCCTTCGAGAGGCCCGGGAACCGGAAGCGCACGACCGCGCCGCCGTCCGCGAAGCCGGCCTCGTGGTGGATGTGCGCCGCGTGCTTCGCCTCCACGGACGCGCTGGCGACCTTCAGGATGCCGCCGTCGAGGTCGGCCATCTTGATGTGCGGGACGCGGGCGGCGGTGGCGCTGTTCCATCCGTTGCCGATCGCCTTCGCGAGGTTGCCGTCCTCCTCGCGCTCGAAGGCGTCGTGGAAGACCAGCGTCCCCTTCTCCCGCAGCCACGCGGCATCGTCACGCACGGCCTCGGGTCCGGCGGCGGCGGGAAGAGCGGCGAGCAGCAGGGCGAGCGACCGCAGGATGCGTGTCATGGCATGGCTCCCGATGGCATGGCGCGGAGTGACGGGGAGCCGAGGGGCTGCGCCGATGGGGTCGAGTCCGTATTTCCTGCCTTCATGCCTGACCCCTCCGGCCCCGATCTCTCCTGCACCGGTCATCCTTCGTCCTCTTCCCGTTCGACGGCGGCGTCGTTCCGTCCGGGAGAGTGCGTCGGTGATGGTGGCGAGTCAACCGCCGATGCCGAGGCGGCCGCCGGCGCCTTGACCGCGGGCGCCGCGGAAGCGTACGCTTCGCCGCATGAGGCCGCGAGAGGATGCCGTACGACGCCATGAGTCCGCCGACCGGTTCGGGTGATCGGCGCGCCGTCATGCCCGACGCCCCGCCCTCCCCCGCGTCCGCCGCACCGGACGGGCACACCGCCTTCCTGCTCCACTGGTTTCCGAAGCCGTCGGAGACCTTTCTCTTCGACGAACTGTCGCTCCTCCGGCGCTGGGGCGTTCCGATGTCCGTGATCTCGCTCTACGGCCGGCACCCCGGGCCGTTTCCCGAACCCGCCGCGGGCGACGGCGGCATCCCCGTCCACCGCCTCGGCATCCGCGCCCTCGGCCGGATCGCGCGGGACGCCGCCCGCGCGGCCGCGACGGACCCCTCCGCGCGGCGGCTTTGGGGTACCGTGCCCTGGCACCGCTGGCCCGACCTGGAGATGGCCGGCGAGAACGCGTGGGCCTTCCTGTGCGGCTTCCATCTCGCCCGCCTCGCGCGCGAACGGGGCGTCACGCACCTGCACGCCTGCTGGGCCAGCGGACCGGCCACCGCGGCCTGGGTCGCCTCGCGGCTGAGCGGCATCCCCTTCAGCTTCACCGCATGGGCGGGCGACATCTTCCCGCCCGACGGCGCCCTCCCCGCGAAGATCCGCGACAGCGCCTTCGTCCGCAGCACCAGCGAGACCTTCGCCGGCCACCTGAGGGCCGAGGCCGGGCCTCACGCCGGCCGCGTGCAGGTCGTCCGCAACGGTCAGGATCCCTCGCGCTTCCCCGCCGCCCGCCCCTTCGACCGGCCCGGACTCCGCCTGCTGGCCATGGGACGCTTCGTCCCCAAGAAGGGATTCGTCCACGCCCTCGACGCGGCCGCGCGGCTGGCCGCCGAACGCGTCGACTTCCGCCTGACCCTCGCCGGGGCCGGCCCCGGCGCGAGGAGTCTCCGCCGTCGCGCGAGCGCCCTCGGGCTCGGCGACCGCGTCCGCTTTCCGGGCTGGATGCCCCGCGAGGGTTCCGGATCGTGTCATCTCGACGGCGACATCTTCCTGCTGCCGAGCGTCGTCGATGCCGCCGGCGACCGGGACGGCATCCCCAACGTCGTGATGGAGGCCATGCTCCACGGGCTGCCCGTCATTGCCAGCGACGTCGGCGCGGTGCGCGAACTCGTCCGCCACCGCGAAACGGGCCTCCTCGTGCCTCCCGGCGATGATGCCGCGCTGGCCGCCGCGATCCGCGACCTCGCCGCCCGGCCCGACGAGGCGCTCGCGATGGCGGCGCGCGGACGCGAGTGGGTGCGGCGCCACTTCGACCTCGCGACCAACTGCCGCCGCTTCCTCGATCTGCTCGCGACGCGCCCGGAGGCGGATCATGGCTGACGCCTCCACCGCCCGCCCGGGTCTCCGCGGCATCGCGAAGCGGTTCGGCGTCCTCGCGGCGGCGCACGGGTTCCGCGAACTCCTGCAGGCCGTCTTCCTGATCGTCCTCGCGCGGCGCCAGATGGCGGCCTACGGCGACTTCGTCCTCGCGTTCGGCCTCGGACAGATCCTGCTCCTCTTCGCCGAGTTCGGGCTCAACCAGCACGCGGTCTGCCGGCTCGCGCGGACGCCGGACGCCGAGGCGGGCATCGTGCGCGGCATCCTCGCCGCCAAGTCGCTCCTGCTTGCGCTGGGCGGTTGCGTGGCCTTCGCCTTCGTGCTGCTCCAGAGCTACGACCTGCCGCTCCGCTCCGTGGTGCTGCTCCTCGCCGCGGGCGTCGGGCTCGAGGCCCTCACGAGCACCTACTTCACCCTCGGCCAGTGGCACGGGCGGCAACGCGGCGAGGCGGTCATCCGCGGCATCGCCGCCGCGGCGGGCTTCGGCTACGGGCTCGCCGCGCTCGCGGCCGGGTGGCCCCCGGTGCTCCTCGCGCTGTTCAAGCCGGTCGAGTCGGTCGTCGCGCTCGCGGGCGCCGCGTGGCTCCTGCGGCCGGCGCGGGGGGATGCGGCGGCGGCGGACGTCCCCCTCGTCGCCACGCTGGGCGGCGGACTCGTCTTCGCGCTGATCGAACTGGCGGCGATCGTCTACAACAAGGCGAACCTCTTCTTCCTCCGCCGCGCGGCCGGCGCCGAGGCCGTGGCCCAGTACGGCGCGACGTGGCAGATCGTCGACGGCGTCACGAGCTTCGTCTGCGGCCTCCTGCTGGCGCGCTCCCTGTTCCCGGCGCTCGCGCGGCTGCTGGCGACGGACCGCGCCGCGGCGCGCGCGCTCGTGCAGGACACCGCCCGCTGGCTGCTGGTCCCGGCCGCCGTGCTCGTCTACGGCCTGGCCGTCGAGAGCGACCGCCTCCTCCCGCTGCTGTACGGCGGCGCGTATGGCGAGGCGGTGTGGATGCAGCGCTGGCTGGCCGCGAGCGTGGCGATCGGCTTCGCGCACAACCTCGCGGCGTACGTGATGATGGGGCTCGGCCGCGAGCGGCGGCTGCTGGTCGTCTGCGCCGCGGGGTTGGCGCTCAACCTCGTGCTGTGCGCCGCATGGATCCCGCGCCAGCCGCTGGCGGGAAGCGTCGGCGCGCTCCTGCTGACGAAGGCCGCGGTCGCGGCGGGCACGGTCGGCTTCGCGCAGCGGCACCTCGGTCTTCTCCGGGCCCGCGACGCGGCGGAGTTCCTCGCGGCGCTGCTGGCCGGCGCCGCGGTCTTCCTGCTGCTGCGGACGACCGGCCCGCGGCTCCTCCACGAGGCGGCCGCGCTTGTCCCGCTGGCGGCGCTGGTCGTCCTCTGGCGGCGCGCACGTCCCGCGGCGGCGGAGGCGCGCGCATGAGCCGTCCCCGCCCGCCCCCGTGGCTGCGCCGCCTGCGCCTTCCGGCCGGCCGCCCGGCGCTCGCGCCGCTGCTGGCCGCGGGCCTTGCGTTCGCGCTCGCCGCCGCGGCGGCGGGGCTGAGCGGCCTCCCGGTGCCGCGCGTGCACGACGAGTTCAGCTACCTCCTCGCCGGGGACACCTTTGCGCACGGGCGGATGACCAATCCGACGCACCCCTGCTGGCGGCATCTCGAGACGCTTTACGTCATCCACCGGCCGACGTACCAGTCGATGTACCCGCCCGCGCAGGGCCTCTCCCTCGCCGCCGGCCAGCGGCTCGGCCACCCCGCGATCGGCGTGTGGCTCGGCGTCGCCGCAATGGCCGCCGCGTTCGCGTGGATGCTGCGCGCCTGGCTGCCGGGCCCGTGGGCGTGGATCGGGGCGCTGCTGGCGGTGGGA
>Ga0194113_10006985_pt1 | contig 14187 bp, 9 predicted proteins | sample TA2MahC200mmetaG_FD_146193 | JGI IMG/M metagenome (GOLD analysis project Ga0194113, IMG submission 146193) | Freshwater microbial communities from Lake Tanganyika, Tanzania - TA2015017 Mahale Deep Cast 200m | ecosystem: Environmental > Aquatic > Freshwater > Lake | place: Tanzania: Lake...
AAGCATGCGCACCGGCGCCAGCAGGGAGGAGAGAACCACCTCCAGCACCATGCTGATCAAAAGCCTCAGGATCCCCCCGAACTGCCGGGCCCGCCCCTGGACGATGACCGCCAGCACACTCAGGAGTTTGGGCAGAAAGAGCAGGACCGCGGTGGTCGCCACCAGGGTCAGAGCCCAGCGCGGGTGCCACACCGGCCAGGCGGGGAAGAGCGTGTGCTCGGCCGGGAAGTAGTCCGGCTTGCGAAAGGCCTCCATGACGGCCTCGGCCGAACTCAGACACAGGAAGAGAAACCAGAACAAGGCCGACCCGTAAGACATGGCGCCGTGCAGGAACAGGGCGCGGTGGGCCGGGAAAACGCCCTCGCTGAAGAGCAGGCGCACGTGCTGCAGGTTGCCCTGACACCAGCGGCGGTCCCGCTTCAGCTCATCCAGCAGGGTGGAGGGAATCTCCTCGTAACTGCCGTCCAGCTCGTGGGCCAGCCAGACCTCCCAGCCCGCCTTGCGCATCAGGGCGGCCTCCACGAAATCGTGGCTCAGGATCTCCCCTCCCAGGGGAGGCTTGCCCGGCAGGGTGGGCAGGGCGCAATGCCTCATGAAGGGCTCGACCCGGATGATGGCGTTGTGGCCCCAGGAGTGCGAATCCCCCAATTGCAGGAAGTGGAGCCCCGCGGTAAAGACCGGGCCGTAGAGATGATTCGAAAACTGCTGGGCCCGGGCCAGCAGACTCTCGGCGTTCACCGCCTTGGGGTTGGTCTGGATCATGCCGGCCCTGGGGCGCTGTTCCATCAACCTCACCAGGCGCACGATGGCCTCGCCGCTCATAACGCTGTCCGCGTCCAGCACGATCATGTAGCGGTAACGGTCTCCCCAGCGCCGGCAGAAATCCGCGATGTTGCCGCTCTTGCGGCCTACGTTCATGATCCGGTGACGGTAGTAAATGCGGTTGAAGGCCTCCAGGCTCCTGCACATCTCGGCCCAGGCGATTTCCTCGGCGACCCAGATATCCGGGTCCGTGGTGTCGCTCAGAATGAAAAGGTCGAAAGGCTCGCCCTGTCCCGTTTCTTCCAGAGAGCGATAGATGGTCCGCAACCCCGCGGCAATCCGGGTGACGTCCTCGTTACAGACCGGCATGACCACGGCGGTCCGAAAACCGGCGCCGGGCGGTTCGGGTCCTGCCTCCTCATCGAGTCGCACGGCATAGGGATCCCGCCGCCGCAGCACCGTGAACAAGCCGCCCATGGCTTCCCAGAAGCCGATGGAAATCCAGGCGAACAGCGCGCCGAAGACCACGACAATCGCCAGTTCCAGCTTGTCGGTCCCGCCGGAGGGCAGCACGTCCGCCATGTAGGTGGAAGCCACGAGGGTCGAACAGAGAATGAAGAAGGCGATCAGGCTGCGGCGAAGACGGGCAGCCCGGGTCCAGGCACGTTTCGGCTTTTGCGGCTTCATGCGGACCCTTTCGGCTGGTCCGGTCCCGCGCCGGGTTCGCCGGCGGACCTCGCTGAGGGTTTCTTTCGGGAAAAAAGCCTGCGCCCCATGGCCCGGATTCCTCTTACGAACCTTTCCAGGTGGGTCAGCCAGGGCCGGCGGTCCAGTGCCGTGGGCACCATGTTGCCCCGATGTATGGGCGGAGCAACCTGCACGCCGACGACCGTGCGGCCGTTCGCCAGCAGCCCTGCTCCCGGAGAGTCCGGGAGGATCCCTTCCTCCTGCAGCAACGCTCGCAGGGAAGAGATCGTGTTTACCACGGGGTGGCCGGCCGATCCGTTCTCGGCCGACCGGAGGGCTTTCAGGGCCAGTTCCAGGGAGCGGCGGGAGTGAAGGTGCAGACTTCTCAGATAGAGCAGAGCACGCTGTTCGGCCCTCTGCCAGTCCTCTTCCGGGGCCCTGCCGGCAGGGTCCGCTAGGGCACGGCCGCCGCCGGATCCCGGTTCACCCGCCATGTCAACACCCATCCCCAAGCCTGTCTGCCGGCTTCCATCAGAGTTCGAAGGCGTAGCTCCAGGTCTCCGTGAGAACGTTGTTGCCGCTGTCCTTCAGAAAGGCGCGCAACTCGAGCGGCCTCTTGCGGTCCGGCAGCAGCGCGCTCAGGGACCCGGGTTCCGGCACCTGAATCTGAAAGACCAGCCGCCAGCCGCCTGTCACCCGGTTTTTGAAAAGCTGGTGTTCCAGCAGGGGGCTGCGTTCGTCCGTACTGACCACGGCCGTAATCGGTTTGTCGGCAGGCATGGCCTCGAGATCGCGGCCGGCAAAATCGATGACAAACTTCCGGGAATTGGGCAGGTGCCCAACCGCGGTGCGGGTGTCGACAACCCGGCCTCCGGGAGGCCGGGTCCCGTCCGGGGAGTGCCAGCTCATGGTGTAGTCGAAGGCCAGAGGTTTTCCGGGCCCGGGAACGTTCTCCGGAACCCAGAAGGCGGTGATGTTGTCGTTGAGTTCGTTGGGGGAAGGGATCTCCACAAGTTCCACGCGGCCGGGACCCCATTTCCCCAGGGGAGAAATCCACACACTCGGCCGGATGTCGTACCGGGCCTCCAGATCCTGATAGTGGTCGAAATTCTGGTCGCGCTGCAGGAGTCCGAAACCGATCGGGTCCGGGGTGTCGAAGCTGTAAACCTTCAGATCCTGCGGATTGACCAGCGGACGCCAAAGCCACTCGCCCGAACGGAAGGCGACCAGCAAGCCGTCGGAATCGTGCACCTCGGGCCGGAAATCGTCCGGCACGCTCACGGTGTTCTCGCCGTAAAAGAACATACTCGTGAGAGGAGCAATGCCGATCCGGTCGATTCTCTTGCGCAGAAACAGCCGGCTCCTGACCTTGACGGCCATCTCCTCGCCGGGCTTGATCTCGAAAGCGTAGGCGCCGGTGATCCTCGGGCTGTCGAGCAGGGCGTAGACCCTGATCTGCGAAGCGGCGGGCCAGGGCTTGACGATCCAGAACTCGGTGAAGGCGGGGAATTCCTCCCCGGCGCTGGAGGCGGTGTCGATGGCCAACCCCCTGGCCGAGATGCCGTACTGATGGTTCCTGCCCACGGCCCGAAAATAACTGGCTCCCAGAAACACCACGATTTCGTCCAGGTATTCCGCCGTCTTGACGGGATAGTGAATACGAAAACCCGCATACCCGAGATCCGGGGGAATGCGCTCCTTGAAATCGTTCCCCCCGTAGCTGAAGAACTCGCTGGAAAAAGCGACATCCGTGACCTTCTGGCCCTCGACCGCGTGGATCTTGACCGGGTGCACATAGTTGAACCCCGGATGGAAGAACTGGATGGTAAACGGCAGTTTCTCCTTCTTCCACAGGGCCTGTTCGGGGTCGAAGCGGATGTCGCGGAAGGCATCGTAATTCATTCGCAGAAGGAACTCGGGACTGCGCGGCGGTTCCTCGTAACCACTCTGCGCCAGCCTGGCGGCTTTCTCCACCACGTTCTGGAACCCGAAAGCCGCCAGTGCAATCCCGCCGCGCCCACCGCCGACAAGACCGCAGCAGAGGAAGAAAAACGCCGCAGCGAGCACCTTCGTCCACAGTCCACCGCGAAACCAAACCGATCTTGCCACCAGGGAGACCCCTCTCGCGTTCATTGTCTGACCCCACCCTTCTGCCGGTCAACAAACCGTGTGGCGCGGGCATCGGCCTGTCCGGTACGAAAAGGCCTGCCGTCTACCATATTTTCGTGTCCAGCTTGAGATCCAGGGAAGTCAACAACTGGGAGTTGGAGTATTCCCCCTGGTAATCAGGAGGATTGTAGTAGTACCAGCGGTGCCTCAGGCCCAGTTCCAGAACGGAAAACAGGGGGATGGACAGACCGTTGACGATCTCGATGCGCCGATATTTCCTGTCCCCCTCGAACGACTGAAACGCCAGAAAGGAATCCAGGCGGAAGGTGTACTTGAGCTGTTTCCAGATCTCCCATTCCAGTCTTCCCTGCGCCTCCACCCCATAAAAGGGGGCTTCGGAGGGATCGCGCACCTTTTTTTCGGCGCCCAAGCCCACGTTCGCCGACCACTTCCTGGCCACGGCCTCGACCCCGGCCGTTTCGCGGACCTGGAGCGGCCGTCCCTCCACCCTCTCGACCACCGTCTCCATCATGGATTTCAAGTAAGGTTTGAAGATCCTGTGAAGGTTGTAACTGTAGGACAAGGTCCCCCTGAGCAGATTGCTCTGGTAGTCGTCGTTGTCCCTGGCGTAGCGCAGATAGGGGGTAAAGGCAAACAGGTGCAGATCGTTGTAGAACCTCAGTCTGATCTCGTCCTCCAAACCCCATTTCTCGTAATCGGTCTTCGGCTGGCCGGGGGGCACGTCCACCTTGCCGATCCGGTTGACCCAGGAGTTGTCGAAGTAGTTCGAGAGGAAGAAGTCGAAAGTGGTCCGGAAGCGTCGATCCAGATACCGATAGTCGTCACGGCAGAGCGCCCGGTTCTCCTTGAGATCCGAGAGGATGAGGTCGGTGGCGGTGATCCAGGTGTTCTCAAAGGGAATCGTCTTCTTGAGCAGAGTGCTGATCCGTTCGCAGACCGCCTGGCTCGACACCACGCGGTACTTGCGCTTGTCCTCCACCGGATAACCCTGCACGTACTTGTCCTTGTAACCGTTGACGATCAGCCCCTTGGCCTTCTCCTCCACCGCAATCAGGTCCTGGCCGGTGAGCTTGTAGACATACAGGTTGAAGTCCTCATTGACGAGATCCATGACCTCCGAGCGTCTCACCTCGTGACCGAACTCCGCGGGGTTGACATTATCCTTGTCCACCAGGGAGACCTCGGCATTGAACCGGTCGCGATAGAGGCAGGAAAGCCTCCAGCCATCGAGGGTCAGCCTCTTCCCTTCGGCGCCGGCCACGATGGTTTCCTCTTCCTCCTTCAGCTTCTCCTTCCAGAGCGTCAGGACCCTGGCGAAACGGGAATAGCGGCTGTCGGCCGCCGCCGGGGTCAAATCTTCCCCGCGCAGGTCGTCCAGGGACTTTCTGGCGACTTCCCTGACCCGCACGGCCGGACCCAGCAACAGATCGAGCGCATAATACCCCTCGCTTTCCGGCAGCAGAACCACGGATCGACCGTCCGACATCTCGACCCGCATTCCCGGAACCCCGTGGACCTCCCCCGGGTTGTCCCCGCCGCACACGGCCAGACCGATCTCCGGGAAGGAGTTCAGCAGACCGACCGTTTCCTCCAGGGTAAGCCCGGAAAGCAGCAGGATGTGGCGCACGCCCTTGCCGCGGATCTCCTGAACGAAGCCGGCCAGTTTTGCCGGGTTGTTTTCCAATTGGAAACTGGTGAGATTCTTCTCGGCGATGTCGAAGAGGATCTTCGTGGAGGAGACGCCCAGCACGGCCAGGGGCGAGCCTCCGGCTTGAAGAATGACGTACGGATCGAAGACCGGGGCCCCCTCCCTCTGAACGTTGCAGGAGACAAGCCTGGTCTTCCCTTTCTGCTGAAGCGCCTCGAGACTGTCCACCCCCAGTTGCAGATCCCTGGAGGAAACCAGGGAGGCGGCACAGGAGAACGAGTTGAAATAGTCCATCACCACCGCGCCGAAGGAAAACTTGGAGAGAACCCCCGGATAAAATGCGTTGCCCAAGTCCAGATAGAAGACATTCCTCCGGCGCGCCTGTTCGGCCAGGATGGCTCTGCCGAGCAGCAGATAAGGGTCGCGGGCATCCTGGTCCTCGACGGCCGTCGAAAACCTGCCCTGCAGGTTGGAGGTCAGCAGGATCGCCACTTCTTCATCCGCCTGCGAGACGGCGGCCAGGCACGAGAGCGACAAAGTGACAATCGCTGTCGGCACCAGCAGGAGCCGGCAACAGGCGAAACCTGAAATTCTTCGCTTCACGGGAACACCTCGATAAATCAACGGTTGCTCATGGGGCGGGTCGCGGGGCTTCGCTGGGCGGGTCGGAACTCCGGGGAACGGCTGCGGCGGCCGCGGTCTTCAGTTGTTCCTCCAGGCCGCGAACCTTCTCTTCCAGACCCTGGATGACCTTCTGTTTCTCCGCGAGTTCCTGGGTCGCACTTTGCAGCCTTGCGGACTGGTCCTGGGTCGAGGTTTTGACGGATTCGACTGCGGCGCTCTTTGAGGCAACCTCGGCCTTCAGACCCTCGACTTCCTTGGTCAGGGCCGCCTTCGCGGCCGTCAGGGATTCGACCGCGGCGCTCCTGGAAGCCAGCTCGGCTTTGAGGCTCTCGACCTCCCTGGTCAGGGCCGTCCTGGCGGCCGTCAGGGATTCGACCGCGGCACCCTTCGAAGCAACCGCCGCCTTCAAGCCCTCGACTTCCCTGGTCAGGGCCGTCCTGGTCGCCGTCAAAGTATCGACCGCGGAACTCTTCGAGGCGACCTCGGCTTTGAGGCTCTCGACCTCTGCGGTCAGGGTTGTACGCGCGGCGGTCAGAGAATCGATCGAAGCGTTCCTGGCGGCCACCTCGGCCTGAAGGCCCTCCGCCCGCTGCGTCAGTGCCTCAATCTGCCGGGCGCTCTCCTGCTCGAGGCTGATCCGCTCCTGGGCAAGGGTATTGACCCGGGCCTCCATCTGCCCCAACTCCTTGGCATGCCGGGTCTTCAGGGTTTCGATTTCCGCGGTCAGCCCCTGGATTCTGGTCTTCTGGCTTTCGCTTTCTTCCTCGAGCTTCTGTTTCTCCCGGCTGAACACAGAGTTCTCCCGTTCCAGGGAGGTAATCCTCTTCTTCATGCGATTGTTCTCGGACTTCAGGTAGTCGTCCAATTCCCCGGATTCGGAGGGTAGAACGCTGGCGCAGGACACCGCCACGGCAAACAGTACCGCGGCCAAAGCCGCCCTTTTGATGAACATGAGGATTTCACCTTTGCGCTTCAAGGAACTTCTTTGCTCCATGACTATCTCAGCCCGGTTCAACCACTTGTATTCGGGATTCAGAGCCGGAAAAGGACATCAGGGTCGGGTCCTAAGATGCCCCATTTCGCCTCAGGATTCAAGTCCCGTGCCGGGAGCGAACCACGCCGCCGCACACGTCGCCACCCGGTCCCGGAGGCAGTCCGTTACCCCCGGAATACCCGGTTCCCCGGAGTGAGAACCGTTGCTTCCTGTGCAGGAACCCCTTTTTCGGAAAACCGGCGATTCTGAAAGCAGGGGGTTGCGAGCCCTCAATCGTCGGATTCCGGGGTACTTGCCCATGAACCAAAGGTCCTTTCGCGTCGCAGGGGAGGCAAAACGCCCTTCGGAGCGGCGGGCGGAATTTCTTTCTCCGAGGGGGAGGTCAGCCTAAAGGCAGATGGATGGAAAAGGCGCTGCCCTCACCGAGGGCACTGTGAATGCTGAGGGTACCCTGGTGGGCCTGAACGATGTGTTTGACAATGGCCAGGCCGAGACCGGTGCCGCCGGCTTTTCGACCCCGCGCCTTGTCCACTCGGTAGAACCTCTCGGTCAGCCGCGGCAGATGTTCCTTGGGGATCCCCGGGCCCTGATCGCGCACGTGGATGGACACCTGTCCCTCCTTCTCCTCGGCGGCGATCTGCACGGTGCTGCGGGACTCGCTGAAATGGATGGCATTTTCCAACAGGTTAACCACCGCCTGGGTGAGCAGGGGAATATTCACTCTCGCCTTCAGGTCTTCGCTGCATGACAAGCCGATGGACACGTCCTTGTGCACGGCCTTGACCGCGCACACCTCGATGGCGGCCTCCAGGACTTCCCGCACCCTGGCCACGGTCAGGGCGATGCCGGCTTTGTCGGCGTCCTGCTCGATTCGGGAGAGAAGCAGCAGGTCCTCGATGATGGCATTGAGCTGGTCCACCTGTCTGGAGATGATTCTCAGGAAGCGCTCCGCGTCCTCGGGAGACTGCAGTGCCCCGTCCAGCAGGGTTTCCACGAAACCTTTGATCGAGGTGAGGGGTGTGCGCAGTTCGTGAGACACGTTCGCCACGAATTCCCGGCGGACGTTTTCGAGCCGTTTCAGTTGCGTAATGTCGTTGCACACCAGGAGGGCCCCGATCTTCTCGCCTTCCGCCCCCTTGAGAACGGCGCCGCGCACCTGCAGGAAGCGGTTTCCAGGGATCTCCAGCACAACTTCATTCGGGGTCTTGCCGCCCTGGGACTCGGCCAGTGTTCTGCCCACCAGTTGGTGCAGGGATGCCCTGCGTATGCCCTCCTGAACAGATCTGCCGACCACGACGGAAGATTCCAACCCAAGCATGCGGCAGGCGGCCTGGTTGATGCTGATGATTTGCTCTTCCGCGTTGAGGGCGATCACCCCCTCGGCCATGCTCGACAAGATCGCCTCCCGCTCGATCCGCTGGCGTGTGATCTCCCCAATCCGGGTATGGAGCTGGCAGGCCATCTCGTTGAACGCCTCGGCCAGAGTGCCGAGTTCCTCGGAATCCGGAACGGTCATCCTGGACTCGAGTTCCCCCCTAGCGAATCGTTCCAACCCCTTCTTCATCCCGACCAGAGGCCTGGTGATCCTACGGTGAACCAGAAAGGCGATCAGCAGTGCCGCCAGGGAAATCCCGGCCGCGGCCAGGATAATCTCACCGGCCACCCCTCGCAGCGCCTGGACCGCGGAAGTGAAGGGAACAGCAGTGCGCACGACCCCGATGATCGAACCGCCGGCTTTGACCGGGACGGCGGTATAGATGAGTTTCTCTTCCAGCGTGTGACTGCGTCGAATCCGGGCAGACTCCCGACCCTCCAGGGCGGCCAGGATCTCGGGTCTGTCCGAATGATCGTCCATCAAGACGGGGTTCCCTTCCGAGTCGGCCACGACCTTGCCGGAGGGCAGGACCAGGGTGATGCGCATCCCAGTGCTCTTACCGATTTCCTTGCAGAGAGGATCGACATCCTGCGGGGGCGAGGAGAAGGCCCCGCCCAGTTGTCTGGCCAGCAGGAGTGCCCTGACTGACAAATCCTCCGTGACCTTGGCCAGGTAAAAATGATGCAGAGCCCAAGTGGCAAACAGCAGGGCGACGAGCAGGGAGATGACCGTAATCAGAAGGTTGGGAAGGTAGAGACGCCAGAGAAGCTTCGACCGGGTCATGCCTATTCCTTGAACCTGTACCCCACCCCGCGGACGGTCTCGATGGCTTTGCCGCTCGGGCCGAGTTTCTTGCGCAGACCGGCGACAAAGACGTCCACTGAACGGTCCGTGACCGCGTAGTTCTCCCCGTGTACCTGGTCGATGATCTGGTTGCGCGTGAAGACCCAACCCGGCCGGCGGGCGAGGAAATGCAGGAGACGCATCTCGGTGTGGGTGAAATCGACCGGCTTGCCCTTGACCAGAACCTCGTGGCGGCCGGGGTGGATGGAAAGATCGTGGATCTGCAGGGGAGCGCCTTCCTCCGCCGGCTCCTGCGTCTTCCTTCGCAGCACCGCCTTGATGCGGGCCAGAAGGATCCGGGGACTGAAGGGCTTGGTGATGTAGTCGTCGGCCCCGAGTTCCAGGCCGGCCACGATGTCCGCCTCCTCTCCCTTTGCCGTCAGGATCAGGATGGGCACGTGCGAGGTGCCGGGATCGTTCTTCAGAACCCGGCAGACTTCCAGGCCGTCCACTCCGGGAAGCATCAGATCCAGCAGGATGAGGGCGGGCGGTTTAGACCGGGCGAGCCGCATCGCCTCTTCGCCGGTGCCGACGGCGGTCACCTGGTAGCCGTCGCGCCTCAGGTTGTAGGTCACCAGCTCCAGGATGGATTCCTCGTCGTCCACGACGAGAATGTGCTCTTTCGCCATGCTGATCCTCACCGCGGTGGCAGGCCAATCCTATTTCAAAAACTGACTCGATTTCAAATGATCGTTTTATGCTGACACCGAATTGTTAGCCCAAGGTAAGAAGAGCATGAGGATGCTGTTGAGAACCGCTCGCCGTCGTTCCCTTAACAAGCCGGTAACCTTCGGCTCACAATCGCCTGATGAAGGAGCTGCAGATTGCCCGTGTGCCCGGAAGGACAGTCAACCGGAGGATCCACGGAGATGTGCCATGCTATTCAGGTTGCGACCTGCGAGCCACCAGGAAAGGGGCGGTCTCCCTTGCCGGATCCGAACTACCACCACGGGCCGGCGACGATGCAGGGGGGCGCCCTGCGGGCCGTCGCCTTGCGGCACGCAGTATCGCAGCCGATTGTCGGGCAACCTGCCGGCTGCCGGTCGGCCGGGATTAACAAGGGACGCCGGCCGTCTTGACCGGGGATGCACTCCGTGTTTGAGTTGCGCCAAGGCGAACAAGGCGATCCCTAAAAAGGAGGAGGCATGTTCAGGAACGGACGTCGAGAAAAACGGTGCGCATCCGCTCAGGCGGTACCGACCCTAGGGGCCCTGGCCATTCTGGCCTTCATCCAGCTTTCCGCCGGGGCGCCTGTTCGGGCCGAGGGCGTCGCTGCCTCGGGAGGCTCGCTGGTGGACAAGCTCCACGAAAAACAGATCCTCACGGACGAGGAGTACAACCAGCTCCGCGACCGGGACAGCAGGGTCGACGGCCTGCTCAAGCTGCTGGACGGTCTGAGCGTGGGGACCCTGGCCTATGTGGAGTTTTCGGGGGGCAAGGAGAAGAACGATCATTCCTTCAACCGCTTCGCCCTGAACCGGGGGTACATCAACGTCAAGAAGACCCTGACCCCCTGGTTGCGCTTTCGCGTGACCCCGGACGCCTACCAGGAGAGCAACGGCGACTTCAAACTCAGGCTGAAATACCTCTACGCGGAAATGGTGCCTCCGAGCGTGAGCTTCCTCACCGACATGGCCGCGGAGGTCGGGATCGGGCACATGCCCTGGCTGGACTTCGAGGAACATATCAACCCCTACCGCTGCCAGGGAACCATGTTCATCGAGCGGGCCAAGACCTTCAACTCCGCCGATCTCGGGGTGAGCCTGCGCGGCTATTTCGGGGGTCAACTGGATCAGGACTTCCAGAAGAAAGTCGGCAAGTACTATGCGGGACGCTACGGCAGTTGGCACCTCGGGATTTACAACGGCGGGGGCTACCACGCGGCGGAAAAGAACGAGAACAAGATCCCCCAGGTGCGCGTCACGCTGCGGCCTCTGCCCGGCTTGATCCCCGGTCTGCAGGCGAGCTACTTCGGCCTCTTCGGCAGGGGCAACGACAAGATCTTCGGCGTTTCCCCGGAATACCACGTCAACCTGTGCATGTTGAGCTACCAGGATTCCTGGGTGACCCTGACGGGTCAGTACGCGCGCACCCGGGGGGACAACAAGGGGTCCCTGGTGGTGCCGGGGACCAACACGGCCCTGCGCGGCGAGGGCTACTCCTTCTTCTTCAACACCAGGCTGCCGGTCCTGGACCGGAAGCTCAACCTCTTTGCCCGCTACGACCACTTCGACCCGGACACCAGAAGCTGGGTCACCGGCGGGCAGGACGCTTATGACCTGGTGAACGGGGGACTCGCCTGGGAGTTCTACTCCCACTGGCTCCTGCTGGCGGTCTACGAGCAGGTCATGTACGAAAACAACTGCACCGGCCCGGGCGCCGTGCCCAAGGCGGGAAGCAACCTGGAGGACGATCTGCGGGGGCAACTGGTGCTGCAGATCTCCTTCTAATCCGGGGGCCGCCAGGCCGGCATCTTCGCGCTGCCGCAACAAAGGCTTAACAGAACTCTAACAAACAGGGCTTAGCATTAGGGATTGCGGAAGGCTTTTTCCGGGCGGTTCCCCCGCAAGAGGTTTTTTTCCGGACCGGGCCGGCAAACACAGGCTGCCGGAGCGGACCCGGAACGCGGGTCCTCGGACCAGGCCCGCAACATGGGAGAGAGTGTACTCAAACAAAAAGATGTACCCAAAAGGAGACAGGTTATGACGACATGGGTTTCCAGGTTGAGTCTGGTGGCGCTTCTTCTTTTCGCCCTGGGCCTTCCGGCTCACGCCCAGGACAAGACCATCAACGGCGCCGGCGCCACCTTCCCCTACCCCCTCTATTCCCAGTGGGCCTATGAATACAACACCCTCACGGGGTTGAAGCTCAACTACCAGTCGATCGGCTCGGGCGGCGGCATCGCCCAGATCAAGGCCAAGACCGTGGACTTCGGCGCCTCGGACGCCCCCCTCACGGCCGAGGAACTGGCAGGGGCCGGGCTGGTGCAGTTCCCCATGGTGATCGGCGGGGTAGTCCCGGTGGTCAACCTCGCCGGCGTTGGCCCCGGCCGGTTGAAACTGACTCCGGAGCTGCTGGCGGACATCTACCTGGGCAAGGTCACCAAATGGGATGAACCGGCCGTGAAAAGCGTCAACCCGGACCTCAAGCTGCCCGCCAGGGCCATCACCGTGGTCCACCGGGCGGACGGGTCCGGAACGACCTGGATTTTCACCAACTATCTGGATAAGGTGTCCCCGGAGTGGCACCAGAAGGTCGGCACGGAAAAGGCCGTCTCCTGGCCGGTGGGTGTGGGCGGCAAGGGCAACGAAGGGGTGGCGGCGTATGTGCAGAAGATCTCGGGCGCCATCGGCTACGTGGAATTCGCCTACGCCATCCAGAACCAGATGAGCCACGCCCTGCTCCGAAACCGGGCAGGGAGTTTTGTGCCGCCCACCATCCAGACCTTTCAGGCCGCCGCGGCCAACGCGGACTGGCAGCATGCGCAGGGCTACTACCTGGTGCTGACCGATCAGCCCGGAGCAGAGAGCTGGCCGATTACCGGCGCTTCCTTTATCCTGGTGCACCAGAATCAGGGGAAGCCGGATCGGGTGAAGCTGATGTTCTCCTTCTTCGACTGGTGCTTCCGGCACGGGGCGGAAACGGCGGAAAAATTGCACTACGTGCCCATCCCGCTCAACGTAGTCGAGATGGTGGAAAAGACCTGGCAGACGGCTGTCCGGGCGGGCGAGCAGCCGGTGTGGCCGTGAACGAACCCTGCTTCTTGAGGGTGTCGAAGAATGCGTAGCCCCCGTCATGCCGGCGAAAGCCGGCATCCGGAACCGCTTACTGGATTCCGGGTCAAGCCCGGAATGACGGAAGAGCAAGTTCGCCTCATTTTTCGACACCCTCTCCCGGTCGGTATTCGCGTGCTTTTTCGGTTGATCCCGGGTCCCGACGGCAACATAGGCCCTTCAGGAAGGAGTCCCGACGGCGGCATGGATCCTTCCGGAAGGTGCGCACGTTCTTGCGTGGATGCGCTTAGATTTGTTGCGGATCTGCCGTCTGATGCGTCTTCCGGGTTCTCTGGGAACCGCGAATGAAGAAGGCGATTTTTCCGTTATGAGCGAACAGCAAACACGGCCGAAAACGGGATCAGCCCTCAAGTGGAGGGCTGATCCCGTTTTCAGGGGCGTCACCGCGGCCTGCGCGGGGGTCGTTTTTCTCCTCATTTTCGCCATGGCCGCGGAACTCGCCTGGAACTCGAGGCTCTCCCTCCGCGAATTCGGGCTGGGTTTTCTCTTCTCCGATGCCTGGGACCCGGTGAGGTCGGATTTCGGGGCCCTGTCCAGCATCTACGGCACCCTGGTCTCCACACTGATCGCCATGGTCCTGGCCGTGCCGCTCGCCCTGATCACCGCGCTCTTTCTGGTGGAACTGGCCCCGCCCCGTCTCAGTGCGGTCGTGGGTGCGGGCATCGAACTGCTGGCAGCCATCCCCAGCATTATCTATGGGATGTGGGGGCTCTTTGTCTTTGCCCCATTCATGGCGGACCACGTGCAGCCGCGCCTGCAGGATACCCTGGGCTTTCTGCCCCTGTTTCAGGGGCCGCCCATGGGGATCGGCATGCTGACCGCAGGGATCATCCTCGCCCTGATGGTCCTGCCTTTCATCTGCGCGGTTTCCCGGGATGTCTTCCGCATGGTTCCGGCCGTGGTGAAGGAATCCGCCTACGGAATGGGGGCCACAACCTGGGAGGTCACCCGCAAAGTGACCCTGCGGTACGGCATCCGCGGTATCGTGGGCGCCTGTTTTCTGGGGCTGGGCCGGGCCATCGGCGAAACCATGGCCGTGACCTTCGTGATCGGCAACAACCACCGGATTTCGGCCTCGCTGTTCAGCGCGGGCAACAGTATCGCCTCCACCCTGGCCAACGAGTTTACCGAGGCGTCGGAGCCGCTTTACCTGAGTTCGCTCATCGAACTCGGACTGGTGCTCCTGGGCATCACTCTGTTCATACAGATCATCGCCCACTTCTGGCTGAGACGCATCCGCAGACAGGCAGGCCGGGGTTTGTAGACGCACACGCGCGGCAGGGGGCGGGCACACCGCCAACCGGGCCGCGCTGTCAAGCAGGAAGGCCGT
>Ga0194113_10006991_pt1 | contig 14178 bp, 8 predicted proteins | sample TA2MahC200mmetaG_FD_146193 | JGI IMG/M metagenome (GOLD analysis project Ga0194113, IMG submission 146193) | Freshwater microbial communities from Lake Tanganyika, Tanzania - TA2015017 Mahale Deep Cast 200m | ecosystem: Environmental > Aquatic > Freshwater > Lake | place: Tanzania: Lake...
ACCCTCGGTGGCCGGCGCGACGGCCGTTTCCAGCCGCTGTCGCCCTCTGAGCGGCCCTGCTGGAGACTGCGGCCACCTTTGGGGGCTGGTGGGCGGCCGTCCGCCAGCCCCCAAAGGCCGACCAGGCGCGTGGCAGCGGACAATTCTGCCGCATTTCGCCTTGAATGGCCACCCCGAGCCAGGCACACTGCAGCCACGTCGGAAAAGCAAAATCCTATTCGTAACATCTTCAGCACGCAGGACCTCGCCGCCGCCGCGATTGCCAAGGCCGGCATCCCCGTCTTCGCCTTCAAGGGCGAGAGCCTCGAGGAGTATTGGCAGTTCACGCTCAGCATGCTCACCCACCCCGGCGGCCAGGGACCGCAACTCATCGTGGACGACGGCGGCGACGCCACGCTGCTCCTCCACAAGGGCTATGAGATGGAACAGGGCGACAACTGGGTGAACACCCCGAGCGACAGCCACGGGGTCGCCGTCGTCAAGAACTTGCTCAAGCAATGCGCCAAGGGACGCCCCGGCTGGTTCACTCGAATCGTGAAAGACTGGAAAGGCGTGAGCGAGGAAACGACCACCGGCGTGCATCGCCTTTACCAGATGCTCGAAGCCGGCAAGCTCCTCGTCCCCGCCATCAACGTCAACGACTCCGTCACCAAGTCCAAGTTCGACAGCCTCTACGGCTGCCGCGAATCGCTGGCCGACGGCCTCAAGCGCGCCCTCGGCGTGATGATCGCCGGCAAGACCGCCTGCGTCTGCGGCTACGGCGACGTGGGCAAAGGCAGTGCCCACAGCGTGCGCGGCTTCGGCTGCCGCGTCATCGTCACCGAGATTGACCCCATCAACGCCCTCCAGGCCGCGATGGAAGGTTTCGAGGTCAAGCCCATCGAAGACACGCTGGGCGAGGCCGACATCTACGTCAGCGCCACCGGCAACTGCGACGTCATCACGCTGGAGCACCTCCTCCGGATGAAAGACCAGGCGATCGTCTGCAACATCGGCCACTTCGACAACGAGATTCAGGTGGACCGCCTCAACACCGCCAAGGGCGTGAGCAAGGTCAACATCAAACCGCAGGTGGACCGTTACGACCTCCCCGGCGACAAGAGCATCTACCTGCTCGCCGAAGGCCGTCTCGTGAACCTCGGTTGCGCCGAAGGCCACCCAAGCTTCGTGATGTCGAACTCGTTCACCAACCAGTGCCTCGCGCAACTGGACCTCTGGGCAAACCGCGACACCTACCAAGTCGGCGTCTATCGTCTGCCGAAGAAGCTCGAAGAAGAAGTCGCCCGCCTGCACCTCGAACGCATCGGCGTGAAGCTCACCAAGCTCGCCAAGAAACAAGCCGACTACATCGGCGTGCCGGTGGACGGCCCGTACAAAGCCGAGCACTACCGGTATTGAGCGATTTCAGACGATCTGCCGGGGATCTTGAACGGCAAAGGCGAACGGAAACCCGTTTGCCCTTTTCGTTTCACTGAGAGGCAACCGGTGTCATCATCCGCGGCGCTATGCTTTCCCGCGGCATCACGACCGCGCTTGAGTTCACGGCGTCGCCGGAAATTGTCCGCGTTGTCGCCGAGGGCGAACGCCTTTCCTTCGGCCATCTGTTCAACCCCGCGTTCGCCGCCGAGATTTCCCAGATTGACCCGTTGCCGCATCAACGCATCGCGGTTTATGACCAGATGCTCCAGCAACCGCGCTTGCACTTCCTGCTGGCTGACGATGCCGGCGCCGGCAAGACCATCATGGCTGGCCTCTACATCCGCGAGATGCTTTCGCGCCGGTTGCTTCGGCGCGTCCTCATCGTCCCGCCTGCCGGCCTGATCGGCAACTGGCAGCGGGAATTGATGACGCTGTTCAACCTCAATTTCCGCGTCATCAGCGGCAGCGACGCGCGGGACGGCAACCCGTTCGTCGGCGGAGAATCCGACCGCCTCATCGTGAGCGTGGACACGCTGGCCGGTGACAGGATGTTCGCTCGTTTGCGCGATGCGCAGGTGACGCCCTACGACCTCGCCATCTTTGATGAGGCGCACAAGCTTTCCGCCGATCGCGGCACCGACATGCGGGTTCGCCGGACGGACCGCTACCGCCTCGCCGAGAGCTTGGCGGGCGTGTCCGGCCTCGACCAGGCGTGGCGGATGCCGTGGCACGCGCAACACCTGTTGCTGTTGACCGCCACGCCGCACATGGGCCGGGACTACCCTTATTACGCGCTTTGGCGTCTGCTCGACCCGCAGGTTCTTTCGACGCCGGAGGCGTTCAGCGCCTACCCGGCCGAGCAGCGCCAGCGCCATTTCATCCGCCGCACGAAAGAAGAAATGGTCCGGCTCGACGGCTCGCCACTTTATCCCGCGCGCATTTCGGACACGCACGGTTACGAACCGACGATGGGCAAAATCAGCGAGCAAACGCTTTACGACGAGACGACCGACTATCTGCGCCACGTCTATAACCGGGCCAAGCTCCTGAACCGCTCTGCCGCCCGGCTGGCCATGAGCGTCTTTCAGCGGCGTCTCGCGAGTTCCACCTACGCCCTTTTCCGTTCGCTTGAACGCCGCCTGACCAAGTTGCAGGCGCTCATTCAGGACGTGCGGGCAGGGCGGCTGACGATGGAGCAACTGACGTTGCTTCAGCGCCAGATTGCCGATGAGCAAGACGACGTTCTCGACGCGAAGACGGCGGACGAAGAAACGCCCGCCGGTTCCGCCGAAGAGAACGAGCGCGCCGAGGAACGCCTCTTGCAAGGCGTCGTAGCCGCTTCGCTCGCCGACCTTGAATCGGAATTGGAGCAAGTGACCGGACTCCGCGACCTCGCCGAAAAAGTCTATCGCACCGGCACGGACTCCAAATACGAGAAGCTTCGCGACCTGCTCACGGCGCCGGATTACGCCGACGAGAAATTCATCGTGTTCACGGAGCACCGCGACACGCTCGACTTTCTGGTTCGTGGTTTGGAAGGCATGGGCTACACCGGCCAGGTCGCGCGGATTCACGGCGGGATGCACTACACCGAGCGCGAGGAACAGGTTGAGCATTTCCGCACGCCGGCCAGCGCGGGCGGGGCGCGCTTTCTGATTGCCACGGACGCGGCGGGCGAGGGCATCAATCTCCAGTTCTGCTGGATCATGATCAACTACGACATCCCGTGGAATCCCGCCCGCCTGGAGCAACGCATGGGGCGCATTCACCGCTACGGCCAGAAACACGACCCGGTTGTCATCCTGAATCTCGTCGCCCCGAAGACCCGCGAAGGCCGCGTCCTCAAGACGCTCCTCGACAAGCTGGAAAAGATTCGCAAGGAACTCCGCTCGGACAAAGTTTTCGATGTCATTGGCCGCGTCTTCGAGGGCGTCTCCATCCGGCAATACATGGAGCAGGCCGTCACTGAGGACGGCGCGGAGGAAGTCGCGCGCCAACTCGACGGGCGCCTGACCAAAGAGCAAGTCGCCGCCCTCGCCGCCCGCGAGAAGGCGCTCTACGGCGCCGGCGGCGACGTGGCGCGCGAACTCCCGCGCTTGCGCGACACGCTTTCACACGAGACCTTTTGCCGCCTGCTTCCCGGCTACGTCCGCCAGTTCGTGGAATCCTCCGCGCCGCTGCTCGGCTTGCGGGTCGAAGGCGACCTTAGCGGCGCATTTTCCTTCCACCCCGCCCAGCCCGGCCTGCCTGCGCCTGCCCGCCCCCAGGCAGACGGGCCGCGCTCGGCGCGGCAGGCAGGCGCGCTCGAGGCCCTGCTCCCCGCGATTGAGCAATACCCGCCGCCGCAGTGCGAACGCTTGATGATCGAGCGGCCCCAGGAACGCCGCGCAGCCATCTGGTTGCATCCGGGCGAACCGGTGTTCGAGCAATACCGCGCCGTCGTCGCGGAACGGCTTGGCCCGGCCGCGCGGCGCGGCGCCATTTTTGTGGACCCGACCGCCGACCAACCTTACCTGTTCCATCTCGCGCTCACGTTGCTGGTCCGCGACGCGGACGCCAGTTTTGCCGACTTCACGCAACCCGCCACGCTGGATTGCCGCCTGGTGGGCCTGAAACAGGATGAAGCCGGCGGCATGGTGCTCTGCCCCGTCGAACATCTGCTCCTGCTCAAAGGCGGCACGGGCCTGGCGGCCGATGCGCAACGTCTGGCCGCAACCGCCGAAGCGCATCGGAAGCGCGCCCTCGCGTTTCTCAGTGACGAACTCCGCACCCGCGCGGCCGTCCGCCAGGCCGCGCTCAAAGACACGCTGCCTGAACGCGAGCAGTTCCTGCGGCGCGGCTTCGACTACCAGGAAGCCGACCTCGCCGCGACGCGCGCAGCCCTCACAACCAAGGCGCGCGACGGCAACAAGGGAGCGGCCCTCGATTTGGCTCGCGTGAAGGAGCAGCAAAAGCAACTCGCCGCGCGGCGCGACGCGGCCATGGCGGCGTTGCGCCGCGAACCGGAACTCATCGTCGCCGCGCCCGTGCAGTTCATCGCCCACGCGCTGGTTGTGCCGACCACGGACGCCGCAGAGAAACAACGCTACGACGCCCAAGTGGAGTTGGCGGCCATGCGAATCGCCCGCGCGCACGAGGAAGGCGAGGGGGCGAAGGTCATTGACGTTCACACGCCCGAGCTCGCCCGCGCGGCGGGACTGCCCGACCATCCCGGCTTTGACCTGCTTTCGCGCCGGCCCGACGGCGCGGAGCGCGGCATCGAAGTCAAGGGCCGCGCCGGCACGGGCGAAGTGGAAGTCTCGGCGAACGAGTGGGCCAAAGCCTGCAATCTGCGCCACGGCTACTGGCTTTACGCGGTCTATCACTGTGCCACGCTCAGCCCGCGCCTGGCGCGCGTGCAAGACCCCTTCGGAAAGCTGCTCGCCAAAGCCAAGGGAAGTGTTCTAATTGGCCCGCAGGAAATCCTGTCGGCAGCCGGACAGCCAGGTGAGCCAGCGGCGCCACCCGCGCGGATGGACCAATTTAACCGAAAGCCACAGAACGACTGAACCAGAGCGCAACCATGAGCGAACGCGGATTCTTCTTCGACCTCACCGATCAGTTGGAAAACAATTCCAACATCCACCGCCAACTTCTTCAAAAGATCGAAGCCACCACCGGGCGCAATCTCATCTGCTATCTCGCCAACGCCAGCCACCCGGCGGGGGCCATGCAGGACCACGACCCGGATTTCCTGGAGAATCTACTCCGCAGCATTGATCTCGACCGTTACGGCCGGAAACTCGACGTGTTGGTGAACAGCCCCGGCGGATTCCCCTACGCGGCGGGCAAGATGGTCAAGGTCTGCCGCACGTTCTCCACCGAATTCCGCGCCATCGTGCTCGGGCGCGCCTTGAGCGCGGCGACCTTGCTTTGCCTGGGAGCCCGGGAACTCCTCATGTCCGAAACCGCGAGCCTCGGCCCCACCGACCCGCAGATGCTCATGCGCTCGCCCAAGGGGGACCGACTCGTGCCGGCCCACGTCATCATTCAGTCCTTCGGGGAGATGCTCGGGGCAGCGCAAAAAGCCATCGCTGCCGGGCAGCCGCCAGACCCCTTTTTCCATGTCCTCGATTCGCTCGATGTGACGGCGGTGTTTGAGAGCAGCAAAGCGCTGAGTTCCACCAACGTCATTGCCAAAGACCTGCTGAAGGATGGACTACTCCGAGCCACACCGGAGCGCATCGACACCGCCGTCAAGGCGCTCATCACCGAGGGCGAAAAGGAACTTCACGGCAAGCACCTTTACCCGGACATCCTCCAAAACCAGATCGGCTTGCCCGTGAGCGTCCTGAAAGTGGGGTCGGACGCAGACCTCAAGCTCCGCGAACTCTTCGTACGAGCCGAGGCCTACCTGAACAACAAGGGGATCGCGAAATACTTTCTCAGTAGCGCTGGCGGCCTCGACATCAACGTGCAGCTCCGCCGCGCGTGAAGCTTACACCGAATGAACCACGACCGGAAAATTCGGTTCCGAAAAAACTGCCCGCTCCGGCTCGCCCATGCGCTTGCGGACCTCGCGGTAGCGGCTCAGCGTTTCGCTGGCTTCGATCCCCTTCTTGGCGAATTCCGCCAACCGCTTCGCCAGCGGCACAAAGTCCTCAGACTCCGCAGGCGTTTCCAGCAGTTCATCGACCAGACTCCGGCCCGCTTCACCCGTGAACAGTTCTTGTTGCGCGGTCATCCGGGCCAAGATAGCCGGGCAAAGCCGCCTTGGGAAGCCCGAAATGAAAAGACCCCCCCGGCATCCGAGGGCCTTTTCACGCTGGCCCCTGCGGGCCATCCACCTGCCATCAGGCATTGGGAAGAGACTGCTGGCCAAACATGATTTCGCAAAGAACAGACTTGGGAGAACTGGCAACGCGGAAACTCGGTTGACTCCGGCCCGTTCCCAGACTGGCTGGCCATTTCATGAAACCGCAACTATCCGCAACCATTTTTCCGAGAAAGCTGAACCATGTATTTCTTCTACTTCGACGAATCGGGCAGCCGCGACCCGCAAGTGACCGGCACACGTCAGGACGGCACAACCTTTTCCAAGGATCATCTGTATGTTCTCACCGCATTGGCCCTGTTCGAGCGGCGCTGGCACGCTTTCGACCGCGCCGTCGCCAATCTCAAACTGGAATTGGCGGACCACCTACATCGGACCCAGCAACTGAAACTGACGCTGGCCGAGTGTGAAGTGAAATCCGGCTGCCTGCGAATCCCCGCCAAGCGCGCCCAGGAAAGCCCGTTCCTCAGCGCCCTCGGCGATGCCGACCGGCACCGTCTCAGCGAGACGTTCTTCGAGCAGGTTCCCGCCCAGCGCATGATCCTGTTCGCAGCGGTGATGGACAAACGCAAGTTGCTTTCCCACATGGACGCCGAAACCATGCACAAAAAGGCCTACGAGCTTCTCCTGGAGCGCATCGAGCACTACCTGTCCGAGTTTCACCCAAAACACCAGGGGCTTATCGTCATGGACGACACCCAGCGCCAACTCAACCACGCTGTCGCCATGAAACACGCCTTCTTCCAGCGGGAGGGTAACCGCAACGTCCAGTTCCGCCACATCGTGGAATACCCCTTCTTCACCGACAGCAAGCTCTCCAACGGCATCCAACTGGCCGATCTCTGCGCTTACAACGTCCATCGCGCTTTCCGCACCCGGGATTTCAATTATCCCTACTTCGCCCGCTTGCTGCCCGCCCTCTATTGCTCGCGGCGCACTGCGTCCGACAAGCTCGATGGCCTGAAGGTTTTCCCTGACGATTCGGAACTGGTCGCGTTCGCCGCCGAAGGCGCGCGGACGTGGCTCCAGTCGGCTGCGGTCCAAGACAAACGGCCCGCTCTGCAGAGCGGGCCGAAAGACTGACGCCGGGCTGGGTGATCCATATCGAGCCTGCGAGAGGCACCCGGCGCACAGAATATGACAGCGACACCACCTGACATCAACAAAGAAGTGCGTTTCTCCCTCAGTGCCTTCAGCGCCTGACGCCATGCCCGACTTCCCCCACTTCAGCCAGTTTGCCGGAAAGCCGCCCGCCAAAGGCCAAAGGCTGCGGCCTGCTCAGCGCGCACGCGGTGTTGGCCGCCGCCAGTTCGACACCATGAATCCGCAACTATCCGCAACCACTTTCCCCAGTATCCGCAACCCGGTTACGCCCGGCCGCGCCGCCCTTTCGCGTCCTTTCGCGTGTTTCGCGGGGCACCACCTATGAGCGACTTCCCTCGCCTCATCGAATTTGCCTTCCCGCTCAAGCAGGCGTCGCTCGATTCCGTTCACGAGAAAAACGTCCGCCACGGCCACATTTCCACGTTGCACATCTGGCCGGCGCGGCGACCGCTCGCCGCCTGCCGGGCCGCGCTCATCGCCACGCTCCTGCCAGACCCCTCTGCCCAGCCCAAGCCGGACGGCATGACGGACAAGGCGTGGGAAGAGGAACTCCAACGTCAGCGACGTGAGTTCTGCGAGAAAATCGGCGGCACGGTCGAGAAGGAAATCGAGAAGAAGAAAAAGCCCGACGGCTCCATCGTCGAGCGCGAGAAGGAAGTCACCAAAGGCGGCATCCTTCATTGGGGCCGAGAGACGGAGAACGCCGCCACGCTCGAATGGTTCCGGCAGGAAATCCGCAAAGCCTACGGCGGAAGGGCGCCCAAGGTCCTTGATCCGTTCGCCGGCGGCGGCGCGATTCCGCTGGAAGCGATGCGGCTCGGTTGCGAGGCCACGGCCATAGACATCAATCCCGTCGCGTGGTTCATCCTCAAATGCACGCTCGAATACCCGCAGAAGCTCGCCGGCCAGACCCGCCCGCTGCCGGCCTTCATCCTCAAGGACCGGGAGTTCATGCAGGCGTTCCTCAAAGCCAAGGGTCTGTCCAAGGCGCAGATTCAGCGCCGCCTGGAGAAGCTGGGTCATCTGGAGGACCAGATGAGCCTCGCGAAGCTCGAACTCGCGGAAGGCGATTTGGAGGCCAACGTCGCCTGGCACGTCCGCGCGTGGGGGCGCTGGGTGCTGGACCGCGCCCGCCGCGAACTGGCCCGCTTCTACCCGACCTACGCGGAGCTTGAGCCAATCAAGAAGAACTTGCGCCCCTACGAGCCGCAACCGTTGCGGTTGGTCCCCTTGAAGCCAGACGCCAAGCCCGACATTGACGCGCTCAACGCCGAGTTCAGCGCGGAATACCTGGCCGACGAGGGCAATCCGCGCTGGGTCGCCAAGCCGACGGTGGCCTACTTGTGGGCGCGCACCGTGACGTGCAAGAACTGCCGTGCCACGATTCCGCTGCTCAAGACGCGCTGGCTCTGCAAAAAGGACAACAAGCGCGTCCTGCTCACGATGGAGCCGAACCCGGACAGAACGGGAGTGGTATTCGGGGTGCAGAAAGACGTGCCTGCCGTTGGCGGCAACGCGGCGCAGAAAAAAGCGAACGACAAAAAGCTTGGGGCAGGCACGATGAGCCGCTCCGGTGCTACGTGCCCGTGCTGCGGCACCATCATAACAATGGAGGATATACGGCTCGAAGGGCAAGCCGGGCGTCTTGCCGCTGCGGTGACCGCCGCAATCGTGGACGGCCCGAGCAGCAAGGAGTATCGTCACCCAACCGAAACGGAGGCCGCATGCCTTTCCGAAACCACTTGCGAGCTTGAATCCCTATTTGCTCAGGTGCCTTTTGGGAAGCCCTCGGAGTCCACCCCGAAAGGGGGCGGGAGGGGCGCTGGAAGAGCCTTTTCAGTTCAAGGCTATGGCCTGATGCGCTGGTGTGACCTTTTTACCGCGCGACAGTTGGCGGCACTTGCGACCTTCGTCAAGCACAGCCATTCAGCGCGCACAGAAATGCGTGCCAATGGTTACCGGCCCATCTGGCTTGAGGCGATTTCGGCTTACCTGGCCATTCCCGTTGACAAGGTTGCCGCTTTCAATTGCACGATTACGCGGTGGTTTTCGCATCGCGAGGGTATGTGTCCGATCTTCTCCGGCTATCGCATTGAGATGATGTGGGACCACGGCGAAACAAACCCGCTCTCTCAGAGCACGGGAGCCTACGGCGAGGTTCTCGGTTGGCTCGAAAAGGCCATCACGTTCGTCTGCCAGGCGGCGTCAGCGGGGACGGAGAACGTCGTTCAGCAATCGGTTCTCCGAGGCATAGGCTCTGGCGAATATGACCTCGTGCTGACCGACCCTCCTTACTACGACGCGATTCCCTATTCGGACCTGATGGATTTCTTCTACGTCTGGTTGCGGAGGACTTTGCACGGCCTGTCGCCAGAGATGGACGCTGTATTCTCCGAGCCGCTTTCGCCAAAATGGAATCACACAAACAACGACGGCGAGCTCATCGACGATGACAGCAGACATGCCGGCGATTCCGGTCGCTCCAAAGCGGTGTATGAAGACGGCATGTTCCGCGCTTTCGAAGCGTGCCACCGCGCCCTGTCTGCGAGCGGGCGACTTGTCATCGTCTTCGCTCACAAGCATCCTGACGCCTGGGAGACACTGGTTTCGGCCATTATTCGGGCGGGGTTTGTAGTGGATGGCAGTTGGCCAATCCAAACCGAAATGGGAGCCAGAGCTCGCGCTCTGGCTTCCGCGGCATTGTCCTCGTCCGTCTGGCTCGTCTGCAAGAAACGTCCCGAAGCCGCGCGCGCGGGCTGGGACAAGGATGTCCTGCAACAGATGCGCCAGAACATCCGCGTCCGGCTCAATCAGTTTTGGGACGCGGGCATTCGGGGGCCGGACTTCGTGTGGGCCGCGACCGGCCCGGCGCTGGAAGCCTACAGCCAGCATCCGGCGGTGTTGAAGGCGAACCAGCCCAAGGAGCGCATGAGCGTGTCCGAGTTCCTCACCCATGTCCGCCGGCTGGTCGTTGACTACATCGTCGGCCAGGTCCTCTCCGGCGGCGACAGGAGCGCGGGCAGCCTGCCCGCGAGTGGAGCTTCCGACGAACCAGGCGGGCAGGCTGCCCGCGCTCCTGACAGTCTCGACCGGCTCGACGAAGTGACCGCCTACTACTTGCTGCATCGCCACGATTTCGGCTTCAAGGATGCCCCATCCGGCGCGTGCATCCTTTACGCCGTTTCGTGCGGCCTGTCCGACACCGAGTTGGTGAACACGTGGGATTTGCTCGCCACCACCGGCGCAGCGGAAGACGCGGAGATGGGGAGACGCGGAGACGCGGAGACGGACGAGCACGAGAACGAGGACGAGGACGAGGACGAAGCGGCGGAAGAATCCGGCGGCAAGATGAAGCTCAAGCCGTGGACGCAGCGCAGAGGCAAATCGCTCGGCTACGAAGCGCCCTCCGGCCGGCCCGTGCCCCTGATTGACCGCATCCACCGGCTCATGCACCTGTGGCGCGCGGGCGACGTTCACAAGGTGGACGAGTATCTGGACGAGCACGGGCTGCGTCGTCACGAGCTTTTCAAGCGGCTCCTGCAATCCATCATCGAGCTTTCCGAGGCCGGCGGCGAGGAGCGGTCGTTGCTCGAAAGCCTCAGCAACCATCTCGGCATCAAAGGCGCGGTGAAGGAGGACCGGCAGACCGCGTTAGGATTGGATTGAAGCCGGGCTGTGGCCCGTTTACGCTGGCGAGGCACAGAACAACGATTGAGTTATGAGCACGCAAGAAATCATCGAGCACTTGCCGAAGCTGTTGGCGCAGGAGCGTGAGCAGGTCAAAGCGAGTCTGGCAGAGTTGGAGAAGCAGCCGGAAGCGAAGAAACGACCGGTCTGGGAAGTCTTGCTTGAATTCGCGGGCAAGGCCGAGGGCCTGCCACCGGACCTGGCAGAGAACCACGATCGGTACCTCTAACAGGTCCGGCCATGATACGCGCGATTGAAGCCCTGAATTTCCGCTGCCTGCGTTACGTGCGCCAGCCCTTGGGACGGTTCCACGTCCTGGTCGGGCCGAATGCCAGCGGCAAGACGACCTTCCTGGACGTCGTCGGATTCCTCTCGCGGTTAGTGGCCGACGGCCTCGACGCCGCAGTCAACGAGCGCACTCAGAACTTTCAAGACCTGGTCTGGGGACGGACGGGAAATTCGTTCGAGCTGGCCATCGAGGCCGAAATTCCGCCCGAGAGAAAGGCGCGCCTTTCCCGCAAGGAGTTTGACACGATCCGCTACGAGGTGTGTATCGGCCTTTTGGACACAGGCGAGTTCGGAATCCTGGAAGAGAAGGCCCTGCTCAGGAAATCCAAGCCGGAGCCGCGCAAGGAACAGTTGGAGTTCCCAGTGGAGCCAACGGCGCCCCGCACCATTCTCGCCGGGAAGTCCAAGAACGGACACCGCACGGTCCTGAGCAAAGGTCGCAAGGGCAACGATAACTTCTATTCCGAAGTCCTCGAAGAATCAGGCAAGGGCTGGTATCCGTCCATCCGGCTGGGGCCGCATAAATCCGCCCTGGCCAACTTGCACGAGGATGAGTCGCGCTTCCCGGTCTCGGCCTGGCTCAAGCAGATGCTCTCCGGCGGAGTCCAGAACTTCGTTCTCAACAGCCTGCTCATCCGCAAGCCCAGCCCGCCGGGACCCGTGCGCGGTTTTAGGCCCGACGGCTCGAACCTCCCGTGGGTTGTGGCTGAACTGGCCAAGCACCCGGCGCGTTTCCGCGAGTGGGTCAGCCACCTGCAAACCGCGCTGCCGGAACTGGAAGACCTACGCACCATTGAGCGGCCGGAGGACAAGCACCGCTATGTGGTCCTCTGCTACTCGGGCGGGCTGCAAGTGCCATCGTGGATGGCGTCCGACGGCACGCTGCGGCTGCTGGCGCTGACGCTCCCGGCTTATCTGCCGGAATTCAAAGGCGTCTATCTCATTGAGGAACCGGAGAACGGAATTCATCCGTGCGCGGCGGAGACGGTGTTTCAATCCCTTTCGTCCGCCTATGACGCCCAAATCCTGCTCGCCTCGCACTCGCCGGTGATCCTCAGCCTCGCCGACGCGGACAAGGTGCTTTGTTTCAAGAAGACACCCAGCGGGGCCACCAACATAATCCTTGGCAGCGAGCATCCCGCCCTGCGCGATTGGAAAGGGGAAACCAGCTTGGGCACTCTTTTTGCGGGAGGGGTTCTCGGATGAACGGCGCGGGATTCACCAAAGATTTGGTGGTGCTGACCGAGGGGAAGAATGACCAAAACGCCGTCAGGGGCATCTTGACCCAACACCGTGCCGTCGGCATCCGCCACATCTCCGCCGACTTTCACACCCACCCGGAACGGGCCAGCGGAATCTGGCGCCACGCCCACGAATTTCTCCGCCCGTTTCATCGCACGCACGCGCACGCCCTCGTCCTCATGGACAGGGAGGGAGGCGGTGCGCTGGTGGAGCAGCAACCTCGAACCGACCTTGAGCAAGAAATCGAGCAGCACCTGTCCGCCAACGGCTGGGGCAACCGCGCCGCTGCCGTCGTTATTGACCCGGAAATCGAAATCTGGGTTTGGAGCCGCGTGCCTGAGGTCGAGAGCGCCCTGGGTTGGACTGGCCGCAGGCCCAGCCTCTGGGAGTGGGCCACGGAACAGGAGTATCTTCGCGCTGGAGAGACCAAACCGCATCGCCCCAAGGAGGCGATGGAAGCAGCACTGTCTCAGGTTCACAAACCCCGATCTTCGGCGATTTACAGACAGCTAGCTGAGACGGTGGATTTCACCTCTTGCACTGACCCCGCATTTCTCAAGCTGTGTCAGATTCTTACGAACTGGTTCACAGAGGACTAATCTATGCCCAAACTACCCTGGAAACCGTGGCATGAAGTGGTGACGCTGCGGCCCGACCTCGCGTCGGGCGAACTCTCCTTGCAGCAGTTCGCTGCCGACCTTTACGAGGTCGTGATGCAGACGGGCCAGCGCCCCGTCTATGAGAAGCCGGAGAATTTCTTCGCCCTCACCTACCCGACCTACAATCTGCGCGAACTGGTGCGCGAGGTGGTCTTGCGCCTTGCGGGCCAGAACGACAAGGCCGTGCGGCAGTTGGCGCTCACCTACGGCGGCGGCAAAACGCATACGCTCATCACGCTCCGCCATCTGGTCTTTGACCCGGACAAGTTGCCAGATTTGGCATCGGTGCAGGAGTTCGAGCAGGCCATCGGACAGCAGCCGCCGAAAGCGCGCGTGGCCGCGCTGTGCTTCGACAGTTTCGACACGGAGAGCGGCGCGGATGTTCTCAGCCCGGACGGCGAAAAGCGCCGCCTCAAAATGCCCTGGAGCGCGCTGGCCTACCAACTGGCGGGCGACGCCGGCCTCAAGGTGCTACACCCGGACGGCAAGGCCGAGGAACGCGACAGCGCGCCCGCGACGAACCTGCTGACGGAGTTGCTGGCACTGCCGGCCAAGGATGGACTCGCCACGCTCATCCTGATTGATGAAGTCCTGATGTATGCGCACGGGAAGGTCAGCGCGGACGAAACCTGGCGCGGGCGCTTGCGGAATTTCTTCCAATACCTGACGCAGGCCGCGACCAAGACCGACCGCTGCTGCATCGTCGCCTCGCTGCTCGCCAGCGACCCAAAGAAGGATGACAAACTGGGCCGCGAACTGCGGGACGAATACTACGACATCTTTGGCCGGACCCGTGAGGCGGTCGTCGAGCCGGTTGTCAAAGAGGACGTGGCGGAAGTCTTGCGCCGCCGTTTCTTCACGCCCAAATCCATCGAGAACCGCGATGCGTTCCGGCAACACGTCGTCGCCGCGCTCAAAGGCATCGCCGCGCTGGACGAGCAGACGGCCAAGCAAGGCGCCGCCGAG
>Ga0194113_10007001_pt1 | contig 14173 bp, 10 predicted proteins | sample TA2MahC200mmetaG_FD_146193 | JGI IMG/M metagenome (GOLD analysis project Ga0194113, IMG submission 146193) | Freshwater microbial communities from Lake Tanganyika, Tanzania - TA2015017 Mahale Deep Cast 200m | ecosystem: Environmental > Aquatic > Freshwater > Lake | place: Tanzania: Lake...
TGCGCCGTTGGCGATCGGCACGGTGGGCATCCCGTAGTCGAACCCCTCGACCCTCCGCACCCCGATGGCTCCACCCAGCACGCGCTCGATGTCACGCACGGTCGCGCAATCGTCGGCCGTCACGAGCGTCAGGGCCTCGCCGCGACGCTCCGCGCGGCCGGTGCGGCCGATGCGATGGATGTAGTCGTCCACGGTGCCCGGCATGTCGTAGTTGATGACATGCGACACCGTCGCGATGTCCAGCCCGCGGGCCGCGATGTCGGTCGCGACCAGCAGCTCGTACCTCCCCGACCGGAATCCATCCAGAGCCTGCTGCCGCTGGTTCTGGGTGCGGTTCGAGTGCAGCACCGCGGTCCGGTAGCCGGAGCGCTTCACTTGCGCAGCCAGGCGGTCCGCCCGATGCTTCGTGCGGGTGAAGACGAGGACCGACCCCGTGTCGGTCTCCTCGAGCAGCCGCAGAAGCAGCGCCGTCTTCTCCCTCTGGTCCACCGGGCAGAGCGTGTGCTCGACGGTGTCCGCCGGCGCGGAGACGCCGATCTCGATCCGCTGCGGGTGACGGAGGATGTCGGCGGCCAGGCGGCTCAGCTCCGGCGCAAACGTCGCCGAGAAGAGCATCGTCTGCCGCTCGCGCGGGGTCTGGCTCACGATCCGCCGGACGTCCGGCAGGAAGCCCATGTCGAGCATCCGGTCGGCCTCATCCAGGACGACGATCTCGGCACCCCGCAGGTCCGCGTTGCCGCGGCCCAGGTGGTCGAGCAAGCGCCCCGGGCAGGCGATGATGATCTCGGTGCCGTTGCGGAGCGCGCGGGTCTGCGGCTCGAACCCGACACCGCCGTAGACGGTGGCGGAGCGGATCTTCGTGAACCGACCCAGTTCCCGAACCGCCTCGTGAATCTGCTCGGCGAGCTCGCGGGTCGGGGTGACGATCAGGGCGCGGACGCCCTTGCGTCGGGCGGGCGTCGTGAGCAGGGACTGCAGAATGGGCAGGACGAACGCTGCCGTCTTGCCGGTGCCGGTCTGGGCGGTGCCGATGAGGTCTCGGCCCTCCAGCGCCGGCGGGATGGCGGCCTCCTGAACCGGAGTCGCCTTGCTGTAACCGACCGCCGCCACGGCGCGTTGCAGGCGGTCATCCAACGGGAAACTGCTGAACTTCATCTTGCTTCCTTCTGTTCGCCAGCTATCGAGTCTGTTGTCTCCGCCGGCCCCGGCGTAGCTGGTACGGATGCGCCGAACGGGCCGCGCACACAAGCGCAGGCCCTGCGCATGCCGGGAGCGGGTAAGCACTCATCGAGTAGGGCTGCAACGACCGTCGGCTAGGCTTGGAGGAGACGACGCATGGGGGCGATGCGGGTCAAGAACGTCCAGGCCGGTACCAGATTCTCGCTGAACGGCATACTCAACAGTGCTTCGGGGAGCGGCCTCTGCCGGTTCCCTCATTCGCAGTATACCCGATCGCGGCCCGTTTGGCAACCACAATCGGGGAGCGATCCCTACCCGGTGTATCGGGGGCGACCGGGCGGGCCCATGTGTCCGCGCGGCCCGACCCACTTTTTTTCGGTCGCGAAGAAGGTGAATTGCGCGGCGCGTCGAAGTGCGCCTTCGCCAGAGCAATCGTAACCCAAGTGAGGTGACGCGACAGTGAGGAAATCAGGCTTCACGCTGATTGAGCTGTTGGTGGTGATCGCGATCATTGCGATCCTCGCGGCCATCCTGTTCCCCGTCTTCGCCCGGGCGCGGGAGAAGGCCCGCCAGACGAGCTGCTTGAGCAACCTGAAGCAGATCGGCCTGGGGGCCATCATGTACAAGAACGACTACGACGAGGTCAACATCTACTTCTGCTACCGCCCAGTCGCCACCGGCGTGCAGCTAGTCGATGACTGGATCGGCGGACAGCCCACCGTCGGCCCACTCGGCAACTACTCCTGGTCGATCGCCGTCATGCCGTACGTGAAGAACTCGCAGCTCTTCGTCTGCCCCAGCGACCGCCCGGCGATGACCCGCAACACGGGCTGCACCAGCTACCAGACGATGCGCTGGACGAGCTACGGGATGCAGTTCGGGTATGTAACGGCCGGAGGCGGCCGCTGGACCCCCGCCCCGGACTCCAACGTCAACAACACGAACTGCATCATGTTCAACGACGGCTGTGGCCGGCACTATAACTGCCCGGGCCACACCATGCACGGCACATGTGCCGCCACCGCCGGTTGGGCGGACCCGGTCAACTACAGCTACGAGATTCCCCCGAACGCCGGGGCCGAGCGAATGCGACACAACGATGGGATCAACAACGTCTACTACGATGGTCACGCGAAGTGGGCGAAGTCCAACTACATCGCCAACTACTCACCGCGCATCATCAACGACCCCACCTGGAGGACAGGGTAGCACCTTCGTCCGACACACCGGACCAGACGGCCTCCCCCGCCCGGCAGGGGAGGCCGTTCGCGTGTCTGCCGGCCGCGAGCCGGTCCTACTGAGTGCCCGATGGAGCCGGAAGCAGTGGGGCGGGCATTCCTGCCCGCCACAGCCCCCGGCGGGCAGGAATGCCCGCCCCACTGTTCCCGTGTTCCTACGAAGCGCGGCAGGCCTGGGAAGCCCCTTCCCCCTGTGTCGGCCGCTTCAGCCGGAAGACCCACCAGAACCACACGCCCGTCAGCAGCTTCATCCCGGCCGCCAGCCCGAACACCGCGGTCGGGCTGTAGTGGTCGAAGAGGTAGCCGAACAGCGGCGCGCTGAGGGCCGTCGAGCCGTACAGGATCATCAGTCGCGCGGCGCTGAAGGCGCCCAGGTGCTCGGCGGGGACGATGTTGATCGCCCCGAGCGGCACGGCGTTGTCCTCGATGTTCCGTCCGAAGTGCAGCAGTAGGTAGAGCGCGAGGAAAGCCTCCGGCCTGTGGAAGAGCACCACGGTGGCCATCCCCAGCGCGTAGAGCACGTCCCCCAGGAAAGTCGTCCACGACGGTCCGAGCCGGTCGGCAAGCAGACCGACGGCAATCCCGCCCAGCACCGTGGCGGCCGTCGTCGCCGAGCTGGCGTAGCCCGGGAAGTGCGCGGGAAGACCGAGGTACTTCAGGCCCACCGGCAGCGCGAACCCGGCGGCGCTGACCGCCAGCCCGCGCGCGACGTGCGGCCCGGCCAGCCACTGGAACTCCTTCAGCCGGAGCACATCCACGATGGCCTCAAAGGGCAGCGCCGACCGGCTCGCGCCATTCACGGCCAACTCGGGCAGTTCCCGCACGCGGCTGTACGCCGCCGCCCGCAGCAGGATCACCCCGGAGGCCGCCAGGAAGCACCACGCGTAGCCCTGCGGATAGGCCACGTTCCTGAGCACATTCGCCGAGAGCCATCCGATCCCAATCCCCAGGATGCCGTAGGCGGTCGTGGTGATCCCGAACAGGCGACCCCGGGCGCCCACCGAGACGGCTCGCGCGATGATCGGATAGTCGAGCATGATGGGGACCGACAGGATCAGGGCCTGACCGATTCCGATGACCATCAGTATCGGCAGGAGGTGGCCCAGGGCAAGGGTGGAGCGAGGAACCAAGGCAACCGCCGCGACAAGCAACGGAGCGGCCGCCGCCGCCGCGATGCACAGCGCGTAGACCGACACCCGCAGCCGGATGCGGTCCGCCAGACCCATGAAGGCGATCAGGCCGCAGGCGTTGGCGACGCCCGCCCCGAGCGTCAACGTGCCGATCGCCATCATGCTGAAGCCGGTCTGCTTGAGGAAGCCACTCCACAGATCGCCGCCGAAGAGCGCCGTCCCCGCGCCATACAAGAGACTGGCGAGGGTGAACCACAAGACATTGCGCCACTCCCGCAGGCCGTCGGTCACCGGCCCCGGCTGGGAGTCCAGGACGGCGTCAGGAGGGGAGGCCATTGGCCGGGCGGTCCTCCATCACCGCGCCGGCGGCTGCGCAGGCGCCGGCGGCTTCTGCAGCAGGTCCCCGAGGTTGATGATCGTGTTGGCGTCCGTCACCACGACCTCGACGTCGGCCGGCAGCTTGTTGACATACTCCCACTGCACCAACTCGGGGTAGGAGGCGAGGGCATGCCCTTTGAGCTCGATCGCCTTCGCCTCGCCCTCCGCCAGGATGACGGCCTGCTTCTTCTCCTCCTGCTGCTTCTTCACCACGTAGTCCATCCGCAGCGCGTCCTGCTGGGCGATCTGCTTCTGCTCGATGGCGTGCTGGAACTGGGCGGAGAAGATGATGTCCCGCACCAGCACCTGCTCCACCAGGATGTTCTGCGCCGCAAGCTTGGCCTTCACGCGGCGGAGAACCTCCGCCTGCAGGTTGTAGCGCTCCTTGCTGAACACGTCGATCCCGGCGTAGGCCGCCACGGCCATCCGGGCCTCGCTGCGCAGCTCCGGCTTGACGATCTTCGGGACGTAGTCCTCGCCGAGGTCTCTGTGGACCTGCCAGACCTTATCGGGGTCGAGGTGGAAGCGCAGCGAGAGGTGCAGGCTGACCTTCTGCCCGTCCGACGTGAGCGCGTCTACGGGCTCGCCGCCGGGGATCTCGCCGGTCCGCGGCTCCGCGCCCAGCGTGTACGTCAGGCTCCGCACGCTGTATGGACGCACGTTCCAGACGAACGGCACGATGAAGTGCAGGCCCTCGTCCAGCGAGACGGGGCGGACGCCGGCCGTCTGCGAGAACACGACCCCGCGCCTCCCCGCCTGGACCACGACGGTCGAGGCGCGCAGCAACAGCAGCAGCGCCGCCGCGATGGCAAGGCTGGCAATCAGCAGCGATCGGTTGATGGTGCCCCGTCGTAGGCGCATCGTGGTCATCGCCATCACCTCCCCCCTCCCGCCGCCGCCGGCGGCGTGGTGGCCCGGCTCGTGACCACTGCCCGCACGGCAGGCCCCACCTTGGCCGCATACTCGTAGTTCAGCGCCAGCGGATTCTGCCGCAGGGCCTGCCCCTGCATCCGCAGCGACTCGGACTCTCCCTCGGCCTCGATGATCTTCTTCTGCGTCGTCTTGCGCGCCGTCTCCAGCACGTACTGCATCCGCTCGTACTCCTGAATCGCCACTTGCTTAGCCTCGATGGCCTGCTGGAACCCCTCACTGAACTGCACGTTGCGCAGCATGAGCTGGTCCAGGATGATGTCCCACTCCTTGAGGCTCTGTCCCAGCTCGTCGAAGATGCGCCGCTGTATCTCCTCGCGGCGGCCGGAGTACACGTCGGTCACCGAGTACTGCGACACGACCATGAGGCTGATGCACCGCGCCTGTGGGCGAATGACCTTGTTGACGTAGTACGGCCCCACTCGCTGGTGCAGGCGCCAGACGTAGTCCGGGTCAGGGTGGTACACCACCGAGATGTCCAGCACGACCTGCTGCCCGTCCTTCGTGAGCGCCACCAGTTGCGGCTCAGGCGGCGCAGGACCCACCTGAGGCATCTGCTCCCCGATGGACACCGTCCAGGTCTGCCGCCTCACATCGTACGTCTGCACCTGCCAGAGGTACGGCACCAACGGGTGCACACCCTCGCCGAGCTGCATCGGGAGCACGCCGGAGATGCGGCTGAAGACCACGGCGCGCTCCCCGGCCCCCACCGAGACGACCAGGTGGCCGAGCATATTCAGGATCACGAGCAGCACCACGATGATCCCGATGGCCTTGGCGACCCGCCATGGCCCACCCAGCCCCCGAATGAGCACGCCCGGGCTGGGCCCGGGCTTCCCGCCTCTTGGAAGCTTCATCTGTGCCCTCCTCTCGCTGCATGATCGTACCGTCCCGCGGAACCTACGGAGTGTCCAGTCCGACCCCTATGGCCGCCTCGCCCGCGCCCCCCTGCGTCCAGAGCTTCCCATTGCCCGCGGACTGCACCGCCGCCGGATACGTATCGTCGCCCGCCTCGTCCACGAACAGCCCCAGGCACGGGATATGCGACCGCAAGGAACCTGCCTGCGACTCGGCATTCGCCCGGCCGAGGGTCGTTCCGGCTGCGACGTTGTAGGTGTCCTTGCCGCCGCGCTCCCACAAGATGCCGATCCCGTTCGCGTTCCCGCCGCCGAGCGAGAGGTTCGGCGCGGTGTAGGTATCATCCCCGCCGCCCTCGATCAGCAGGCCTACGCTGAAGTCGTGCCCCGCGCCCTGCGCCATGTTGTGCGTCGCGGCATAGACGTCGTTCCCCGCGAAGTCCTGCAAGACCCCCACCGCGAAGTGCGCGCAGCTCCCTTGCACGTACCAGACGCCCTTGTACTCGTCGTTGCCCTCGAAGTCCAGAAGAACGCCGACGCCCGCCCAGTACCCGACCCCCTGCCCGAAGACCCCGCACGAGTAGCGGTCGTTGCCGCCCCCGTCCACGAGCAGGCCCACGCCGCCCCCGAGCGAGTGCCCGTCGGTGTAATCGGCCCGCCGCCCGTATCCGCAGCCCTGGGCCATCGAGACGTTGTGCTCCTTCGTCTGCGGGGAGGGGTTCACGATGTCCGTGTCGTTGGCGGTGTAGGTATCCGCGCCCGCGACATCCACCAACACCCCGCACCCGAGCGTCGATCCGTAGCCCTGCCCGTACGAGTAGCAGTCGTAGCGGTCATCGCCCGCGAGGTCCGACAGAATGCCCGCCCCCACTTGCGCCGCGCCCTGCGTGTGCTCGCGGCCCTCGTACCGATCGTTCCCGGCCATGTCCAGCAGCGCCCCGACGCCGATCAGCCCCGCGCCCTGTCCCGCCCGACCGCCCCGGTACACGTCCTCTCCGCTGCGGTCTACGAGGTAGGCGTAGCCCATCACCCCTGCCCCGAAGGCGCACGCCTCAGCGTCCGCGCACTCATACGTGTCGTTCCCCGCGAGGTCGATGAGAATGGACTCGGGGTGATCGGGCCCCGCGACCGCTCCCGTCCGGTACGTGTCGTCGCCGCCGCAGTCGATGAGCAGCAGCGCCTTGGCGTCCGCCGGCAGCTCGTCCTGGCCCGCGCCGCGCAAGATGACCGCGCCCAGCGGGCTGTCATGTCGGAACGTGAAGGCCTGGTCCGTACTGAACGACTCGAGAGCCTTGAGCGCCTTGTCCACCGCCGAGGCGAGATCGCCTGCGCCTGCGAAGAGGAACGGCAAGTCCACCGTGTGCAGGAACGCGTACATCCGCTCATCGAAGGACGGGGGCTCGCCCACGCCCAGGTCGAACGGCAGGATCTTCGCATCGTTGCCCGTGTCGGTCTCAGGGAAGCGATTGCCGTGCCCTCGGAAGGCCAGTTGCCGCCAGCGCTCGGCATCGCGCGCCGCGAGGATCAGAAACGCCGCCTGCCGCGCGATCTCGAGGGGAACGACCTTCGCCTGCTCCTCGACCGCTGCCCGCTGCTCAGCGGTCAGCGGCTGTCCGGCCCACTCGCCCAGCACACCGATCGCGTAGGCCAGCGGGCTCTGCTGGCCGTCGAGCGCCTTGGCCATCTCCGCGTGCGGGTCCTCCAGCCACGCCCGTCGCACGACCGCCCCTACGCGCTGCGAGGCCTGGGTCACCAGCGACAGCAGCGTCGGGGCTGCCTCGAGCGTGCCGCGCCCGAGGGCCTCCGTATACGCCGGCGCCTTGAACGGATCGGCTTGGATGGCGCGGAAGAGCGGCAGCTCGAACTCGGTGGTGGTGAACAACGCGGAATCCGCCGCGTCGATGTGCGCCGTAGCCTTGGTCAACCCCACCTGCGCCAGCGCGCGGTCCAACGCGTCTTCGGCCGAGCAGGGCGCCACCGTGAGCGCCAGCAAGGCCAGCGTAGCGTGCATCTCTAGCCGCCCTTCTCGAGCCGCATCGACTCGATCTCAAAGCCGTGTCGCTGGTCGTAGGTGTCGGGGTAGAGCCACGCGCCGAAGGTGATGTGTACGCCCGCGAGGTTCTCCGGGCGGCAGCGGTCGCCCTCGCCGCCGCGGTTGTCCGGGTGCGCCCAGTGCGCGAAGTAGCGCAGGTCGCTCAGCGGCACGACGACGTCGGTCCACTCCGTCGTCAGCTTCGGCGAGAAGCCCCACGGCGCGCCGTCCTTCTCGCTGAGCACGATCTCGACTGCCGTCGTCGCCGGATCGGCCGCCCGCGCCCGAACGCGCAACGTGTCATACTGCGCCGCAGCCGGCTGGCGCGTCGCGACGAGGTCGCTGATGTCGGTACGCACGCCCAGGCAGTTCGGCGGCGGCCCGAAACGCTCCACTTCCATGTGCCAGGCGGTCGTGTCGGGCTGCGAGCCCGGCGCGATCCACTGGCGATACGGAAGGTCGCTGAAGATCCCGTGCAGCGGCTCGGCCGGCGCGAAGATGACGAACGGGTCCCCCGCGCCATGCACCGGCGCCTGCCACGCCTCCGGCTGGTATTCCAGCGACACGCGCTCGACCTCCAGGCCATGCGCCTGGTCCGCCGCCTGCGGGAAGAGCCAGCTGCCGAAGGTGAGCTGAATGTCCCTCACAGACGCCGGCTCGCACTGCCCGCCGCGCGTCTGCCAGAGGGGCTTCAGCTTGCTGAGCGGGATGCGGAATTCCTGCAAGGCCGGCGCGAGGGGCACATCGCAGCCGTACGCGCCCCGCTCGCCGCCGATGAGGCCGACCTCGAGGTGCGAGGTCTCCTCCACCACGCTCCGCGCCCGCACCACCAGCGCGTTCATCCCCCGCAGCGCCTCGCCGGAGGCTCCGAGCGGCAGACAGACTCCCGCAGCGCTCGGCGGAGGGCCGAAGCCCGTCGCCGTCAGGCGCAGCACCTGCCCGTTTGGCCCGTCGGCCAACTCGGCCTTCGCCTCCTGGCCCGGCGCGCCACCGAAGCTCGCCGCCGGCAGTGCGTCGCCCGACGCGAACCGCAGGATGGTGACGGGCTCCCGCTTCGTGAAGCGCTCGGTCGCCGAGCCCTGCGCGGGATCGGGGAAGGTCAGCTCCTTCCCGCCACAGGTCACCGCAATGCAGTACGTCAGCGCGTCCTTCCTCACCAGGTCCCCCGGCACGCTCGCCTCGAACCGGTACGGGCCGCTCGCCTTCATCCGGATACCCGGCTCGACGCCGCCCTCGGCGCTGCGTACCTGGAGCACGACCTGCTCCGGCTCGGGATCACACGCCACGGTTGCGGCGACGGCCAGTGGCTTGCCCTCCAGCAGAGCCTTGGCTGGCGTGTGCCACACCGCGGGCGGCAGGTCGCGCTGCGGCGGGGCGTAGAAGTCGTCGTCGATCCACATCAGCGGCTCAGGCACATCCGGCCGTCGCAGCAGGTACGCGCCGGGCCTCACCGTGATGATCCCCTCCTCGGCCGCGGCCTGCCCGCCGGGGTTCCCGAGTCCCTCCACCGCGAACTTCCGTCCGAGGTCCGGCAGCTCTATCCCCACCGCGCGCTCGCGCCAGTAGACGCGCGAAACCTCCCGATCGAGCCTCGTGGCCCCGAACGGATCGGCCACCCAGACGTCGTCCGGGTAGACCTCCAGCTTCCAGAAGCCGTCGGCCAAGCGATCCAGGAAGTACGCGCCCGTGCCCTCGTACTGGACCACCGGCGATGACCCGCAGCCGGCGACCCGCTTCAGCTTCCCCGGCGCGGGCGGCTTCGTCTCCGTGTCGTTCGAGTACATGAAGACCTCGTCGGCGACCAGCTCGCTGAGCTGCTCCTCGTAGCTCACGCGGAAGTCGCCGAACCGGCAGCTCTCGGGGTATGGGCCGTACTGCTTCAGCCTCGGCAGCCGGCGGAACGCCTCGGCGGCGATGGCGAAGCTGACGGCCCGGTTCGGCGCGTAGACGAGGCTCAGGAAGTGGGTCTGCCAGTTGACGTTCGTATCGGCCAGCGGCAGCGGATCGTACTGGAACTGCGTGGCGATCTGTGCGCCGCCGCTGCGAAACGACCGCGCCATCGCGGGGTAGATGTACCCGCCGGGGATGTCCGCCGCGTCGAACTCGTAGACGATCTTGGCTTTGCCCTTCAGCACCTCGTCGCGCATGTCCGGGTAGTCGTTGACCACCGGCAGGAAGTTGCGGGTCAGCACCCCGCCCGACACCAGCCCGGACGGATACCACCCGAACGTGCAGCCCTCGACCTTCGCCCGCGCAATCGACGAGTGCCGCCCGCCCCAACCGTTATAGAAGACCGGCTTCTGCGTCCCGGTAGAGCGAATCGCGTCGTAGAGCGCGTCGATGTACCCCACGATGACGTCGTCGGTGGTGCCGGGCGCGGGGATCGGCTCGTTGATGATCTCAAAGCACGGCACCGCCGGGTCCTCACCGTACGTCAGCCCCGTGTAGCGGTTCTTGTGGCTCACGAACTGCTTCAGGTAGTTGCGCTGCGCCGCCACGGCATCCGGGTTCGTGTGCATCTCTCCCTTGTCGTAGAGGTTCGAGAAGCCCCGCGTCTCCCCCGGCGCGCCCCACCACGCAATCGGCGTCAGCACCGTGTAGATGCCCCGCTTCTTCGCCTCCGCAATCAGATAGTCGAGCAGATCGACATGATCGTTGTCGAGCAGGTTGCCCTTCTCATCGCTGATCTCCCGGTCGAACACATGCAGCCTCATCGCATCCAACCCCATCCGCTCGAAGTGCATCAGGTCCCGGTCGATCGTCTCCTTGTGATCGACTCCCTGCCCCTTCAGGTTCGCATAGTCGATCGAGCACGGCGGGTAGTAGTTCACCCCAAACAGCGCCACCTCGGTTCCATCGTCCTGCCAGCGTAACACGCCCTCTGCATCCATCCTCAGCAGCCGATCCGCCGGCTTGCGGGGGTACTGCGCAGCAGCACAGGCCGAGAGCAGGAGCGCCAGAACGCAGAGGCGGAGCATGGGAGGCCTCCGAGGAGAGGGGCTGAGGGAACGGGGAGGGGGTTCGCTGCACGGAGCCACGCGACCTCGCCGAGACGGGCCTTGCCAGAAGCTCCGTACATGGCGTATAGTGTGCACACTACGTGGAGGAGCCACACATGGAGAGCGTGACGGCAGCACGACTCAAGAACGTGATCGGGGAGGTCCTGAACCAAGTCCAGTTCCGGGGCGAGCGCGTCACCCTCACCCGCAAGGGCCAGCCGGCGGCGGCGATCATCCCCATCGCCGACCTGCGGCTGCTGGAGGAGCTGGAGGATCGGCTGGATGTGGAGGAGATCGAGCGCATCCTCGCCGATGAGAGCGACGAGTGGGTCAGCCTCGAGCAGGCCGAACGGGAGCTTGGCGTGTGACCTACCAGATCCAGCTGAAGCGTTCCGCGCTCAAAGCCCTCAACCGCCTCGACGCCCGCACCCAGCGCCGCCTCTGGGCGCGTATCCGCTCCCTCGCCCAAGACCCCCGCCCTCCCCAGGCCAAAGCCCTCCAGGAGCCCTGGAAGGGCCACTTCCGCCTCCGCGTCGGTGACTACCGCGTTCTCTACACCATCGAGGACGACCGGTTGCTGGTTCTCGTGGTCAAGGTCGGGTAGCGGGAGAGGGTGCACTCGACGTAGACCAACGAGAGGCGGGGTGGACCCGGGTCTCACCGTTGCGTTGCCTGTGCGGGCTTGGTACAATGCTGTCGGCGGAAGGTTGGGAGGTGAACGACCATGCTCGAATGGATGACTCTGAGGAACTTCCGGTCCTGGGAACACCTGCCCCGGCTCGAACTAAAGCCGATCACCATCATCTTCGGGCCGAACAGCTCCGGCAAGACGGCTCTTCTGCAGGCGCTCCTGATGCTCAAGCAGACGGCTGAGAGCAACGACAGGAGCCTCTCGATACGCTATGGAGGGCCTTATGTCGACCTCGGGTCGTTCACCGATAGCGTGTACGACCATGATGACACCCGCGAACTCGGCGTGGAACTGCGGTGGAAGCCTGAGAACGACAGCGTCCTACGCGACCAGGACGACGAAGGCCCGAGCGTCACTGCCGACTGGTTCGAGTACAAAGCCGAGTGGAAGCAGGCTGGTGACGTCGCCCTTTCCTCACTGACATACGCGACCGACGCCCTGCAGTTCCGGCTCTCACGGCTGTCGAGCGGCAAGTACAAGCCGAAGCTCACCAGCGATGTGGACATTGTCGGGAAGCGCCGCGTGGGGAGGCCTTGGCCGTTGCCTGGTCCGGAGAGCTGCTACGCTCTGCCAAGGCAGGTTGCAGGCGAGTGGCCGCACGTGGATCTGCTTGAGTTCAACCACCAGTTCGAACTCCTGATGGATCGTGTGCGGTACGTCGGGCCGCTCCGCAAGTACCCGCAGCGGTTCTACCTTTGGACGGGCGAAGCCCCGGGAGTCGTCTTGCCCGACGGGACGGGGGCAATCGAGGCCTTGGTGGCCGATGCGCGAGCAGCATCCGCAGGTTCGCGGTCAAGGAAGCACGGCCTGTCGCGAGGGCTCGTCAATCAGGCTGCGCAGTGGCTCCGGGAGTTCGGGCTCGCGGAGGGTTTCGAGATCCGCCCGATTGCGGACGGTGCCCGGCAGTACGAGGTGTGGGTCCGGGTTCCGGGATCCAACGTCGCAACCCTCCTACCCGACGTGGGGTTTGGCGTCTCCCAGATCCTGCCCGTCATCGTCCAGCTCCATTTCGCGCCGGAGGGCTCCATCCTGCTGTTTGAGCAGCCTGAGATACACCTCCACCCTAGCGCGGCGGCTCGGCTGGCCGACCTCTTCCTGCAGGTCGCACACCAGCGGAACCTGCAGTTGGTGGTGGAGACGCACAGCGAGTACCTGCTGGCGCGCCTCCAACGTCGCATGGCCGAGGCTGAGGCCCCAACGTCCTTCGCCCGCCCCCGAAACATTGCGCTGTACTTCTACGACCTAGTCGACGGAGCGTCACAGGCGGAGACGGTGGAGTTGAACATCTTCGGGGAGATACAGAACTGGCCGCCGGGCTTCTTCGGCGACACAATGGGGGACATCCAGGCCATGACCCAGTCGGCCGTACGACGCAAGCTCCGGCAGAAGGCTTCGTGATGGCGACCGTGGTCGACACCAACGTGTGGGCCGTGGCCGCTGGCGGGCATCCTGACGCGGGCCCGAGGTGCGTCGAGCGCTGCGCGAGCCGCCTCCTGGCTCTGGGGGAGACGGACATACTGGCCGTGGACAGTGACTACCGAATCCTCGGCGAGTACTATGACAATCTGCCCGCGAACAGCGCCCAGGTGCTGCTGCTCAACCGACTTCAGCAAACGGGACGCTACGATCCACGGCCGTGCGAGTGGGAGCCGACAGCGCCCGGGGTGGCGGTCGTGCCGGAGTCGCTCGAGGCCCTTGACCCCAACGACCGGAAGTTCGCGGCCGTGGCGCTGACCTATGACCCGCCGGCGCCGATCTGGAACGCCTCCGACCCGGGTTGGTCCAAGTGTGCGGATGCGTGCAGGGCCGAGGGCCTCACGGTCGTGGAGCTGTGCCCCGAGGCGCTGGCGTCCATGGGTCGAGACGTGCTCCGTTGTTGACCTCCGTCACCTCCCTCACCTCATCCTTCGGGTCGAGCACCACCCTCCACTCCCCCGTGGGCCTCACCCTCACCGTCACCTCCGCCGTCCTCGGCTTCAGGTCGAGGGGGGCCTCCATCGCCGGCACTTCGGCCTCCGCGAGGACCTTACCCCTCGTGTCCTGCACCTGGAGGGTGGTCTGTGGCGATGGTGTGGCGCCGACGTTGTGGATGGTGACGGTGAGGGTGCCGTTCTCGTAGCGCACGTCCTCTGGGCCGAGGGCGAGGTCGGGACGGGAGGTGATGGGGTCGAGTTCCTCGGTGAGGCGGAGGTCGAGGACGACAGTCTTGCCCGGAGGGGTAATGAAGGGGACGGCATCGTAGCGGGCGAGTTCGAGGGTCTGGTGCTTCACGCTCGCATCGGGTTCGTCGTCGGCGTTGGTGTCGAGGCCGGTGGTGACCGAGTAGCGGCCGTGCGGGAGGGCCCAGACGCGGAGCTTCATGTCGCGCGGCTGGTCGGCGAAGCTGTAGACGAGGGCCTTGAGGTGGTCGCGCTTCGCTTCGAGGACGAGGGCGGAGAAGTCCGTGCCGCCGCCCTCCCAGCTTACCCAGTGGCCCGGCACGTGGCTCTTGCCGGAGGTGAATCCGCCGAGGTAGGTCATTGACAGGAGCGTGCGCCCCGCGTAGCCGATGCGGTCGGTGAACGGCTCGGCTTCGGTGAGCAGCCACCGGGTACGCTCCTGCTGGCGGATGCACTCCTTGAACTCCTCGACGAGCCACCGCTTGTCGCCCGTGACCTTCCACGCGTCGTAGAGGCGCGTCTCGTTCTGGTCGGCGCTCCATGACTTGTCGGACAGGTCCGCGACGCCGTAGGCCTTCAG
>Ga0194113_10007005_pt1 | contig 14170 bp, 14 predicted proteins | sample TA2MahC200mmetaG_FD_146193 | JGI IMG/M metagenome (GOLD analysis project Ga0194113, IMG submission 146193) | Freshwater microbial communities from Lake Tanganyika, Tanzania - TA2015017 Mahale Deep Cast 200m | ecosystem: Environmental > Aquatic > Freshwater > Lake | place: Tanzania: Lake...
ACAAACGGCCCAGTTCCGAGAGAATCACGGATTCCACCTTTGTGCTGGCGTGCAGCCAAGCAAAGAAGCTCTGAAGTTTATTGAGGAAACGGTCCAACTCCTCTTGGGTGCGATGCGCTGGTGAGGCCCCCGGGAGAAGCTCGGACGAGTGGAAAAAGATCGTTAATACTCTACCGCCGCGGCTGTGGTGCATTCGGACCGCAGCTTTCAGCTGCCGCAAACCTGTCCAGGCCGGTTGCGCCGGGAGCGATCCGAGATTCATCGCGAACCATGCGACACCCCTTGCCAGAGTCTGCCCTTGGCGAGTCCACCTCTGGAGCGCTCGGCCAAGGCCTGGGGTTAGTGGCAAGACCGTGAGCGGGGCTTCGAGCACCCTGGAATTGCCCGGAACACAAGGGTCGCTCGGGTCGGGGAAGTACGGGTCCGTCCTCGCGGAGAGGTGGTCAGGGCCGCCGTAGTAGCGATGCATAGGGCAAATGCTGCTGTCCACCTCGAAACCTCTCCTTTCCAGGATCGACAGCATCTTCCGGCCAAGGTTGAAGCGTCCCATCCTGAATGACACGGGCTTCACACCCAAGTGGCTCAATGCTTCCAGGAGGCTCGCGGTCTTCGCCTCCAAAGTTCAACGGGCATCAGGTTCTGATGGAACCGGCTGCGGATACGGCAACGGCTCAAGAGGAGGAGTGTTCCAGTGGTGCAGGTGAGCGCCGATCTCTCCGCGCCATTTGTCGCTGAGCGCAAGCAGAAGCTCCTGATGAGGCTTGTGCTCGGCCACCCGATACGTCACCAGCAATGTAGGCTTAATGCCCCATTCTTGGAAGATTGGATCCAGCCTAGTTAGGTGAGGGACGTTCTCCACAGGCGTATTCCGGGCGTCGTATGCGCCGCTGAAAAGCCCTTCCTCTTCAACGTCAATGGTGACAGCAAGTCTCATAAGGATCTCGCAATCGCCCTCACTTAACGCCGTCGAATCCGAACGTCCGCAAGACCAGTCATGCTAGGGCAACCTATATTAACACGTTCGCCGTTGCTTGAAGGCCCCTATATATAGACCGAAACACAAGAGCCATCCACACCGGCAAACGGCTTGCACGACAGTCCGGGAGTTGATAACTTGTGTGCCGGTTGAAAATGGCGCGCGGACCTCGACAGCTCAAGAGAGCGCTCCCAAGGCTAAGGAGTCTTACGGGTGGAAGAAGACCAACTCACGGAAAAACAGAAGAAATGGCTGGAGACCTCACGGAAGATCGGCACGTGGCCTCTGACCAAGAGCGAGCGGCAGACCTTAGAGCGCCTGTACGCGGAGATGCCGCCGCGTGAACAACAGGAACTCTACGATTACATTCAGGAAACATACAGGGCAAAAGAAAAATCCGCCGGCGCGGAAGACCTGCTGGCGCTTATGGAAAAACGCGAATGGCATGAACCCTCGCAGAAACTGCGAAACGCTTTCGCCAAAAGCCAGAAAGTAGGCCGCCCACCGTTGCGCGAGTAGATATGAATTCAAAAATGCCGAGCTTTTGGAAGAGTAGCCGGGGAGAGGATCAATCCCGAGGAGACCTGTATGCTGGACATCGCATTCATTCGGAATAATCCTGATCTCGTCAAAGAAGGCATTCGCAAGAAGAGACTGCGAATGGATCTCGACGAGCTGCTCGCGGTAGATGAACAGGTTCGCGGCCTCCGGCGCGATGTGGAACAAATCCGCGCGGATCGGAACCGTCTATCGAAGGAAATCCCGAAACTCAAAGGCGCAGAAAAAGACGAGGCTGTCGCGCAGGTCAAGGGGCTCAAGGACGGCCTCACGTCCAAGGAACCTCAGCTCCGTGAGGCAGAGGAACGCTTCGAGCAGTTGATGTTGCTTGTCCCCAATCCTCCGGCGCCCGAGGCGCCGGAAGGCGATTCCGACGATGATAACGTGGAAGTGCGCACATTTCTGGAACCGCGGCAATTTGATTTCCAGCCCAAAGATCACCTTGAGCTGGCGGAATCATTGGATATTCTCGATATTCCCCGTGCGGTGAAGATCTCGGGCGCGCGGATGTACTGCCTCAAGAACGAGGGAGTAATGCTGGAGTTCGCGCTCTTCCGGTTCACCCTGGACCATTTGATTTCCAAGGGCTTTCAACCCATGATCGTCCCTCAGTTGGTGCGGCGTGAAGCCATGATCGGGACGGGGTTTTTTCCGTTGGGCGAGGAGGACACCTTCTTCATCGAGAAGGATAACCTGTACCTAATCGGAACCTCCGAAGTGCCGCTGGTCGCGTATCACATGGACGAGATCCTCAACGAAAAGGAGCTGCCAAAGCATTACTGCGGTTATTCGTCATGTTTTCGGCGGGAGGCCGGTTCGTACGGCCGTGATACCAAAGGCTTCTACCGGCTGCACCAGTTCAACAAGGTGGAGCAGATTTCGATCTGCGTGAACGATCCCGAGGTTTCCCGTCAAGAGCACAACCTGCTCCTTTCCAACGCGGAAGAGATTATGCAGGCGCTGAAGCTCCCCCACCGAGTGGCCTTGGCGTGCAGCGCGGAGATGGGTCAGGGGCAAGTGCTCAAGCATGAGATCGAAACGTGGATGCCCAGCCGTGGAAAGTACTCCGAGACCCACTCATGCTCCACCTTGCATGAGTTTCAAGCCCGGCGACTCATGATACGCTGGCGTTCCAAGGCGGGCCAGACGCGATTTTGCCATACCTTGAACAACACAGCGGCCGCTTCACCTCGTATTTTGATTCCGATCCTTGAGAACTTTCAGAACGCGGACGGCAGCGTGACCGTCCCGGAGGCGCTCCGGCCCTATATGCGCGGCATCGAGCGGATCGAACCGAAACAATGAGCCACATGCTCGCAACGGCTCTGCTCGAACGACCCGTGGATTCCCACGGTCAGCCGGAATCGTTATGATTGTACTGAAACCGAAAGCTGATAGACGAGTTCGAGGGGGCCATCTTTGGATCTTTGCCAACGAGATTGCGGACCCGCGGGTCTCGGAGTTGGCGCCTGGGTCTATCCACGAACTCCTCGACGCAACGGGCGAGTTCGTAGGAGTGGTTTACGCCAACCCCGTCAGCCTGATCGCGGCGCGGATCTTGTCGCGGCGCAAGACGACCATTGACACAGTCTTTTTTCTGGATCGGATACAATCTGCTCTTGACCTTCGGAGGAGGCTCTTCCCGGATCGGACATGTTATCGGGTGGTTTTCGGGGAAAGCGATCTATTGCCCGGGCTGATTGTGGACCGATACGGCGAGATTGTGGTCGCACAGGCGCTCACCGCGGGCGTGGAGCGGCTTCTGGAAGCGATTGTGAATGCGATTGTGGAGGTCCTGGCGCCCGCAGGAATATATTTGCGGAATGACTCATCCTTCCGGCTCCTGGAAGGGTTGCCCCTTGAAAAGCGCTTGCTGTGGGGCACGGTTCCCGAACGAGTCGAAATCGAGTCTAGAGGACTGCGGTTCGTCGTTGACGTGGTGAACGGTCAGAAGACCGGTTTCTTTCTGGATCAAGAATCGAACCGAGAGCTGATGCGCCAGTACGTGACTCCGGGAATGAAAGTCCTGGACCTGTTCTGCTATACGGGGGCATGGGCTCTTCACGCTCTGGCCGCGGGCGCGGATCATGCAACGGGCGTGGACTCTTCTCGCGGCGCGCTCGACCTTGCCACGCTCAACGCAGCCTTGAATAATTCTACTTATAAGTTCCTCGCGGTCCGCGATCAAGCTGTGGACTTCCTCAAGAAGACACGTGAATCCTGGGATCTGGTGGTGGTCGATCCTCCTGCGTTTATCAAGACCCGAGCCCAACTGCGCGAAGGAAGGAAGGGGTACATTGACGTAAATCGCCGCGCCCTGAGGCGTCTCCGCCCGGGCGGCATCCTTGTCACCTGCTCCTGCTCGCATCACGTTGACCTAAGTCTCTTTGAAGAAATCCTTATCAGCGCGTCACGTCAGAGTGGCCGAAGACTCAGGATTCTGGACGTTCGCGGGCAGGGACCCGATCACCCTGTGCTTCCGGACATGCCCGAGACCAGGTACCTAAAGGTCTTCGTGGCTCAAGCATTCTGATCGAACCGTTGGGAACCTTCTCATGCCGAAAGGATCTATTTAAGTGAAAGACGTTTATCCTACTAAAATGGGCCGGGGGGCTGCATGATGCGAATAATTCCGGTTTTTGGCCTGTTGGCTTTCGTGATACTATCATCGCTGTCCGCGTCTATCAGTGTGGGGACGGACCCTGCGCTGGCGAACGGGGAAGGCATGTTCGATCGTGAGCGTTGTCTCAGAGGCTGCCAGAACCGGTACGGCGGATTAGGAGCCGCGTGGGAAGATGGCGCTCGTGTGGCGTCTGAAACCGGCTACACGCGATGCATGGAGGAATGCGAACGAGCATTCTGGAAGGAGCGGGACAGCGAGAGGGACGGCGCTTCCCCAAAGGACAGGTAGCGGTTTGATCATTGGACCACGCGAGAATTTGACGGAAATCCTCGCGAGGCGAGTGAATCCGAGTTATGACAAAAAGGAAGTTCGAAAGGCCGCACCGGTTGGTCCGCTGAGGCATGGCCCGCGCCGAGGCGCAGAGATCATAAGCGGAGAATGAAAGGACCAATCTCGGAACCGGTCCCCGAACATGCGATCACCAGAATAACATGACCACAGACAGAGGATATCATGTCGCGAATAATCATACTTCTCTTTGTGTTGGCCTTGATCCTGCCGTTGGGCGCTCCCGCGCCTCTCAGTCAGATCTCGGACATGGCATTCGCTAACGGTGAAGGTCAGTTCGACCGATTCCAGTGCATGGAGGGCTGTCGGTACAAATTCGGCGGACTGGGCGCCGCGGATGGAGAGCGAGTCGCTACGTACACGATGATCGGTTGGCAAAAATGCCTGATGGAGTGCGAACGGAGTTTCTGGAAAGAGCGCGACCGGGATTCCGACAGCTCTTCGCAGGACAAATAGGTGGGCTGGGAGCGCTATGGTCGCTCGCGCGTCAAGCGAAGCTCATTCGCCCGGAGAGCGATCGTATTCAAGCACCACCAATGCGCAGGCGCTCTGATCGGTGTGGGTGAGAGAGACATGGATTCGTCCCACATCCATTGAGCGGGCGACGGCAAGAGCCTTATCGGTAAGAGCAATGGTGGGGCGGGATCGCTCTTCGCCTTGGACCATGATGCGCGCCGGGGTCACGCCTCGGGAAAACCCTGTTCCTAGGGCCTTTGCAAGAGCTTCTTTCGCCGCGAACCGGGCGGCGAATCCCTGTGCAGGGTGCGCAGTGGCCTCGCACGCTCTAATCTCTTCGTCGGAAAAGACTCTTTCAAGGAATCTGCGGGACCGTGAGCTTTCCAGTATCCGCTTCATCCGGTTGACATCGACAATATCCACGCCCACACCGACTATCACAGGCTTACCCGCTCCCTCAGAATCGCGTCCGCCACCTTGCAGGCTTGGACCGCGGACGCTACATCGTGAACTCTGACAATGTCCGCGCCACGCAGTATCCCCGCGGTGACCGCAGCCACAGTGCCCAGGTCACGCTCGGTCGGCGTAGGCAAGTCCAGTATTTTGCCCAAGAAAGCCTTGCGGGAAGCCCCAAGACAGAGAGGCTTCCGAAGATCGCGAAAGAAATCGAGCCGATTGATAAGAACCAGATTCTGATCGAAGGTCTTCCCGAACCCGATACCGGGATCTATGACGATCTTGTCCGGAGCAATGCCTGCCTGCTCAAGTTTGAGTATTCGCTCTCGAAGAAAGTGGTAGATGTCATGGGGGAAGGAGTCGTACAGGATCTCCTGTTGCATGGTCTTTGGAGTTCCCAACATGTGCATGACGATAAGGCCTGCTCCCGATCGTAGGGCCAGTTCCATCATCTCCGGATCGTCACGAAACCCCGATACATCGTTGATGATTTGGGCGCCCGCGTCCAGGGCTGCCTCCGCCACCTCGCTCCGTCGAGTGTCTATGGAAATGACCGAGTCGGGCCTGAGTCCCTGTATTTCTCGGATCACCGGAGCGGTTCGTCTGAGTTCCTCATCCGTATCCACCGGGAGAGATCCGGGCCTGGTGGATTCACCCCCCACGTCGATGATATGAGCCCCCGCGTCAAGCATCCGTATCGCGGCAGCGACCGCGTGCTCGGGTTCAAAATGCGCGCCGCCGTCGGAGAACGAATCCGGAGTGGTGTTGATGACGCCCATGACGAGCGTATAAGGACCGGGCTCAAAGGCGGTTCTGATCAGGGGAAGAGGTCGCGAAAGCATCTTACGGCTTAGTCGTGGACTGATGTATCTTCACACAGAGAACGGGAGCCTCAATCAGACTCCCGTTTCTCAATGGCGCTATTCCGAAGTCCTTTCCGGCCCCTTCCCAGTCTTGAAACCGCGTCTAAACCTTGGTCGGGTCCGGAGCGCTTGACGGCCCCGCGAGAATCACCGGTTCTTGCGCGCTCGTGGGCCTCAAGTCCACCGGATCGGGCTCCTTCTGCGGTTCAGGAGGCTTCGTGATTTCCGGCAGTTCCCGCCCTTCGATGATCGCGTCGATCTGGGACGCTTCCAGAGTCTCGCGTTCCAGCAAGGCCTCAGCAAGCTTTTCAACCGTTTCGCGGTTCTCCTCGATTACCTGTTTGGCCTTCTGGTAATATTCGGTCACAATTCCCCGGATTTCGCTATCAATCGCCTTGGCGGTCTCTTCCGAGTAGTCGATGTGCCGGGCAAACTCTTTACCCAGAAAGATCTGCTCCTCTTTCCGCCCGAAGGTGAGCGGCCCCAGGGTGTCGCTCATACCCCATTCGCAGACCATTCTGCGCGCCAGTTCGGTGGCCCGCTCCAGGTCATTGCCCGCGCCGGTGGTCATGAGCCCGAGGAAGATCTCCTCAGCCGCGCGGCCTCCCATGAGAACCGCTATCTGGCTCAGGAGATAGTTCTTGTTATACGTGTGCCGGTCATCCAGCGGGAGCTGCTGAGTAACGCCCAGCGCCTTGCCGCGGGGAATGATGGTCACCTTGTGTATGGGATCGGTATGAGGCATCTTCCGCGCCACGAAAGCGTGGCCCGCCTCGTGGAACGCGGTGGTGCGCTTTTCTTCCGGGCCGATCACCATGCTACGACGCTCGCCGCCCATCAAGACCTTGTCTTTGGCAAATTCAAAGTCGGACATTTCGATCAGGTTCTTATTCCGCCGGGCCGCGCTCAGCGCAGCCTCATTCACCAAGTTGGCAAGGTCCGCGCCGGAGAAACCGGGGGTCCCCCTGCTGATGGTGCCGAGGTTAACATCGGGAGATAGCGGCGTCTTGCGGGTATGAACTTCCAGGATAGCTTTACGGCCTCGTATATCCGGCGTGGGCACCACGACCTGACGATCGAACCGACCCGGACGCAGCAGAGCCGGGTCGAGCACGTCCGGCCTGTTGGTCGCGGCGATCAGGATTACTCCTTCGTTAGTTTCAAAGCCGTCCATCTCGACCAGAAGCTGATTGAGCGTCTGTTCCCGCTCATCGTGCCCGCCGCCCAAGCCGGCGCCACGATGGCGGCCCACTGCGTCGATCTCGTCGATGAAGATAATGCAGGGCGCGTGTTTCTTGCCCTGGATGAAAAGATCTCTCACCCGGGACGCGCCTACGCCTACAAACATCTCCACGAAATCTGAACCGGAAATGGAGAAGAACGGCACGTTCGCCTCACCTGCGACCGCCTTGGCCAGGAGCGTCTTGCCGGTGCCGGGAGCGCCAACCAGGAGCACGCCTTTCGGGATCTTGCCTCCCAGGCGGGTGAACTTCTTCGGATCCCTGAGGAATTCGATGATCTCCTGGAGTTCCTCCTTGGCTTCCTCCACGCCGGCCACATTCTGAAACGTAATTCTGTTCTGGGATTCGTTAATGAGACGGGCGCGACTCTTCCCGAAGCTCATCGCCTTGCCTCCGCCGGCTTGCATCTGGCGCATGAAGAAGACGAATATGGCGATCAGGAATATCATCGGGAGCCACGAGACGAGAGCCGTCAGGTACCACGGATTGTCGTCTTCAGGCAGGACTTGGATCTCCACCTCTTTTTTCATCAGGGATGGGATCAGCTCTCTATCGTCCGGCGCAATCGTCCTGAATTGGCCGCTCCCGTCCACATAGGACCCTTTGATCCGTTTACCCTGGATCTGGACCGATTTGATTCCCCCCTGTTCGACTTCCTGGCGGAACCGGCTGTAATTCAATTCTTTCTGAGGGACCTGTTTCTGCTGGAACAAATGGAACAAGAAGATCATAACAAGGCAAATGACCAGCCAAAGCCCCAAATTCTTATATACGGTATTCAACGATCACCCCGATCTTCGTCTCTCACGACCGTCTAATTCTAGCACCAAATACCGGTCCCAGCAATCCCCCCTCACTTAGAATGGGCGGTAGCTGACCTTTTGTCAAGTTAGGCGCTGGAACTCCACAACAGCTATGGGCAGTTACGCGGATTTCCTTCTCCTGAGCTTCAACAAAAAACGGTTTGACAAAAGCGCCGACCCCACATAAGGAGGAGGCGGAGCGCTCGAACAAAGCCGGCTCTCAGCAACGCCCCAACGGAACGCGTCGGAACGGGCGGCACGGAAGCAATGAGCAATTTCTAAGAAGCGAAAAGGCGGCGAGCGCTCGCACGTTTCGGGCACAAATCGGAGGACCCGCCAATGAAGGCCGTCATGGCAGACTTCAGCTTGGGACGAGAAGTTTGGGACCGTTTCAGATCGACTGTTTTCAAGAAAGGGGTCAGATCCCACGCCCTGTTCGCTACGCTCACCGAAACCGGCGAACCCGCGATGATTTCATCGCGGTGGGTTAAGATCCGCGCCATCATGTCAGGTATCTCCGATATCGAGGAAGGAATTCTCCTCTCCGAAGATCCCTCTCCCTTCGGAGCTTTTGTCTCTTCCCCCTTTGTCCCCGGAAACGAACTCCTCGGCATCATTACCGATACGGGTGATGACGTGCATGGGATCGAGCCTGGGGAGCGCGTGGTGATTAATCCACTGCTCTCCTGCGAGGCTCGAGAAATCGAACCCCTCTGCCCGTCCTGCGCCAACGGCGACCCTTCGTCCTGCCGGAATTTCACCCGCGGCGTCTTAAGCCCCGGCATCATGATTGGAGGCTGCAAAGATACGGGCGGGGGTTGGGGCGACTACGTGATTGCGCACAAGAGTCAGGTGCGGGTCTTGCCCCAGAGCATGGCAAGCGACCACGCCATTCTTGTGCCTCAGTTCGCCAGGGCCCTGAGAGGCGTTCTGAAACATGCCCCAAGCCTGGGTGAACGAGTTATTGTGATGGGAGGCGGAGCGCTGGGACAACTGACCACTCTGGCCCTCAGAAGGCTCGGTCACGAGGCTCAGGTCCTCCTGGTGGTCGAGCACCCTTTCGAGGCCGACGTGGCAAGGAAACTCGGACAGAAGCAGATCGTCATCGCTCACGGCCCCGGCGATGTTTATGAGCAGGTGGCTGAACTGGTTGAAGGCTCGGTGATCTATCCTCGATTCGGTCATATTCACCTTGAAGGAGGAGCGGACCTGGTCTTTGAGACCACAGGGAAAAAATCTTCCATTGAACACGCAATCAGATTCGCCGGCGAAGGAAGGAAATTGGTGCTCATGGGCCTGGCGCATCCCTACGGTCTGGATATGACGCCTGTATGGTTCAAGAACGTTCAAGTATTTGGGACCGTTTTCTCCGGTTTGGAGACTCACAATGGTGAGATTACCAACACGTTCGATGTCGCCATGGAGATGGTCGCGCAGAACGGTCTCCCGTACGAAGACCTGATCACCCATCGCTTCAACCTTGAGGATTATCGTCTCGCTCTGGAAGCCGTGGCCGACCCCTCAAAGAGTCAGGCCATCAAGGCCGTGTTCCAACACGTTGTTTGAACGCGGACGCCCGCGAACGAGTGGGGAATGCGACCTCTCGCATCGCATGAAAGAATGTTATGGCCCTGACACGTATACACCTGATCATGAGAGACGTGGGGCTTGGGTCCCGTCGGCGCGCCGAAGAGCTGATCCGAGAGGGTCGCGTCACGCTTAACGGGCGAATCGTGCGGGATCCGGGTGAGAAGGCGGACCCCTATAAAGACCACATCAAGGTCAACGGCAAGCTGCTTCAGCCGCCTGACCCCCTGAAGCGCTATTACGTCTTCAATAAGCCAAGGAACGTAGTTTCCACCTTCGACGATCCTCAGGGCCGGCCGTGCATCGGAGATCTGTTACGACAGTTGAAGCAGAGGCTCTTTGCGGTGGGGCGCCTGGATTTCGACGCGGAAGGCATTATGATACTCACAAATGACGGCGATCTGGCCCAAGCCGTGAGCCACCCATCGCACGCGGTTCCCCGCACGTACCTGGTGAAAGTAAAAGGGGAGCCTGATTCCGAGGCTCTTTCACGCATTCGCAAAGGCATGGCCATCGGAGAAGGCGACCGCGTGGGAGAAATAAACTGCGCCGTCCTCTCGAAACAGAAGACCACCACCTGGCTTAAGGTCGTGCTCTTCGAAGGTAAGAAGAACGAAATCAAACGCATCTTCACACGCATCAATCACCCTGTGCGAAAACTGAGGCGTATCCGGTTCGGACCGCTCACGCTCGGGAAACTCCCTGTCGGAGAGTGGAGACCCCTCACCAATGCGGAAATCGCCAAGATTAAATCCCTCGCTCACCCAAACGACCGTCGCTCATGAAGTTTGCGTCTCGTACGGGTGACTTTCGAACCCGCCACCATCAGAACGCGTCGTTGCAAGTCCCGCTGAGCGCGGGATCGTTCCATTGCGCTGAATGATAGGCGTCTCGCCAGGCATGTTCACTAGGCCAACGGTCACCTCCACAGGCGCTAAGAAAGATTGACAAGATGCCTTCTCATCCTCTAGGCTGACGACGTGTGAGGCAACCCGGCGGGGAGGAAGATGCCATGAAGAAAGAGGGAAGAGTTGCGAGGGTTACTGAAGTGATTGCCGGTTCGCCGGATGGCTTTGACCACGCGATCAAGATCGCCTTTGACCGGGCCAACAAGACCCTGAGAAACATAACCGGAATGAGGGTCATTGAACAGCGGGTGAATTGCGAGGCGGGCAAAATAAAAGAATACCGCGTCCGGGCTGAAGTTATATTCGTGCTGGAATAATTTTTCCAGCGACAACCCCACATGTGATGCACCGACTTCGGGGTTGCCTCACTTTGTCTTCACACGGAGCGTTTCACTTCCAAACGGCGCTCATGTCCCACCGGGGCCGAGCGCAACGATCCTTGTCTGAAATCTCTACGCCCCATCTCTTTGAGCAACCTGTTTCGAACTCCACGGCGATCGAGCATCCAAAGGGGCGCCACCAACTCTTCCGCATGGGGATCGGACGTGAGCCGATGAATCACCGTCCGGGGAGGAAGCGCCCCGAGGACCGCAAGGGTAGCTTCCAGGGATTCACTTTCCGTCAAAGGCCGATAACTCCCGTCCTGATACATTTGTTCGAGCGCAGTGCTTCTCACCACGTATAGCGGGTGCAGCTTTACACCTTCAACACCCGCCTCCGACACTCGGATGGCTGTCTCAACCATATCTGCAACGGATTCTCCGGGCAGCCCGAGAATGAGATGGGCCACCACAAGGATTTTCCTTTGCCGCGTCCTCGTCACGGCATCGAAAAAGGCCTCGGGGCCGTGGCCTCTATTGATGAGCTTCAGCGTCCGCGGATGGACCGACTGCAGGCCGTATTCCATCCAGACCAGGCGTTCGTCCGCTAAATCCTCCAGCACATTGAGCGCCTCATCAGGCACGCAGTCCGGCCTTGTTCCCACCGCAAGTCCCACCATCTCAGGTCTCTCAAGGGCTTCCGCATACAATTTCGCCAGATGGGACGGCTCTGCGTACGTATTTGTGAACGATTGAAAGTAAGCGATGAACTTGCGGCAGTGGTACCGGGCGGACAAGAACTCAATCGCTCGATCCACTTGCTCTCGAATCAGGATACCGCGTTCGTGGGCGCCCGCGCCGGAACCGCGCGCATTACAATACACGCACCCTCCAAAGCCAAGAGTCCCGTCCCGGTTGGGGCAGCCCAAACCCGCGTCCAGAATAATCTTACGCACCGGCTCTCCGAACCTCTCCTTGAGCCATGACGAAAGCGATCTGTAGCGCGGGTCCATATCCTGACTCTTCATCGCAACCACGTATGTAATAATGTAACACGCAGGCTGATTCTTCAGCAAATACGCGCGCGCTTCGTTGTCCGAGGGATAATCCCCCTGCCTCCCATTCAAAAAGGAGGGTTCCTGAAGTCCCCCTTTTTTAAAGGGGGATACAGGGGGATTTTCAGTGCGACGGAAACCATGTCAAAGCGAAGCGGCTTTTCTTGCGCACGCGTAATTGAATGGTTTCGCAACCGTTGGAAATACCTTGAGATGGCCCGCGGAACAGGTTAGAAGAGAGCTGAATTCCGCGATCCCGCCGATGATTACGGAGCAAAAGGTGAAGGCCGAGACGGTTTTTGTCTGCACACAATGCGGACGAACGCTTGTGAAATGGATGGGGCGTTGCCCGGGCTGCGGTGAATGGAACACCGTTGTGGAGCGGGACATACCGTCTGTTCGAAGCAAAGCGGCTCTCTCACTCGCGCAAACCGAACCCGGAGGCGTTCTTCCCATAACAGAGATCCGCGGCATGCCTGAAGCCCGACTCAAGACCGGTATGGAGGAGTTCGACCGGGCGCTGGGCGGCGGCATCGTGGCAAGGAGCCTCATACTCCTGGGCGGCGATCCAGGAATCGGGAAAAGCACGCTCCTCATGCAGGCTCTTGGCGCCTTAGCCCGCTTAAACGAGCGAGTGCTCTACATTTCGGGGGAAGAATCCCCTGAACAACTCAAATTGCGGGCAGACCGGCTGGGGATTCTCGCGGACAACTTTCTTGTGCTGGCTGAAAACCGCTTTGAAACGGTCTTGAGCCATATCGACGAATCCCAATGCTCCGTAGTGGTGGTCGATTCGGTGCAGTCGATCTTCAGCCCTTCGCTGGACTCCGCCGCGGGGAGCGTATCCCAGATTCGACATGTTACAGCGGGGATTCTGGATGTGGTGAAACGCGGGGCCGCCGCGTGCTTTCTCGTGGGCCACGTGACCAAAGACGGGGTCTTGGCCGGTCCCAAAGTGCTCGAACATATGGTGGACACGGTTCTTTCCTTCGAAGGGGAGCGCAGCCATCCGTACCGTATCTTGAGGGCAAGCAAGAACCGGTTCGGGTCTTCCAGCGAAATCGGCGTATTCGAGATGGGAGATCGGGGTCTCCAAGAAGTGGCTAATCCCTCGGAGCTTTTCTTGTCCGAACGGCCGGAGGGAGTGTCCGGCTCCGCAGTAACGGCTCTGGTGGAAGGAACGCGCCCCATCCTGGCGGAAATACAAGCCCTGGTGACCGGGCCGGCGCCGGGCCAGGGCAGGCGCACGTGCCTGGGAGTGGATTCTCAGCGGTTGGCGCTCATGATTGCGGTCCTCGAAAAGAAGCTTGGTCTTGCGCTAGCCGATCAGGATATCTTTCTCAACGCGGTGGGGGGTGTCCGCGCTTCCGAACCCGCCGCGGACCTGGCTGTCGCGGGAGCGCTCCTTTCTTCGTTTATGGACCGAGTCGCGGGTTCCCGAACGGTGCTTTTCGGCGAAGTGGGGCTCGCGGGAGAAGCGCGTCGAGTCTCCAACGCGGAAGGCCGCATCGCTGAAGCCGCGCGGCTGGGATTCACCCGCATCATAGCGCCGAAGGCCAATGTGGAGGCCGCGGCTCCCGGGCGCGGCCTCAAGCTCGTTGCGATCACTCACATCAAAGAGCTGGCCTCGCTCCTCTTTCAGGAGGAAAGCTAGTTCGCAAGCGGAGCGGAGGCAGGACCCGTGACTAAACGAACTCAAGGTGAGAAGAAGCTTGAAGAGAGCGCCAAGCCTGGAACCCGACTGCGTGTGGGGCCCAATATCAGGGAGCTTAGGAAGCGAAAGGGGCTCTCGCTCCCTAAGCTCGCGAAGCTCACAGGGATTGCCGCGTCCAACCTGAGTTCTCTTGAGCTGAACAAATCCTCGCCCACCCTGAATACCCTCGTGCGCATCGCGGCCGCGTTCAACATGAAGCTGGGGGCATTCCTGGATGAGGTGGTGTACGAGAAGGCCGTGGTGCGCCGCCGAGGCCAAGGGC
>Ga0194113_10007006_pt1 | contig 14169 bp, 14 predicted proteins | sample TA2MahC200mmetaG_FD_146193 | JGI IMG/M metagenome (GOLD analysis project Ga0194113, IMG submission 146193) | Freshwater microbial communities from Lake Tanganyika, Tanzania - TA2015017 Mahale Deep Cast 200m | ecosystem: Environmental > Aquatic > Freshwater > Lake | place: Tanzania: Lake...
CCCATAATTCGCCTCAGCCTTTTGCGCTCGTCGTCTTTCAACAAATGGTACAGATGAGAAGCAAAGACGATATCGTACTTCTCGTGGTCCAATTCGACGAAATTACACTTCTGAAACTTCACTCTTTCCTTGTGCTCACGTGGCACTGCCCGGGTCGCAATCTCTATGGCCTTTTCTGAGGCATCGACACCTAAAACTGCGCACCGGAGGTTGGCAGCCAGGTACAGCGCATCCCTGCCATAGCCGCAGCCGATGTCCAGCACCGCTAGTGGCTGCTCGTCCAACTTCTGTTTCCGCAGGTAACTCGCGGCAGCAACAGCCAGTTCGCTGGGTTTATCTCCCCAGACTTGGCCGCTGTCGCCATATACTTTATCCCAGAACATATTCTTTCTCCTGATTTAGAGCTATTTGCACAATCGCCTAACCGACAACCTCGTCAGGGCTGCCCAGCTTACCCATGACTGCACTGGCAGCAGCCACAGCGGGGTTTGCCAGATAGACTTCAGACTTGGGGCTACCCATCCTACCCACAAAGTTCCGATTAGTGGTAGAGACACATTTTTCACCCGCAGCCAGGACTCCCATGTAACCACCAAGGCACGGGCCACAAGTAGGCGTACTCACCACGGCCCCCGCTTTGATAAATATCTCAATCAACCCTTCACGTAATGCATCAAGATAAACCCGCTGACTGCCCGGGATGATGATACATCTCAGATTAGAATTAATCTTTCGCCCTTTCATCACTCTGGCCGCTGCCCTAAGGTCATCCAACCGTCCATTGGTGCAACTGCCAATCACCACCTGGTCTACCTTTATGTCACCCACTTTGCTTACCGCCTTCACATTTGAAGGCAAGTGCGGAAAAGCTACCTGTGGCTCAACCTTGGAAATATCGTAGTCAATGACCTTAGCGTATTCGGCATCGATATCAGGTTCATATATCTGATAAGGACGCTTAGCCCTGGACTTGAGGTACTTCAGAGTCTCCTTATCAACCCTAAAGATACCGGCTTTGCCCCCAGCTTCAATAGCCATATTTGCCATGGTGAAGCGCCCATCCATACGCTTGGCCCTGGACTTGAGGTACTTCAGAGTCTCCTTATCAACCCTAAAGATACCGGCTTTGCCCCCAGCTTCAATAGCCATATTTGCCATGGTGAAGCGCCCATCCATAGACAAAGCAGAAATCGCTTCACCAGCAAACTCTATGGCCGAGTAAAGCGCTCCATCAACTCCGATATCACCGATAGTGTATAGGATTAGGTCTTTGCCACCAACCCACCTGCCCAACTTGCCATGGTAAACGAGCTTGATTGTCGGTGGCACTTTCATCCATATCTCGCCGGTAGCCATTGCCACTGCTATATCCGTTGAACCCATACCGGTGGCAAAAGCCCCCAAAGCTCCATAGGTACATGTATGCGAATCAGCACCGACAACTACATCTCCAGGCAACACCAGACCTAACTCTGGCAACAGTACGTGCTCAATGCCCATCGCTCCTACTTCAAAATAGGTCAAGCCATATCTACGGGCAAATGCACGCATAGTCTTAGCTTGCTCAGCAGAGAGAATGTCCTTGCTGGGGCAAAAGTGGTCGGGGACCATCACCACCTTCTTCGAATCGAAAACCTTGTTCACACCCAGCCTCTGGAATTCTTTTATAGCCAGCGGGGCTGTGATGTCGTTGGACAATACTAAATCAACCCTGGCATTGATGAATTCGCCAGGGCTGACTCTGTCTTTTCCTGAATGAGCAGCCAGTATCTTCTCAGCTAAGGTCAAAGGCCATTACCCTCACTTCGTAGCTTATCCCTGCACCCTGGGAATCATAAGCACCACCACAGCTAAAATAGTAACCAGAACTGCCACCAAATACAAGCCCACACCAGCCGCTAGCCCAATAGCCGCAGCGACCCATATGCTTGCCGCAGTGGTCAGTCCAACGACATGCCCTTTATTACCACGAAGGCCACGGAAGATAACGCCAGCGCCTATGAAACCGATACCCGTCACCACTCCTGCAGCTACCCTGGCCACATCTGCTGAGTCACCAAATCCAAAAACCGAAACGACGGTAAAAAGCGCAGCGCCCAAAGCTATCAGGATGTGTGTGCGCAGCCCGGCTGGTTTCTTAGCCCGCTCCCGCTGATAGCCGATAGCAGCGCCAAGGACTGTTGCCAAAAGCAACCGCAACACCATCTCCACCACTGGTGACAAAACTAGCTGCATCCAGGGCGCCTCAATCCTTTCTCGTCTTCTTAGCTGCCAGGAGCCGATTCAGCGCATTCATGTAAGCCTTGGCACTGGCTACTATAATATCGGTGGAGGCACCACGACCCGTATAAGTAACACCGTCGCTCTCTATCCTTATCAGCACCTCGCCAATAGCGTCAATACCCTCAGTCACCGATTTTACCGTGAATTCGGTGAGCTTGTTGGGCACTCTGACTATGCGGTTAATAGCTTCGTACACAGCATCCACCGGGCCGGTACCCAGCGCAGCATCTGCCACAGCCTGGCCGTTAGGACCGATGAGCCTGACCGTGGCTGTGGGGATGCTATGGTCACCGCAAGTAACCTCGATATGATCAAGGTGATATATCTCAGTAGCCGTGCGAAGCTCCTCCTCAATGAGGGACTCTATGTCCCGGTCGGTAACCTCACGCTTCTTATCGGCCAACTCCTTAAAGGCTTGAAAGGCGTGCTTAAAAGCCTCACCCTCAATCACATAGCCGAGTTCAGCCAACCGTTCTTGGAATGCATGCCTGCCGCTCAGTTTGCCCAGAACCAGGCTACTAGCTGGAATACCTATCGTCTTGGGGTCCATGATTTCATAGGTAATAGCTTTCTTGATTACACCATCCTGGTGGATACCAGACTGATGACGAAAGGCGTTAGTACCAATAATAGCCTTGTTCGGCTGCACGATAAAACCAGTAAGCTCGCTGACCAGGCGGCTCGTCTTATAAATCTGCGTGGTATCGATGTTCGTAGTCAGGCCATAGGCATCGCTCCTGGTCTTGAGTGCCATGACAATCTCTTCCAGAGAAGCATTCCCCGCCCGTTCGCCAATACCATTGATAGTACACTCGACTTGCCTAGCTCCCCTTCTTATGGCTTCAAGGCTATTGGCAACCGCCAGCCCCAAGTCATTGTGACAATGAACACTGACAACCGTATTACCTATATTAGGCACATTGGTCAGTATGCCCGTGATGAGGTCGCCATATTCCTGTGGTACCGCATAGCCCACAGTATCTGGGATATTTACCGTGGTAGCCCCAGCTTTAATCACCGCTTCCAGTATCTGGTAAATATAGGCTGGCTCAGTGCGGCTGGCATCCATAGGGGAAAATTCCACATCTTCTGTATACTTCTTGGCACGGGCCACCATATCACGAGAGACCTGCAGAATCTCCTCCCGAGTCCTCTTGAGTTGATAAAAAAGGTGAATATCCGAAGCCGATAAAAAGACATGGATTCGCGGACGTTTCGCTTTCCTGATAGCTTCCCATGCCCCATCGACAGCCTCAGGATTAGCATGAGCCAGGGCACACACAGCCGAATTCTCCACTTTTCTGGATATTAGCTGCACTGCCTCGAAGTCACTAGGAGAGCTTACGGGAAAGCCAGCTTCAATGACATCGACACCAAGCCTCTCCAGTTGCTGGGCTATCTGGAGTTTTTCCTGTGCACTCAGCCCCGCTCCTGCCGCTTGTTCCCCATCCCTCAGCGTGGTATCAAAAATTGCAACTTTGTCCATACTAAGCTTTCTTAGCACTGGGCTTCAGCCATGGCATCATAGCTCTGAGCTTCTCGCCCACTATTTCTATCTCATGCTCAGCTTCCATCCGCTTCAGTGCATTATAGACTGGGCGCCCTGCCTGGTTCTCCAGAATCCACTCACGGGCAAAGCTGCCATCCTGCACCTCATCCAGGATTTGTCGCATCTCCTCTTTGACTAACTCGTTGATGACTCGTGGCCCACGGCTGTAGTCGCCGTACTCTGCGGTATCGCTTACCGAATAGCGCATGAACTTCAGCCCACCCTGGTACATCAGGTCAACGATAAGTTTAAGCTCGTGAAAGCATTCAAAATAGGCGATTTCAGGCTGATACCCAGCTTCAATCAGTGTCTCAAACCCGGCTTTGACCAGTGAGCTAACACCACCGCAGAGCACTGTCTGCTCGCCAAATAGGTCGGTCTCAGTCTCTTCAGCAAAAGACGTTTCCAGAACACCAGCTTTGGCACAGCCAATCCCCCTGGCATAGGCCAATGCTATGTTCTTAGCCTTACCCGAAGCATCTTGGTGAACTGCTATCAGTGCTGGGGGGCCTGAGTTCTCAGTATAGAGCCGACGCAGCATGTGGCCTGGACACTTTGGAGCAATCATGGTCACATCAACGTTGGAAGGCGGCACGATCTGATTGAAATGAATATTAAATCCATGGGCAAACATCAGCATCTTACCCGCCGATAGCTGCTTCTCAACCGATTCCCGGTACACCCTCGGTTGCAAAGTATCAGGGACCAGCATGACGATGATATCCGCCTTCTTGGCTACCTCGGTAGCATCGGTAACTAAAAAACCAGACTTCTTGGCACCTTTCCAGCCTTCGGTATCCTTTGCTTCAGCCACAATTACTTGACAGCCGCTATCCCTCAGGTTCTGTGCATGAGCATGACCCTGGCTGCCAAACCCGATAATCCCAACTGTCTTTCCCTTAAGCAGTTCTAGCTTGGCATCCTTTTCGTAATAAATCTTAGCCATAATTCCTCCCTTTTCCGTCCATAGGACAGAAAAAATCTGTTTAGAATCGTGGAACAGAACTATTGTCCCTACAAATCCAACCTGTTTGCTACCAGTCTGGTGGGCTTTCAGCTTCAGCTCGCGGTGGTTTGAGCGGTTGCTTCAGCACCTTCGCCTCTTCAACCACTAACGGGCCGGCACCTCCACGCGGTAAAGCAATGCGGCCGGTTCTGGCAATTTCCCTGATACCAAAACCGCGGAGCAAGTCTAACAATGAATTGACCTTATCTTCGTCCCCCGTCACCTCCACTATCAGTGAATCAGCAGCCACATCCACTATATTAGCTCTGAAGATATCCACAATCTGTATTATCTCGCTCCTGGTAGAAGGGATTGCCTTCACCTTTATAAGCGCCAACTCGCGGGCCACGGGGTCATCATTAGTTATGTCAACAATCCTTACCACCTCGATGACTTTATCCAGTTGCTTCCTGACTTGCTCCACTTTAGCATCGTCGCCCTCTACCACAATAGTCATGCGCGATAGGTCAGGTTGTTCCGTATGCCCTACTGCAATGCTTTCGATATTGAAATTGCGCCGGCGTAACAAACTTGACACTCGATTCAGCACCCCGGGCTTATCCTCTACCAACGCAACCAAAGTATGCTTTGCTACAGTCGCCACGCTACTCTCCTCGTTTCCCTTTTGTCGGATTGACAGTTTCTGGTTTGGGCATTTCAATAGACTGAACAAGCGTTGCCCCCGGCGGTACTATAGGAAACACGTTTTCTTCAGGCTCGACCACAAAGTCTATCAAGAAAGGCCCTTGATGCTCCATAGCCTTTTCGATGGCCGGAATTACGTCTATCTTGTGCTTGACCCTCACCGCCGGAACCCCATAGGCTTCGGCAATCTTTACGAAGTCTGGATTGTAAAGCTGGGTATGTACATAGCTCCGCTTGTAGAACAACTCCTGCCACTGCCTCACCATACCCAGATAACCATTATTTATGATGGCAATTTTGATGGCTAGGTTCTCCTGCACCATGGTAGCCAGCTCCTGTACAGTCATCTGGAACCCGCCATCACCAGCAATGCACCACACGGTGGCATCGGGACGCCCCACTTTAGCCCCGATGGCCCCAGGTAGTTCAAAGCCCATGGTACCCAAACCCCCAGAGGAAATCAGGCAATTCGGTTTATCATAGAAGTAGAACTGAGCCGCCCACATCTGATTTTGGCCGACACCAGTAACTATGGTGGCATCGCCGCTAGTCGCATGATAGATTTGGCGAATCACATATTGAGGTAAAAGCTCATCGCACTCCCTTATATCTAATGCCGGATGCTCCTGCCGCCATTGGTCAAGCTGGTTGAACCATTCCATGTGCTCCCGCGGAACAATCTGCGAGTTCAACGCTTGAAGGATATTCTTCACATCGCCCACGATAGGAACATCTACCCTCACATTCTTACCTATCTCCGCGGGGTCAATATCCATATGGACAACCCGAGCTTTAGGCGCAAAGGCGCTCACCACACCCGTAGCCCGGTCATCGAACCTCATCCCGATAGCAACAATGAGGTCAGATTCGTGCACCGCCTTATTGGCATAAGCCATACCATGCATCCCAAGCCAGCCAAAACTGAGAATGTGAGTCTCCGGAAAGCAGCCAATGCCCAAGAGCGTGGTGATAACAGGTATCTGTGCTTTCTCAGCCAATTCCTTAAGCTCAGCAAAGGCTTTCGAGATGACCACGCCCCTGCCAGCAATGACGACGGGTCGCTCAGCGCCGTTTATTAGTTGCACCGCTCGCTTGACTTGGGACGGATGCCCGAACAGCGTCGGCCTATAGCCTGGGAGGTCAACCTTACCCGCAGGTATGTACTCCACCTCCTGTTGAAAAACATCGCGTGGTATGTCCATAAGCACCGGCCCCGGCCTTCCAGCCTGTGCAATATAGAAAGACTCCTTTACCACCCTGGCTATTTCCTTGGCATCCAGAACCAGGTGATTATGCTTGGTGATAGGAAGAGTAATGCCAGTAATATCTATCTCCTGAAAAGCATCTTTGCCGATAAACGGCCTGGCCACCTGACCGGTAATCGCCACCACAGGAGAAGAATCCAGACAAGCATTAGCAATGCCAGTCACCAGGTTAGTAGCACCTGGCCCCGAAGTTGCCAGGCAGACACCCGCCTTGCCCGTCACTCGAGCATAGGCATCAGCCGCATGAGCAGCACCTTGCTCATGGCGAACCAATATATGCCGGAGTTGCGGGTACTGCGGCAGCGTGTCGTACAAGGGCAACACAGAACCACCGGGGAAGCCGAAGATAACCTCGACCCCCTCCGCAACCAAACTCTCACACAGAATTTGGGCACCGGTTTTTCTCATCAATATCTCCTACTTGAAGACTGCACCGCTGCTAGCCGGGCCAACATTTTCGATGTATCGCCTCAGATACCCAGTCTTTATAGCTGACTTGTACTCAGGCAGCGCAGCCAACCGCTTCTCTATCTCCGTATCGCTCACCTTTAACTCTAGCTTGCATGCCGGAATATCTATGCTAATCATATCACCATTTTTAACTGCAGCTATAGGCCCTCGCTCAGCTGCCTCAGGCGCTACATGCCCTATAGCAGCCCCTTTAGTGCCACCGGAAAACCTGCCATCAGTTATCAAAGCCACATCTTTATCCAGCCCCATGCCACTCAACAAAGAAGTCGGCGTCAACATTTCACGCATCCCCGGCCCACCCCTGGGACCTTCATAACGAATGACCACAACATCACCCTTTTTGACCTCGCCCTTCATTATCCCTTTTGTAGCCTCCTCTTCATCTTCATAGACTCTGGCCGGCCCTTCATGCACCATCATTTCGGGATCGACCGCACCACTCTTCACCACCGCACCCTGTGGTGCCAGATTCCCAAACAGAATAGCCAGCCCACCTCTCTTAGAATAAGGCTCACTGGCAGAGCGTATGACATCACGGTTCCTGACTTTACCTTTCTTTGCTATCTCTGCCACAGACACTAACGACACCGTCCTACACTTGCCATTCAACGAGCTTGCTATCTCGTGCATCACCGCAGGAATCCCACCAGCCATATCCAGGTCCTCTATATGCACCTCGCTGGCCGGGCTCAATTTGCATAGATGAGGAACACGTTGACTGATCTCGTTTATTAACGGCAACGGGAAATCTATGCCTGCTTCGTTAGCCACTGCCATGAGATGCAGGACAGAGTTGGTACTACCTCCCAGCGCCATATCCACAGCAAAAGCATTGGCAATAGAGTCCTTGGTAATGATATCCCTGGGCAACAAGTTCTTCTCCAGCACCGCAATGCTCTGCTTCCCTGCCTCTGCGGCCAGTACCATTCTCCTGGAATCCACCGCTGGTATAGTGCCATTACCCGGCAAAGCCATACCCAAAGCCTCGGTAAGGCAGTTCATGGTGTTTGCAGTGTACATGCCGGAGCAACTGCCGCAGCCAGGACAAGCAGCAATCTCAATCTCCTCAAGCTCAGCCTCGGTCATCACCCCCCTGGCTGCCCTACCCACCGCACTGAAAACCGTGATAAGGTCAACTGAGCACATTTTTCCGTCCTGACTCATGTGACCTGCTAGCATCGGCCCGCCGCTGACAAAGATAGAGGGAATATTCAATCTTACCGCAGCCATGAGCATCCCAGGCACTACCTTGTCGCAGTTCGGTATGAACACCAGCGCATCGAAACGATGCGCCTCAACCATGGCCTCCACCGAGTCAGCTATCAGCTCACGACTGGGCAAGCTGTACTTCATCCCCGGATGGTTCATGGCTATGCCATCACAGATGCCTATGGTATTGAACTCAAAAGGCACCCCGCCCCTGCTGTGAATCCCAGCCTTCACCGCCTGGGCAATGCTGTCCAGATGAATATGTCCGGGTACCACCTCATTAAAGCTGTTGACCACTCCGATGAACGGCCTGCTAAAGTCATCACTGCTGACGCCCAAAGCTCTCAGCAATGCCCGATGTGGTGCCCTTTCAACTCCTTTTTTTACACTATCGCTTCTCATAGTCCAGGCCACTATGCCTCCCAAAGTTAAAAATACCGCTCCATGGAGAGCGGGGACTGGCCTCAGGCCATGCTAGTAAACTAACATAGCAGCTATCCCTTGTCAAGCAAATCAGCTTCGATGCCCCGGATTTTCTCGATACGCCGCAAGTGCCTGCCACCTTCAAAAGCAGTAGAAAGATAAATCCTGACAATGTCTAGAGCCATGTCATGTCCCACGATATCCTGCCCCAAACACAGGACATTAGCATCATTATGCAGTCTAGCACGTTCAGCACTCAGCAGGTTGCAGCAAAGCGCTGCCCGCACACCCTTCACTTTATTGGCTGCTATACTCATTCCTATTCCGCTGCTACAGAACAGCATCCCATGGTCAAACTTGCCTGCCGATACAGCTAACGCGACTTCCTTAGCGATATCAGGATAGTCTACAGAATCAGCACTGTAACAACCAAAGTCATGGTGTTCGTGGCCCAATCCTTTCAACAAGCCGATAATAGCCTGCTTTAGCTCTACGCCGCGATGGTCGCTACCCACAGCAATTCGCACTTTTGCCTGCCTCCTTCAAACTCTCTCTCCATATCTTCTCAATCTCCCCTTTGGATACGATGCCCTCACGCAAAACCACAGGAGAATCACCGGTAACATCGACCACCGTCGACTCCACACCACCAGGACATCTACCCGCATCTATAACTAAATCGACCCCACTTCTCAACTGCTGCCTCACGCCTTCAGCGGTGACCGGGGATGGTCTGTCGCTGATATTAGCACTGGTGCCGATAATTGGCGCTCCCAACCCTCGGATAAGAGCACAAGGCACCTCATGATTCGGAACACGTACTGCCACCTTGTCACTACCGGCAGTCACCATGTCCGGAACTGCAACGGCCTTGAACAACACCAGCGTCAGGCCCCCAGGCCAGAAGCGCTTTGTGAAGATGAGTGCAGCCTCAGGTACCACACTAGCGACCTCATTCACTTGCTCAACATCCGCCAGCAGCACTGGCAACGCCATACTTCGGGGCCGCCCTTTGACTTCAAAAATCCTCGCCACAGCCTCAGGATTAAAAGCATCCGCTCCCAAACCATAGACCGTATCGGTAGGATAAGCCACAATACCGCCAGCCTTCAGTATCTCTACAGCCCGCTCGACTTGGCGCTCTATTTGCGATGGCGAACGACTCATCGTGAAAGACCTTCAAAAAATGATTACGTTATTTTATACCTTTGCCGCACAAAAGCCTAGCTTGCATATAAATCGATTGCTATAATAGGACAATGATCTCGAAGAGAGCCTTCCAACCCGTTGACTACCTCAAAATAACCATCTTCGGTGCCGCCCTGTCTTTCCTCTGGCCCAGCCTGCACACCCTCATCATCCCCATACGCCTCCTGGAATTCATCCCTGAAGCCCAGAAAAACACCTACCTAGGCATCCTGACCTTCACCGGTCTGGCGCTGGCAGTGCTGGTGCAGCCAGTTGCAGGAGCAATCAGCGACCGCTCAGACTTTCCCCTGGGCCGCAGACGTCCTTTTATCCTGGTTGGAACGCTGCTAGCGCTGCTTTTCTTGCCCAGTATCGGCCTCGCCAATAGCTTCGTTTTCCTGTTTATAGGCTATTGTCTGCTGCAGTGCGCCTGCAACATCGCCCAAGGCCCATTTCAAGCCTTCATCCCAGACTTGGTGCCAGCTCACAGAAAGGGAATAGCGTCCGCAGTGAAAAACCTGGCAGAGATACTGGCAGGCATCACCTTCGTCCGCATCGTGGCTTACTTCCTCGACATGTACACCACTCAAGGCAAAGAATCATGGATGTGGCTGGCCATAGGGTTTCCTGCCGTAGTCCTCCTGACTGCCATGGTCACCACCATGATCACAGTGAAGGAGACGCCACAGACTAACGTCCAGCCACTCTCGCTAAAAAATAGATTTAACGCCTATAAAATAGACGCCAAGAAGCACAAAGACTTCATCTGGTTTCTGGTATCACGGCTGCTCATCCTTATGGCACTGGGAACACTCCAGAGCTTCGCCCTGTACTACCTCAGAGATGTTGTTAAAATCGAAAACCCAGCAGGCGCAGCAGGAGACCTTATAGTAGCCATCGGCATCTGTTTACTTATCACCGCTTACCCCGCAGGCTATCTCTCCGACAAATTCGGCCGAAAACCAATAATACTCTGCTCAGGATTTGTCGGCATCATTGGTATTACAACCCTCTTTTTCGCTCATGACCTCACCAGCATCATGCTCTCCGGTGGCCTTCTGGGCATCTCGGCCGGTTCTTTCCTCACCTCCAACTGGGCACTGGCCACAGATATAGTCCCTCAGGGCGAAGAGGCTCGCTATCTCGGCCTGACCAACATAGCCACAGCCGGAGCTGGTGCTCTGGCCAGGCTCATCGGCCCTGCCATTGATTTCTTCAATGCCCGGCAGGCAAGCCTTGGATACTCAATCATGCTAGGAGTTTGCGCCATGTACATGGTGATGGGTTCCGCTTCCGTAATCATGATAAGGGGAAAGCCAGTTGAAAACACCTAGCAAGATAGCCCCACCCAAAGAGCAAACCGAAAGGCGTCCCTGGCTAAAGGAGCACTATCTAAAGATACTAGCCCTTGTCTTCGTGATAGCCCTGTCTGCTGTCATCTTTATCTATCGCGACAAGGTTACAGAGCTAGGAATTTACGGCTATCTCGGCGTCTTCGTCATCTCATTGATTACTTCCAGCAGCATTGTAGTACCAGTACCAGGTTGGATTCTGATAGCTACTCTCGGCGCCATACTAAACCCGTTCCTGGTAGGAGTAATATCAGGCATTGGCGGGACGCTCGGAGAGATAACAGGCTATCTCTTCGGCTACGGCGGCAGGATAGCCATAGAGAACATAAGTATGTATAGCAGGATGGTAGAGTGGATGAAAAGATGGGGCAGCCTCACCATTTTCGTGCTGGCGCTGATACCCAACCCCCTATTCGACATAGCCGGTGCTATCGCTGGCTTACTCCGCTTCCCCCTGTGGAAATTCCTTTTGGTTGGTGCCGCAGGCAGAATACCTAAACACATATTCTTCGCCTACAGCGGCGCCTGGGTGTCGCATTTGCTGCCACCGTAATCAAGTATCTGCGCCTTGCAGAAGAAAAAGCAGTGTTTGCACTGCCAGCCTATGATATACTTTAATTAACCAACAATGATATGGCTGACAAAGCAAAAACCCACCGCGTAGCCACCAGCGACGACATCGAAGTCTCCACCTACCTTGAGATCGCCAAGGAATTGCAGGGTGAGCAATTTGCCGCGCCAGAGGCAATATCCCCAGCCAAAGAAACAGTGGCCATCATCGACTTCGGCTCTCAGTATAGCCACCTCATCGCCCGACGGGTTCGCGAATGTCACGTCTACTGCGAGCTAGTTCCCTGCGATGCTCCCTGGGAGAGAATCACTGCTCTCCAGCCCAAAGGATTCATTCTCTCCGGAGGTCCAGCCAGCGTCTACCAGGAAGGAGCACCGCTAACTCCATTGAATATCTACGAAAGCCGTCTGCCCATACTTGGTATCTGCTACGGCATGCAGGTGTTAGCGCACCAACTAGGCGGGCAAGTGAGCCCTGGAATCAAACGCGAGTACGGCCAGGCCATCTTGCACACCACCGATGATGACTCGCCCCTCTTTGCTGGCCTGCCTCGCTCGCTATCCGTCTGGATGAGCCATGGCGATGAGATAGTAGAACTGCCCCCCGGCTTCAAAGCCCTGGCACACACTGAGAACTCGCCCAATGCGGTAATTGGAAATGGCAAGAACATCTTCGGCCTGCAATTCCACCCCGAGGTAGTGCACACCCCACAAGGCAAGAACATCATCCAGAACTTCCTGTACCAGGTATGCGGCTGCCAGGGAACCTGGACAGCCGGCAATTTCATCAACGAATCGGTGACCAACATCAGAGAGCAAGTCAAAGACGGCAAGGTCATCTGCGCCCTCTCAGGCGGCGTAGATTCAGCCGTTGCCGCTACACTCATACATCGTGCCATAGGCAACCAACTCACCTGTATCTTCGTGAACAACGGACTGCTAAGACGCGAAGAGCCTGAGCGCGCTCTCAACACCTTCCGCAACAACCTGAACATGAATGTGGTCTACGTGGACGCCACAGACAGGTTCCTGGCCCAACTGAAAGAGATAATTGACCCCGAACTAAAGCGTCGCCGCATCGGAGAGGAATTCATCAAGGTTTTCGAAGCCGAAGCCTCAAAGCTGGGCAAGGTAGATTTCCTGGCACAGGGCACACTCTATCCCGATGTCATCGAAAGTACCTCAGCCGAAACCAAAGCCGCTGCCAAGATAAAGACACACCACAACGTAGGTGGCCTGCCCGCCAGGATGTCTCTGAAGCTTATCGAACCGCTGCGCTATTTATTCAAGGATGAAGTGCGAGAGGTGGGACTATCGCTTGGCCTACCAGAAGACATGGTGATGCGCCAGCCATTCCCTGGCCCCGGACTGGCTATCCGCATTATAGGCGAAGTGACCCGTGAACGCCTGGAGTTGCTACGAGCTGCGGATTGGATAGTAATGAACGAGATAAAGAAGGCAAAGCTGTACCGAGAACTGTGGCAAAGCTTCGCTATCCTCACCGACCTCAGAAGTGTTGGCGTCATGGGAGATTTCCGCACCTACGGCTACCTGGTAGCAGTGCGCGCCGTCACCAGCCAGGATGCCATGACCGCCGACTGGGCACGCCTCCCCTACGATTTGCTGGCACGCATCTCCAACCGTATCGTCAACGAAGTGCCCGGCGTCAACCGCGTGGTTTACGACATCACCAGCAAACCACCCTCCACCATAGAGTGGGAATAGAGCACATCAGTCAACTCCGTATTATATTTAAGAATGCGCAGCAACCCCATATTGGGAAACATCATCACCATACTTACCTTTCCCGGTATCATTGTTCACGAATTGGCTCACAAGCTCCTCTGTGATTTTGCCCGCGTCCCGGTCCATAAAGTCTGCTATTTCAGACTGGGCAATCCGTCAGGATATGTCATCCACGAACAGCCAGATAGCTACAGCAAAGCCCTGCTCATAGACACCGCACCCTTTTTCATCAACACACTTATCGCCGTAATCCTATATTCCATCGCCATAATCATCCCCCGAAGTTCCCTCACCTACATCCTTTGCTGGCTTGGCATATCAATAGCCATGCATTCCTTCCCCAGCAGTAGCGATGCCGATACCCTCTGGAACCAATCCAAAAGCTCCTGGAGGGAAAATCCCCTGGCTCTCCTCGGCTTCCCCATAGTGGGCCTGATAAAATTAGCAGCTATACTGAGCAGG
>Ga0194113_10007009_pt1 | contig 14163 bp, 10 predicted proteins | sample TA2MahC200mmetaG_FD_146193 | JGI IMG/M metagenome (GOLD analysis project Ga0194113, IMG submission 146193) | Freshwater microbial communities from Lake Tanganyika, Tanzania - TA2015017 Mahale Deep Cast 200m | ecosystem: Environmental > Aquatic > Freshwater > Lake | place: Tanzania: Lake...
CGTAATGTCAGGGCGACACCCAGCACCAGCATAATCCCGGCGCCGATCGCCACCATCATCAGCGCGGAGACCTTGGTTTCCTTGCGCGCGATCGGTTTGAACGCTTTCTGGTCCACCGCCGCGCGTTTCGTGCCCTCCGCTGGGGGCGCGTGGACGACAACCTGCTCCTCCAGTTTCGGAATCGTAATCACCGTCTGGCACTTGGGACACGGCCCCTGCTTACCCGCGAACTTCTCACTCACGTTAAAGCGCGTGCGACATCCCGTGCAGGTTACATCAATGGGCATAAATCAACTCGGTGCTTAAATGACGTACGGATGGCTCCGTCGGGACTCCTCGACACAACTCCTGCCGCCGGTCCGCCTGGCGCCGCAAGAACCAGGCCGAAGCGATCGTGCAACGCGGGCAACCAGAGCGGATGCCGCCGCGACACCTGGGCGAATCGCCGCGCGTCGTTCTCCGCGTACCGCCGCCCATCACTCCACTTCGACAAGATCCTTCTCGGTGACCATCTGGAACCCCTTGCTGTTCAGGGTCTCCATGGCCAATTCGATGTTGTCGACCATCAATGCGATGGCGGGCCGCCCGTGCGGACGGACAATCAGCGGATAAGCTTGCACGATGTTGATCTCTGCCTGCAACAGGGCCGTGCAAACCTGCAACAGCGGCTGATTCCCCTCCGGCAAGACGATCCCAATCAAGTCCGATTCGATCATGGCCAGACCGGCGCGCTCCAGCACCTCGCGGCCCTGTTCGGGGTGACTGAGCACGAATCGCACGAACGCGCACTCCGTGGCGTCATTGATCGACAATGCGACAATCCGTACCTTGCTTCCCTCGAACCGCCTGACCACCTCCAGCAACTGCCCGACGCGGTTCTCCAGGAAAACGGTGAATTGCCGGATGCTCGGGTAATCTCGCCCGCGCATTGTGGTGAAATCGGTGCCCACGCTGTCGCCGACACTCATGGCATCTGCCTGCGGCTGGAACTCGGAGATCGACACAACGCCCGCGGCTGCAACCAACCGTGAGACGGGTACTCTTGCCCGCCCCGCACGTGCGGACGGACAAGAGTGCCCGTCCTCCAAGACGCGCGCCCCGCGCGCATCTCACGGGCTACGACTCAGACCTTTCGCGGTTGCCGCGGTCGGCAACCTCGCCTAACTATAAGAAACAAGACACCTTCCGTCAACGCATTTCGTTCCGCCGGCACACGGGTTCCGGCGCCCCCGTCACTGCGGCAGACAAACACCGGCTCACGGGATCGCCAGTACCAAGACCGTGAGCCGACGGGCCCACCAGGAGACGGCCTTCAGATGCTCCGCCTTCCGTACGGGAAACGGCGATTGTCCGTTCTTTCGCCTCTCCCGCCGGTGGATGCACAATCGGAGTTAGGGCGACGCCGGGGCGCCGAATCTCCGAGAGGCTTCCACCAATACCGTGAGGTTCTCCGGCTTCACGCGGGGCGATACGGAACAGGCGCTGGACAGGATATAACCGCTTCCCGGGCTGCCGACGGCCAACCGCCACAGCGCATCCTCGAGCACCTCATCCCGCGTCCTGGCCAAGAGCGTGTTCACAGGATCGATGTTCCCTTTGAAGAACACGTGCTGTCCCACCCGGCGTTTCGCATCCTCAAGGTCCACCGTGCCTAGCGGAGGGGGATCAAGCGTATCGATGCCGTTGGTGCCCGTGGCAACCATCAGTTCCAGCCGGTCTCCGATTCGGCCGCACGTGTGCGTGTAAACGGGAACGCCAAGCCGCTGAACTGCCTGAATGACACGTTGTTCGTAGGGCAAGACAAACTGTGCGTACTGAGCGGGAGAAATGAACCCGCCGCCGGCGAAGGCTGAAGATATCAACACCGCGTCCACGCCGCGGTTGGCCTGTCGCATCGCCAGGTCAGCGGTGCCGACGGCGTACGCATCCAGGATGGCATGGATCTTGGCGGGATCGTCCAGCAAGTACATCAGCGCGGACTCGTATCCGAACAGCTCCATGAGCTGCGTCCACGGCGAAAACACTTCGCTGTGCACCGACACGTCCTGTCCGACCCGGGACACAACCATGTCTATGGTGCGGAAGAGGTAGTCCGGCCAGTACGCTTCTCGGCTGGCCTCGTAGGGCTCCAGGCCGAAGAAAAACGGGTACTTCAACCCGCCCACGCCGTGCGGATCGTCATAGTAGATCCTGTCGGGGTCGACGTCAGCCAGCGACGGCAACTGCCTGCCAGGCACAGGAAAGTGATGAACGTTGTCGTCCGGCGGGCACTCGGCGACGTCCCCGTTCCGAAACCGGACTCGTTGCCCGCCGTCGTCCATCGTGCCGACACACTGCACATCCTTGTTCCAGTCCGGGTCTGTTCCCAGCAGGTTGATCAGAATGCCGTCAAACTGGTACCGCTGCCGCAACTCGATCAGCGCCCTCGCGAACCCCTCGCTGGTGAACCAGAGATCCACCGGACGAACGTCCGTGTTGAGCAAATAGTGCCCGACTGCCAATTGGCACATCACGGGAACCCGGTCGACCGGTTCGTGACGCATCGCCGCCCGAACGCGTTGTTTTCCGTTCACTGATTTCACACCTCCGAGAGCTCATCGACGGACAATCTGGCGTGCAGCGCGCTTACCGGCCCTCCAACATACCACGCACGAGCTCTCGGGGTGACCGGGTGTGCGGTCGTACCGTCATGCCGTGCGTGCACTCGCGGCGGCAGCCGATTGGTGCACGCGTGTCACCGCTGCAACCAGGGCCGCTGCCGCTGCCCGCTCGCCCTAGGGGCTACGCGAAACGAAGCGGATAGGTTCTAATGTTAGCGTGAGTAGCGGTCGTACCTAACAAATCGGGAGACGAACATGAAATCGAAGGTTGTGGCCGGGTGTGCTCTTTTGGCGCTGTGGATTGCACCGCTCATGGCGCAAGAGGAAGGTGGCCTGTTGAAAAAAGTGCGGGAGAAGCGGAGCAGGAGATGCTGAAGCGCTTTGCGGAATTCCACAATCTCCACCACGCATTCGCGGTGCAGAAGGACGACACGCTTTCCGAGTTCTACGGCGTCACCGGAATCCCTCACGTGGTCGTGATCGATCGGGACGGGAAGGTCCGCATGATCAAGGTCGGCTCCGGCGACGAGAACGCCAAGGCAATCGAAGGTCTGTTGGTGGAACTGCTGGGCAACTAGCGCCCCGCGGCAGTCGGCTGCGTGGCTTGGCCGTCCAAGCAGCGGCCGTGTGAGCACGAGCGTCGGCATCGACGCCGGTCTTGCGAGTTGCCCGGCAGGGAGACGGCGCGGACGGCAGAACGTGGCTTGGCTGACGCGCTCGGCAATTCGACTGGAGCGGCGGCCTGTCGCATCGCGACGGCAGGCCGCCGTTTCGCGTCTTCGCCTGGACTGGCCGCAACTGCCCCCGGGGCACGACCCGCCATCGATCATCCCGGCTGCGGGGCGGGCGCGACTGTCGCATCCGAGGATCCCATTAGCGACCGGTCAGGGTAAAGGCGGCCCAGGCAAACGGATTCACCGGGCCGTCGTTCTTTCTTTGCCGGGCAATCATGGCCTTCTGCGCCGTCTGGATTGCTTCGGCATGGCCGCGTCCTTGTTCCAGGCTGATGAAGAACTCGGTCATCAGCACGGCGGTCTCGCGGTCCGGTATGCTCCAGAGCGTGGCGAGCACGGCGCGGGCGCCCGCCAGTTGAAACGCCTGCCGCAATCCGGCGACGCCCTCTCCAGGTTCCAGCAACCCGAGCCCGGTTTCGCACGCACTGAGCACGGCGAGCTCCGTGCCGCGGAGATCCATGCCAACGATTTCAAGACCGGTCAACAGCCCGTCGTCGGCATCTCGGCCGCCCCGCATGGCCCGATTCGCGCCGGCAAGGGCCACACCGCAACCGACCAACGGGTTCTGCTGGGCGATTTCCGGGAACAGGAAACCGTGCGTGCTGAGCAGAAGAAACCGCGGCCTTTGGATCTTCTTCACTGCCTGCTCCGTGGCGTTGCCGCCCGTGAGCAGTCGCACGTCCTCGCCCGTCAGTTTCGTCAGCAGGGGAGCGACTTGCCGCGCCTCCTCGGCGGTTCCCGGTAGGGACGCGAGGCCCTGGCCCCCGTTTGCCGTCGACGGCCCGAAATCCGGGTCGGCGACGATCACGGCCGACTTCGGGGCGGGACTGTTGGCGGCGATGCGGACCAGATCGCGTCCCGTCGTCAGACAGGTAACACGATGGTCTTCGACCACGTAATGACTGTCGTCCAGAGTGATCCCGGACCAAGGAACAAGCCACAGGGCGCCTTCCGGGCTGAGCATCCAGTGAGGATACTCTTCGATGAAGGGAAGAATCGGCTTCAGGACAGACCCCCCAAGGGACTTGAGTGCGTTATTGACCTCGTCGGCCGCACCGCGACTCCCGCTCGCCGTCACGATCTGTTGCATGAGATGAACGGTTTCATGCAGCTTCAATATCGCTCGGTCGATAGCCACCGCCTCTCCAAGATCGACGAGTTCCGTTTCGCCCTTGCTCTCGGGAGGAATGACCCAAGCCAGGTAATGCGTCGCGATGGGAGCCTGATCGAAATCCGGGATCGGCGTTGCGTACTTGGGTACCCGCGCGAACTCCACAAGAACGCTGTCCGACGGCAGACGTTTGCGAATCTCGTCCAACTCGACCCACGGCTCGTCGCGCATTTCCGTCCAGCCGGCCACGCTGATCTGCCGCAACAGCTGTTGCGCGCGGAATGCCAATTTGTATCGCGGCACCCCCCGCGCCCTCGGCTCTTCTGGCGTCACATCGTGCGGTTGCATCGTGAGCTGGGAAATCTGGGATTGCGTTGACTTCAGTTCAGCACACGCTGCCTGCACCTCCGGATCCGAGCTGGCCAGCGCCAGGCGATATCGTTCCGCCAAAACGGGGAGCCGGACGGCTTTCCCGTTGATCACCCAGCCCGCGGAGGTCGCGCGTGTCTTGAGGTCGGCCCGCCGGTGCCAGGCAAACGACGTGGCTTCGTCAAACTCCCGGCGATAGCCCGACCTGAGGAACAGGATTTGCTCCGCCTCCATGCGCGCAGACAACTCTAGATGCGCATGCATGCACCACCCTCTCCGGACTTCGTCGAGTAGATCGGTCGCGGCGTCCCATAACTCCGCCGACGCGAACGTGCGCACGTGCTTCCCAACCTCCGATAGGTAGTCGCGACTGGACGATCCGAAAAGGCCGCGATCGGCCTCCAACAACTTGTCCACAACATCCGGTAGCTTGTCGAATCGCTTGTGCTCGCTGTAAAAGCGATAGAGCTCTTCAAGCACTCCCTTGCTGGGCAATTCTTCACCGGATTCCAGCACGAGCTGATAGGTTTGCTCGGCGTCGGCTAAACGATTCATCTCTTGATATAGCTGTGCCATATGGAGCAGATTGGATTGCCGTGCCGCAGGGTGAATGCCTGGCATTTCGGCGATCTCCTGACACACCCGAAGTGCCTCCTGGTGCTTCTTCTGTCGTCGGTAGAGGTTGAGCAGATCACGCAGGGCCTGTGAGACGCGAAGTTCACGGATGTCGAACGGATCCTCCGTTGCGGAGGGTTCGGCCAGCCGTGCCCGGGCAGTCTCCAGCAGGTCCCGGTAGAACCGCTCCGCTTCCTCGACACGGCTCGACTGAACCAGGGCAATCGCTTTCCCTGCGTTGAACTCGTCGATCCATGCGCTGTCGGGTCCCTCCAGTTCCAGGGCCCGCGAGGCACCTCTTTCACAACAACGAATCACCTGGGCCGCTGCGCCACTTCTGTCAAGCAAGAGCTTTTCGGCCGAGATGATCTCCAATTCAAGGTTCTTCGCCTTCGGGCCATGGGTTGGCACGTAAGCGAGTGATATGTAATACTTCCGCACCCACGCGGACGCCTCTTCCAGGCTTTTGCAGGCGACCAGGCCCCAGCCGTAAAGTTGACCTTTGGTCATGGGGTCCACCTCGGGGTGTTCGAGCGCGAGGTCAGCCGCCCGGACAACGAATGCCGCGGCCTGGTCTGGTTGGCGGTCCCGCCTAGCCCCTTCCATCGCCAAAAAATAGCCGCGCAGCGTCTTGGCAATGGACGGCGCGAGAGGTCGCACGGGAGCTCCGCGATCGACTGCGACCGGAGGCGCACCGCCGAGCGGCCAAAGGAAGAGCGTGCCGTAGGGTCGGTCCAGCGACGCGACCCAATCGGCTTGAGGAGAGAAGCTGACGTGTGCGACGCCGTTGATGTGTCCGTCAAGTTCTTGGACCAGCTGCAACGTCTCCAAGCTCCAGATGCGGATCTGCCCAGAGGCACAACCGACGACAAGTTTCTTTCCATCCGCCGACATGTCCATGCATTGCGCCACCGTCTTCGCTTCGATCGGCAGCTTTCCTTGCCGCGGCAGCGCCTGTGGCCACGCGAAATAGGATTCCGCGTGACCCGAACTCACGTGCACGATGCCCAGTCGCGTGCTGTCCGCGTTGCATACGGTCCTCTCATAGCGATTGTCGAGGAATATCGCGACACTCGGTGAATCCAATCGAGTCGGCAGTTCATTTCCCGTCTCCAGGTCTAAGTACTTTGTAACCCGACCATTGGAGATGGCGCGTTTCCCATCCGGCGACATGGACACGAGGCCGAATCCTCCGCGCTGGACAAGGCGGCGGCGAAGACGGCTTGCCGGCACGTCATAGATGTGGAGCGCATCCGTGCCGGAGGTAACCACGACGCTCCCATCCTCGGAGATCGCGATGTCGATCGGCTTATGGTAGGCAGAGCTTATTGTCTGGATCACTTGGAGGGACGGCACGTCGTGGACAACGATCCCATCCCTGAGCGCCGTGGCAAAAACCCGCCCATTCCCCGACAACGCGGACCTTGTTCCAACAGTTGCTTCGATCCGAAATCGCTCCTCGCCGGTTCTCCCGTCGAGGATGGCAAGATGTGAGCCGACGCCGGTTGAGTAGACGGCCAAGATACTGCCATCGGGAAGGTATTCACCGAAGAGGCACCGATCGTACACCTTGACTTGATCGGGAGGCACCGCTCCATCGGTTCCGGAGGCGGCCGGACTGCTTCCCGGTTGACCCGCGGACGTATCGGTCCGATGGGCACGGTCTTCTGGCCGCGCCGCCAAGCCGGACGTGCGAGGAGGCTCGTTGCCCTTCGGAACGACTGGCCGCTCGCCCGATCCGGCGCCAACGGGCGCCGAGGAGCCCTTCGGTGAAGTCGGGGGCCGCGGGGGGCGAGGAGGCTCTGGCGGCGAGGGTCGGGGACTTCGCGATTCCGCACTCGTGGTCTGCGCTGGCGGTGGCGTCTGGTCGCACCCAACCATCGCCATGCACGCTGCCAGTCCCGTCATCCAGAAGAGACACGTGCGTTTCATTGGCCCACTCCCAAGAGCATGGTGACTTATCCGCGCCTCACGCGCACGCGCGCACCTGAGTGATGACGCGAGACTGTCGATAGCGAGATTGTCCGGCGCGCAAATCACCATGTCAATTGACGACCGGCTCGGGGACCACTTCCCACGATGCGGCTGCGAGTCTCAAATGACAGAAACCGAGGCGGACGTGCCGTGGACGGCACCGGATCACTCCCACCTGCGGAGCGCGGCCATGTGGGCGAGCGGCGCGAGGATGAGCAGGGGGAGCCAGGCGGCCAGGGCGGGGCTGACCAGGAACGTGTTGCGGCCCAGCGTCTGACACGCCAAGGTGATCAGGAAGTAGCCGGCGACCAGCAGCAGGCATTTCGCCGCGGCGACGAACACGTTCTTGTTCGATCTGGCCAGCACCAGCGGCAATCCGAGCAGCAGCAAGGTGACGTCCAGCATCGGCTCGAGGAACCGCTTGTGTACCGTCACGCGCGCGTCCGCCCCGTAGTCGAGACTCGGATTGCGCAGTGCGCGAATAAGTTCCCACGTCGACGCGTATTTGTACCAGACCCCCTTGACCGATAAGTGCTCGAACGTCACGTCGCTGACCACGAAACAGTCGGCAGGTTCGATCCAATCCGCGTCCCGGTGCGTGAGGATCACCTGCTGCCCGCGCGGGTCAATGCCGGCCAGATTCGACGGCTGGGTCACGTCTTTCAGGTAGTAGCCGCTGGGCCGGTCGGCCGTGAGAGGCCAGTAGTTCGCCTGCCGGGCAGCCAGCTGCTTCCCGTAGTGGTTGAGCGTCCTGGGCAAACGGAAACTCGGAGCATTGATCTGCTTGTGGGCCGCGACGGTCGTCTGCCCGCCGATCAGAATGCCCGTGCGGAAATCGCGCGTCGGCTTGAGCTCCTTCGCGGTTTCTCCAAGCCAGTCCTGCGCGTTTCTGCTCAACTTATCCCGCACGCGAGGCAACGTGAACTCCCGATTCGCCGCGGCGACCAGCGCCACCGCCACCGTGGCCACAAGTAGCGGCCGCACGATGCGCGCCTTCGGGATCCCCGCCGCCATCAACGCGGTCATCTCATTGGTCCGCTGGAGCCACGTGATCGTGAAGACGGCAGCAATCAACGCGAGCAATCCGCTGATCCGGTCGTAAAACGACAGGACGTGTGCTCCGTAATAGTCGGTGAGCACGCCCAGCAGGCTGCCCTGCCGTTCGCCGTAGGTGATGAACTCTTCGAGGTTCCCGAACATGTCGATGACGATGAACAGTCCCGTCAGACTCAGGAAGCTCACCGCGAGCACCTTGACGTAGATCCGCAACACGTAGCGGTCGAGGATGATCATGGCGGAAGTCCCTTTCCGTTTGGCCGCCGCCGAGCGACGGCCATTCCCGCATGCACAACCTGTCACACCAATCAACCCAACACGTGTCGCATCGAGCGGGCCAGTGCTGCCACACCTTGGCGGATCTTCTCGGGAGTCTGCACGCCGAAACTCAAGCGGACCGTGTTGTGCCGCACCGGCTCACCCAAGGTCGGATAACAGTACTGCCCCGGCACGTACAGCACGCCCTCGGCAATCGCCGCGTTGAAGAGCGGACCGTCGGGCCCAGCCGGCAAATCGTCGGTCAATTGCAGCCACACGTACAGACCGCCCGTCGGCGTGATCCAGCGAACGCCGCCAATCGGTGCAAGCTCATGATCGACGGCCGCCAACATCGCCTGAAGCTTCCGCCGGTAGCCGGCCCGCACCCGCTCGAGGTGCGGTTCGTAAAGACCCAATTGCATCACGCTCGCCATCAGGTGCTGACTGAAGTTGGGCGAACCGAAATCGATGTTGCCCTTCTGGTTGCACACTGGCCCGATCAGATGCTGCGGGAGAATGCCCCAACCGACGCGAATGCCAGGCGAAAACGACTTGGAGAACGTCCCGGCAACAATGACCGTGTCCCCCTCGTCGTCCACCGTCAACACGCTGGGCACGTCCTCGCCCTCATAACGCATCTCTCGATACGCCTCGTCCGCGATCACGTGGATCTGCCGCTCGAGCGACCACCGCTTGGCAATGTCGACAATCCGAGCACACCGTTCCAACGGCATCGTGATGCCGCACGGGTTGTCGGAGTACGGCACCAAGTAGATCGCCTTCACCCGCGGCAAGTCGCCAGCACGCTGCAAACGTGTGAGCGAATCCTCCAGTGCCTCCGGGACCATCCCGTGCGCGTCCACCGCCACACCGTACGAGAGCGCTCCGGCATTGCCGAGCGTCCCCAGGTACACGAAATACGTCGGAGCCGAACAGAGCACAATGTCCCCAGGGTCCAGCAAGCTCTCGCTCACAAGGTGCAACAGCTGGTTGCTGCCGGCGGTCACCACCACTTGGTCGATCGACAAATCGCGCTGGCACGCGTTGGTTTGCACGAACCGGCTCAAGATGGCCTCGCGCAAGGCCGGGTAGCCAGATGTCGTGCCGTACTGCAGCGCCGCTTTCAACCCCCCGCCATCGGCGAACATGCTCGCAAGCGCCTCGCGAGTGGGGTCGACGGGCAGCGTGTGTTCATCAACGAACCCTGCCGCCAACGAGATCAAGTCTGGTTCGGCCAGCGCGCGGGACATCAACTCGCTGATGGGTTGGCCCTCGGCCCATTCGGCCCGGTGGCTTAACCGCAATGTGGTGGACATGATCGGACCCGCCTCAAAACGACCGGCTGGCGCTCCACGGAGCTGCTACAATAGGGCAGTTTCTGGAACCCATCAAGATGGATGTGGCCGCGGAACCTGGCGATCCAGGACCTGGCGAGCCGCATGGACGGTGGATTCGTTCGGTGGGAGCACCACGCATGGTCCCGGCACGCGTCACGTTGTGGCTGCGAAACCGCTGTCGGCCACTGGCACTTGCCGCCACATCTCGCATAGTAGACGGCTGGCACGCGGCAAGCAATCTCTTGTTCCCACCCGCCTGTACGTTTTGTGGCGGAGAAATGGCCCCGCAAACACCCATGCTCTGTGCCGCCTGCGTCGCCCTGTTGAGCGGGCCAACACCGGCGGCCTGCGGCCGATGCGCCCACCCCCTGCCCCGACACTGGAGTGAGCGGCAATGGTGTCCCCGATGCCGCGGACGCCGATACCATTTCGATCGCGCAGTCGCATTGGGCTGTTACCGAGCGGACTTGCGGCAGGCGGTTCTCCGCATGAAACGGCCCACCGCGGAGCCGCTCACCCATTCCATGGGTCTGCTGCTCGGTAACCACCTCCGCGAAACCACGCTGGGTCAACCGGCCGACTGTGTCGTGCCGGTGCCCATGCACTGGAATCGACGCCTCCATCGGGGTACGAACACTGCTCTAATTCTGGGGGCGGCGGTGGGCAAATGCCTGGGACGACCCTGCCTGGGTCGACTGCTGCGTTGTCGGCATAAAACGAGGAAGCAAGGGACGTTACGGCCAGCAGAACGGTTCGTGAACGTGCGCGACGCGTTTCGCGTATCCACGGGCTACGATATAACTGAGGCACGTGTGTTGCTGATCGACGACATCATGACGACGGGTGCGACGCTGAGCGAGGCTGCAAAGGAATTGCGGCGGGGGGGAGCCCGCTCGGTGGAAGTGGCCGTGGTGGCCCGGGGCACGGGAGCGCTGTGAGACGCTCCCATGAGTTCCCGTGCGGCGATCTGGTGGGTGACCACCTTGCGGGATGGGCAGGCGAGGGAAACAAGCGGTCAAGGCCCGCGGATGGAGAAGCAGAAGGGGCGTGGCGTGGCGAATGTCGCGGAGAAATCGGTTGTTGGCCCGGTCAAGGGCAAGCCTCAGCAGCATCCGTTTCGACGGGCGGTCTTGCGCGGGATGGGGATCGTCACGCCACCGCTGCTGACGATCGTTCTGTTCATATGGGCGTGGGCAACCATCGACACGTACGTGCTCAAGCCGGTGGAAACCAGCATCGGCGGCCTGCTCATGTTCGTGCACATGAAGTCCGATGTCAGGGAAGCGGTTCCCGATGACGCATCGCCATCCAATATCTATGTCGTCGACAGATATGGGGTGCGGGTACCGCCGGAGGAGATGCTTGCCAAATGCGGTTCCCTCAAGAACGTGCTGGCCGCGGCACCGATATGGGGTTGGCGAGTCCAATCCCTTGTCTACAACAACAAGCTCTACGTGCCGACGGCCGATGAGAAATGGATTCCCGCGGAGGTGCGTCAAGCGGTGGCCGAAAGCCCCGCACACGTCGTGTTGGCCTCGGCCACCGCGCGAGAGTACTACGACCGTTACGTGCACATCCGGTGGCTGCCGCGCTGGCGCGTCATCCCGGTGTTCCTGATCGTCTTCATCACGTGCCTTTTCCTGCTCGGGAAGTTCCTTACTGCCGGCCTGGGCCGGATCTTGTGGACCGCCATCGAAGCGTTGGTCAACCGTGTGCCCATCGTGCGCAACGTGTACTCGGCGGTGAAGCAAGTCACGGATTTCGTGTTCAGCGAGCGGGAGATCCCTTACACGCGCGTCGTCGCGTTCGAGTATCCGCGCAGGGGCACCTGGTCGATCGGGTTTGTGACGGGCGAGAGCATGCTGGACATCCGCTCGGCAGCCAACGAGCCGGTGTTGTCCGTGCTGGTACCGGCATCACCAGTGCCGGCCACGGGGTTCACGATCACGGTGCGCAAGAGCGAGACGATCGATTTGAGCATTTCGATCGACCAGGCGGTCCAATTCGTCGTCAGTTGCGGAGTGGTCGTTCCGTCGGACCAACTGCAGCACGAGATGAGCAGCGAGTTGTCCACTTCCATCGCGCGACGTCTGGAGGCGTCCGCCACTCCGCACGCGGATGCCGAGGACCGACGCACCGGCAACGGCCGCACCGCCGAAGAACGGCCCGGACCGGCGGCGGACGCCGCCGAGTCGGCGGGCGGCGCGTGAGTCATACAAGTTCCACTCCGGGCCTCACGGAGAATCGCGATGGATCGACTGCAGCCCCTGCGACTTGGTACGCGCGCCAGTGCGCTCGCGCGCTGGCAAGCGGATTGGGTGGCAGGACTTCTGATCCGCCAGGGCGTTGCCGTGGAGACGGTGCCGATCACGACCAAGGGCGACGTGCGGGACGGTCCGATCGGAGCGATCGGTTCGCAGGGCGTCTTCACCAAGGAAATTCAGGCGGCGCTGCTGGACGATCGCATTGATCTGGCCGTTCACAGCCTCAAGGATCTCCCGACAGTGCCCGTGCCCGGGTTGGTGTTGGCGGCCGTGCCGCCGCGCGCCACCGCCGACGATGTATTGGTTTCCCATGGAGCGGGTGACTTCGACGCGTTGCCGGCCCGAGCGCGCGTGGGTACCGGGAGCACGCGGCGACGGGCTCAATTGCTGTACCGGCGGCGTGATCTGCAAGTCCTTGACATCCGCGGCAACGTGGACACACGGTTGCGTTTGCTGGACGAGGGTCGGTACGACGCTCTGGTGCTGGCTGCGGCCGGGTTGCAGCGGCTTGGCTTGGCGAGTCGCATCGGGCAGCTCCTGCCCACCACGTGGATGGTGCCCGCCGTCGGGCAGGGCGCCCTGGGAGTGGAGGTCCGAGCCGACGATATGCGGAGCCGCGCGTTCGTTCAACGTCTGGACGACGAAGATTCGCACCGGGCAGTGCTTGCCGAGCGCGCGTTGTTGGCGAACCTCCAAGGGGGCTGCCTGGCGCCGGTGGGCGCCTTCGGCCGGGTCACACACGGCCTGCTCCACCTCGATGCGTGCGTTCTTGATCCGCAGGGCACCCGACGTCTGGCGGCTCACGTGACCGGGCCGTCTCAGGACGCCGAGCAGCTCGGCCGACGGGCGGCTGACGAGCTGCTGCGCCAAGGCGCCGCGGACCTGATCACGGCAGCCCGCGGTGCGTAACCGGTACGGTTTGCCGGGCGGCATGCGGCAATTCCTGCGTGTTGCTCGCGAAACGGCCCCGCACGGCACGCCGGGGGCGACCTGATCCCGTCGACGCAACGACTGCCTCCGCCTCGACTTGCCATCGGCCGGCGGCCGTGTCTGTCGAGTTCCTGCCCGTTTGGCGCGCGCGTTGCTAATGCCGGTCGCGGGGAATTCTCTCTTTCTGCAACGGTCTGTTGACGCGAACCGAGTGGTGCCATGGATTACGGGCTGTATGTGTCGGCGGCGGGGGCGGACACGCAATCGCGGCGGATGGAAGTGGTCTCACACAATCTGGCCAACGTGGACACGCCGGGATTCAAGGAGGAGTTGGCCGTGCTGCAGGCTCGGCACAGTCGGGCCGTGCGCGACGGACTGGTCTCCCGCGGCAGCCAGGACATCAACAATCTGGGCAGCGGCGTGTCGATGACGGACACCGTCACGAATTTCGCGCCCGGCACGCTGAAACGGACGGGCAACGGATTGGACGTGGCGATCAACGGCGACGGTTTCTTCGTCGTCGACGGCGGTGACCAACAGCTGCTCACGCGGGCCGGCGATTTCCACCTGGACCCCGTGGGTCGGCTGTTGACAGCCCAAGGGTACGCGGTCCTGGCGGACGACGGCACGCCGATCGTCGTCGATCCGTCACTGCCCTTCCGGATCCACGACGACGGATTCCTGGAACATAGCGGCGGCGGCCAGTTCCTGGGCCTCGCCAAGCCGACCTCCTTGGGCGACCTGGCTCGAGTCGGCCAGAACCTGTTTCGACCGCTCGCGCCGCTCCAAGCAGTGCCGCCCCAGGAACGTCACGTGGCGGGCGGCTTTCTGGAAATCTCCGGCGTGCGGCCGGCACGCGCCATGATGGAGTTGATTGAAACGTCCCGTGCCTACGAGGCGAATGTCAAGATGATC